>Ga0180220_1000032_pt1 | contig 308768 bp, 259 predicted proteins | sample eDN5th37CBELigBY_FD_151335 | JGI IMG/M metagenome (GOLD analysis project Ga0180220, IMG submission 151335) | Enriched backyard soil microbial communities from Emeryville, California, USA - eDNA 5th pass 37_C BE-Lig BY (version 2) (version 2) | ecosystem: Environmental > Terrestrial > Soil >...
CGGCGGCACACGTGCAGGACCGCACCCGTGTTCGACTCGTCCAGCGTGAAGCCGGGCTGGACGTCGCCGGCGCGCTGCACGAAGAGCTGCACGGCAGGCGCGGCGTCGGCACCGGTGTCGTCTGCAGGAAGCGCGAGCGGCGGAACGACCCACGCCTTCTCGCCGATGATGCCGAGCGCCTGCCGGCTCGTCGTGAGAACGCGCGTGCCCGGACACGCGCGCAGCACGGCATCGACGAATGCAGCGCACGCATCGAGCAGGTGCTCGCAGTTGTCGAGGATCAGCAGGACCGCGCTCGAGCCGAGCAGGTCGATCAGTGCATCAACGCGCGTGTGACCCGGCTGCTCACTGGCGCCCAGCACGGATGCGGCATGCGGCGCGACCGCCTGTGAATTCGCAAGCGCCGACAGATCGATCCACGCGACGCCCCCCGCAAAGCGACGTCGCATGGCCGTACCGACCGCAGCCGCAAGCCTCGTCTTGCCGCTGCCACCAGCACCGACGAGTGAGACCAGGCGCGCCTCGCGGAAGAGCGAGCACACTCGCGCGACGTCCGCCTCGCGTCCGAGCAACGGCGTCAGGTAGATGGGCAGCTCTGCCGTGTCGGGGAACCCGACGAAACGAGCACTGGTGGCAGGCGGCATTCGTCCTTGGCCGGGAGAAGCGTCGAAGCGACGCATGCCAACAGTGCTTCGCCCGCAGCACCGGCGTCAAGAACGCAGGGCCGGCCCAGGCGTGGCGGTCGCCTGGATCAGCTCGATCAGGCGATGAAGGCGCGGCCGGACGGTCGCCCCGGCGCGCGTCACGAAGTACACCGTATTCCAGCACGCACGGCCCGGCGCGGCGTACAGCACCTCCACGTCGCCACGCGCAATCGCCGCGGAGGCCGAGTCGCGCGGGACCACCGACAGGCCCACACCCGCAACCACGAAGTCGATGACTTCCTCCAGCTCGGTGAAGCGCGCCAGACTCCGGATATGGCGCGGCTGGGAGCCGAAGCTCGTGTCGAACCAGCGGCCGAACACGTACTCGCACTCCTCGTACGAGACGAAGGGAACGCGCGCCAGCGAATCGGCGTCGTCCAGCGGCGCCATCCCCACCTCCGCAGCCAGCCCCGGAGCCGCGATCAGCACCAGCTCCTCCTCGTATGCCGGTACATACGCGAGTGCGCTGCTTACCCGCCGCTTGTAGACGAAGGCGGCATCGTAGCTGCCCGCTCCCAGATGGTCCAGGATCGTGTCGGCGGCATCATACTCGACCATCAGCTCGATCCCGCCATTGCCCGCTGCCTCCGCCCACAGGGCACGCACCGCCGGCATCAGGACGTAGCGGCCAAACCCGCTGGCGGAGCCCAGGCGCAGCGGCTCCAGGCTCTCACCGTCACGACACTCGACCCGGACGCGCTCCAGCTCCTCGAGCATCACATCCGCGAACCGCAGCACCCGCCGACCTTCGGCGGTGAGTACGAGCGCGCGAGCGCCCCGCTCGATCAGTCGGGCGCCCAGCCGCTCCTCCAGCTTCTGCACCTGGTACGACACCGCCGGCTGGGACAGCCCCAGCCGCGCAGCCGCTGCCGTGAAGCTCCCGGTCACACACACGGCGCGGAACGCGGCAAGGTAGGGAAGCTCCGGGGCGACCAGGCCTGTCAGTGTCTCGGTGGCCATAAAGAGATTCGATCAAATTGATAGGTTGTTGCCAGTACGTTTATAGGTACACCGTGTGAGGACACGGCACCAGACGGGAGGCTGGGATGATGGGACGAGCAGGGATCGTGTGGGCGCTGCTGCTCGGATCGGTGGGCAGTGCGGCCGGGCAGGCGATGGACAGCGAGGAGGGCGCCCGGCAGGAAATCGAGGCAGCCGTTGACGCGCGCCTCGCGCCGATCTCGTACGACGGCGCAATCCTCTATGCGTACCGACCGCACGCGGGCCAGCGGGCCCAGTTCGATGCCGGCTACCGGGATCACCTCGAGTGGCACCGCGCAAAGGCGGATTCGCTGCCGTGGTACGGGTGGGACGTGATCGTCGGCCGACGAACGGGCGAGTTCATCGATGGCACGTTCGGAATCCGCTTCCGGGCGCTGGACGAGCGCGTTGATCCGGCTGGGGACGCGGCGCACGCCGCGGCGTCGTTCGCGCCGCACGCGGAGGCGACGGCCCGGTGGATGGTGCGGCTGCGCCGGGAGCTGAGCACGTCTTCGTCGCTCGAGGATCGCACACCCTCCGCGATGCTGCATGTCGTGACGTACCGCATGCCACCTGCGGTTCGCGCGGCATTCGAGGCGGTACTCGGGTCAGTACGCGCACGGGACGGCCTCGCCCCCTACGCCGTGTACGAGAGCGTAGTCGGTACGAGCGACGTCGAGTACATGCTGCTGGTCGAGGGCGCGGGCTTCGGCGCCTTCGACGACGTCGCGCGGGACCCGTCGGTCGCGATCGCCGATGCGCTTGCGCAGCGCGGGGTCCTCGACGTGCGCGTCGAGACCGAGCTGTGGGCACTGCGGCGCGATCTCACGCTGTTGCCGGAGCGCGCTGCCCGCTGACGAACAACGGGCCAGTCCCGCCCGTTTCCCTCGAACGCCATGGCGTTGCCGGTAGCGGTGCGGCATCATATGGATGGTCTCCCCGCTCAGGAGGGCGTGCATGCACCGCCTCCGGATCGTCTGCCTGGTGTTGTCCGCGGCGCTGTGCGTTGCGGCGGACGATGCCGCTGGGCAGCGCGTCCAGGGTCGCGTCACCGATCAGGACACGGGCCTGCCCGTGGCGGGCGCGTTCGTCACGCTGATCCATTCGGACGGGCGTGCGCTCACCGCGATCCTCACGGACGCGGCCGGTCTCTACCAGCTCACCGCACCCGAGGTCGGGACGTACCGTCTGCTGGTCGAGCGGCTCGGCCATGCGAGTACGACGACGCCGCCCGTCGAGCTCGCGGCCGGTACGACCGTCACCCGCGACATCGTCGTCCCTGTCGAGCCTGTCCGCCTCGCGGAGATCGCCGCATCGACGACGGGTCGGTGCGATCTGCCGCGCGAGCTGGGTGCGCAGACGCAGATCCTGTGGGAGGAGGTGCGCAAGGCACTGTCCGTTGCGCACTGGGCGGAGCGGAACGCGGGTGTGCCGTACCAGGCGATGCTGTTCGAGCGCACGCGCACGCTCGTGTCCGCGCAGGTGCTGGAGCAGGAGACACGGCTGCAATCCGGCTACGGCCGCGCCGCCTTCATCAGTGCCCCCGTTCGCGACCTCGCCGCGCGCGGCTACGTCCGCCTGCTTCCCGACAACATGCTGCAATACTTCGCGCTCGATGCGGCGGCGTTGCTCTCGGACGACTTCCTGTCCACGCATTGCTTCCGCACCGTGCGCGACGCACGGAACCGCCCGGGGCTCGTGGGGCTCGGGTTCCGGCCGATCGATCAGCACGGCCTGCCGGACATCGTGGGCACGCTCTGGGTCGATGAGCGGACGGCGGAGCTGCAGCACGTGGAATTCAACTTCACGCGGCACCTGCTGCCCGTCGACGTGCCGCCCGAGCCCTTCGGTGGTCACGTCGGGTTCCGGCGACTCCCGAACGGTGCCTGGATCGTGGACGACTGGTGGCTGCGAATGCCGCTCCTGCTGCCCAACGCATCGACACGCAGCGCGGCGAGTCTCGAGAAGGCGAGCCGCACAGTCCGGTTGGACGCGGCGGAGCGACTCGGGATGCGGATCCGCGAGGAGGGTGGCAAGGTCCTGTTCATCGCGCGTCCCGGCGAGCCGCACCCGGGCGAAGCGGTGATCCGGGGTGTCGTGTGGGACAGTGTGCGCGCGCAGCCGCTTTCAGGGGCGACCGTCTTCCTGGTCTCAGGCGCGCGCGCGTCGATGACCAACAGCCGGGGCGAGTTCGTGCTGCGCGGCATCAGTGGAGGCGAGCACGAGATCGGGTTCACTCACCCGACCGCAGACGCGTTCGGGCTGCCCGTGCGCACACAGCGCATTGTGCTGCCTGCCCGAGGAACCGTGGACGTAGAGCTCGCGATTCCACGACAGCAGGGCTGCATCGAGGGTCTCGCGGGATCCGGGACGACCGAGATCGTCGTGTTCGTGGTGTCGGAGGATGGTGCGCCGGTTCATGGCGCGAACGTCACCGCTACGTGGACGCCGAAGGAAACCGCGGAAGAACCCGGAGCCACACCGCGCACGTCGAGCGGCATCACCACGGAGAATGGCAGCGTGCTGCTGTGCGGGTTCCAGGCCGGAGATACGGTCCGCCTCACCGTCGTGATGGAGGAGAGAATGCGTACCGTCGACGCGGACATCCAGCGGACCGGAGTGCACAGGCTGACACTCGTCGTGCGCTGATGCACGCGCCCGCGGCCGCTCGCGGTGCCGACTCCCGCGCGCCGCAGATCAGGCAGAAGACAACGCCTCTGACGGGCGCGCCGCCTCGATGCCACCGAACCGACGCTCACGGTGTGCGTACTCGTCGATCGCGGCCCGCAGCGCGGCCGCATCGAAGTCCGGCCAGCGGGTATCCGTGAAATACAGCTCCGCGTACGCCGCTTCCCAGAGCAGGAAATCGCTCAGGCGCTGCTCTCCGCCCGTACGGATCAGCAGGTCGACGTCGGGCGCCGGCGCGTCGCCGTTGACCGCCATACCGAGAGCATGTGCGAATGCTGAGCGGTCCGGCTGACCGCCGTTCAGCCGCGCAGCCGCCGCCACGATCGCATCGCGCGCCGAGTAGTCGATCGCGATCCGCAGCAGCAGCGTGTCGCAGTGCTCCGTCTCCCGTTCCGCTCGCTCGATCGCGTGCGCCAGTACGTCGGGCAACCGGTCGCGCCGGCCGATCACGCTCAGCCGGACTCCGTTCTCCAGGCAGCGCTGGGTCTCCTGGTGGAGGTAGCGGACGAATAGCCGGAGAAGCTGGTTCACTTCCGAGCGCGGTCGCTTCCAGTTGTCCGACGAAAAGGCGTACAGCGTGAGCGTCCGGATCCCCAGCCCGGGCGCGGCCTCGACGATGCGGCGCACGGCCTTCGCGCCGGCGCGGTGGCCTGTCGTCCTCGGCAGCCCGCGCTCCTGCGCCCAGCGTCCGTTGCCGTCCATGATGATTGCCACGTGCATGCTGCCTCCGGTGTAGCTCTTTACCCAGCAAAGTCGGTGCACGGAAAAAAAACGGGACCGTTCCCGTGCGGGGCTGCCCGGCTATCGCTCGCGCACCTGCTGGATGAGCGCCTCCATGTGATCGATGTACGCGTTCAGCGCACGACGTCCCTGTTCCGTGATGCGGTACTCCGTGCGGGGCACGCGCCCCACGAATGACTTCCTGCAGACGACGTAACCGGCTTCCTCGAGTCGGCGCGCATGGACGCTCACGTTGCCGTCCGTGCCGCCGGTGAGCGCCTTCAGCTCGACGAAGCTCACCGAGTCGCGGCCCGCCAGCGCACTGAGTATGGCAAGTCGCATGCGCTCATGGATGACGCGGTCGAGGCCTGCCGCCGCGACCGACGGGCTCGACGTTGCCTCGACGCGCTCGCGCGCATCCTCTGCCGTGTCGTCGCGCCTGGGCTGTCGGGCTGGTTTAGCCGCCATACTTCCTCGCAATGATGGCACCGAACAGGATGTGCAGCCCGCCGAATCCGCCGGCCAGGAAGGCATCGCCCGCGAGTGGCGCGGCGAGGAGTGCTGCACCGCCGAGCGTCATGAAGGCGAGTCCCATGAGCGGTACGACGCGCACCGAGAACGTGCCTGCCGTGACGATGCCCGCACCATACAGCAGCAGCCACATGCCGGGGATCGCTTCTGCAGCGTCCCACCGGAACAGCGCGGGCGTCAGCAGCACCGCACCGCCTACCGGCGGCAGGAAGCTGAGAAGGAACTTGCGCGCGGGGCCGGAGAAGAGCGGCACGCCCGCGGAGCGCGCCTTGATCACGATGCCGACGGCTGCGATCACGACGGCGAGCGTCGCCTCCGCAACCCACACGGCGAGCCACGCGGCCTCCACCTCCTGCCGGGCCGCAATCACCGCCGCCCCGACGGCCGTGAGGCCCATGAGAATGCCTGCCACGCCGGGCACTGCCGTGAACGCGGTCGCCTGCTCCATCGTCTGGCGGATGAAGCGGAGGTTGTCCATGGCCCTGTCGTGCAGGGCGATCGGCTCGGAGCGATCCGGCTGCGGCATCATGGTTCCATGGTAGCGCGGCCGGCTGCCGCGGGTCAAGTCCTTTATGACATAGAGTGGCGGCCAGGAGGCCGCACCAGGCGGAGCTGGAGGGCACGGGCCCGCGTCGCGCGGACACGCAGGCCGGGAGCACGGCAGGGTGAATACGGTTAGAATGCTCGCGGCAGTTACACGGATCGAAAGTGAGAATCGACATGCGACGTTCTGTTCTCTTTCTTCTCGTGCTCACCGGGCTCGTGCTTCCGGCATGTGCATCCGCGCAGCGGCAGCAGCCGCCCTACACACGGGCGGACACGCTGCGCGGCTCGATCGGGCCGGCGCGCGCGTGGTGGGACGTCGTCTTCTACGATCTGAACGTGCGGGTCGATCCGGCCGACAGCAGCGTATCGGGTTGGAACGCGATCACGTATCGCGTGGTGTCACCGGGGCGCGAGATGCAGATCGACCTGCAGGAGCCGCTGGTGATCGACAGCGTCGTACAGGACGGTCGCCCGCTCGCGCTCCGTCGTGAGGGGGACGTCTACTTCGCCACGCTGCCTGCCGCGCCTGAGGCCGGCACCATCCAGACGGCGACGGTCTACTACCACGGCAAGCCCCGGATCGCGAAGAACCCGCCGTGGGATGGCGGCCTGATCGTCGTGCAGGACAGTCTGGGCCGGCCCTGGGTCGCAACGGCGAACCAGGGGCTGGGCGCGAGTGTGTGGTGGCCGAACAAGGACACGCAGGCGGAGGAGCCGGACAGCCAGCGCATCGCGATCACGGTACCGCATCCGATGGTCAACGTGTCGAACGGGCGGCTGCGGTCCGTCGTGAACGAGGACGGCTGGGCAACATTCGAGTGGTTCGTGCGGAACCCGATCAACAACTACAACATCGCGATCAACGCCGGCAGCTACGCGCATTTCGGTGAGATCTACCAGGGCGAGGATGGCATACTGACGCTGGACTACTGGCCGCTCGACTACAATCTCGAGGCCGCGCGCCGGCAGTTCACGCAGGTGAAGCCGACGATCGCGTGCTTCGAGCACTGGTTCGGCCCCTATCCGTGGTACGAGGACGGCTTCAAGCTCGTCGAGACGCCGCACCTCGGCATGGAGCATCAGTCTGCGGTCGCGTACGGCAACGGCTACCAGAACGGCTATCGCGGAAGCGACCGTTCGGGCAGCGGGCACGGCCTGGACTTCGACTTCATCATCGTGCACGAAGCCGCACACGAGTGGTGGGGGAACAACCTCACCACTGCGGACCTCGCCGACATGTGGGTGCACGAGGCGTTCGGCAACTACGCGGAGGCGCTCTACGTCGAGTGTCAGAAGGATGCGCGAGCGGGTGCCGAGTACGTGCGCGGCCTGCGCGACGACATCCTGAACGACCGGCCGATCGTTCCCGAGTACGGCGTGCACGCGCAGGGCTCGGGCGACATGTACAACAAGGGCGGCAACATGCTGCACACGATCCGTCAGCTCGTCGGCGACGACGCTCGCTGGCGCGAGATCCTGCGCGGCCTCAACCGCGACTTCCGCCACCAGGTCGTCACGGGTGAGCAGGTGCAGCGTTACATGGACGAGCGCACGGACGCCGACCTCATGCCTGTCTTCCGGCAGTACCTGACGACGACGATGATCCCGACGTTCGAGTACGAGCTGAGCGGCTCGACCCTGCGCTACCGCTGGACCGACGTCGTGCCGGGATTCGCGATGCCGATCGAGGTGCAGACCGGTCCGGGGGCGTGCACGGTGTTGCGGCCGACCGAGGAGTGGAGCAGCGTGGAACTACGCGCAACGGACGCGGATGCCATCGACATCGACGCGGACTACTACGTGCAGGTGCGGCGCAGCGGAAGTGCGACGCGGCCGGCGGGTGCGGACTGCGCGGCGCGGTAACATCCGCGAGGCGCGATAGCATTCGTGCGGCGGGTGTATCGGCGTTCGCGCGGTCGCATCCGCCCCGCGGCGCCTGTGCTACGGCGCGCTCCCGCGCGGCACGGGCAGCTGCCAGCGTCGTCGGATCGCGATCAGCCGCAGGCCGAAGCACAGCGCCGCCCCGGTGACCGCGACGACCGGTGATGGCAGGCCGAGCATGCGGCCGCCCACCACTACTGCGGCGCCCGCGAGTGCTGCAACGGCGTAGATGTCGCCGCGCAGCACCGCGGGCACTTCGTTCGCCAGCACGTCGCGCAGCATGCCACCCCCGATACCGGTCAGCATGCCGAGGATGATTGCCGTGAGCGGCCCGAGCTGGAAGTCGAGCGCCTTGAGCGCGCCCGACACGGCGAAGAGGGCGAGGCCGCCGGCGTCGAGAACGAGCACCGGGCTGCGCACGCGATCGATCACCGTGTGCCAGCGGAAGGTGATCAGTCCTGCCAGGATCGGCACTGCTATGTAGCGCCAGTCCGCGATGCCCGGGGGCGGCACTGCGCCGATCAGGAGGTCACGCGTGATGCCCCCGACGTTGCCCGCCGCGAATGCCAGCACCAGCAGCCCGAAGAGGTCGAAGCGGTGGCGCACGCCGGTCATCGCTCCGCTCAACGCGAACACGAACGTGCCGGCGAGGTCCAGCACCGGCACGAGCGTGTCGACGGCGATGATCGGCAGCTCATCCATCGGATCTTCCGCTTCTACTTCAGCGCCTTGTCGATTCTCACGAGCGCGTCCTCCAGGTGGATGCGCGTCATGCGGTCGCGCACCCCGCGTCGGAGTGCGTCCTGGATCTCGCCGCGCAGCAGCGTGAGCTGGTCGCGGATCAGTGGCCGTATGTCCGACTGGCCGATGTGCAGGTCCGCGTTCAGCGGCGGGTCATCGTTGCGCCCGACGCGCAGGTTGCCGGAGCCGGGCGGACTCCACGACGCCGACTCCGCTTCCTGCAGCAGGTACGCCGCCTGATCCAGCCACGCGCGCTGCATGTTGCGCCGGTACGTGTCGATCGGCTGGTTCTGCCGCACCTCGCGCCACACGATGCCACGCACGTCGTCGAGCATCTCGGCCGGCCGGTACGTGCGGTCGCCGAGGAATGCCTCGTGCTCGATCATGCGTGCGAGCCGCGCGTGGTTGAGCAGCCGCTTGACGGCCAGCTCCTGGTAAGCGCGGATCCGCTCGACGGCGCCGGCGTGCTCGAGGCGGCGTAGCAGGTTCGGGTCCAGCGCCCAGGTCGGCGTGCTGAGCACGTGCTCGTCGATGAAGCGCAGCGCCTTCCGCTGGTACTCGGGCTCCACGGGCGTATACACCACGCCCTCCTCGCCGTAGCGCTTGTGGTGTGTCCAGGAGCCGCCGATCGCGGCCGCCGCGTGCTCCGCGTACCGGTTCCACTGCGTCAGGTTCTGCAGGTAGTGGCCCTCGAGCTCGTAGTAGTCGTCACCAGGCCGCAGCACCCAGTCGAGAAGGCTCGCGGTTGCGGTTCGCAGGTTACGCATACCGAGCTCGGCGGCCGCGATCGGATCGTCCGAGATGCCTTCCGTCATGCGGTACGGATCCCATTCGACGTCCATGCCGAACTGCGCGTCGGCAAAGCGGAACCATGGCTCATGGGAGCGCTCGACGATCCACTGACTGAGGATCGGAACCTCCTCCTGCGGTGTGCGCGCCTCGATGATCGGACGGTAGCCCCACACGACGGCGAAGGCGTCCCAGAGTCCCATCCGCCGCTCGGGCGGCACGCCGTCGCCGGGCTGCGCCGCGTAGTTGTAGCGTGTACGGCCGACGGACGAGGCCGAGTGACCCATGCGCCGCACGAAGTCCGGGTTGCGGATCGAGTCGACCGGGTAGACGAAGTTCGCCCGCTGATTGTGTGGCAGGCCGACCGAATGCGCGGTCTCGTGAGAGATGACGTAGCGCAGGGCCTCGCCCATGGCTTCCTCGGAGAGCGTCGGCGCACGGAACTCCGGGTTCGCCGTCGCAACCTGCGACTGCAGCCACCAGCGCAGCCGCTCCATGAGGCCGTGATACATGTTCGTGTGTGCGCGAATCACCTCACCCGAGCGCGGGTCGATCACGTCGCCGCTGCTGTTGGCAGAGCGCGTCGGCGAAGCGACGTAGCGGATCACGGAGTAGCGTGCATCGAGCAGCGAGAACTCCGGATCCTCTTCCTCCGTCGGCGCGACGCGCACCTGGATCGCGTTGCGGAAGCCCGCCTGCTCGAACGCTGCGTTCCACTCGAGCACGCCCGCCTCGAAGTAGGGAATCCACTCGGGCGGTGTCGCAGGATCGATGTACCAGATCCAGGGCTTCACCGGGTCGACGAGCTCGCCGCGCAGAAACGCCGCCGTGTCGGACGGCTCCAGCCGGTAGCGCACGATGTAGCGCTCCGGGCGCACACCCTGGAACTCGCTCGAGTAGTTCGTCCGCTCGATCGAGATGTAGCCGACGCGCTCGTCCCAGAGGCGCGGCCGCATCGGCTCCTTCGGCAGCAGGATGATCGAATGGTTGACCGAGAAGGAGATCGTGCCACCGCGTGCAACGGACGGCGCCTGGTCGGCCGCGTACGTCTGCACGACACGCAGCTCGACGTTGATCGGGAAGCTCTTCGCGAACTCGAGCCAGCTCCGGTCGCGATCGAAGCCGCGCACGCCGAAGCGTGTCCGGGTCTGGCGTGGCAACGTGAACGTCGGGACGTCGCCCAGCACCATGTCCGTCACATCGATGACCGACGTGCCGCTGCCGCGCGCCCTGATCTCGAACGACTGCAGCACGGGCGCGAAGTTCGAGTTCGTGACCGCGATGGCGAGTGGGGATCCCTCATCCGCGGTGTTCGCGTGCGATACGCCGCGCAGCAGGATCCGATTCCCGTTCCGCTCCCAGCGGATCACCATGTTCGGACCCATGCGGTCGCCGCCGTCCGCCAGGTCCGTCTGCACCTCGGCATAGCGGCTCATCAGCGACATGTCGCGGCCGAGCAGCGAATCGGGGATCTCGAAGAGCAGGCGCTCACCAACGCGGTGAACCGTGAACATGCCGTCGTCGCTCTGCGCTGAGGCGGGCACGACCGCACGATATTCGGCGGACTGCGCCTCGAGAGGCGCCGCGTGCGCCAGGGCGAGGACGGACGCGAGGGCGAGACAGAGGCGATACATACACGGGCTCCAGGCGTTCGTGGTCGCGGCATCGACGCCGCGAGTTCTGATGGATGGAGGACTGGCGTAGCTTCGGGCGTTGTCCGCGATATGGCAAGTGCGCGTCCGGCGCGCACGGAGGGAACCGGGTGCGACCCGCTCACAGCCAGGTGCAGAGACGCGACGGGCCGGCGATCGAGATGACCGCCGGCCCTTCGTCTGTCGCGATGTGGCCCTACTGCTGCTGCTGCGTGACCTCGTCCGCCGTCACGCGCGTCTGACGCACCTTCTCGGAGTACTTGTGGTAGAGCTGCCTGAAGATGTCGTTCATATCGATTGCGCGGCCCTGCACGTACGCCTGCTCGATGTCTGCCAGGTAGTCGAGCGGGTTGCCGGTCGTGATCAGCAGTGTTGCATCCTTGCCCGGCTCGAGGGAGCCGACGCGATCGTCGATGCCGAGGAAACGCGCGGGGTAGATCGTCACGGCGCGCAGCGCCTCCTCCTCCGGCAGCCCGTACGCGACCGCGACGCCCGCCTCCCAGGGGAGCCGGTGCGTGTACGACGCGCTGTTGTCGCCGACAATCGCGAACGGGACGCCCTTCGCGTGGAGCTTCGCCGGGAGGCTGTAGTTCGTGTCATACCCCTGCCATGCGCGACCGGGTGACGCCATCGTCGACGTGACGAGCACCGGGATGCGCTTCGCCGCGAGATGGTCGGCGACAAACAGCGCATCATCGGCGCCGCGCAGGATCACGCGGATCCCCTCCGCCTCGGCGAACGCGAGCGCGTCCTGGATCTGCTGGACGCTGTAGGCGGAGATGATGACCGGCGTCTCGCCATTCACGACGGGCACCATCGCCTCCCAGCGCGAGTCCGTATCGTGCGGCCGCCCGGATGCCTGCGCATCCCGGTACGCACGTGCGGTCGCGAAGATGTCGCGCAGCGTCTGCACCTGCTCGGCGTACGTCGGCTGGTCCTCGTCGTTGCCGCCCTGCTGCATCCACGGGAAGCGCCGCGGTCCCCTCGGATCCGGCCATTCCACGTTCAGCGCGGCGCCGCTCTTCAGCGTCATCGACTCCCACGTCCAGCCATCGAGCATCAGTGCGGCGGAGAGGCCGGAAACCAGGCCGCCGCTGGGCGTTGTCAGCGTTACGAGCACACCGTTCGAGCGCGCGGTGCCGATGTGCCGGCTCTCCGGGTTGACCGCGAGCTCGGCGCGCACGTTGGGCGTGAAGTCACCGAGCTCGTTCATGTCGAGCGTGACATCGACTGCGCCGATCTCCTGGAGCCCCATCGCGCTGTAGGCGTCGATCAGGCCGGGGTAGATGTGCCTGCCGGTCACGTCGATGCGCTGGGCGTTCGCCGGCACGGCTACGTTCGTGCCCACGGCGGTGATCACGCCGTTCTCGAAGACAATGGTGCCGTTCTGGATTACGCCGTTGGTGATCGTGTGAATCGTAGCGCCGGTCAGCGCGATCGGGCGGTCCTGCGGCGGTGCCGGCACCTGTGCCGCGGCAGGGCAGACGCCGCCCAGCGCCGCCATAGCCACGAGCATCGCGCCTGCGATTGCGCGCATGCGGTCGCCGAGAGCGGCGTGCGCTGCGCGCGTCGAATGACGGTTCATCGGGCTGCCCCCTGATCCGTTCGTGTGTACGGCGATCATCGGGTACCTCCTGCGACGCGGCGGCTGCCTGCGTCGCCGTTCCTCTCGAGGATGAGCTGGATGAGCTGCGCACGCTCGCGCTCGATCTGCGCGCGCATCTGACGGTCCGTCTCGATGTCGAAGTACTTCGTGCCGTCGATCCACGTCTGCTCCGCGCGCGTGAACTGCGAGAGCGGGTGACCGTTCCAGATCACGAAGTCGGCATCGAGTCCGGGCTGCAGGGACCCGACGCGGTCCTGGAGGCCGAACACCGCGGCCGTCCGGCTCGTCACCAGCGAGAGTGCATCCTCCTCGGAGATGCCGGTGCGCAGCATCTTGCCCGCCTCCCAGTTCATGCGGCTCGAGATCGTGCCGTCGTCGGAGTGCAGGGAGGTGAGCACCCCCGCATCGAGCAGGACCTTCGCGTTGAACGGCGTGCCGTCCTGCGCCTCGACCTTGAATGCGGACCAGTCGCTCCACACGACTGCGGCGACATTACTCGCCGCGAGCTCGGGCGCGATCTTGTACGCCTCGAGTCCGTGCTGCAGCGCCTGGACGCTGAAGTCGAACTCCTCGGCGAGGCGGACCAGGGCGAGGAACTCGTCCTGGCGGTAGCCGTGCGACTGCACGCGCAGGTCCTCGTTCAGGATGTCGACGAGGGCTTCCATGCGCAGGTCGCGCCGCGGCGGCAGGCCCTCCTTCGTCTCCTCCCACCGCTTCCACGCGCGCTCGTAATCGCGCGCAGCCATGAAGTGATCACGGATGATCGCCTGCGTACCCATGCGCGTGTCGGGGTAGCGACCCTGGCGACGCTTCGGGTTCTCGCCGAGCGCGAACTTTACGGTGCGCGGCGCGTCCTCGAGCATCAGCTGATGCGGTAGTCCGCCCCAGCGCATCTTGAGGAACACGTTCTGCCCGCCGATCGGGTTCGCGGAGCCGTGCATCACGTGACCGAGTGTGAGGCCGCCGGCGAGCTGGCGGTACATCGCGATGGAGCGATGATCGACGACGTCGCCCATGCGGACCTCGGGCACGATCGCGAACCCGGTCTCGTTCGTGCCCGATGTGCTCGTGTGCACGTGGGCATCGATGAGCCCGGGCGTCACGTGCTTGCCGGTCGCGTCGACGATCACGGCGCCTCGCGGCGCCTCGAGGTTCTGCCCGACCCGCACGATCTTGCCGCGCGTCACGAGCATGTCCGCATTCTCCAGGCGACCCTGCGGACCCTGTGTCCAGATCGTGGCGTTGCGCACGAGCACGTGCTGCGGCTGCTCGGGCAGCCGCTCGCGGCCGAATGCGGTGGCCGGGCGGATGTCAGGAAGTACGAGCGACGGCACACGCGTGTCACGCGATCGGGCTTCCGCAACGAAGGGGCTGCTGCGCTCGCCGCGCCACGTCGGCCGCGTGCCATCCGGCAGCGTGCTCAGGCCGTACGCTTCGTCGCCGCTGATCGATGCGGAGAGCTGCACGACGCCTTCCATGCCGATCGCGCTTCCGGGGAACGCCACCTGGATGCGGCCGGCTTCCGTGGCCGCCGTCACACTCGAGACGTCCACTGTCTGGCCGTTGATCGTGACGCTGCCGCTCAGACGCGACAGCGTGCCGCCGACCTTGAGCGTGCCATTCAGTCGCGGCTGCTCCGACGAGGTGATCCGCCACTCGCCGCGCGGGTCGACCGCGGCGTCCGGGTTGACGACGTAGCGCCTGCCATGCACCCACACGTCGCGGATGGTCGCGCCATCCGCGAAAAGGTCTCCGTCGACGACGACGATGTTCGCGAGCTTGCCGCGCTCGAGCGTGCCCTCGCGCGCCTCGATGCCGAGCAGCCGCGCCGGGTTCACCGTCAGCGCCGCGAGTGCGACGTCGCGGGCGAGGCCGCGTGCAACGGCGGTGCGCAGGTTGTCGAGGAACGCGTCGGTCTTCGCGAGTCCGTCGGTCGTGAGGGCGAACTGCAGCCCCGCGGCCGCAACGCGTGCGGGGTTCTCCGGCGCGAGGTACCAGTGGCGCAGCACGTCCAGCTCGACGTCGAGTGCTGCCTCCGGGCTCTCGACCTTCGGCGCCTCGGGGAAGTTGAGTGGAAGGATGAGCGGCGTCTTCGTCCCCGCCAGCACATCCAGGATCCGGTACTCCTCACCGCTGCCGCGCAGCCACGCGCTGATCGGGAACTCCTCGGTGAGCGCGCGGGCGCGGAGCACGTCGAGCTCGGACGTCGCCTCGAAGATCACGGGCTCGTTGCCTCTGACGACGTCGTTGAGCGAGGCGAGCGCGATGTTCGTCTCCGGCTGTGGCACCCGCTGCGGTGCGCGACGATGCGTGTCCCAGGCGCGGATGTACCAATCGGCGTCGAGCAGCGTCTGGCGCATGAGCGCGATGACGCCCATGGGCGAGTTCGGGTACGTCATGCCCAGCTCGCGGCTGCCACGGAACGCGACCGACTGCGCGACGTCAGGCCGCAGCACGCGCTCACTCGCGGTTCCGTCGCCCAGGCTCACGACCGCAGTCCGACCGCGGAAAATGCCGAACTTGGGTACCGCATTGGCCGTCGTGAACCCCTGCGCGCGCAGCGCGCTGCGGCGATCCTCGGAGTCGCGGAAGTCGGCGGCCGCGCTGAAGTAGGCGCGCACCTGCGGATTCCAGTGGACCGGTCCCGCGTCGCGCCCGTCCTGCGGCGGCGCCTGCGCGATGCCGAGGTCCGCGTGCGCGTCGATGAAGCCCGGGTAGAGCGTGCGCCCGTTCATGTCCCACACGCGCGCATCCGGCGGCGGGCTGACGTTCGCGCCGACGGCCTCGATCAGGCCGTTCCGCACGACGAGCGTGGCGCGCTCGAGCACACGGCCAGGCGCCACGACGATGCGCGCGTTCGTGAACGCGTGCACGCCGGGCGTGTTGTCGCGCAACGCAACGACGGGTTCGGTCCGGCTGGCTTGCTGCGCCCAGGCCGCGCCGGGCGCGAGCACGAGCAGAAGCAGCAGCCGGAGGAAACGCCATGCTTTCATGAAGCGACTCCTCGGGTGAGAGGACCGGTGGACGTTCCGCACCGTGTGCGGATGGAATCGACGCGGGATCCGGCAGGCTCGCCGGTATGAGCCGACACGAATACCTGCACTGGGCCGTCCGGGGGGCGGATGCGGTGCCCCTTCATCTGGTTCGGTGAACGGAGGGAGAATACGGTATTTGCCGCGGGAGCGCACGCCCTGGCCGCCCTGGCCGGGCAGGGCGGCCAGAAGGCCTCACGAGGAGGCGCGATCTGTCGCTAGGGGCAACGGTAGCGCACGAGGTCACCGCCGTTGGAAACCGTCAGGCTGCTGCCGTCCTCCGAGAGCATCATGCGCCGCTCGTCCTGCCACGTCTCGCCCTCGCCCTGGTACTCGGCGGTTACGACGATCTCCCGGTCGCTCTCGATCTCGACACTCCTCACGGTCCCGGTGCTCTCGTAGAAGCGGACCTCGCTCGCGCTGATCCGAAGGCGGGAATCGCTCCTGCCGGTGCCGCAGGCGGACAGGTCCGCGTTCCACTCGCCGTGGAAGCGCGCAGGAATGGTCGCGGCGACTTCGCCGTCCCCACGATCGGACGCGCCGGCGCGACCTCCGGAATCGGCGGTGGTATCGGGATGCTCCGCGGAGCCGGTCGCACGACCGGCCGAATCGGCATCATCAGGCGACGTCCCGACCTCGGAGGCCGGCGGTGCGACGCTTCCGGCATTCGTATCGGCCTCGGGCAGTTCGCCCGCCTGATCGGGCCCGGTTCCACAGGCGGCTGCAGCGAAGACGGCGGTGACGAGTACGACGTTCAGCGTGAAGCGCATGAATCCAGTCCTCCGGGTTGTGGAAATACAGTCGCGGAGGACCACGCAGGCCGCGCGCCATCGGGAGTGACGAGCGGTGTCACAGCGAAGCAGGAACGCCAGTGCCGTTCGCTGGTGACGTTCGATTGTGAGGGGGCAACCGGATCTACTCGTCACGCGGCACGATTCCGCGTCGCGCCACGTCCACGAGAAACCATACGAACACGGCGAGGGAGCCGAGGACGAGCACGCCGATCGAGATCCAGGTCCACAGCTTCATCACGATGCCTCCACGGCTGCCGTCGAGGTGGCGACGTCGGCGACAGCGACGTCAGTGCGCGGGCTGCCGAACGCCTGCCCGACCAGGAAGGCGACGACCGAGACCGGCAAGGCAAAAAGCACGGCGTACTCCCGCCAGATCTCGATCGTGCGGCCATTCACCGTCAGAGTCCAGATGCGCGTCCCCCATTCATCGTCCCACGCACCGAGGCTTGTCGTGAGCACGAACACGAGGGCGGCCACGGCCAGGCCGGCGCTGCTGGAGAGCAGGCCGGCGAGCGGCCGTGGCGGCCGCTCGAGGAACAGTGCAGCAACCGTGGGGACGAGTGCCGCCGACACGAGGATGCTCGCCATGAACACCCAGGCCGAAACCATCGACGTGAAGAAGAGCGCGAAGCCGACAGTGACGATCGAAGCCGTCGCGACCGCGTATCGCGTCAGACGAAGGAGTGTCGCATCGTCGATGTTCCCGCCGGCGATCGGCCGGTAGATGTCGTAGGCGAGGTTTCCGCCGGCGATGAGGAGGTAGGAATCGATCGTCGACATCGCCGTGGCGATCACACCCGCGACGAACATTCCCTTCAGCCCTGCCGGCAGTACATCGAGCGTGAGCGCAAGCAGCGCGGCGCGCGGCTCGACGGCGTATCCCGCTGCAGCCGCGACCATGCCGAGCAGCGTGACGATCCAGTCGAAGGATGCCCAGAGCACAGCGCCCACGCCCAAGGCCGTCAGGATCGCGCGGTAGCTCTCGGCGGCGAAGATGCGCTGGTAGAACGCCGGCTCGACGAGCACGCTGAGAGCGCCGATGCCGAAAACGAACAGGATGGCGCCGGGGTACGTGCCGCGCGGCTCGAAGTAGGAGGGCGGCAGCGCTGCATGCAGTGCGTCGATCCCGCCATGCGCGTTCAGCGCGAGTGCGGCGCCCACGCCCAGCGCCACACACATCAGCGTGAACTGAACCGTGTCGGTCAGTGCATCGGCCAGCAGCCCGCCCATGAGCGTGTAGACCACCGACACCGCTGCACCGAGCACGACGCCCCAGGCGAACGGTATGCCGAGGAGCATGTCGAGCACCACGCCGATCCCCATGATCGCGAGGATCGGAAGTGCGTAGACGAAGCTCGCGAGCGCGACGATGCACTGCGTGCCGCGCCCGTATGCCCTCGCGACGACGTCCGGGAGCGACAGGAACGAGCCTCGACGAAGCCGCGCGGCGAACAGCAGCGCGGCGATTACGATCGTGAAGTAGTACGGCCGGGAGTAGAAGAACCAGCTCACGACGCCGTCGACGAAGCCCACCTCGGACGCGCCGAAGAGCACATCGAGACCGTAGTACGTCGAGACGAGTGTGCAGACGAGAATCGGCGTGGACATCCTTCCGCCGGCGACGAACCAGTCACGGAACGTCGTGATGCGGCGGGAGACGGTTGCGCCGAGCAGGAGCACGCCGAGGATGTAGACGGCGACGATGCCGTAGTCGATCGGATGCATGACGGACTCTACGATCCGGATCGACTACGGAAAAGCCCGCCGCCGAAGTGAGGCTACTGTCGCTCGCGCTCCAGCCTGCGCTCGAGCTGCTGGCGCGCATTCGCCGCGTACGAGCGGCAGGCGGTACTGTCCACGAGCCCATCCTGACCGCCGGCCAGCCGCTCCCACATCCGAGACGCGCCGGGATGTGGCGTGATCAGGATGTCGCAGGGAAGCTGCTCGAGCCGCGCGTGGCCCGCCCGGAACGCTGCAACCGCTTCGGGATGATCCGTGAAGCGGAAGCCGTCCTGCGAGATCGGCGTCTGACTGTCCGCGTAGACGAAGTCGAGACAGCGCTCGCCCTCACACGACCGCCACGACCAGGTTGTTCCGCCGGGTGTGTGCCCACCCGTCGGGTGCATGGTCAGCGCGAGCGGGCCGACACGCACGACTTCGCCCGCCTGCACGATATCGACCCGCGCAACCGGCGGCATCGGCAGCGCGACGTCGTGCTGCGGGTCATCCGGCGCGGACCGGCCGCTTCTCAGCACGGGCGCACTCGCAGGGCTCGCCAGCACACGGGCACCTGTGGCCTGCTGAAGCGCAGCAAGGCCGCCCGCATGGTCGTAGTGCTCGTGCGAGTTGAGGATGATCTCGACGTCGGCGGGATCGAAGCCGAGTGCCTCGATGTTGCGCAGGATCAGTGGCGCCGTGTCCGGCAGTCCGCCGTCGATCAGGACGTGCCCTGCCGGCGACGCGATCAGAACGGACGCGAGCCCGCGCGTGCCGACGTAGTAGGTGTTGCCGAAGAGGTGGATCGGCCGGCTGGGCTCGTTCCACTCCGCGCACGGCGGACAGTCGGCTTCCGAATACGGCTGTGTGAGTGCTGCGTCCTGCGCACGGGCCGTGCACGCGCACAGGAGCACTGCCGCTGCTGCGATACCTGCTCGACTCTTCATCCTGCTCCCCCTGTAACCACCACCACCCATCCGGACTGCATCGAACGCCGGAGGATCGCGCCGGACTGTACGATACGCAAGCGGTCAGGTCACCCGGATCGAGCGCGCCGCTGCATGCCTGCTTCCCAGCACCAGCTCGCGCACGGTCCCACCCTGAAGTCCCGCCGCCGTCGCCGGGTCCGCGATAGCGCTCACGATCGCGACAAGCAGGAACCGGTCGTCCCGTTCCGCATCCGACAGGTCGAGCTCGAGGGAGACGACTCTCGAGGTGCGTGCATCCACCGGCCCCGGCGGGTGCACGACGGGTGCGATCCGCTCCCACCCATCCGGCAGGGGCGTGTCCGTGCCGGCGAGCTGGTCGATGACCGCGTCGCGCCACGCGTCGCTCAGCACCACGTCCGCACCGGCGTCCGCGTGCTCTGCCGCCGCCAGTGGGCGCCGCAGCACGACGACGCTCACGTCGGCCGCGGCGAGCGGACGCGTGTGCGCGTGGTGGACACAGACGTGCACCTCGTGCCTGCCTGGCGTAGTCAGGACATACTCGCCGGCGCCCGCTGCCTCGCGCCGCTCGACGATCAGCTCATGCAGATCCGCTTCCGTCGGCTCGTCGTCGCCCCATGGATTGCCGAAGTTGTCGTCCGTGACGACCAGGTCCCAGAGGCTGCCATCCACGACCGCCTGGTTGCTCCTGCCATTCGCCACGCGGAACGCACGCAGCGCCGCACCGAAGCCGGGTGTCCAGCGCCCGTTGGGTATGACGAGCGGCTGCTGCGAATGCAGCGCCGTCTGGAACACCCACAGGTCGAACTCGTCCGGTGCACGGTTGCGCCAGGGAAGGGAGCGCGGCCTCGCGGGGGGCTGCGACCTGCGGCACACGAGGTCGGGGCTGCGGTTCCAGGGATACGTCGCCCCACGTCCCTGAACAGGATCGTCCAGCACTGCCGGTGTGATCCGGCGCATGTCGTAGGGGTGCGCGCGCAGGTACGTGCGACGCGTTGATGCCGGCGGCGAGCTCAGGTCGAGCTCCCATACGCCACGCGCCTGGACTGCGGCGCGCAACAGCTTGACGCCGCCATGGTTGAAGAAGGCGAGGTCGTGCACGACGGCCTCCGGCAGGCCGTTCGCCAGGTACGTCCAGCTCCATGACGGCGCACCGTCGGTGAACGTCAGTCGTCCACGGAACACACCAATCGCAGTTCCGACGTACACGACATCGGCATCATCCGGATCGCACACGACGGCAAACGCCGGTGCCTCGGCGCCGTTCGCATCGTTGCGTAGGCCCGTCTGGAACCAGGTGTCGGTGCCGTCGAACCACCAGAGTGTATCCATGCGGTCGAACTCGACGATCGTGTCGTCCTGCACCATCACGTGACCCGTCGTCGAGACGTAGCATGACCCGTGATCACCGCGGGCCGGATCATGCACCGCGATGTCGCTCCACTGGCCGAGCCGCGGCAGGAACGGCGCGCTCGTTTCCGGGATATCCTCGTTCGTCCCCGGGAGCGCAGCCGCGGAATTGCCGAGATCCTCGCGGCGCCAGGACCCGTCCGCCGGGTTGCGTCGGAACAGGAACAGGTGACGGAGACAGAGCACGAGGATCCTGTTCTCGTCGATGAAGCGACACGCGATGACGTGGTCGCCATTCCCCGGGAACGTGTCGCGCGTCGTGTTCCCGCGGCCGTTGGCGCGCGGGTCCGTCGCCGTCGGCAGCGTGACCCAGCGCATCGTCCGCCGTGAGCGCGCATCCGGATTCCACGTTTCGCTCAGCCACACGCGGTTCGTCCCGATCACGAGACGCGCGTTGTCGCCCTCGCCGGGCATCACCGCACATCCCGAGTAGAACAGCGCAGCGCCGTTCTCCCTCTCCTCCGCCTGCTCGTGCTGATCGCGGAGCACGGGCGGCGCGAACGTGTGCAGACTGTTCCAGTCGGCGTTCGTGTACTGTGCGACGAAGCCGTGCGGTTTCGTCGGATGGAACGCGGTCCCGCCACCGTCGCCGAGCAGCACGACTTCCCACACACTCGTACCGATCCGCCGGATCGTGCCGTTGTCCTGTGTCCCGGCGAGGATGAGGCCGTCGCTCGTGGGATGGCAGGCAACGTAGCCGGGCTCGACCACTGCGAGCCCGTTGTTTCGTGCGACGAACGAGTACCGGTCACCGTTGCTCAGCGAGCGGAACACACCGCCGTCGCAGCCAACCCAGAGCTGCGGTGAGCCATTCCCCTCGATCCAGCAGAGCGCGTGCACATCAGGGTGAATGTCGGAGCCGACGAAAGTGGCGTCGCGCGCCTCCCGTCCATTGTTGGCTGGTCGGAAATCCGTCCGGCAGCCGGACGCGGTGCAGGTGATCGTGCACCGGAAGAGCGATGCGCTCCAGTCGCCGTCCGCAAACACGGTCGAGCCTCCCAGCGCCACCATGTTCGGGTCCGTCGGGTGCACGGCAACCGCCAGGTCGTACCAGGACTGGTCATTGTCCGCGTCGCCAAACAGCTGTCTCGGCACACGATCCACGACGCGCGTGTTGCGTCCCTCGATGCGCCAGAGGCGCGGCGTGCCACCGAGCGCATACAGGATCGACGGATCGGAGGGCGCAACGGCAAGGCCGATCCGGTCCTCGTTGCGTATCCCGTTCAGCGGAACCGGATCGAACGGGCCGGCGGCACCATTCTCGGAGACGTACAGCGCCGTGCCGCGCGTGCCGCCGGGCGCAACATTGGGGTTTACGAGCGCGACCCACAGCCGTGACGGCGTCGCGCCATCTGCCGGTGTCCATACGACGTCCGTGGTGAACGGCCCGTCGTCGGCGTCGAAGTCGAAGGGCGGGACGGCGATGCGCTGCCAGTCCGCATCCTCGACAAACGCGCCGTCGCGCATGAACAGTCCGATCGACGTCGCAGCCACGAGCCGGTCGGGGGAGGCCGGATCCCGTGTGATGCGGTAGACGCCCGCGCCAGTGAGGTTGTTCGCTTCGCGTCGCCATGGATTCATGAACGGATCCGCGAGCGCGTCTGTCACGGGAACGGCGAGGTGCAGGATACCGATGCCGCCATTGCTCATGCCGGGATGTGCGACGCGATCCGGCCGGAGCTCGCCGGTCGCAACGTGCACGACGTCCTCGGAGCCGTCGCTGGCGCTGCCGAACGTCACGTGCAGCGCACCGCACACCAGGATGTTCGCGGGATGAGGAATGGCCGACGCGTTGCTGGTTGTCGCCCAGCCGCCGAGCGGGTGCCACGTCGTGCCCGCATCGTTCGAGAACCACACGCCGCCGTTCGCAGTCGCGGCATACGCGCGTGCACCGTCGGGACTGACACGCAGGTCACGCACACGGCCGGCGATGCGCGGGCGACTGCCCGCCTGTCCACGCACGGTCGAGGTCGGCCCGACGGGCAGCCAGAGATCGACGTCGGGGCCGGGCGCCATGCGGACACGCGGCCGCGCCGCCTCGCGCGCCGCGCGTGTCTCGACTGCCTTCTCGATCAGCTCCGGCGGTACCGCATCCAGCAGTCGCGAGCGCCACGCGGCACGCCGCAGGGCTCTGTCGCGACGCCCCTTCCGGCCCGGAGGGGGCCATTCATAGCGACTCACGCGCCATCCTCCAGCCCTTCCTTCTGCACCGGCGAAACACGGATGAACCCCTCCTGCACTTCGTGCGGCAGCTCCGGCAGCAGTGCGGTCTGCGTGGCGGCGACGATCGGATCATCGCGCCACGTGTCCGGCGACGTGCGACGCGTCCACAGCTGATCCTTCGGAAACACCGACACCTTCGGGAGTCGCACCTCGCCAGGATCGATGAGCACCGGCCCGACGCGGACCGACGGTGCGATTACGGAGAGGCCGGGCTGCATCCAGTCACGCGCAAGTGCGAGCGACTTGCGCGGCAGGATCCCCGACGTCAGATGCACGCGTCCGGCCGGATGCATGAGCAGCGTCAGGCGCACGATCTGGCCGGGATGCACGTGCAGCTCGTCCTCCGCGTGGATGTACGGGTGATCGATCGGACGCGGGTCCGGCACCTGCGGCGTCCTGCCGTATGTGCCGAAATGGCCGCGACCGCGACCTCCGTCGAGCGCGCCGTCACGTACGACGCGGTCGACCACGTGCAGTCGTGTGTAATCGTCGTCGAGGAAGAAGCCGAGCAGACCGTCGTCGCGCCGTGTCAGCTCACCCAGCCGAACCGGGAATGCGCGATCCGCGAGCTCCGCATATGCTGCTTCGCGCAACGCACGCCTGTCCGCATCGGAGAGGTCCAGCTCGTCGAGGTCATCGTCGATCTCGAGGCGCAGGAGCGCGCGCACGACGGCAATTGGTCTGCCGACGAGTCCGGCAATGTGCTCCGTGCCGAGAGCGGAGAACGTGTCGACACTCCAGAGGGTGGTGTCGATCGCGCGCAGCATCGCGGAGAGCGCCGATTCCTGGCCATCGGCGATCGGAAGTCCGCCGCGCGTCATCGCATCAACTGAGACGCAGCCCGCCGCGATCATGCCGAGGAGCTGCTGGGCGGGCGCGAGGTCGTGGAGCGGGCCGGCATCCGCAGGTCCCGCTCGTCCCGGCGCGATCTCCCACATGACACCGCCGCCGAACGGCTCGTGCATGAGCTGGCCGAGTGGTGCGCCGGCCGTGTCGAAGAACTCCAGTGCCTCGTCGATGTGATCCGGGAGCAGGAACCCCGCGACCGGGTTGACCATGTTCGCCGGCGTGACCTGGTCGACGTTCGCCTCGCGCGACGACGTGGAGTGGTCCGCGGGATCGACGAGGCGGAACATCCAGCGCGCAGGGCGCAGGAGCCGTGGTCGCAGGCGAAGCACGGCCGGTGCACCATCGATTTCGTCGCGCGCCGGGACGCGGATCGTGTCGACGGGTACGTCGAGCGTCCGGCCGAATGCATCGACCACGCGGAGGCGCTTCAGTATGAGCCGCCCCTCGGCGAGCAGCCGCGGCACGTCGACCGGAGCCGGCGGCCCAATCGTGCCGTCCGCCCGGCGCGAGTGCACCACACCGAAGGCGCTGACGGGGAGGCCGAGCATGCGCGCGTGCAGACCTTCGAGCGACGCACTCAGCAGGTCCGGATCCTCGACGGCGTCGGCAATGCGTGCCAGGGCGGCCTCCGTGTCTTCGTCGGCCTCGCCCTGGTTGTTCGCATCCAGCGCGTCCTCGGCCTTCTTCCATGCTTCGATCGCCGCTGCGAGTGCGACGCCGGGGCCGGTATTGAGCGCGCTGCGCCCGGTGAAGACGAGGGGCGTGCTGTCGGCGGATGTGTCGTCGTCGCGGTCCAGATCGACGGTGTCGAGCTTCCACCCCTCGATGCGGTCACTCCCCTGGAGCGCAACCTCCCACTCGAGCCAGAGCGGCACCCACGGCTGCGACCAGCCGCTGACGCCAACGGGGTACGCGTCGACACCCGGCATCAGGGAGAAGCGACGAAGCTGGTCGGCAATCTGTGCCCCGACGATGGCCTGTGTGCTCGCGCTGTACTGGACTCGTGCCGCCCGCGTGCCCTGCGTCTTAACGAGCGCGGCACCGGCGCCGTCGTAGGTGCCGTCGATGCCGAAGCGGAGCGCGGTCTCCGCGGCCAGCCGCGCCACCGTCGCCTCGACCGGCAGGTTGCGCCGGGGTGCTGCGGCCTCGGCGAGCCACGCAGCGATGTAGGGGTCCGTGATCAGCGCATTGCGCGCGAGGCGCAGCACCTCGTCCGGGATCGCACCGTTGCCGAGCGAGCGGATGAACAGTGCGCCGTCGACAACACCTTCGATCTCCTCCGCGACCTGTGACGGCCAGCGGCAGTGGAGGCGACCGTCGGCGGAGAAGCGACCGTCGCGCCCGTGGCGGAGGTTGCGCTTCACGCCGCGCAGCGCGATCACTGGCTCGAGCGGGCGGTAGTAACGCGGCGCCGGACGGTCGACGACCCGCGGCGTCGTGGTCGTCGTCGAGGTTGCTTCGCTCCGCGCGTCCAGGATCCTCCGCAGCATGTCCTTGCCGCCGGACGACGTGGCCGTCTGCCTGTTCCTCGAGAACAGCAGCCTCACATCCTTGCCACCCGCGCCCGCCTTCGTCTTCTTCGGCTGCTGCGCTGCGGCACTGCGCGCCGCCCTGCCGGCGGACAGTGGTCCGGAATCCGCGCCGGGCAGCATACGGTCGACTCCCGCCTTGCCGCCGGGCAGCCCCTCGAACGCGGTTGCGTGCTCGTGCTCGTCGATGTCGACGGCCCCGTCGTCGGAGCCGAGGTTCGGCAGGAGCTGACCTGTGAATGCGACGAGCATGCGCTCGAGTGCGCGCCGTGCATCCGCGTCCGTCGCACCGAGGCCAGGCGCGGCGAGTGTCGACACCAGGTCCTGCAGGTGGCGGCCGAGTGCGCCGTCCACCTGCCTCGGGTCGGGGCGCTGGTCGACCTTGACGCTCTCCCGGACCGGCACGCCGTGCACCACGCCGTGCAGCAGGGTCATGCGCGGCCACTTCGGCTTCGCGGCCACCACCGAGCTGACCTGGTCGACGAACACGCTTCGACCGGGCTCGAACGCAACCACGTTCTCCGCGAGCTGCTTCAGCACGACCTCGCTCGAGGCACGCGTCTGCTGCTGCAGCGTCTTCTCCTGCGGATCGTACCGTTGCGCGGTCATGAGCCCGAGCGACGAGCGCATCGCCGCCTGCACGTCGCTCATCATCATGAGCGCATGGCCGCCCTCGGCGTCGTCGGCAAGGTGCCAGCCCAGCTCCTCGAGTCGATCGTGCAGGCTCGCAGAGGTCTGCGCACCATCGAGTGGATCGAGCTCCGGGTTCGACCACCAGCCGGCGACGAGATACATCGCGGCGTTCGCGGCGACACCGCGTGGCGCCACGCTCTCGATGTCATCGAGCGGATCATGGAACGCCAGGCGGTTGCGCACGGCGTCGTAGACGCCGGCCCATGCGAGTGTGCCGCCCGCTGCGCCCGTGAGCTCCGCGGGCTGGAGCGTGCGTCCCTCGGGCTTCGCCTCGGCCGCGCCGTGGGGCCACTGCTCCAGCGGGACCGCGCGCGCAGTGTCCGCCTCGAGCACCCAGCCGCGTACGTGCGGCGCGTTCGTACCCAGCGGAGCGATGATGCGGAGCACGACCCAGCGATCGGGCAGCGCAGGCAGTGCGAGGCGGTTGGCTGTGCCGCTGGGCGCGTCGGTGATCTCTCCGCGCAGCAGCGCATCCGGTGGTGCCCAGTGCAGGTGCACACCCGCCGGCCGTTCCACGCCCTCGTCGAACGGCTCGGGCATCTTCTCTGGATCCTCGCCGTCCGGCCGCGTGAGCGTGAACGGCAGACGGACGAAACGCTCCCTGCTCTCCGGCTCCACGTACAGCGCCTGCACGTCGATCGGAACGAGCACGCGCGGCTGGCGCAGCAGTCCGGTGTCCCACGCTGCAACCTGGGCGGCGTCGAGTCCGACACGAACGAGACCCGTCCAGCGCGGGGACTGGAGCGCGCGCGCGATCGCGTCAGGAGGCAGGGAGCTCATCGGATGACCTCCGAGAAGCGCACCTCGAGGTTCTTCAGTGTGTACGCGACGGTCGGCCGGAACACCGCATCGATCGGCTGCGGCGCGGTGACGCTCGGGTCACCGAACACCTGCCGGTACGGGAAGCGGATCATCTGGAGTGCGAACTCGGCGCCGTCGAGCGCGCTGCCCATGTTGGTGCCCGGCGTGTTCAGGAACTCCTCCGCGGTCTTCCGCATGTCGATCACGCCCGGCGCGCCGGCGCGGAAGTGCACGCGCATGTCGCGCTGCGGCTCGAGGTCACGCCCCGTGGAGGCACTGCGCGCAGGTACGAAGGCGCGGAACGTGTTGGCGCCGCCGGCGGAATCCAGCCGCACGCCGAACTGCACGCCCTGGCGCGGCTCCTCGATGTGTACGACGGCGGGAACGCCGTCGAACAGCGCGAGGAGCACCGCGGGTGCGAGGCGCTCGAGACGCAGCAGCTTCAGTCGATCGGGGTGCCCCTCGTCGACCATCTCGTCGTCGCCGACCACATCGCTGCGGTACGCGCGCACGTGCAGTCCCGGCCAGCCGGAGACTGCGCGGGAACGCAGGAGGAAGCCCGTGACCTGGCCTGCCCGACCGACCCGCGCGCCCTCACTGCCGGGCACCCGGACGATCCGCTCCTCCTCGTCGATCTCGTCGCGGATCGCCGGATAGAGCTGCTCGAGCTGTGCGCGGTCACTGCTGTTCACGGTCCCGACGCTGAGCGCACCCTGAACCAGCGCGTCCGTCCATGCGCGATCCAGGTAGAAGAATCGGATCGACTCGGGCGGCAGCAGCTGCGAGTCCGGCACAAGGTAGGAGAACGGAACGCCACCGAGCAGTCGCAGCCGCGCGAGAAACTGGCGCAGGTCGCGCGGCACGATGCGATCGCCGAGGTCCCCTTCATCCGTCGGCGCGGGGTGCGTGCTGGTGACGACGTCCTTCATGACGTTCATCACCTGCGTGGCTGTGAGCGTGACCTTCATCCTTCGATCTCCTCCCTGCGGCGTCGCGCTGCGACGTCGAGCAGCTCGTCGAGTGCATCGGGTTCCGGCTCGCTGCGCTTCCGGGTCTTTGCGGTCGACCGGTGCGTGATCACGTCCTTCTGGCCGCGCAACACGTCGGTCGCGATCGCGTTGACGCGCTCCGCCAGCGCGTGCTGCAACGCGTCGCGGTCGATCGCCATCTCGGGCCCCTTCGGCGACACCGGCACAGGGACCTCCGAAAGCACGGATGCGTCCATGCGCTCGCGCATCGTGTGCAGTGTCTTCAGCGGGATGCCGAACCCGACGGAGAGCACCTCGTCGATGTCACGGTTCACGAGGAACTCGATCGGCCGGGCGGGATCCTTGAGCGGTCTCACCGGCGCGAGCACGTGCTCCGGATCCTTCGCGGAGGCCAGGATGACCGAGCGGCCGAGCAGTCGACCGAGATCAGCGGTCACGCCCACGTCATGCACCGCGTCCTTGAGCAGCGCGACGGAGCCTGCCGCCAGCTCGACGATCTTCTTCGCGCGCGCCGCACCGAACTGCTCGCGCCGCCAGCGCATGAGTGCAGCGACGATCGAGGGGTGCGACAACGCGAGCAGCCGGCCGATCTCGAACGCCGCTGCGAGCGACAGGTCCTCGCGACCGTCGGGCACGACACGCCGGAGCTGATCGCTCGTGTGCGCGAGGGGCGTGCGGCCGTCCTCCGTCTCCGGGTCGCGGTCCCGCACCATCACGTGCGGTGTGAGCGGGCCGCGGTACCACGCGCGGATCTGCTCACCGCGCCGGGTCAGATGGGGCAGGCCGACGTGCCCGGTCTCGGCGAGCTCGGGCTCGGGGCGGGCGATCGCCGTGGGCGGCGGCGCCGCACCGGCGGGCGGATCCGCGCACGGCGGACGCGCGGCATCCTCACGTGGCGCCGGCAGCGTGCCGAGCAGCCCGACGTCCAGGTTGCGCATCAGCGTCTCGAAGCCACCCGCACCCGTGACCGTGAACGACCAGTGTGTGAGTACGGGGAAGCGGAAGACGCGCTCGTACGTGAAGCCCTCGATCGGGAAGCGAAAGCCGACTTTCATTGCGTCACGTACCAGGCGGCTCGCTTCGCCGGACGGTGCAGTGACCGCAACGTTCTCGACGGTCTGCGTCGCGAGCTGCCACTGCTGCATCGTCTTCGGCTGTGACGCGCCCGCGTAGCTGCCCTTCTGCAGTCCGGCCCTCACGCTCGACGTGTCTGCGGCCGAGCCCGCCTGCCGGGCGCGCGTCGCTCCGCCACTGCGCTGCATCTGCTGGAGCTGCGCGACGTGGCCGACGCCCATCTGGGCGAGGTCGGGATCGATCTGGTACTGCTCGAGCGCGAGTGCCGCGTCGTAGACGAACTCAGTCGCGATGAACCGGTCGACCGGCTCACTCGGTGGGGGCAGCACGTCGTACTGCCCCTCGAGGTTGATCAGGCACGCGAGGTAGCGGATGGGCTTGCACTCCACGCGATCGAACTGCGGCAGACGGTTCGCGAGCACGACGGCCATGAACCCGTCGTCGTCGCCCATCGCCAGCTCGGTGTCATGGATATCGACCTCGCGCACGTGCGTAAGAAGCGGCAGGTCGTCCTTCGTCGGGAAGATCTTCTTCACGACGGACTCGGTGACGGTCAGGTGCACGCCGGTCGCGACGTCGTTCGGTCCGGTCAGCGTCACGCCCGGCGTCACGCAGTCCTCCACCTTCTTCTCGGCGGACAGCTCGCCCTCGCCTTCCGCGATCACGACGAGCGCGAGCCACGGAACCTCCGGATCCGTCGAGCGCTCCCAGGGAAGCGTACGCCTGCGCAGGACGATCTGCGGCAGTCGCGTCTCGTAGGCGCCCTCGGAGTTCGCCGGCGGGAACGTCGACAGGATGTGGTCCGGCGGCAGGCGGAAGCGCGGAGCCGTCACGCGAAGGTGTCCGCGGTAGCTGTCGAAGCGCGCGGAGGGCTCTTCCGGTATCGACTGGTCGCCCTCGATCACGTAGTCGCCGGCGACGAGCGGCGGCTGCGCGCGACCGTGCAGTCGGAAATGACCGGGTTGCGGCATGGACTCTCCTGTTGCGTCAGCGTTTCACGAGCAGGCGCTCGCGCGCGGCGAGTGCCTTCCGTGCGTTCTTCGGAATCTTTCCGGACCACCGGATTGCGACCGCGCCTTCGCGTCCGGTTGCATACGGTCGCGTGATCGCATCGAGGCCGAGACGTGCAAGTCGATCGACGACGCTGCTCACCGTGTCCTGCGCGCCGAGCACCCCGGCGAGCTTCCAGCCGCTCTCGCGCGCGACACCGACCTCGACGGCGCCGGCCTTCTCGTCCGGTATCACGGCGTACACGAGGAAGCTGCGGTTACCCGAGACGACGAGTGCGGGCGGAACCGGATCGCCGTTACGGTCCAGCGGGCGCGTTGCTCCGACCAGATCGAGCGACACGTAGCGTCCTTCGTCGAGAGTGCCCGGATCATCGAGAGCGACGACGATCGCAGTGACGGGATCCGCGAAGCGGGTGCTCACGATCGTCGCGTCGCGGACCAGCTCGGCCGCGGGTGTCCAGCCGGCGCGGTAGCGCTGCTGCCGGCGCGAGAGCGGGCGCGTGCCCTCGACCTGCACGAGTGCGCCCGGCGCCGCTGCAGTCATCCAGCCGATGTAGGCCAGCTCCTGGCCCGCATGCCATCCGCTCAGCCCGCCGGCAACGGGATCCCCGTCGCCGAGTGCGAGCACGGCAATTCGCTCCGCGCCCTCCGCGAGCGTCACCGCATTGCGAACCGGCGGTCCGTCCAGCAGCACGTCACCGCCGGCACCGAGCACGATGACGCGCGATGGACCGCCGGTGATCTCCAGCCGCGGCCGTGTACGGGCTTCTGCGACGTCGTGCCGTGCATTGGGCATCCGCAGCACGGCGATCTCGCCCGGCTGGAGTGCGGGCGTGTCGGCTGCGGCCGTCTTCGCGCGCTTGCTCGAGCGGACGGGCGTCGACTCGTGGAAGAGCGCCGACTCGAGGTCGGCAAGCCGCCGGCGTGCGACATCCGGTGTACCGCGACCGCCGACAGCGGCCGTTCCGGCGTGCGCCGACCTCGTCATCGGGACGGCCGTGCCCGGGATCAGTGTCTTCTTCTGCGTCTGAGCGCTCGCGCCGACGAGAATGAGGTCCGCTGCAACCGGGAGGTCCTGCAGTGCACGCACCTGCGCGAGTGTCGGCGGCCGCACGACTGCGGCCGTGCCCGGCTGCGAGACCGTCGTGCGAAGCCTCGGTTGCTCGAGCTTCACCGGCGAGGTGAGTACCGCGACGAACTCCGGCGGGTGCACGCTCGCATCGATCTGCGGCTGCTCCTTCCGCTTCGGCGGCTGGGTCGGGACGCGACCCGGGACGCGCTGCGCGAGGCCTTCGGTGAGCGAGCCCAGGCGCGGCGGCGCAGTGCGGTCCTTCTGCAGCGCGGCAATCGCCGTCCTGCCGTAGCCGCCACGCTCCAGCCACGGAGAGGCGAGGCTGTACATCGTCGCCTCGTCGGGGGCATCCGGCAGCAGCGCATTCACCCGCCCTGCATCCTGCAGCAGGATCGCGCGTGCGTCCCCTTCGTTGACGAACGGCAGCGGCAGCCGCGGCCCGATCTCGACCTGGTGGTAGGCGATCTCCGGTGCGAGCGTGTCGTGCAGCTGTGCGACAGCCTCGAAGTGCACACGGTCGACGGCTTCGATGACCTCGCCCTTCGGAACCTTGCGATCGTCGTCGTCCTGTGGCTGACCCCACACGCCGATCGGGAAGCCCTTCGTGCGGAGCACGTTCGCGCGCAGCGCCGAGAGGCGATCCGTGTTGCCGGCGTCGCGCAGTCGCAGCTCGAGCAGCGGCTTCACGGAGGAACGCCTCATCGGCGCGAGGCCGAGCGTGTGACTGCTCGCGTGGCTCTGCTCCGCGCCACCGCCGATCCGCAGGCGACGAGTCGGCACGAGCGTCGTCACAGTCAGCTCGAACTCGCTCATCACCTCGAACGGACGCTCCGCCGAGCCGTCGGCAGTTGCGGTGTCGGTGTTGCCGCCGGGGCCCGTTCCCGGCGGGACCTGGCCCTTCCCCGGGATCGCTGCAACGACGCGCGCTACATCCGGTGCAGCTGCCTCGAGGTACTTGTCGACGAACCTGCCCCACGGGAGCGGGTCGCGCGGGCCGTCGGTCCAGTCGCCGAACTTCACGGTCAGCTCGATGGGCCCGACCTCGAATGTTGCCCGGCCGCGGAACTTCGGTCCCTCGAGGAGCACGCGCGCGCCGATCGAGATCGAAATGGTGATCTCGCCGATCCACACGTCGATCGTGACACCCGCAGCGATGCTCGCGTAGACCTCGACGGAGAAGCGGAACGGATCGAAGTAGACGATGCCGTCGGCGCCCATGATGAGGTGTGCCCAGGCCGGCCCGAACTCGGCCGATACCTCGAGGCGGCCCCCGGCCATGACGGCTTCCGACGTGAGCGCGAAGTACGACTCGCCCTTGATGACGATCGCGTTGCTCACGCTCCAGTTGAAGCCGAGGCGCGGAACGACCGGATATCCCTCGCGGTGGAACGAGGGGTGGTAGCCCCCGAGTGTCAGCACGAACTGCCCGGCATTCGGACCCTTGAACCAGGTCACGAACGCGAAGCCGCCCGTCAGGCGCACGGACTCGTTCAGCAGCCACGAGTTGTCAGTGAGCTGCGCCTGGATCCAGAGCACGCCCTCGGACGTCGAGAAGCGTGCGATCAGCCCGAGCTCGATGGAGACGAGTGCGACACCCGGGCGCGGAAGCGCCATGCGCGCCAGACCGAGCAACGTGATCTCGAGGCCGTCACCCATCGCAACCGCGACCACCGCGATGCCATCGACGAGCGCGAAGCTGTTGAAGCTGAGACCGGCCGCGAACCAGAACTCCCCGCGCCGCATGGGGAAGTTCTGGCGCATCAGCGCCATCTCCTGCATCGGGTCGTCGCTGGGCGTCGCCGCCACGTCGAGCGCCTTCAGGAAGACGAACTCACCGAAGCGCGAGAGGTCGGTGGGGAAGACGAGGCCGCGGTTGATACCGAGCCCGCCGCCGATGCCCGTGACAAAGAACGCAGGCGGTCCGCCGATGGGGCCGACGATCGAGCCGAAGGCGAAGAACGCTGCGAACTTGCCCTCCTCGTCGTGCGCCTCGCCGTAGCCGCCGTAGACCGACAGGCCGTACGTCGCGAATCGCGCGACGAGCATGCCGACATACTCGATGCTGCTCGCCTGCGTGAACTTGCGCAGGCCGCCGGCGAGCACGACACCGCCCATGTCGGCGCTGATCGCAAGGCCGGCGAGGTCCACGTACCAGCGCGACGGATCGAAGGGGGATGCGTCGGATGCGACGTTGAACCGGAGCTGCAGGTCGTCGACGGCAGCGGTCAGACCGAAGAGCGAGACACGACCGTCGAGGAGCACCGCAATGCTCTCGAGATTGTCATTCTCCGTGGTAACGCCGAGGCCGACCTGCTCGATGTAGAGCGGACCGAAGCCCTTCTGGATCGCGAGCCACCACGGTCCGTCACCGTCGCCGGCACGCAGCGACACCTTCACCGGATTGCCGCCGTGCTTCTGGATCGCGAGCGCAGGACTGAACGCAGGCGATGGCTGGTCACTGCCGCTGCTCGCATCCGACAGGAGACCCTGTGCGACCGGATTGCCGCCCGACGCTCCGCCGAGCGTGACCGCCAGCTCGCTCAGCTGCACCTGCACACCGCCGCTCTTCTCGGTCGAGCTGACGCGGCCGAAGCCGTGCAGGGCGACGGAGCCGAGGGTCAGCCCCACGTCCAGCAGGGGACCGTTCGAGCGACCGACGCGCAGGCCGACGCCGTTGATCGAGATGGACGGCTCGAACGTGTAGCTGCCCGCCGACTCGCGCAGCACGCCGATCTGCAGGCCGGCGGCCGGCGTGCCGTCGATCCAGCGTGAGTCGGCCTCGAGTGCGACGTACACGTCGCCGGAGACGATGTCGACGCGGTCGGTCACGCCCAGGTGCAGGCCGATGACGCCGCCGTCCCTGGAGACGCCGATCGTGATCCCGCCGCCGATCGGGATCGACGGCCCCAGCGTCGCGAAGTTGCCGATCAGCCGCATGAGCCGGTCGAGCAGCTCGGCGGGATCGAACAGGTCGTCGGCGAGCCGGGTCGGATCGGCTGAATCCAGCAGCACGCCGGCAAGCAGATTCCGGATTCGGTTGTCCGGCCCGGTCGTGCCGGGGATCGCCACGTCGAGGAACTGCTGCATCGCCGGCGTAGAGAACGCGAAGCTCGCGACCAGGTCGAGCACGGCGTCGAGCAGGGCGAGCGCGACCTGCCCGGGATCGGTGTCCACCGTGACGCCGACGGCCGTGTACAGCGAGAACGTGCCGTCGTCGAGCGTCCAGCGGCCGCCGACCACGCGCTCGCCGACAGTGTCGATACCGAGCCCGAACTCGATGCGGCGTCCGCCGGCTGGTGCGTTGCCCGCCGCCGCGCCGATGAATGGCCGCAGGATTACGCCGCCCGCATCGATCTGTGCGGGGCCAAGTCGCGTAATGAGCGACTGCAGCCCCGCTTCATCGAGCTGCATGTCGAGCGCGATGCGATCCACGCCGGGAATGCCGCTCACCTCGCCCGTGATGCGGAACGCGAGTGGGGATGTCGCGAGCGCGACGGTCACACCGCCGATCACCACCTGGATCTCGTCGCCCGCGACGCTCGCGGAGATGCTCGCGGGCAGTGCGTTGGCGAGTGCGGCCGCAAGCTGGTTCAGCGCGGCTCCGGCGAGTCCTGTCAGACTGTCCGCGAGCCTGCCGGCGGGATCGTCCGCCCACGCCTTCAGGGCCGCAGGCTGGAAGCGCGCGGGCGTGCCACTGCGCAGGCCGAGCACGTCGCCGGCCTCCCGCACGATCGCACCGATTTCGCCCGCCAGTCCGGGGCCGGTCTGTGCGGCGAGTTCGTCGAGAATGAGCGGCAGCGCCTGCTGGACCGCGATGTCCGCGAGCCTTCCCAGACCCGGCGCTTCAGGATAGAGCGGAATGTCCGCACCGCTCTCCGGCCGCAGGAAGACACGCAGGTCGCCATTGAGCGCGACGTGGAGGGCGCGGCGTCCCGGGGCGGCACCCGGCAGTCCGGCAATCAGCGAGAGCGACGGCAGCGGCGCACCGCTGGAGCGAATGAGCAGCCCTGCGCCGATCGTCGCGACGAGCCGCGCGCTGACGTCGGGTGGCGAGAATCCCGCCGTGTCGATCGCAGCGGCGAGACGGAGGTCGGCACCATGCGCCTCCGCACTCACCCGTACGCCAGGCGCGAGCTCCCACTCGCCCGCCGGGCCGTTGATGCCGAGCAGTGGCTTCACCGCATCCAGCAGGCTCGCAACGCGCGCCGGCGAGAAGCCGGTCGCACCGCCGAGTGCGGCCGGGTGGCGGAGGAACGCGGCCGGGTCCTCGAGCAGTGCAACGGGCAGGCGAATCCTGCGCGCACCATCCGTCGCAGCATCGCCAAGCAGGCCGATGGCGTCGAGCACGTTGTCGAGCACGTCGTGCACGGTGTCGTTCAGGCCGCGAAGCTGCTGGAAGACCTGGCGCAGCATCTCGGCCGGCAGCAGTCGAACGACCGCCTGCAGCACCGCGTCGGAGTCTGGCGATGGCCAGAGCCGGATGATGTCCGGCGCATCCGCACCGCGGTGCCACTCGAGCAGCACCTCGAACGGCGCGCTCGTGACGCGCAGCACGGCTCCGCCCGCGGGCGAGTCACCGGGCGTGCCGACCGTAATATCCGCCGACGCGGCGCCGTTGCCGTCCAGCGACAGGTTGAGCGACCAGTCGAGCAGGCCGTGCGTGCCGGCGGACCCCGTCAGGGCGAGCGTCAGTGCGCGGGAGGCGAGGTCGACGGAGAGGCCGGGCACGGCGGCGAGGAGTGTGTCCGCCCCGTTCTGCAGGTGCGGGAGACGGCTCGCGTCGCTCAGCGCGTCCTGCACGTGTGTGCGCACGTCGTGCAGCAGGTGGTCGATCGCGTCCGGCACACTTCCGCCTTCCGCGCCGACGATACCGACGCCACGGAGCAGCTCGAGCAGCGCCGTGACCTGCGCGTTATCCGCGGCCGTCTCTTCCAGCGTCGCGATCGCGTGCGACAGCAGCACGCGCACCTCGGGCAGTGTCGGCGTGACGACGTCGTCTGCCTCCACGCCCGACGCGTCCGCGCGCACGATCCACCGCTCCCGCGAGACGCCGAAGACGCGCGGCTCGTGCAACACGATCTCTGCCGCACCGTCCGCGCTGCCGCCGAGCGGAATCGTGACGGTTGTCTCGATCCAGCGCAGCTCGTGGTCGGGGCGTGTGCCACTGCGGCCCGGCTCGGGTCCGCCGAACAGCCAGCCGCCGGGCCGACGCACCTCGACGCGAACCCGCACCGCCCGATCGGTAGAGAGTGCGGGCAGCCCGTCCGTGCCACGCGTCGTGCCGAACAGCTCGAGAACGACGTCGCCGGTGATCGTGATACCGCCGGTGCCGGCGCGGATCGGGACGCGGATCCCGCTGCGCGTGACATCGACGCCCGGGAACTCGGACTCGAACAGGCGCATCGCGCGCGTGGACAGACTCGTTGTGACGACCGCGGTGATCGCGCGGCGCACGGCGTCCTCGGACAGCACGCCGAACAGCGCGTGCACGGCGAGCCCGGAGCGCGGCGCGGGCACACCCGCCGCGGGCGGATGCAGCTCACTCGCCGGATCGGCGAGCGGAAGCAGCGCCATGAGCCCGTCGACCAGATCACGCGCACGCGCAAGGTCCGGATCGTCGCTCTCTTCTTCGTCGGAGGCGGGGAGGAGCGCGCGCAGCAGCCGCAATGCATCGGCCGCGGGCGCCTCATCGAGAACGCTGAACGCGACCGGGCCGAGTGGCGTGCCGAGCGTGACGACGCCCGTCACATGCGCGAGCTCGTTCGCCGCGAGGATCGCCGCGTGCCCGGCTTCTGCCGCTGCGACGAGCACGACATCGCCGGTTCCACTGAATGCACCCAGCACACGGGCGAGGCGGCGCGCCTGACCGGTGGTGCCGTCCGCATCACCACTCGACAGGCGCGCAGCAGTACGACTTGCAAGTGCGATGAACCATTTACCGCTCTCCGCGGCCGGCGGCGTGAACGCTTCGGGCGCGAGTCCCGGCGCGCGCAGATCGATGACGCGTTCCGGCGCGGCATCGGGCCAGGGCAGCGGTGTGTCGGGTGCGACGACTGCAACGTGGATCGTCGTTGCAGGCTCGCCACCGAAGAGCGCAGCGAGGTCGAGTCGGTCTGCGAGCATGCGCGCGGTAGCGTCCGCCACGCGCAGCACGTGGATGCCGGCGGGATCGGTCGCGGGCGGTACGACGCGACCGTCGGTTCCGGTCCAGCGCGTGATCAGCGCCTCGAGGCCGACATCGATGTCGACGCGGCCCGCGACGAGCGCATCGATGTCCGCGAGCGTGCGCGCGGCGTCATGCAGCGCGGCGTCGAGCAGCGACGGGGCCAGTGGAGGCGAACCCGGGCGCCAGTCGCGAACCGGATCGGGCACGCCCGTCTCGAGGACGTGCCGTGGGCCTGCCGGCCCGAGCCACGCCGCGAGCTGGGGCGCATCGTCGAGCGGCAGCAACGGCAACGACCAGGGCCGGTCCGGCCGACCGCCGCCGTCCAGGAACCCGAAGGATTCCGGATCGCCGGTGAGCACGCGCGCGATCGTCGTGAGCAGATCCACGATCGTCGCGCGCTCATCGAGCAGCAGCTCACCGAGCCACCGGCGCAGCTCCGCCTCTGCATCCGCCTGCAGGTCGGCCAGCCGGAGGCGCGGACGCTCGGCAGCCCCTGCGCGAAACGACCAGCCGAGCGTGTCGAGCAGGTCGCGCACCCACGGTACCGGCACGACCGTGCCGAGTGCACCCGCGAGCGTCTCGAGCGCGGCCCACCCGGCCGCATCGGGCGTGACGCTGCCATCGAGCGCGAGTTCGGTCAGGTCCACCGGGATATCCAGCTCGTCGACCCGCAGCACGAGGTTTGGCGCCATTACGTTCGCGCGCACACCCGTGTCGGGCGCCCAGTCGATCGACAGCGCGACGTGATCCGCACTCAGCTCGAGCGGGCCGAGCTCCAGCTCGAGGCTCGCAGCATCGCTCGCGCGCATGGCGACGCGCACCTCGACACCGGGTGCGAAGACGACACCGCCGTTGGCGAGATCGATGCTCGCGATACCGACATGCAGCAGCGTCTCGACGCGCGGCCCGAGCGCGTCATCCGTGTACGATGCGGCGAGCGCCACCTCCAGCCGGTCGCCTCCATCTTCCATCCAGAAGAGCAGGGCGACCGGTCCGACGAGGCGGATGCGCCACGGATCCGGCCGCGTTCCGGAGCCGTCGACAGGCAGCGACGCAACCGCATCGTCGGCGAGGAGGTCACGCAGAGATTCGAGCAGCTCGGGCACCGCGGCGGCATGGTCGCGCAGCACCGAGCGCCAGTGCGAGCGCACTGCGACGAGCGGATTCTGCAGGAACGCGCCGAGGTCGAGCGTCGGGACAGTCGGATGCGACGGCGGCGTGCTCAGCCCCAGGATCGTCGAGAGGACGTCGCCTGCGGGGCCCAGCTTGCCGAGCAGGTCGTCTGCAACGTCGCTCAGCACCGTGCCGGCGACTTCCGCGACCGCGTCCGGCGTTGACAGGTCCAGCGTCTCGTACGTGTTGCCCGCGATCGTGACGTTGTCCGCGGCCAGAAGGAACACGGGCCGACGCTGCTCGTCGAGCGCAACGCCGACCCGCACGGCGTCGATGCCCGGGTCACCGGTCAGGATCGGCGAGCCGGTACCGTTCGCACGACCGAACAGCCCGAACACGGCCACACGCGGAACCGCGAGCGCATCACCGGTGCCCAGGTCGAGCCGGAGCAGGTCGAGCTCCGCGCGGCCCCGTGCACTGCCGTCCTCGACGGAGGCAGACAGGAAGGGCGTGATCACCGGCTGTCCGGATGCGCCGGCCGCCACCCGCACGCCGAAGCCGATGTTCGCGGGCCCGACCGTGAAGCGAACCTCGTCTCCACTGACGGATGCGCCGGCACCCAGCAGCTCCGCGACCTGGCGCAGCCAGGCGCTGCGCGACGTCGCCGATCCGATCACGTCGTCGAACCAGTCGGCGATTGCCTGTGCGCCACGCTCCGCCAGCTCCGCCACCGGCAGCGGCGGAACCGCGATGCCTTCGCGCAGTCCGAGCATGCCCGCGAGGCCCGCCAGGCGTGCGAGCGCGGGGTCGCCGGAATGGGCGTCGACCTGCGCGCGCACGATGCCGAGAACGAGATCGAGAGCGGCGTCGTCCAGCTCGTCGATGTTGGATACGGAGACCGACAGGTCACGTGGCGCCGTCGTTCCGGGCATCTGCAGATCGGTGAGCTGCACGGATACCGTCGGAGCGCTGCCGTCGGTCGGCGCGAGCACGCCCAGCCCGAAGCCACCCAGGTGCGCGGCGCCCGGCGCGGGCGCGGAGTCATCCAGCGTGATGTGCGTCGTCAGGCCGATGTCGCCGCCGGGCTCACCGAGCAGGATCGGGTTCGGAACGGAGTGGCCGTCCTTCGCCGCGCGGAACGGCATCACGAACAGACGCGTGCTCGACGACGGCGCGGTCGTCTCCATCGACACGCCGATCCCGATGCGCACGTGGTCCGTCGGCCGATCGTCGAGGACGAGGTACACGGTGATACGCGGGTTCGTCTCGCTGAAGAGCGGGAGCCAGACCCGGCCTTCCGTGTCCTCGTCGCGCTCGGCACCGCCGAGCACGTCGTCGATGAATGCGATCAGCGCATCGCGCTGTGTCTCGTCTGCGAGTGTTCGACCCAGGTAATAGCCGGGCCGGCTCAGCCAGTCGTCGCGGAACGTGCCGTTGCCTTCGGCAAGGCCCAGCGCCGTAGCAAGCGAGCTCAGCTCGCCGAGGTCGGATCCTGAGAGGCTCAACGCTTGACTCTGTCGAATTCGTGGCGGGCGAGCGTCCGGACCGACAGCTCGTTCCGTGACGCGGTGAGAGCGAGCGGGATCAGGCCAGCACCGTCCTGGTCGGTTCCGCTTTCCGCTGACAGCACGGTCGTCGCGCGCAGCACGGTCTGCCACGCGAACGCGATGAGCGACTCACGCCAGATGTCGACGACCTCCGCGGGTCCGCGGGGGCGCGCCTCCGTCGCGGCGATCATCCCCGCAGGCTGCTTCGCCGACCCCACGGCAAACGCGACCTGTACCTCTGCCTTCTTCACCTGGTCGCACTGTACCGGAATGCGCACGACGATCACGCCATCGTCGATCTCCGTGCGCACGTCCGATGCATGAACCAGCAGGCGGTTCTCGCCGTCGTCCCAGAGGATGCGGTCCGCACCTGCGCTCGAGCGCGCGGCCGCAGCGAAGAGCGCGACGACCTGCTTCGTGTCCAGGGTGATCTCGGGGCCGGGCTGGCCAGGCGGAACCGGCTCAGGACGCACGATCCCCGGGCAGCGCTTCTCCAGCGCGTCGAGGAGCTTCCTGCATTCGTCGCTGAGCTTGTCGTTTGCCGGGGCGAGGGCATGCACCAGCGGACGCAATCCGGCGACAGCCGGGATCGGTCTCGGTTCTCCGGATGCACCCCGCCCGCGACGATGCTCGTTGCGGGCCAATTCGTTCGGGTAAAGTGAAACGCGGTGCTGCGTGAAGCCCGGCATGGCAGGTCGTGACCGGGCGCGGCCATCATGTGGCGGGCAACCGACTTCGTCAAGCGAGAACACTCCGGCCTGTGACGGAAAATGTCAGCCGCCCGCGAAAGGGCATGCGCGGTGCATCCCGCACTCGTACGCGCAGCGGGAGGTGGCGCATGGCCGGGTCTGCGGATGAGCAGAACGGGTGTGAGGCGGAGACGTCGCGGAACGCAGTCCCGGAACAGCCGAGGGAGCTGCTGCCGATCGTTGCACTCGCGGCAGTGCTCGTTGTGCTTCTCGTCCTCGCAGCGACACCCGCACTCATGCTGAGTCGCATGGCGCGCATGACCGCCGAGGTCACGACGCTGATGCTGCCCGCGTACGAGGCCGTTCGGGATTTCGCGTACGTGACTGAGCGTCGCCTGGCCGCGTCGCGTGGGGTAGCGCTGTCCGACGAGCCGCGCTACCGCAGGGAGCTGGCGGCGGGCCGTGCAGCGGAGGATAGCGCACTGGCCGTGATGATCTACCATGCGCCGCGGCTCGGCCCGCGCTTCGCGGCGCATGTCGACACGTTGCGAATGCTGGTCGCGCGGCGTGATTCGCTCGAGCGTTCGATCGGTGTCGATCTCCGCGCGGGTGATATTCCGGCGATGCCCGCCTTCGATGCGATCAACGCCGCGGCGATCCACCAGGTGGAGCAGCTGCGGGACGCCCTGTCCGATCTCACCGACCTGATGCTGGCCGAGAACGAGGAATGGGCCGCGCAGCAGCGTGGTGCAGCAGTTCTGCTCGGTATCATTGCGGCTGCCGCCGCGCTGGTGCTGGGCTGGTTCGGCCTGCAGCAGCAGCGCCTGAGACACACGGCACAGCGTGCGCTCGCGCTGGCCGAGCAGCGGCGTGAGGAGCTGGAGCGGCTGACGGAAATCAGGACCAGGCTGATGCGAGGGTTCTCGCACGACATGAAGAACCCGCTCGGCGCCGCGAGTGGCTACCTCCAGCTCCTGACCGACGGCATCATGGGCGCGATGACGGATGAGCAGCGCCGCAGTGTGAGTCGGGCGAGCGGCTCGATCGACAGTGCCATCCACCTGGTCGACGACCTGCTCGAGCTTGCACGTGCGGAGAGCGGGAATCTCGCGATCCACTGGGTGCCCACCGACCTTGCGGCCCTCGTACGTGACGTCGCGGAGGAGTATCGAGGTCAGGCCGAAACGCGCGGGCTCGCGTTCGACGTGAGACTGCCCGAACATGCCCCGCGAGTCATGACGGATCGTCGCCGCGTCGGGCAGGTGCTCGGGAACCTGATCTCGAACGCGGTGAAGTACACACGGGACGGACGTATCGCGATCCGGCTCGATGTGGTCGAGGACACCGAGGCGCATGCACAGGCCGCGATCTCGGTCGAAGACACGGGGCCCGGTATCCCGAATGCCATGCAGCGTCGGCTCTTCGACGAGTTCGTGCGTCTCGACCCGAGCGAAACGGGAGGGGCGGGCATTGGCCTGACGATCGCACGGCGCATCGCGCACGCGCTCGACGGCGACATCACGTTGCGGAGCACCGAGGGAGAGGGCAGTGTGTTCACGCTCTGGCTGCCCCTGAACGGAGAGAAGACGGTTTGACGTCAGGCCGACGCCGGTTCATCCGCACACCGCGGTGCGTACTGCTCAGGGCGGTTTCGCGTACATGTGCTGCGTTCGCCGCCGCGCTTGTGCTGCTCGCCGGTTGCGGCGATTCGAGCGGCGATCGATCCGCGGGTGCAGATGGGCAGGCCGTGTCCGACGTGCCCGCTCCCCGCGCAGCGACGGTCGGTCTCGACAGCGCTCTCCTCGAGCAGGCATTCGACAGTGCGGCACGCATGCCGAGACTGCGCAGCCTGCTCGTGGCGCGGCACGGCGAGCTCGTGCGGGAGGCGTACTTCAACGGCGCGAGTGCGAGCGCCCGCGCGAACATCAAGTCGGCATCGAAGAGCATCCTCTCCGCCCTGGTCGGGATCGCGATCGCCGAAGGTCACTTTACCGGCCTCGACCAGCCGGTCGCACCGCTGTTTCCGGAGTACGCCTCGGCAAATCCGGACCCGCGGATCAGGGCGGTGACAATCGGCAACCTGCTGTCGATGCAGGCCGGTCTCGAGTCGACATCGTTCGGCAATTACGGCGCCTGGGTGACCAGCAGCAACTGGGTGCGAAACGCGCTGACGCGTCCATTCGTCGATGACCCCGGCGGCCGCATGCTCTACAGCACCGGCAGCAGCCACATCCTCTCGGCCGCACTCACGCGTGCGACCGGCATGAACACTCTCACGTTCGCGCGCAGCCGGCTCTTCGACCCGCTCGGTATCGACCTTCGAGGGTGGACGACGGACCCACAGGGCGTCTACTTCGGCGGCAACGAGATGCAGCTCCGCCCGCGGGAGCTCCTCGCCTTCGCCGAGCTGTACCGGAACGGCGGCAGACACGAGGGCCGCCAGATCGTGCCGGAAGAGTGGATCAGGGATTCATGGACACAGCGCACGACGTCGCGCTTCAACGGCCATGGCTACGGCCTCGGATGGTGGATCCGCGAGCGCCGTGGCTACGACGTGTACTTCGCGTGGGGCTACGGCGGACAGTACGCGTTCATCGTGCCCGAGCTCGAGCTCACCGTCGTAATGACGTCGGACGCGGTGTCGCCCCGCGAAGGGGGCCACAACCGCGCCCTGCACGACCTGCTGACGGACATTCTGATACCGGCCGCGGAGCGAGGGGATGGCAGCCCGGTCTCCGCCTCAGATGTATCCGAAGAGCGGCGGGAACGTGATCACCACGATCGCGGCCCAGATCGCGAACACCCAGAGGTAGTTCGTCTGCCAGCGCTCCAGATCGCTGAACCCGCGACGCCGACGCAGGAACTGCACGTACAGCACGGCTGACCAGGCGAGGTTGACCAGCAGGATCACATTCTCACCCAGTGCAGCGACACGGTTCGGTGTAAAGCCCAGCTCGTTGATTCGCGCAGCAATCGCCCAGAGTGCGACGCCGTCGGCGAGCAGCGCACAGATCACGAGCACGACCTGGAGCACGTCGAAGAATCCCGGCGGTGCGCCGGGATCCCGCGCCGAGATCGAGTAGAGCAACAGGCCCAGCACCACCACCAGCAGCAGGTCGAACACGATCAGCAGCTCGCGCTGGAAGTCGAGCGTGCGCCCCGTCAGCAGCATCGTCACGAGGAACGTGATGAGCGCGATCGTGAAGAGGGGTGTGAAGAGGCGCGTGAGCACCGGCGCCATATTCTCGATCACGCTCTGCTTCGCCTCGACCAGCCACGAAGCGACGATGACGGCCCCCGCAGCGCCGCACGGCAGGATCCACTGCTCGAAGATCGGCTCAATGTCGATGCCGATCGCCTGGAAGGTGAGCGCGGTGAAGCCCATCAGAACACCGCCGCCCAGCGCGATCAGCACGAAGTAGATCAGCAGCTCGCCGGAGAACCGGATGAAATCCATCCGGCCGGCCACTTCACTCCAGCGCCCACCGGCGTACGCAACGCCGACCACCAGCCAGAGCGCGATCGGCAGGTGCAACGCCGTGAGTGCTTCCGTGTTCCCCTGCGGCCGGAACGGGTAGATGTTCGCGAAGATGACGGCGAGGGCAAATGCGAGCGCGAGCCAGCGCACTGTGGCGCTCTCCAGCTTGCGCTTCCACACGAAGTAGCCCGTCAGCAGCGGCAGCACGAAGAAGCTCGCGTTGCGCGCATAGAAGCCGGCGTCGTCGTTCAGGTCGAGCCCGAAGAGCGCGGGCAGCTTGATCGCGATCGCGGCGCCAACCGCAACGAGGAACGCAACGAGCGCGTCCCTCGACGTCCACACGTCAGGCTGACCCACACCCGCCGGAAGTGCAACGAGCTGCTTCCACAGCCGCTCCGAGTGCTCCCGCGCAAACTCACGCGACAACGCATCGAGATCGCCCATTCGCTTCACCGCCACGAGGAACGCCTCGTCCGAGGACAGCCCTGCATCCATCAGGACAGCGACCTGTTCGCGCAGATGATCCTCCAGCTCCGCCACGTCCACGGCATGGATCGCCTGCCGCCGACGGAGGTAGCTCCGCCACTGGTCGATCTGCTCCTCCAGCGTTACCGCATTCTCCTCCGTCGACATGGTCAGGCTGCCTGCAGCAAAGGAATCAGAAATGCCGGCCGCACGGCCGGCTTGCGAAGGACGGGCATCCGGCGGACTCGCCGGCGCGCACGCCTGGAATACAGCACACCCGCCACGTCGGGCACCGGCACCGAGATCAAAAGCGCACCCCAGAGCCCCCGCAGCGTCTCGTCCACCGCCTGCCACTGCCGGCGCTCCTCCTCGAGCTGCGCACGCCCGCGCGGCGTGATCCGGTAATACTTCCGGCGACGACCCGTCTCCGCCGTCTCCCAGCGCGCTTCCACGAGACCCTGCCGCTCCAGCCGGTGCAGCACCGGATACAGCATACCGTCCGTCCACTGGATCTCACCGCCCGACAGCTCCCGCACCCGCTGGAGGATCGCGTAGCCGTAACTGTCGCCCTCGGCCAGAATCGCCAGCACCATGGGCGTGGATGAGGCAGCCATCAGGTCCTTGTTGATCTCCATAGCGCGCGTCCTGCGAGGGCACGGGTTTACGGGTTCGCGCCGCGCGGCGCATACCTGTCAGTATTATACATGGAGGTGCTAGGTGTGGGGAGGGGGTGGGACGGAATGGGGGCAAGGGAGGACAGGGGCCGTGTTTCCGGGAACGAAGGCGGGCCCGGAGCCGGGGTGGTGGCCGGGGGCGCAGAGCGAGAGGATGCGGCGACGAGAGGACGGGCGCCCCGCGCACGCGTGGTGCATCTTCCTCGCGCAGCTGGCCCCGCACTGACGACCCGGACGCGATGCTGACCACGATCCTTCACTCCCGCGACTGCACGCGAAGGCCGGAGTTCCCGGTGGCGCGATCTTGACCGAGCGTGTACGGGCGGGGGGCTGGGCGGCCCCCGGGCGCCGGACGCTTCTCGTCGCGGGGATGCTCCTCGTCGCGCTCAATCTGCGGGCGGCGCTGGCCAGTGTGGGGCCGCTGGTCGATTTCGTCATGGACGCGACGGGTATGTCGGCGACCGCGTTCGGCTCCCTGACCACGCTTCCGCTTCTCGCCTTCGGCGTGATCTCGCCGCTTGCGCCCTCCGTTATCCGGCGGCTCGGCCTGGGTGCGGCACTGATCGTCGCGCTGCTGCTGATCCTGCTTGGCACGGCGACGCGTCCGCTCGCAGGCGCGACGCTTCTGTTCCTGGGGACGGGGGCGCTCGGCGTCGGTGTTGCGCTTGGCAACGTGCTGATGCCGGCGCTCGTGAAGCGCCATTTCGCGGAGCGATCAGGCTCGATGACGAGCCTCTACTCGAGCATGATGGGTGTGGGTGCCACGATCGCGGCGGCGAGTGCGGTTCCGCTCGCACACGCGGTCGGCTGGCGCAATGCACTTGCGGTGTGGGCACTGCCAGCTGCGCTCGCGCTCGCGTTCTGGCTTCCGCACATCCGTTCAGGGCGGCCGCCGGACGCGCGGGCCGGGAGCACGGGAGCTGCGGGGACGCTTCTCGGGTCGCCACTCGCCTGGCAGGTCGCGCTGTTCATGGGCTTCCAGTCGTTCACCTTCTACGTCGTGCTGGCGTGGCTTCCCGATCTGCTGCAGACACGCGGCCTCAGTGCGGAAGCCGCCGGGCTCCTGCTGGCACTCTCGCAGGCGACGGGCATCGCGGGCTCCGCGATCGTTCCGTTCCGCGCACAGCGGGCCGCGACGCAGACGCGGATGGTCCTGGCGCTTGCCGCGCTGGAGCTGGCGAGCCTCCTCGGTCTTCTCGGTGCGCGGGCCACGTGGACGGCGGCGCTCAGTGTCGGCCTGCTGGGGTTCGTCATGGGCGGGACGTTCAGTCTCGCGCTGCTGTTCCTGGTTCTGCGTGCGCGGGACACGCACATGGCGACGCGCCTGTCGGGCATGGCGCAGTCGATCGGGTACTTCGTCGCGGCAGTCGGCCCTGCGCTCATCGGTCTCGTACGAGACCTGACCGGAAGCTGGACCGTGCCCCTGCTGTGCCTGTTCGCGGTGCTCGCGGCAAAGGTGGTATCCGGAATCGGCGCGGCGCGGGATCGCGTCATCGCGGTGCGCTGAGGGCGTGGCCGGACGTCCCGTCGACCCCGGGGGCGCATCGGCGGCCCACATAAACGCGCGCACTACACGTAACCGGACGAGAGCCGTCACAGTCGTCCCGCCACCCACGGCGACGCCTCCTCTCCCGGAGCCGCGCCCTTGTCACACGGCTCGTCGGAGCTTCGTCAGCTTTCCGGATGCCGGTGCGGTTCCGGCCGCACCGGCCGGCCGTTTCCACGAACCGGAGGCATAGCAGAGATGCAGCCGCAGCGGATCTTCATCGCGGGCGCGACCGGCGTTCTCGGACGCCGCCTCGTCCTGCTGCTCGTAGAGAAGGGCTACTACGTCATCGGCATGACCCGTACACCGTCGAAGCGGGCGATGCTCGAGCAGCTCGGCGCCACACCGGTCGTTGCTGATGCACTCGACGCCACTGCGGTCGGTCGTGCCATCAGTGAGGCCGAGCCGGACGTTGTCGTGCACCAGCTCACCGAGCTTTCCGACCTGGGCAGCATGCGCAACTTCGAGAAGACGTTCGCAGGGAACGCACGCCTACGGTCGGAAGGGACGGACAACCTGCTGTCCGCGAGCCGTGCCGCCGGCGTTCGCCGTTTTGTCGCGCAGTGCTGGGCCGGCTTCGTGTTCGTCGACGGGCCTCCCCGGCAGCGCGTGAGCGAAGACGAGCCGCTCGGCGCTGTGCCCCACCCGACCTTCAGGCGGGCACTGGCCGCGGACCGTCACCTGGAGCACGTCGTGACCGGGGCAGGCTGGATGGACGGCATCGTACTGCGGTACGGTGGATTCTACGGACCGGGAACGACCATCTCGCTGGTGCCGCCCGGCAGCCAGAGCGAGATGGTGCGCAGGCGGCAGTTCCCGATCGTGGGTAACGGCGACGGCTACACGTCCTTCATCCACGTCGACGACGCTGCATCCGCGACGGTCGCCGCCATCGAGCGTGGACGTCCGGGCATCTATCACATTGCAGATGACGAGCCCGCGCGGCAGTCGGAGTGGCTGCCTGGGCTCGCGGCCTCGCTCGGCGCGAAGCCGCCGATGCGGGTGCCGGTCTGGGTAGCGCGCCTGCTCGCCGGGCCCGCAGCGGTGGCCATCATGACGCGTTCCTCCGGGGTATCGAATGCAAAGGCGAAGCGGGAGCTCGACTGGCAGCCGGTCTATGCAAGCTGGCGCGACGGCTTCGTGCACGGACTGAGGTGAGCATGGCACACGCCAATGAGCAGGGCCGGCACGCGGCGCACGCTCGCACCGCCTACCCGTACCAGGCGGTCGACCTCGAGCGGCTCCGGCCGAATGCGTTTGCAATCGCCTACCGCATGCTCGGCAGTGTGACCGATGCGGAAGACATCGTCCAGCGCGCACTGATTCGACTGCACCAAGCGCTCGAGCGGGAGCACATCCATTCGCCCGAAGCGTTCCTGGCCACCGTGACGACGCGCCTGTGCATTGACGAGCTGCGCTCCGCGCGTGTGCAGCGCGAGACGTACATCGGCGAGTGGCTGCCCGAGCCGCTGATCGACACCGGCGAGAAGAGCGGCGCTGCCCGCGTCGAACTCGATGAGTCGGTGCGCATGGCGTTCCTCGTGCTGCTCGAGCGCCTCTCGCCCGTGCAGCGCGCCGTCTTCCTCCTGCGCGACGTGTTCGACTACGAGTACACGGAGATCGCTCGCATCCTCGGTAAGTCGGAGGCTGCCGTCCGCCAGACCGCCCTGCGCGCGCGTGCGCACGTGCTGCAGGAGCGCCCGCGTTTCGATGTCGAGCCGGAGAGGCAGAGCGCGCTGATCGATCGGTTCTTCGCCGCGATCGAGGAGGGCGACGTCGCATCCCTGGAAACACTCCTCGCCGCAGATGCATCGTTGCACGGAGATGGCGGCGGCAGAGTGCCTGCGCTGGCACGCCCGGTACGTGGAAGGAGCGCCGTCGCGCAGACGCTGCTCAACTGGGCACGCACCGGCGCGCGCGCGCGCTTCAGTATGAAGCGCACGACAGTGAATCACCAGCCCGGCGCACTGATCTGCGCCGCCGACGGAAGTGTGATCGGTGTGTGGGCACTGGACGTCGTGGACGGCAGGATCGCGGCGATCCGCTCGGTCGTGAATCCCGACAAGCTCAGGCACGTGCCGGGGGCGGGAGATTTTGGCGAGTGGCTGCGGCGGGCGTACCCGTAGTGCGGTACTGCAGCGTCTGGATCCGCTGCTGCGCGCCCCGGTCGAGCTGACGCCCGATGAGCTCGCCGCGCTCGTCGCATTCGTGCGCGACGGGTTGCTGGACCCCGACGACCGGCCGGAGCGCCTGCGGAAGCTCATACCGGACAGGTTGCCGAGCGGGAGGAAAGGCTTCGACTTCCAGGTCTGAGCGGGATGGCACGGAGGACGCACCCGCACCATGTTGTACGCCGGTGCGGACCTCCGACCACGAGGCTGTATTGAAGCTGCCGTCCATTCTGCGCCTGGTCCTCGGCCGGGAGGCGGTCACCGACGAGGACCGCGAGGCGACGTACTATTTCCGCGTGACACTCACGGTCGCGGTCGCACTCGCCGCGGGCGCCATCCTGCAGTGGCGCTACGGCGTCGCGACTGCCTGGCTCGCGTATGGTGTCGCCTACCTCGTCGGCGGCTGGCGGATCGCGATCGACAGCTGGCAGGAGCTGAAGCAGCGTCGCCTGTCGATCGACTTCCTCATGGGCGCCGCGGCCGTCGGTGCGGCGCTCGTCGGCAGCCCGCTCGAGGGCGTCGTTCTCATCTTCCTCTTCTCGCTGTCCAAGGCACTCGAGGCGTACGCGATGGGGCGGACGCGCCATGCGATCGCGCGCCTCATGGACCTTGCGCCCGAGGAAGCGACGCTTGCCGACGATGAGGGACGCGATGTCGGCCGGATTCGCGTGCAGGACCTGCAGCCCGGCCAGCACATCCTGGTGCGACCGGGTGAGCGCATCGCAGCGGATGGCCGGGTGCACTCCGGGCGGACGGAAGTCGACCAGGCAGCAATCACGGGCGAGTCGATGCCCGTTCGCAAGCAGGCCGGCGACGAGGTGTATGCGGGCACCGTCAACCAGGGCGGCTCGGTCGTCGTGGAGGTGTCGAAGCCGTCGAGCGACACGATGCTCGCGCGCATCGTGCGACTCGTGGAGGAAGCGCGCGAAGAGCGCGCGCCGGCACAGCACTTCATCGACCGCTTCGCGCATCCGTATACGCTCGGTGTCGTCGTAGCCACGGCCATCGCTGCGGTTGCACCGCCACTGCTCTTCGGTGTGGACTGGGGCGACGCGTTCTACCGCGCCATGACGCTGCTCGTCGTTGCGAGCCCGTGCGCCCTCGTCATCTCCACGCCATCCGCGATCCTGTCCGGCATCGCGAACGGCGCGCGGCACGGCATCCTCTTCAAGGGCGGCGCCTACCTCGACCTGGCCGGTACGATCGATACGATCGCCTTCGACAAGACCGGCACACTCACCGTGGGCGAGCCGAGGCTGGTGGAGGTGGTCAGCCGCTCGGAAACAGGGCATGGCTCGCTGCATGGTCTCGATGACGACGACCTGCTTCGCCTCGCCGCAGCGGTCGAGCAGAACTCGGAGCATCACCTCGCCCGCGCTGTCGGCGCCGCGGCAGCGGAGCGCGAGATCGACGTCCCGCTCGCCGACGCCTTCGTCTCCTATCCAGGCGAGGGTGTTCGAGCGAGCGTGGAAGGGACGGACATCTGGGTCGGCAACGCCGTCATGGCGCAGCGACAGGGTTCGACGATCCCGCCGGTGCTGCGTGGCTGGACTGCGGAGCAGACATCGCTCGGGCGGTCCGTCGTCTACATCGGTGTCGGCGACGCCACGGAGGGCGCAATGTCGTTCGGCGACGAGCTGAAGCCGAACGCCGCCGCGGCCGTCCGGCACCTCAAGTACGAGGGAATCCGATGGATCACCGTGCTGTCCGGTGACCATCCGGACGCGGTGCGGGCCGTTGCCGCAACCATCGGGGCCGACGAGGTGCGTGCCGGGCTGTTGCCGCACGAGAAGGTCGAGGCCGTACGCGTGCTCCGGGAGAGCTCGGGGGGCGTCGCCATGGTTGGCGACGGCGTCAACGACGCACCGGCAATGGCGGCCGCCACGATCGGCATTGCAATGGGCGCAATCGGCACCGACGTCGCAATCGAGACAGCCGACGTCGTGCTGATGAGTGACGACATCGAGAAGGTCGACTACGTCATCCACCTCGGCAAGCGCGCGCGTCGCGTCGTCCGGCAGAACGTCTTTTTCAGCATCGGCTGGATGGCGCTGCTCGTCGTGGTTGCGCTCACGGTCGGCATCCCGCTGCCGCTCGCCGTGGTCGGACACGAGGGCAGCACCCTGCTGGTCGCTGCGAACGGACTGCGACTGCTGCGCGGCAAGCCGCATCCCCCAGTGGTCCCGCCACGGGGGCGCCGGCACGTGCACAGACCGCGTCGAGCGCCGAGCGCAACGGGCGCCTGAGCCTCAGTCGCTCCGCACTGATTCCACCGGGTTCACGGCGCTCGCACGCCGCGCGGGCATGTAGCTCGCCAGCATCCCGATGCTCCGGGCGACGGAATCAGGCAGGACGGCAGGATGGCCACACACGGGTGCGCAGCCGGGGGCAGAGCAACGACGCTGGGGCGGACTTCACGGGAGGGGACGCGGTGCTGCTGCGGGCTGGGGTCGGCGGTGGATGTGCCCGCCGTAACACATGGGCGCGAAACCGGACAAGGCTGTACGTTGCGCGACGATAAACAGCAGTGCGGCCCTATCGCCTGTTGCCGACACCCTGTGAACGGCAGGCGGGCGCCGCTCTCGCGCAGTAACCCGATCAATGGCTGACCTGTCGATGCGGAATCTTACCGACGATCTCTTCGACGCCGCGCGTCCTCTCTGGGACGCACAGCTGGAGCACCCGTTCGTGCGAGGCATTGCCGATGGCACACTCGATCCGGAAGTCTTCAAGAACTGGGTGCGCCAGGACTACCTGTACCTGAAGGAGTACTCGCGCATGTTCGCGTGGGGTGCCGCGAAGTCCACGCGGCTGGCCTCGATGCAGTGGTACGCGAAGATCCTGGACCTCACGCTGAACATCGAGATGGGGCTCCATCGGGCGTACGCGGAGCGGTTCGGTATCAGCGTTGAAGAGCTGGAGCGCGAGCCGATCTGGCCAACGACACGGGCGTACACCGATTTCCTCGTGCGGACTGCCGCCGATGGTGACATGGCGGATCTCGTCGCCGCACTGCTCCCCTGTGCCTGGGGTTACGCGTACGTTGCCGCGCACATGGCAAGGCAGGGAACGCCCGACGACGCACGGTACGCCGACTGGGTCGCGATGTACGTCTCCGACGAGTTCGTCGGGGCGCGTGACTGGCTCATCGATGAGATGAACCGGCTCGGCGCCGGTGCATCGGAGGAGAAGCGCGCACGACTCATCGACATCTTCGTGCTGTCCTCCCGCTACGAGTGGATGTTCTGGGAGATGTGCTGGAAGGGTGAGGCGTGGGCGCCCGATCTCCACGAATGAGGACGCGTCGGGCTGCGAGTAACCGGACCCACAACACCGTGTCTGTCTCCACACTCGCCGCGGCACGCACGACGGAATGAAGGCGATTACCTTCGCTGGCGTCCAGTCACTCGAGTACGGCACTGTACCGGATCCCGTCCTGCGCGACGACCACGATGTGATCGTGAAGGTCGAGGCCGCCGGCGTCTGTGGCTCCGACCTGCACCCGTACCTCGGTCGCGAGCGCGGTCTCGACCATGGCACGATCATGGGCCACGAGCTCGTGGGTCGTGTCGTGGAAGCGGGCGCGGGAGTAGAGCGGCTCGCCATCGGGGACCGTGTCGTCGCACCGTTCACCACGAGCTGTGCGGAGTGCTGGGCGTGCCGCCTGGGTCTCACCGCGCGCTGCGTGCGCGGACAGCTCTTCGGATGGGTGCAGAACGGACATGGTCTCCACGGTGCGCAGGCGGAGTACGTGCGCGTGCCGCTCGCCGACACGACACTCGTGCCCGTGCCCGCCACACTGCCGGATGCAGCCGTCGCGGTTCTCGCGGGTGACGTCCTTGCCACCGCCATGTTCGCAGCGGAGATGGCTCGCGTCGGGGCAGGCGACGTCGTGGCCGTCGTCGGCTGCGGCCCTGTAGGATTGCTGGCGGTCCGCGCGGCGCTCGCGCGCGGCGCGGGCCACGTGTTCGCGCTGGACAGCGTCGCCTCGCGACTCGAGCTCGCGGCGGAGCTCGGAGCGACGCCTCTGTCGGTCCGCGATGATGACGTCGCCGCGCGCATCCGCGAAGTCACCGAGCGACCCGGCGCGGACTGCGCAATCGAGGCGGTCGGCTCGCCCGAGGCGACACGAACCGCTGCCGCCGTGCTCCGACCAGGCGGCACACTCGCCGCCGTCGGTGTCCACACCGAGGAGCACCTCGCGCTCTCGCCGGGCGAGCTCTACGACCGCAACCTCGTCTACGCGGCCGGCCGGTGTCCGGCCCGCCGGCTGCTGCCGGACGCGCTGGCGCTCGCGGAGCGTGAGGCTGACCTGCTCGCCCGCATGATCACGCACAGGCTGCCGCTCGAGCACGGGATCCAGGCGTATCGCGCGCTTGCCGCGCGCGAGGAAGGATGGGGCAAGGTTGTACTGATGATGTAGCGCCGCAGCACCCCACCTCCCGAGCATGGCGACCGCCGCACCGTAGGCAGCTGTCCCGCGATCGTTCTGCCAGGCCCACGTAGCGCCGGACCGATCCCGGAACACGACGGTCGCCGCGCAGCCGATCAGGATCAGACCGCAGCTGCCGCGATCCCTGTCGGCGGGCCGCCACACAGTGGTGCGACGTCGCGCCGTCGGGCTGCAACGCAGCCCCGACAACGCTGGAAAAAGTGTTGTCTGGCGTGGCTTTTCAACCGCCGGGGATCGGCCCTTCGATTGCTCAACGGCCGGCACCGCGTGTTCCCGCACGCGTCAACCCCCCACAGGAGAAGGCCGATGAGATGGCGGAACCGGTTGTACGGCGGAGTACTGGCGGCTGTTGCCGTCGGGCTCGGCGCGTGTTCACAGGACAGCAGTATGGAGCCGCAGCTGAGCCCGAACGAGGCGCTCTTCAGTGATGTGCCGACCGGCTACATCGATGTCCAGAAGTTCGGGCCGGCAGGCACGTACGAGTTCGAGGCGTCGGCGACCGTGCCGGACCCGCTGCGCTTCACCAGCTTCACGCTCAATGCGGGGGGCTCCCGGCAGATCTGGGTGCACACGAACCCGCTGCTCCCCCCGAGCGACCTCACGGTGACGGAGCTGGTGCCGGAGGGCATGCAGGTCGACTCCATCGTCGTCGTCGTATACACGGGCGGTCGCCTCACACAGTGGCAGCGTTATACGGACACGAACAGCGCCACGGCCTACGGCCTGACGAACGACAACGATGCACTGTTCAAGTTCTACAACTCCGAGGCGCCGCCTCCGCCTCCGCCGCCGCCCCCGCCGCCGCCCCCGCCGGGAGGCACGGAGGGCTGCACGCCGGGCTACTGGAAGCAGCCGCACCACTTCGACTCCTGGGTGGGCTACCTCCCGGGTGACAGCTTCGACGCCGTCTTCGGCGTGACCTACGGCGGCACGCTGCTGCAGGGTCTCGAGGCCAAGGGTGGCGGTGTCCATGCCCTCGCGCGCCACGCCGTTGCCGCGCTGCTGAACGCCAGCAGCGAGGTCGACTACGCGGCAAACACGGACGACGTGATCGCGGCCGTGCAGGCAGCGTTCGCCTCGGGCAAGTACGAGGCGCAGAAGAATATCTTCGAGCGCTGGAACGAGAAGGGCTGCCCGCTGAACTAGCAGCTACAGCGTTCGAATGGCAGCGGGGGCGTGGCAGGGTGAGGCCGCGCCCCCGTTGTGCATCACCGAGCGCAGTCATCAGCGGCAGGCAGCCCGCAGCGGCCGGAATCGACGCACCGCACTCCCGCAACAATTCCCACCGGAGGCGGTATCTTCCCGCATGGACAACACCGAAGCCCTCGCCGCGCGCACGAGCGCAGCGGTTGAACCGCTCGTCCCGCATCTGCGTGAACGCCGCATCGTCGTTCTTGCCGGTGCAGGCATGAGCACGGAGTCCGGTATCCCGGACTACCGCGGTGCGGGCGCGCCCAGCCGCCGGGCGCCTGTGCAGTACCAGGAATTCGTGCGCAGTGACTCGGCGCGCGCACGCTACTGGTCACGCAGCACGATCGGCTGGCCGCGCATGCGGAATGCACAGCCGAACGCGGGGCATCGGGCGCTCGCACAAATGGAGCAGGCGGGTCACGTCGCCGGACTCATCACGCAGAACGTCGACGGGCTGCACCAGGCCGCGGGCAGCCGCAACGTCGTCGAGCTGCACGGCTCGCTCGCCGTCGTGCGCTGCATCGCGTGCGGGACGCCGGTCGCGCGCGACGACTTCCAGCAGCGGCTGCTGGAGGTGAACGCCGGCTGGCCGCCACTGCTGCTCCCCGACACCGTCGAGATCCGACCCGATGGGGACGCGGAGCTGCCGGATGAAACGATGGAGGACTTCCGCGTGCCCGCATGCGAGGTGTGCGGCGGGATCATGAAGCCCGACGTCGTGTTCTTCGGCGAGAACGTCGCGCAGCGCGTCCTCGCCCAAGCCTGGCAGGTGTTCGAGGAAGGCGACGTGCTCCTGGTCGCCGGCTCGTCCCTGACCGTCTACTCCGGCCGACGCTTCATCGACCGCGCAACACGCGACGGGCTGCCCATCGCGGTAGTCAACCGCGGACCGACGCGCGCAGATGACGTTGCAGTCGTGAAGGTCGACGGCACACTCGGTCTGGTGCTGCCCGCGCTCGCAGCCGCGCTCGACGGCTCGCGGTAGCGCAGGAGACACATCCACGAACGCGGTAACCGCACGCACGTCCACACAATCCGCAGGAAATTGGGCAGGGGTTCGCGAGTTCCTTGCCTGTCGACCCCCTGTCGCATCCCGCCCCACTTGCCGGCGCGGCCGCGTGCCGTTATCTACAACCATATGGTTGTAGGTCATGGAAACCTGTCCGACGCGGAGCTCGACCGCCTGTTCCGCGCACTCGCCGACGCCACGCGCCGCGACATCATCCGGCGCGTACTTGCAGGGGAGCAGGCGTCGGTGTCGGCCCTCGCCGCGCGCTACGACATGTCGTTTGCAGCGGTGCAGAAGCACGTGGCGGTACTGGAGGAGGCAGGTCTCGTGATCAAACGACCGTACGGCCGTGAACGCCGGGTCAGTGGGAACCCGGAACAGCTTGCCCGGGCGCGTGATCTTCTGACGCAGCTCGAGGACCTGTGGCGTGCGCGGTTCAGCCAGATCGACAAACTCTTCGAGAACCCAGATTCCACGGAGTGATGACCATGCCGATCACCGACGTACGCTCGAACCCGGAGAACCTGACGCTGACTGTGACCGCCGAGTACCCGGTACCGGTAGAGCGGTTGTGGGAGGCGTTCGCGGATCCGCGACAGCTCGAGAAGTTCTGGGGCCCGGAGGGCTGGCCTGCGACGTTCACGCGGCACGAGCTCGTGCCGGGCGGTCAGTCGCGCTACTACATGACGGGGCCGGACGGAACCCGCGCGGGCGGATGGTTCCGCTTCATTTCCGTGGATCCGTACCGGAGCTTCGAGCTCGAGGACGGGTTCAGCAACGACGACGGCACGCCCAACGAATCGATGCCGACGATTCACATGGCGTACACGTTCTCGTCGCTGCCGAACGGTGGCTCCACGTTCACGTCGGTCGCGACGTTCCCGAGCCTCGAGGCAATGGAGCAGCTTGCGGCGATGGGGATGGTGGAGGGCATGCGCTCCGCGCTCGGCCAGCTGGACGACGTGCTCGCCGATCTGGCGGCGTTCGCTGCCAGCCTGCCGACTGCCGCGAAGATCCTCAACGACACGCAGGTGCGCATCGCCCGCGTCATTCGGGGCAGCGTCGAGGACGTCTGGCGGGCGCATCACGAGCCCGAGCTTCTCAAGCGCTGGATGCTCGGTCCCGATGGCTGGACGATGCCGGTGTGCGAGCTGGCCAATGAAGTGGGCGGCCGCTACCGCTACGAGTGGGAGAACGAGGATGGCACGGAGCGGTTCGGCTTCGAGGGCGAGGTACTGGAGCTGGAGGCGCCGTACCGTGAGGTGACCAGTGAGCGGATGATCGGAATGGAAGGCGAGGGCGCAATCAACGAGCTGACGCTCACGCCGGTTGGTGCGGGGACGCTGCTTACGATCGTCATCACCTACCCGAGCGCCGAGGTGCGTGACACTGTTCTGGGCACCGGGATGGTGGACGGCATGGAGCAGAGCTATGCGCGCCTGGAGGAAACCGTGCTGGCTCCGGCAGCCGCGTAGCCCCGTTTGGGGTCCCGCGTCCGGTGGGCGTGAACGGGTCTCCCGATCGCCCAGCGGAGTTCCCCCTGCGTCTGCCCCTGCTCCGGCGGTGCTAGCGTCCGCGTCGCTGCTGCTCCTCGTGCAGGCAGGCGCGCTCAGCCCTCTGACGCTCCAGGCTGTTACGCGACCATTCGGCCGGTATGGCCGCGATGCAGGCGTCGTAGGTTGGATAGTCCGCTGCCCTGAAGCTCGGCGCACTCGCCGCGGTCCGCATGAGCGCGACCACGACGAGCAGGATCACGAGCACCAGCAGCACGGCAGTCAGCTTGCGTCCCGGCACGGACGGCTCCATCACGAGTTGGAAACAGTCGTGGCGTGCTGGTAATGTAGGGTCAATGCAGGGAATGGCGAGGGAGACCTGGCGCCGCGCGATGGTGCGAACAAGCCGCACGCTCGTAGTCGTGCTGACAGCGTGCTGCGGTACCCCGGCAGACGCGCGGGATGCGTCTGCGCACCCGTCCGACGTGCCGCCCGCCTCGAGCGACGTGCTCCCGCAATCCGATGCGGGCGTGCGCGCAGCACCCGACGACGAGGATACGTCGTCCAGCCCCGTCGAGCTGCCGCTCGTCGCCACTGCGGGCCGTCTGCTGACCCGGATTGGAGTCGCGGACACCGGCACGCACTGGTTCATCATCGACACTGCCGCCGGACGCTCGCTGATCTCCGCTGCGCTGCGCCGCAAGCTCGACCTCCCGCGTGCCGACGTCCGGTTCTCGACCGTGAGCGGCGCGACGGGACGCACGATCATGGAGTTCGTACGCCTGCCGACGCTGCAGCTCGGCCCGACCGCGCACGAGAAGCTCTGGGTCATCGTCGCGGACATTCCCGACTTCCGGCGCTACGGCAAGCGGGAGGTGAGCGGAATCCTCGGCGTCGATGTCCTCGCGCAGTATGATGTCGCACTCGACATCCCCGCGGGCATCCTGCGGCTGCATCCGCGCGACGGCAGTGCAGCGAAGGCGCGCGGGGGGAGCGGGATCCCGTTCCACTCCACCGTCGCAGAAGGCTTCGTCCAGTTCACCGCACGGCTGGACGGCGATTCGGTCAGTGCGCTGCTCGATACGGGTGCCCGGACGGGCGCGATGAACTGGTCGGCAGCGTCGCTCGCCGGGATCGCCGCAGACAGGGACGGCGTCCGTGAGGACAGGCGCGGGGCGCGGGGAATGAGCGGGCAACGCGTTGCAGCCCACCGCTACACGTTCGAGAACCTGTGCATCGGTGAGCGGTGCCTGCCGCCGACGGAGCTGCAGGTCGTAGACCTGCCTGCGTTCGATGCGCTGGGCGGACCCGCAACACCCGTTCTACTGATCGGCGCGGACGTGCTGTACGACTGCGCCCTGCTGCTGTCGTACAGCACGAAGCGGCTGCACTTCTGCGACTAGCTCACGTTCAGGCAGACTGCTGTGCGCCCCACGGCTCGTCGGCAGTCGGTCCGTAGATCGAGGGGACCGGCACGTCCAGCAACCGCAGATACACGGTCAGCTGGCCGCGGTGATGCACGAGATGGTTGATGTGCTGGCGAACGACGACCTGCCGCGGGAGCGTGAACAACACGTTGTCTCCCATCTTCAGCGACCATGGTACGGCCATCTCATCGTCCTTCGCCTGCTGGATCATCGTGCGCGCCTGCTTTACGCCCTCGTCGAAGCTCTTCAGCAGCTCCTCCGTGGACTGATTGCTGTATCCTGAACCCTTCGACAGGTCCAGCTCCGTCTCACCCAGCATCGTGATCAGCCATCCGGGCATCGTCGCGACGAGCTGCGCGAGGTGCGCAAGCGAAAACGACCTGGGGTGCGGCTTCCAGTCGGCACGATCCGATGGCACGCGCTCCAGCACACGACGTGTCGTGCGCATCTCCTCGTCGAACTCGGGCAGCAGATCGCGAAGAAAGCTCATGTCTCCTCCTCCCATCCGGTTGATCCTCGTCTCTGACGTACTGCACGTTCTGTTGCCCTGCACGCTCCTGGCAAGCGGCACGCGGCGGTCGCGGATGCACTCGCGGCGAACGCCGTGCCAGCGCCGTCCCCAGGGGCGGCGCGTCGAGGCAGCCCCGCCGGTGCAATACCAGAAATCGGCGTTTCTGGCTATCTTGATCGCTTCTCACACCCCCTGGAGGAGCATGGCCGCCAACGGTCCGCCCGAAGAGTTCCTGTTCGAAACCGTCTCACTCTACCAGCGATCCGGCTTCAAGGGCGGGGAGCTGCTGCGTGAGGCGTTCCCCAACCTGGGCGCGTCCGAGCTCCGGGAGCTGCTCGTCGACGTCGTCCGGGGATACGTCCTGCCCCAGCTCGATCAGGATGTCCAGGTCCTGCAGATCCCGAGCGTACACAATCCCGTCCGCGCCACCAACGTGAGCGGGCAGTCGGTGACGTGGACGGCCGAGTTCGGTACCGGACCGACGCTCACGCCGAAGGTCGTGCGCGTGCCCGTTGCCGACATCTACGCCGCGGCGCGCAAGCGCAAGATCGCGGTTCCGGAGAACCTCTGATCGTGGGGTGCGGCTCGCGATGATGCGACGTCCGCGCCACGCTCTACGTGCGCTTGCCGGCGCGCTGCTCCTCACCGTCGGCGTCATCGCCGGTGATGTGCTCCGGCGTGATGCGTCCCACGATCGCAGCTGGATCCCGCTGCAGTCGCGCCTTCCCGTCGTGCGCACGGACGGCGACGTCGTACGCATCAGCAACATTCGCGATTTCCGTCACGCTCCCGACGGCACATCGGAGGAGCGCTGGATCGAAGACGAGTACGACGTCGGGGAGCTCCGGCGCGTGTGGTTCGCGCTGTCCCCCTTCAATCCCCGCTTCCGGGGCATCGCGCACCCGTTCCTGTCCTTTGAGTTCGCGGATGGTCGCACGCTCGCGGTCTCCATCGAGGCGCGCAGGGAACAAGGCGAGCAGTATTCGCCGCTGCGGGGCCTTCTACGCCGCTACGAGACGATGGTCGTGATCGGTACGGAGCGGGACCTGCTCGGACTCCGGGTGATCGCATGGGACGATCCGCTCTACCTGTTCCCGATTCGCGTTGCCCCGGCGCAGGCGCAGCACCTGTTCCGTCGGCTGATTGCCGAGGCGCAGCGCATCGAGCAGTCGCCGACCTGGTACAACACGCTGACCAACAACTGCACGAGCGCTATCGTCGAAGCGATCAACGAGCTGGCGGCGGAGGACGCCGCACTCGGCCCGCTCGTCGGCATCCTGCCCGGTTACTCGCTCGATGCCGCGTACGAGCGCGGGTGGATCGACACCGACCTGTCGCTCGAGGAGACACGACGCACGCATCGCGTCAACGAACGGGTGGCGGCGGCGATCGACGACCCCGACTTCCCGCGGGCGATACGACTCGGCCCTGCGGCTCGTTGAGCGACGTCAGTTGATGCCCTCGAACTGGGGCCATACGGCCTGCAGGGGAACCAGCGGATCACGCGCGATCGTGACCGGAACGTCGCGCTCTTCCGGCACGCCCCACGTCCGGGGGACACGCGTGAACTCGCGGGCGATTCGGAAGTACCTGCCCTCCAGCTCGCTCGCCTCCTCGCCCAGCACGATCGTGATCTCGCCCGGCAGCTCGCCGGCGCCCCAGAACCAGTAGCTGCCGATCGGCGCAATCGCATCCGGCAGCTCCTCGCTGCCGAACCAGTCGATCGCGCCTGCACGCCCATAGTTCGTTGCGAGGATTACGGTGCGCTCCCGCTCCTCCGGTGACAGCGACGCCCACGCGGCTTCGACGGCAGCGACCTGGTCCTCCCAGCCGAGCATGTCCGCGTAGTCCTGCGGCAGTGCGATCACCTCGCCCGTGTTCGTCGTCGTTCCCATGCCGAGCCAGTCCGCATAGCGGGACATCTGCCCGGGCGGCAGGATCGGCAGGCCGAGCGGAAGCGCGACTGCGCCCCACGCAGCTACGAGGAACCAGAGGAGCGCAAGCGTCGCCCTGTGGCCGGCGCTCATGCGATGCGCATCCTCGGGAGACATCGCGCGGAGACGTTCGTCGATGTGGCCGAGACCGATACCGATCACAGCCGGCCAGATCGGGGCGATGTAGTATGGCTTGCCGCGCGCGAGCAGCATCAGCAGGAAGGCGAGGACAGACGTCAGTATCACGAGGCGCAACCCGCGCTCCTGACCCCGCGAGGCCGCCCAGGTGTGACCGCCTCTCGACCACAGCATGCCCAGCGCGGCAGCCCCGGCCATGAGGAGGATCGGGCCTGTCATGAGGAACTGCTCGCCGATGAATGACGCCGGAGACACGTGAACGAGCTGCACTCCGGCCAGGTCGCGATACTGCTGCAGGAACGGCCAACCGAGCACGGCCTGACCGATGATGCTCGGGCTGCCGACGAGAAGCGCAACAGCGCCGGCCGCCCACGGCCAGGGCGTAGCCAGCACACGCCGCTCGCGGGTGCCGAGGAGTGCAAGCAGGATCGCGGCGCCGAGAACGAGAATCGTGAACTTCGTCAGCAGCCCAAGCCCGAGCACGACGCCGAGCGCGAGCCAGCGTCTCCGGGAATCCGGAGACTCGGGAATCAGTGCAAGCACCCACAGCGCCGCCGTCCACCACAGCTGATCGAACACCACCGGCTGGAACAGTGACCCCGTTCGCAGGAAGACCGGCGCGGTAGCGATACACAGCGCTGCCAGCGCCTGCACGCCACGCCCGCCGCCGCTCCGTCGCGCGAACATGGCCGTGAATACGATCAGCGCTCCATGGGCCGCGGCGATCGGAACGTGCGTCAACAGCTCGATGTTGCCGAACACGGTGAAAACACGTGCGACGATCGCGATGAATGGCGGGAAGTCCATTCCGAACAGCCGCAGATGCTCCCCCATGGCGTAGTAGAGCAGCGCATCCCTGTGCGGCCCGTACGGTCCGAACGCGACGACGGCCAGATGCGTGACGAACGTGATTGCCGCGATCGCGAGTGGTGCGAACGTGGCATTGCGTGCAGGCGTTACGTGTACGCGGTCGTGCGATCTCTCGGCGGTGTGAACGAACACGATTGGGCGCTCCGGGGGTGCATGGTCGAACGTCTCGAGTGCGGAGCGCTCGACACCGAGGTGGCGCCGAGCTCCGGACGGTGGGCACGGCTCTTTGAGACGCTTCGAATATATGGCGAGCAGCGCAGGGTGCACCCGTCCCGCAGAAGGCTCCGCAGCTACCTCTCGGCCAGTGAAGCGGATCCCGCCGTGCCACCCGGCGGGCCTCGAACGCCGAAGATCCGAAATCCGTCACTGAGGACGGGTCGTCCGGACACGGGCGGGCTTCCCGGTACGATAACCGCTCACACCTCACGACCATGTCTTCGCGGCAGGCTTCTATTCGTCTGTATGCGCAGCGGCTCGATTCAAGGTGATCCGTACGGACGCCAGCCCAACCACCCACGTCCCGGAGGCCCGCATGAAGTCCGTAAGTCCATATCTCAACTTTGCAGGGAACGCCGAGGAGGCGTTCGAGTTCTACAGGTCGGTGCTCGGAGGCGAGTACACCAACGTCACGAGGTACCGGGAGATGGGCGGCGAGGAGGTGGGGTTCACCGGCCGCGACCTCGATCTGATCGCCAACATCGGCCTCCCGATCGGTCCGAACACCGTGCTCATGGCCTCGGATGTACCTGCCGGAATGGAGCCGTTGAACGTCGGCAATAACTTCTACATCGCGCTCGAGACGGATACGGCCGAGGATGCGCGTCGCATCTATCAGGGGCTGAGCAGTGGAGGGACGGAGGGCATGCCGCTGGAGCGCACGGCATGGGCCGAAATCTACGGCGACCTGACCGACAGGTACGGCGTACGCTGGATGGTGATGTATACGGGCGACGTGCAGTTCGGCTGACACCAGGTCAAACCCGAACCCGCGCGGTCGCTCCTGGCGGCCGCGCGGGCTCCACGCGGCACCAGACCTGTGCGGACTGCTCACACTGGTCCTCTGCGAGATGACCCGTCAGGCAAATTCCCACACGATATCGGGGAATCCGCCAGCGCCCCCTTCCATTCCAGGTCGCATTTTCCGACTATTAAGGGTTGCCGGCGCCCCTCCTCCCCGCGCCGGGCGCGTTTCCATGTGCATGAGGTTCCGGCGAGGATGCCGATGACAGCGAATGGCCGGTCGCATGAGGTGCGGAGTTCTTCCTCGGGCATCGCGGGGAGGGTGCCTGTGCGTGCCCTGTTGTTCTCGATTGCTGCGCTGCTGATTCCGCTGGTGCTGCCCCGCGTGGCGCCGGACAGCTGGACCACGGCGCAGCCACTGTTCTGGCTCGCGGCGCTGATTCCGCCGTTTCTGCTTTCGTACTACAGGGGCTGGGTGGGCGCTGCACTGGCGTTCGCGATTGCCATGGCCGTGCTGTCGCTGTGGAACGGCGTGGTCGCGATTCTCGGCGGCACCGTCGCCGACGATCCGCTCTTCCTGTACGTGGGCTCCGCATACATCGTGGTGACGCTTGCGGCCGGCTGGGTGACCGAGCTGCTGCATCAGGCGCGTCGCGATGCATTGCGCACGGTGAGCGATCTGTTCCTGTCGGTCAGCGACGGCGGTGTCGTGACGTGGGCGAGCGAGTCGTGCACGCGTGTCCTCGGCATTCCGACCGAGTCGATTATCGGACGTCCATTCGAGTCGCTCGTGCATACGCTGGACGCACCGGCTGCGCGTGCGATGCTGGCTGCGGATACCGAGTCGGGGCTTTCGTCGCGGCGCGAGCTGCGTTTCGTGGCACGGCAGGGCGGGCTGCGCACGATCGAGGTCTTCCGGGAGGACCGGCTCGGTCCGCGCGGCAGGACCGGCATCGAGCTGCGCGGCCGAGACATCACGGAGCTGAAGCTGGTCGAGCAGCAGACGCGTCGCGCGGCACAGATGGAGATGCTGGGTCGCATCACGTCCGGCATTGCGCCTGATTTCAACAACATCGTGACGACGATCCAGGGTCATGCGGCGGTGCTTGCTCACGAGCTGCGCGGGACGCCGCAGTGGAGCGGGATCCAGCAGATCCAGGTCGCGGGCGACCGCCTCTCCGCGCTCATCCATCAGCTTCTCGCCTACACCCGGATGCAGCCGCTGAATCCGGTTACGGTCGACCTGCAGGCGACACTGCGGGGGATGCTGCCGGCGGTGCGCACCACGCTCGGCGAGAGCATCAACGTAAGCGTGTCGGTCGATGAGCGTACGCCGCACGTTCACATCGATGTCGACGAGCTGCGCAACACGCTGCTCACCCTCGCGGGTCGCGCGCGTCGCGTCATGCCGGATGGCGGCAGCCTGGCAGTGCAGCTGGCACCGGCGGAGCTGACGCCCGACCGCAGCCGGAGCTTCCCCTACCCGGTGCAGGCGGGTCAGTACGCGATGCTGGCGATTTCCGACTCGGGGCCGCGGCCGGATCCCGAAGCGCTCGAGACCATCTTCCAGCCGTTCGCTGCGGAGAGCGCGACCGGGCTGGAGCTGGCGAGCGTGTACGGCTTCGTCAAGCAGAGCGGCGGCTACATCTGGGCTGAGGCCGGCGAGGAGCGGGGCACACACTTCACGATCTATCTCCCGGTCGCTGCGCAGGACGCGGTCGAGATCGAGGCGGCGCGCCACGAGCCGCCCGCGACGCGGATCATGGTCGTGGAAGACGACGTTGCAGTCCGGTCGCTCGTCCGTGTGCTGCTGCTCCGCCGCGGCTACAGCGTGCTGGAGGCGAGCGATGGCCAGGACGCGTTCGAGGTGATCTCCCGGCTCGACCAGCCGATCGATCTGCTGATCACGGACATCATGATGCCGCGCATGCGCGGCGATGCGCTCGTGGAGATGGTGCGATCACACCAGCCCGATGTTCGCGTACTGCTGATGTCGGGATACGGCGCGGATCCTGAAGTCGCGGGAGACGCAACGAAGGGGCAGTTCCTGCACAAGCCGTTCTCGCCGGACGAGCTGCTGCGCGCGGTGCACTCTACGCTCGTGCAGGGGAGTCCGCGGATCACGCTGAACTGAGTGGAACGCGCTGCATGAAGCGGAAGGGCGGCCCGACGATCGAGTCGGGCCGCCCTTCCGCATTCATGACAGGATCGCGTCGACCGCCTGGAGCAGCGCCGGCGGCGAGAACGGTTTCTCCAGGTACTCGCCTTCCGCCAGGTCCGAACCCTCGCCTGCGTAGCCCGAGACGAAGAGGACGGGCACATCGCTGCCGCCCTCGCGCAGGCGGTCCACCAGCTCGAGCCCGTTCATGCCGCGCATCATGACGTCCGTAATGAGCACGTCGACGCAGCTGCCGCGCTCGCGCATGATGCGCAGCGCCTCCTCGCCGCTGGCCGCTTCGATCACGGTCCACCCGCGCAGCTCGAGGATGCGCACCGTCAGCCGACGCACGGCGTCCTCGTCGTCCACGACGAGCGCGGTACCCGTGAACGCAGCCCGCGTCAGCTCGGCCGCCTGGCGGGTTCGCTTCTCCGCCACGCCGTCCGCCGCAGGCAGGTAGACGCGGAAGGTTGCACCATGGCCCGGCTCGCTCTCCACCTCGATGGTGCCGCCGATCTGACGAACGATGCCCCATACGGTGCTCAGGCCCAGGCCGGTGCCCTTGCCGCGCTCCTTCGTCGTGAAGAACGGCTCGAAGATGCGGTCGTGCAGCTCGGGTGGAATGCCGGGTCCCGTGTCGGACACGGAGAGCAGCACCCATCGTCCGGCGGTGTCGTCTCCTGCAGGGAGTGCAGAGGGGTCGGCCCTCTCGACTGCAATGCGGATCCGGCCCTGCCCGTTCATCGCGTCCGATGCGTTGATGACGAGATTCGTGATCACCTGCTCGAGCTGTGTGTGATCAGCGAGTACGGGCGGTGTCGCCGACACCGACGTCTCGATGACGACGTGCCCCGTGACCAGCCTCTCGAGCATGCGTCGCAGATCCTTCACGACGTCACCGGTGTCGATCAGGCCCGGCTCTGCGCGATTGCGCCGGCTGAAGGTGAGGAGCTGCCGCGTGAGCGCCTGGCCACGGGCCACGGCGCGCTCGATCTCGTCGAGATCCCGCACCGCCTCGGGATCGGTGACCTGCTCCCGTACGAGCGTGGCAAACCCGCCGATGCTGGTCAGCAGGTTGTTGAAGTCGTGCGCTGCACCGCCAGCCAGTCGGCCCACGGCCTCGAGCCGTTGCGCGTGCTGCAGCTGTTCCTCTATGCGACGCTGCTGCGAGATGTCGGTGAGCGTGACCGCACGCGTGCGCGTGCCGTCGATCGTGTCTTCGACACCGAAGCGCACCAGGACCCAGACTTCGCCTTCGTCGTCGGAGATGTCCAGTCGCGCTTCCATCACCGTTACGGGCTGTGCCCCGTCGGCACTCATCCAGAGCGAGCGCGCCCGCTGCCGGTAGGCCTCACCGAGTGCATTCCACCAGAGGTCGCCGATCCATTCCGCTTCCGTCCGATGTGTGAGCCGCATCCATTCCGCATTGACCGCACGCACTGCCCCGTCGGCGCCGCACTCCGCGATACCAACCGGTGCCACCGACCGGAGCTGCGAGAGCCGCTGCTCCGTCTGCATCGTCCGATGCTCGGACGATCCGAGTGCACGCCGCCCCCAGACCGCGGCCGAGACGCTGAGCAGCAGGAGGAGCCCCCAGCCCACCAGCTCGATCATGTAGGCGCGCTGCTCGGCCCGCATGGAGGCGCTCACGTGATCGCGGATCGTGTTCTCGAGCGTCGTCGCCGCCTGCTCCGCCTCCGAGAAGCGCATACGCAGGATGACATCGTCGTGGTCGGCCGCAGCCAGCTCGGCTCGGAACGCGTCGAGTGCGCCCCGATACGCTGCGAGCCGGTCCAGCAGCGCACTGTCGACGGGAGGCGGTGCATCGAAGCGTGCGATGCCGCTGCGCCCCCCGAGCCAGTTGACGAGCGCATACTCCGCGGCCCGCAGCTCGGCGAGCGGCGATGACTGGGCGAATGTTTCGTCGCCCGCGATCTGGCGCTCGTGGATCAGGTATGCGTGCAGCAAGCGGTGGCGGCTTTCCGCGGCATTGTCCAGCGCGACAACGGTACGCTCCAGGAGGTCCCTGCTGCGCGCGTGAACGCTGTGGAGGAGGAGAAGCGACGCCGTGCCCAGTACGAGCAGTGCAATCGTCGGCCACCAGGGTCGCAGCGCGACCATCGCGGCGCGTCGCATCAGCACCCCTCCGCGGACGCGACCTCGGCGCGCGCACTCGCAGCGCACATGATCTCCCGCCGCGTGAAGCCATACTCGGTCACGAGCGCAAGGTGTGCCTCGCTGCCGACGAATGCCGCGAGCACCTCATCGAATGCATTCGCAAGCAACTGGTCGGCCGGCCGGAAGGCGAACGCGGCACACCCTGCACCGGTTGACAGTGCAGCCGGTGCAGTCTCGCGCAGAGCCAGCGTCGAATCGCGCTCTACGAGCAGACGCGCGGTCGGCGCCGAGATCGCGAGCGCGGCCGCGTCTCCGGATCTCAGGGCTGCGATCGCTGTCGACGCGTCCGGCACGGTGAGCGTGTGAACGGTCGCCCCATCCGCGGAGCGGTACGTCTGCACCCGGTCGGCCGCCGTACGCGTGGCGCCACCTGCCGGTGAGGACTCTGAGGCCGCCACGGCAGCCTGCAGCGTGCGATGCTCCACGCTGCCGCGTATGACCGCGATCGTGCAGCTGTCACACACGAACAGACGATCCGACAGCGCGGCCTCGCGCGGGACGACGAGCGCCGGCCCGAGACAGGCCGTCGGATGCGAGAACCGCACACGCTCGGCCCGCTCGTCGGTTATGAAGAGACCCGCCGCGATCACGTCGATGCGGCCATGCTCGAGTGCAGGAATGAGGTTGTCCAGCTCGAGCGGGAACCACTGAAGCGAATCGATGCCAAGCGCACGCGCGACGTGTCGCAGCACCGCCGGGCTTTCACCGCGCGCCTCGCCCGTCGAATCCGCATACACGAACGGAGGCTCGATCGCGAAGCCCACACGCAGACCGACCTCGCGGGCGTTCGCGAGAGACAGGTCGTTCGAGTCGGACGCGCCGCAGCGTGCCGCCAGCACGGCGACCAGTACCGTGGTGAGGAATGGCCGGCAGGAGTGGCGTCGGCAGCAATGCCGTACGTTGACGCTTCCTTTCATGAAAGCAGCATGCGACGGTGTGACTCTCCGTTCGATGCAGGGCGCGCACCGGTCCGGCGGGTGTCGGGCGTCAGTGGCCCGCCGTGCAGTCGAGGTATCCGGCCGGTTCGGCCCGGAGCCGGGCCGTGGCAGGTAAGAGGCCGGACAGGTTGCGACAATTTCAATTGAAACGACGGGCTGCGCAACCGCGAGCCGGAACACCGGCGCCGCAAGGCTGACCGGTGCGGACGGCTCGATCCGAACTCGTCAGGCTACGGCCGGACCGCGGGCGGCGACTCCACGTGTGGCCACGCAGGCATCAGTGTGGTGCTGCGCCGGTCCCGGTTGACCGCGAAGAAGCGTGAGCGTGACGCCGACTCGCGGGTGATCTGGTTGGCGACCGTCACCGTGATCCGGTACCGGCCGCTGGGCAACGCCGTCTCCACGCGTCGCAGCTCGCTCACGACCGCATCGCTGTGCGCGTCCGACTCGCCCTCGAAGCGGATCGTGACCGGCCTGAAGGCGGAGCTCTCCCGCTCGCCGCCCGCGTTCTCGATCGCGATCTCCGTGGAATATGGCGTGCCGTATGGCAGGTTGTAGATCTCGTAGTAGACATCGAAGCTGCTGCCGGGGAACTGCGTCGTCGGCAACAGCGCAAGCGTGTGTCCGCGTCGCTGCCAGCCGATCGTCGGATCGGGCTGTCCGAGTGCGACGTCGCTCAGCATCAACGCATCGCCGCTGTAGTCCGGAATCGGAAAATACGATCCATACAGCTGCCCGACGCCGGGCGTCGTCGCATCTGACATGATCACGCGCTGGAACATGTGCCGAGACGGTGTCGCCTGCATCTCGATGTATGTCGAGAGCACGTGGTCACCCGGCAGCTCGCGCGAGACGCTCACGAAGACGGAATCGTCGCGCCGCTCCACGATCCCCGTCGACGTATCGGCGAGGACGAGCGTGACGTCGAAGCGGTAGCGGACACCGTCGCGCGCCTCCTCGTGATCGAGGTGGCGCACCTGGACGGCGTACGCAGCGACAACCGTCGTTTTCCCCGGCGGTCCGCGGAACGTGTAGATGTCGTAGTAGAAGGGGAGCGGCCCGAGATCACGTGATCCGGCAGGAGCCATGGCCACGCTCGTGTCGCGCGCAGCGGACGATACGCGTAGCGCTGCTGGCTGCTCGAGCTGCACGGCGAGGTTGCTGCCACCGTTGCCGCCCTCCCGTGCGACGCCGACGATCCCGGCGGATATGCTGAGCAGGATGAGCGAGAGTCGGAGCATCGGGTTCGGGTCGGCGGAGCCAGTGGTGTGTCAGACAGGATAACCGGCAACGCGAAGAATGGTCCAGAGACCACCGGCCGGGCTCGACCATTGTGCCAGCTCCGAACGGGCGCGGCCTGGCCTCCGCATGCTCCAGGTGCGTCGCTCTGCGCCCGGTCAGCCGGTGCCGCCGGGATCGGCGGTCACGAGTTTTCTCCGAGCATCATGAGCGGTGATCGAAGCGCAGGATGACGCCGTGGCACAGTTCAGGCAACGGCGCCGGGACTGATGCCGTCCTTCTACCCCCTGCCGGAGGAAACCGATGGCGGAAGAGGTACATGTCCACAACACGAACCCCCCGTCGAGCGGTGGCGGCGGTGCGGGTTGGATCGTGGGTCTCCTGGCCGTGATCGTGCTCGCGCTCGTCATCTGGCTGTTCTTCCTGCGAGGCGGCGATACGGGTGGTCCCGATCAGATCGATGTCGACGTGAACGTACCGAGTCCATCAGCACCCAACTGACGTCCGGACTCATGACATCGGCGGCGGTGCGGTCAGGGCGCCAGCGCTTTCCGCACCGCCGGCGCCACCTCCGTTCCGAGCAGCTCGATAGCGCGCAGTACGCTCCTGTGCGGCAGTGTCCCTACCGTGAGCTGCAGCAGGAAGCGCTGATGGCCGAAGATCTCGTGCTGATACAGGATCTTGTCGATGACCTGCTGGGGACTGCCCACGAAGTTTGCGCCGCGCAGAGTGTTGGAGGCGTCGAACTGCATGCGCGTCATTGGCGGCCATCCGCGCTCGCGACCGATCCGGTCCATCGTGGCCTTGAATGCGGGGAACGCCTCGTCGGCCGCGGCTTTGGAGTCGGACGCGATGAAGCCGTGTGAGTTGATGCTCAGAGCGGGCGGCTCGTGGCCGGCGCGCTGGGCAGCCTCTCTGTGAATCGCCGCGAACGGCGCGAAGCGCGCCGGCTCGCCTCCGATGATCGCGAGCGCCATCGGCAGGCCGAGCATACCCGCGCGCGCTGCAGAGGCCGGGTTGCCTCCCACGGCGATCCAGACCGGCAGAGGATCCTGCACGGCCCTGGGATACACGCCCTGCCCGGTGAGTGGCGGCCTGTGCCTGCCGCTCCACGTCACGTGCTGCTCGCTGCGGATGCGGAGCAGCAGCTCCAGCTTCTCGGCGAACAGCTCGTCGTAGTCGTCCAGGCTGTAGCCGAAGAGGGGGAACGACTCGATGAACGAGCCGCGGCCGGCCATGATCTCGGCGCGCCCGTTCGAGATCAGGTCAAGCGTCGCGAACTGCTGGTAGACGCGCACCGGGTCGTCCGAGCTGAGTACGGTCACGGCGCTCGTCAGCCGGATCCGCTTCGTGCGCGTGGCTGCGGCGGCCAGGACGATGGCAGGGGCTGATATCGTATAATCGGGACGGTGGTGCTCCCCGACGCCGAATACGTCGAGGCCGACCTGGTCCGCGAGCTCGATCTCCTCGAGCAGGTTGAGCAGCCGCTGCTGCGGGCTGATCGTTTCCCCTGTCGTGACGTCGGGCGTCGCCTCACCGAACGTGTAGATACCGATCTCCAAAGCACCGCCTCCCGGATGGAATCGCTGGGAACATAAGCATACCCCGGCACCGGCAGGCGCCGCATCCTGCGAGCCGGGCGGCCATCCCGGTGAAGCGGGCCGCACCGCGGTGGTCGTGCTATTATCGTACATGACCCAGCGCATCCGCGGCATCGACATCCAGGCCGAGGGCACCGGCATCTCGCGCCCGCTCAGCGAGAACGTCAACCTGCTCGGTGGCCTCCTGGGCGCGGTCATCCGGGAACGCGCCGGTGAGGACATGCTCGCGCTGGTCGAGGAGCTGCGCACGCTCTGCAAGCGCGCTCTCCAGGAAGACGACCCTTCACTGCGACAGCGCGCTGCCGAACGCATCCGTACGCTGAACACGAACGAGCTGCAGTGGCTGCTGCGCGCGTTCGCCGCGTTCTTCCACCTCGTAAACCAGGCGGAGCGCCAGGAGATCCTGCGCGTCAACCGGGAGCGCTCTCCGCGTGACCGGGACGACCCGCCGCGCCCCGAGTCGATCGACGAGGCAGTCCGGCGCCTGCACAAGTCGGGTGTGTCACTCGGCGAGCTGCGCAGCATGCTTGCACGCATCGACATCCAGCCGACGTTCACTGCCCACCCGACCGAGGCGCGCCGCCGAACGATCCTGCTCAAGCAGCGTCGTATCGCCGATCTGCTTGCGGCGTTGCGACGGCCGGATGCGACGGCCGCCGAAGTCGAGGAGGCGGCCGATGCGATCTATGCCGAGATCATGCTCCTCGCTTCGACCGACGTCGTGCGTGAGGAGCGGCCGAGCGTGCACGATGAGGTCGAGCAGGGGCTCTTCTTCCTGAGGAGCACCGTATGGGACGTCGCGCCGCGCATTCACCGGGACATCACACGAGCGATCCAGGACTGGTACGGCGCCGAGGTCGACGTGCCCCCGCTGCTGCGCTGGCGATCCTGGATCGGCGGTGACCGCGATGGCAACCCGAACGTCACGGCAGCTGTGACGCGCTGGACGTTCGAGCGCCACCGTCGCACCGCACTCGAGCTGCATCTCGCGGAGCTGGATGCGCTGCACGAGGAGCTGAGCATAGCACATCGCAGCGCAGACATTCCCGGGCCGCTGCGCACAGCGCTCGCGCGACACGGCGTCAGGGAAGGGGAGGAGACCGACGAGCCGTATCGGCGGCTGATCGACGCCATGAAACGTCGCATCGCTGCTCTGCTCGTTGAAGCGGCCGACGGCGCCGACCAGTACGACGCTGCGGCGTTCCGGGAAGACCTGGATGCGATCACCGCTGCACTCGCAGAGCGCGGGTTCGACATCATCATCCGCAACGGCCGCATCGCGCGTCTTCGCGTCCTTGCCGCGACCTTCGGCTTTCATCTTGTCGCGCTCGACATCCGGCAGCACAGCGAGATTCACGAACAGGCAGTCACTGCGCTCCTCCAGGCAGCGGGCATCTGCGACGACTACGTCGCCCGGCCGGAGGCGGAGCGCGTTGCGGTGCTCGAGCGGGCCCTGCTCATGCCGCACGTGCTGACCCAGGCAGGCGACGTCCCCGAAGCCGCGCGCGATGCGCTCGAGACGTTCCACGTCGTGGCCGACGCCCGGCAGCTCGACCCCGACGCGGTGGGCAGCTTCATCGTCAGCATGACACACGAGGTCAGCGACCTGCTCGAGCCCATGCTGCTCGCAAGGGAGAGCGGCCTGGTGCGACTGCGAGGGGACAGACTCGAGAGCGACCTCGACTTCGTGCCCCTCTTCGAGACGATCGAGGACCTCGCGAACGCCGGCGACTACATGCGCGCGCTGTTCCGGAATCGCGTATACGCCATGCAGCTCCAAGCGCGGGGCGGGTTCCAGGAGCTGATGCTCGGCTACTCGGACAGCAACAAGGACGGTGGCTATTGGATGGCCAACTGGGCGCTGCACCGCGCGCAGGATGCGCTCGGGCGTGTGTGCCGCGGGCACGACGTCGATTTCCGCCTGTTCCACGGCCGCGGCGGGACTGTCGGTCGTGGCGGCGGGCGCGCGAACCTCGCGATCTCCGCCATGCCGGCGCCGGCGCAGAACGGACGCATCCGCCTGACCGAGCAGGGCGAGGTGATCTCGTTCCGCTACGCACTGCCCGACATCGCGCACCGACACACGGAGCAGCTCGTGAGTGCGGTACTGCTTGCGACGGCGCCGCAGACGCAGGCGCAGGCACCCGCGGATCAGGCCGCGTACGCGTTGATGGATCGCATCGCCGATGCCTCCATGCGCGCCTACCGTGCGCTCATTGACCACCAGGACTTCTGGGCATGGTACATCCGCGTCACACCCATCGAGCACATCAGCCGCCTGCCCATCGCGTCCCGACCGGTGTCGCGGAAGTCCGCCGAGGACGTTGCGTTCGAGGACCTGCGCGCGATTCCATGGGGTTTCGCCTGGACGCAGACCCGCTACATCGTGCCCGGCTGGTACGGCATCGGCACTGCACTCGAGCAGGTCCTGCAGGACGAGGCGACCGTCGAACTGCTGCAACGACTCCATGCGAGCTGGCCGTTCCTCGCCGCCGTGATCGAGAACGCAGAACGAGAGATGGCCAGGTCCCGCATGTCTGTCGCCGAGTACTACGCGCGCCGCATCGGCGGGATGGACATGCACCGCCGCATCGCAGACGAGTTCGCCCGAAGCAGCGCCACGCTGCGGAGGATCACCCGCACGTCGACACTGCTCGAGCAGTCGCCCGTGATCCGGCGCTCGATCGAGCTGCGCAACCCCTACACCGACGTGCTCAACCTCGTGCAGGTGGAGCTGATGGACCGGTACGGGCATGCACGCGAATCACACGAAAACACCACCGAGCTGCGGCGCCTGCTCTTCCTCAGCATCAACGGCATCGCCGCTGCAATGCAGAGCACGGGATGAGGATACGGTGACAGGAAACAGCTGACTCAATCGTCTCACGTGGCTGACCTTCAGCAGACAGCCCCCCATTCCGGTGATTTCATGAAGACGATCTACTACACGGCCACCAGCCTCGACGGCTTCATCGCCGACCCGAACAACTCACTCGAGTGGCTCTTCCAGCTCGAGGGCGAGGGCGAGGCGGATTACGTGCAGTTCATCCAGCGCATCGGCGCGCTCGCAATGGGATCCACGACATACGAATGGATTCTCGACCACGAGAAGCTGCTCGATGCCGACAGCGAGAACAAATGGCCCTACTCGCAACCGACGTGGGTGTTCACAACGCGCTCGCTTCCCGGCGTCGTCGGCGCCGACATCCGGTTCGTGCAAGGCGACGTCCGACCCATACACGAACAGATGGCCGCTGCCGCAGACGGCAAGGACATATGGCTCGTCGGTGGCGGCGAGCTCGTCGGACAGTTCTGGGACCGGGGCCTGCTCGACGAGCTGATCATTACCATCGGATCCGTCACCCTCGGCGCCGGCGCACCCCTCCTCCCGCGAGCCATCACGAAACCGCCACTCAAGCTCATCTCTGTGCAGCAGATGGGCCCCGGCTTCGCGCAGCTGCACTACGAGGTCCGGAAGGCGCGGTAGGTGACAGGGGATGCGGGCCCGAGCGGTCTCGGTATCGCGCTCGGCGCGGTGTTGGTGAGCCTCGGTGAGCGATGAGCCGGATGGCGTGCCTCTCGTTATCGGCGTTGCAGTACTGATGCTGCTCGCCGGTCTGGCGGCATGCGTGTTGCCCGCTCGTCGTGCACTGCGGCTACAGCCGACGGAAGCATTGACGGGGGAGTGACATGGCGACGGCGGCCTCGCTCGAGACGGGACAGCGACTTCCACTCATCACGATCCAGCCGGCCGATGGCGGGACACCCGTGCCCCTCCGGAAGGCCGGCCGGCTCGCGACCGTGCTCGTCACCGTACATCCGGACTGTGCGGAGTGCAGCGCATACCTCGAGTCCCTCAGGGACGTACAGGGGCGGGTCGAGGAATGGGACGGCCGCGTCATCGCGGCGCGCGCCACGGAAGAGCTGGCGGCCGCCGGCGTCCCCGCACCCGCGGTGCTCATCGCGGACCAGTGGGGAGAGCTTTTCGTGGTCGAGCCTGCCGGCGCGGACCATGCCTTCATCGAGCCGGACGAAGTCGTCGCCTGGCTTCGCTACCTCGCGATTCAATGCCCGGAGTGCCAGGGCGAAGCGCTGTAGGCCGTCAGGCGTCCGCCGGTCGTATCCGCCCATCGACTACCCAGCCGGAGAGACGCTTCATCATGCGACGTCCGTACCTCACGACCCGCGCAGTCCCATCCTTCTTCCTTGCCGTTGCGCTCGCAGCGTGCGGCGCCACGGAGACGACCGACGACCGCACCGCCGATCCCGGCAGCACGGGTGACGTCGACTGCCTCGACGCCGGGGCACGCGACATCGTGCAACGCTTTGGCCGTGCCCTTCAGCAGGTCTCACTGCTTGCACCGGATTCCATTCTCGATGCGTCGCTCCGCCAGCACTACGGCGAGCTCGTGACTCCAGCGCTGCTCGAGCAGTGGATCAACGATCCGGCACTCGCGCCGGGGCGGCTCACGTCGAGCCCGTGGCCGGACCGGATCGAGGTCTCGGCCGCGGAGGAGGAAGGGGGCGTGTGCGTCGTGCGCGGCACAATCGTCTACGCGACCAGCACCGACACGGCCGGGGGCGAGGCATTGCACGAGCGCGTGACACTGCGACTCGAGAACGATGACGGCTGGCGCATCAGCGGCTTCGCACGCGAAGAAGGCGGATCCGATGCAGCAGCAGTCCGTGATCGCGGTGCTTCCGGCGCGGACGCGATATCGTCGTCCGTTGATGGAGACGCGGCTCCGTCACCCCAGGAGGCCGCAGAGGTGATCCGGCAGTACTACGCGGCGATCGCCGCCGGTGACTTCGCACGCGCATACCGGCTGTGGAGCAACAACGGCGGGGCGAGCGGCCAGACGCTCCAGGAGTTCGCGCGCGGCTTTGCGGGAACGGCAAGCGTGGAGGCGGACATCGGGGCGCCGGGAGACGTCGAGGGCGCAGCGGGGTCCGTATACGTCAAGGTGCCCGTCGTCGTGCGAGCCGTCACCACGGATGGCGAGCGGCAGCGCTTCGAGGGCACCTATACGCTGCGGCGAAGCAATGTGGACGGCGCTACGGAGGAGCAGCGTGCCTGGCGGATCTACGACGCGGACATCTCACCTGCTGCAGACAGTGCCGCGCCCGACGCGTGACGTGACCGGCGGATCGTCACAGCCGCCGCCGATTCGACGGCGGCTGTGCGATTGCCTACGATGCGACGACCTCCGCGGCGCCTGCCGATACCGCGGATCCGGACGCATACACGACGTCCCGCCGGCGATCACCGACCAGCGCGGTCAGGTAGTCGATCACGTCGTCTGCTGAATACGACTCACGGTCGCCGAGGAACGGCCGCATGTTCGCGAGCTCGTTGCCGGTCGTGAGCAGCGCACGCTCGAGGCCGTCGTCGCGCGTCTGCGCCAGGTCGATGTTCGCCATCAGGCCGTTGCAGAGGCACTTGCGGCCCACGGCCTCTTCCGGCGCGCCGCCCTTGCGGATCCAGTCCTTCACCGGCTCCGCCGGGCAGCGATAGTCGATACGCCCGTCCGCACGCTTGTACGCAGTGCGCAGGTAGCCGAGATCGCAGATGCGCGTGCGCTGCTCGTACTGCTCCGCGATCGCATTCGTGCCCGGCAGGTTCAGCACCTTGAAGGGGAAGCCCGTCGGCGACGCGCGCAGGTCCGTCTTCACATCGACCGCGCCTGCACGCACCTGCGCCAGCGCGGAGTACTTCAGGCTCGGCGCGAGCCCGCTCTCCTCGCAGAAGGCGAACAGCGTACCGACCTGAACACCCGCGGCCCCCGCGTCGACGGCCTGCTGCACGGCCTCCGGGGAGCCCGTACCGCCCGCCATCCAGAACGGCTTGCCCAGCGCCTTCATCTCCGCAGGATCGACGACGTCGCGCGGACCGTACACCGGCTCACCCGTCTCATCGACCGCGAGCTTGCCACGCGGCGGCGCGTTGTGTCCGCCCGCCGTCGGCCCCTCGACGACAAAGCCGTCGATCTCACCCGTCGCCTTGCGGAGCAGCATCGTCGCAAGCGAGCTGGCAGCCACGATCGGCAGGAACTTCGGCCGCTTCAGCATGGGCGGGTTGCCATCGAAATGGTCCGCGGGATCGAACGTCAGCTCGCGCGTCTCGCCCGGCGCCAGGCCGTCGACGTCGAAGCGCATGCTTGCGAGCTCGCCGCGCGCGAACGCGTCCAGCACGCCCGGGATCTCGCGCGGAATGCCCGCACCCATCAGCACGTAGTCGACACCGGCCAGCATCGCGCCGTACAGCGTCGCAAGGTTCGGCATCTGTACCTTCGTCAGCAGGTTGATGCCGATCAGCCCGTCGTGATCACGCTTCGCGAGATGCACTTCCACGAAGCTCGCAAGCATCGTGATCTGCTCACGCGCCTTGCTGACCTTCTCCCGCCACATCGGAAGCAGCTTGTACGGCGTGCCCTCCGGACGGCCATTCGGAAGGAAGTACGACTTGAGCGTACGAAGGCTGACCTCCGGGAGAGGAAAGCGCTCCATTGCCGCACGGATGTCCAGCGCGTCGAGGCCGTCCTGCAGCCGCCGCACGAGTACGGAATCGATGCAGGTGCCGGAGACGACGCCGAGGTGCCCGCGCAGCGACACCGCGCGCGCGAGCCTCCAGTTCGATACGCCAATCCCCATGCCGCCCTGGATGATCAGTGGCAGAGCTGCTTCCATTAGCAATTCCCCTGAACTGTGAGCGTGTACTTGAACATAGCGTGTTTCGCGCGTTCGCGCGCCCCACCCGCGCAACTCGCGCGCCGCTGCTGCCGGCAGTCGAACTCTCCCAACACGTATCGTCGCACGCCTGGCTGCCCGTTCCGTCGCCGGAGGCTGCCCTCATTGACATACGTGACCATTAGGTCACATATTCCGGCATGGACGAGGTCTTCAAGGCGCTCGCGGATCCGACGCGGCGGCTGCTGCTCGATGCGCTGTACCGGCGGGACGGGCAGACGTTGAGCGAGCTGGAGGCGCGGGTCCCGATGACGCGCTTCGGTGTGATGAAGCACCTGCGGGTGCTCGAGGAGGCCCGGCTGGTGATCACGCGGCGGCGCGGTCGGGAGAAGCTGCACTTCCTGAACGCGGTGCCGATCCGGCTCATCCACGACCGGTGGGTGAGCAAGTACGCGGAGCGCTGGGCCGCGGGGCTCAGCGAGCTGAAGCGGAGCCTGGAGGGAGCCATGGAGAAGGTCTTCGAGATCTACATCCGCACCACGCCGGAGCGGCTGTGGGAAGCGATCACGAATCCGGATCTGCGCCGGAAGTACAACTTCGGTGTGGGCGTGGAATCGACGTGGGAGCCGGGCTCCGGCTGGGAGGGGGTCGCCGGTGAGGAGACGATCGGGCCGGGCATGCGGATCGTGGAGGGGGAGAACCTGGAGGTCGATCCACCGCACAGACTCGTGCAGAGCTTCCGTGCCGTGTGGAGTGACGAGGCGAAAGCCGAGGGCACGTCGCGAGTCACGTGGGAGATCGAGCAGGTGGGCGACTCGTGCCGGCTGACGCTGACGCACGATCAGCTTCCGGAGGACGCGCGGGAGGAGCTGTACGGCGGCTGGCCGATGGTGCTGTCGGGGCTGAAGACGCTGCTCGAGACGGGCGAGGTCCTGACGACGCCGGGGTCGCTGATGTACCTGAAGCAGGACTAGCAGGGGGCGCAGCGCGCCCGGTCGTCCTGGTCCTCGCGGTCTCCAGCTGCGCCCGTGCCGGTTGCGAGACAGCGTGCGTGCCGGGCGTGGATTGCGCTCTACGCGTCGAAGGATGCGTTTGCCTCGTGTCGCTCCTGCAGGAGTCGCTCGAGGAAGTCGATCTGCTGCTGCAGCTCCGCGACCTGCGACTCTAGCCACTCGATGCGCTGCTCGGTCACGGGATCGGGCAGCGCCGGCGCGGTCGCGGGTTCCTTCGCCATTCTGCTGACCGCAGGAGTCGACGCGGCTTCGGGATTGAGGGCGGCAGCGGGCAGTGCGAGCACGTGGTCGAAGACGCGCCGCACCATGAGGACCGGTCCGGGCAGGTTGGGTGATGGGCGCGTGATGTTGCCGACGCCGGTCAGCGCTGTTGCGAGCTTGTATGCATCGCTTCGCGGCACGAGCAGGCGGATGCTGCGATCCCTCGCCGTAACGCGCACCCGGCCATGCATCGGGCCGATGCGGAGCGCAACGCGCGTGATCTGCTTTGCGGGCACATCGACCTGCCGCCAGCCGCCGCGTCCTGCGGAGCGGAGACAGACGAGCCGTCGGTCGGTTACGACGATCAGCCAGGTCCTGCGCAGAATGCGCACGCGGGCGATCCGCCCTCGTGCGATCGCGAGGATGCGTTCGTCGGAACTGAGGACGGCCGGGAGATCGCGCATCTCCCGCTGATCCCACCAGCGGTTGCCTTCTCCCAAGTCCTGGAGCTGCTGATCGATGACGCCGCGATCGAGGGGCATTGGGGCGATTCCGCGCAGAGGTTACTGCCGTCGGGCGAGATGCCGTCCTGGTGCAAGAATGATGTACGGGACCGCCTGACGCCAGTACGTTGGGGCCCGTGCATCCGAGCGGATGCTCCTTCGCTGCAGCAGAGAGATGCCGTGAGTTGCGACGTTGTATCGCGGTCTCGCAGTGGGCTGTGCCGGCCGGCACTGCGCGCCTGACTTGAACCCCCCGGCCCGCCCGCCGTACGTTGCCCCGCACTCCGGAAACCCATTCGAGCGACGACCATCATGAGACTGCTCCGCACTGCCGCGCTCTGGATCGTGCTGCTTGCCCCCGCATCGCCACTGGCTGCCCAGGTGTTCAGGCCGGAGGAGGTCAGGCGCTGGGAGCAGCAGGCCCAGGGCATCGAGATCATCCGCGACCGGTGGGGCATCGCGCACGTCTACGGCGAGACCGACGCGGACGCGGTGTTCGGGATGGTCTACGCGCAGGCGGAGGACGACTTCAACCGGGTCGAGATGAACTACATCCTGTCGCTCGGCTACCTCGCGCAGGCGGAGGGCGAGAGCGGCATCTGGCATGACCTGCGCGCCCGCCTGTATGCCGATCCGGACTCGCTGAAGGCCGCCTATACCGCCAGCCCGGACTGGCTGAAGCGGCTGATGGACGCGTGGGCGGCGGGCCTGAACTACTACCTGCACACGCATCCGGACGTCCAGCCGCGCGTGATCCGGCGCTTCGAGCCCTGGATGGCGCTCAGCTTCACCGAGGGCAGCATCGGCGGAGACATCGAGCGCATCTCGCTCAGCGATCTGAGGGAGTTCTACGGCAGCGCGAGCGCGGTGGAGCCGACGCCATCACCACTGGAGGAGACGCTCGGCTCGCTGGACGGTCCGGCACCCGAGCCGCGCGGCTCCAACGGCTTCGCGATCGCGCCGAAGCTCACGCGCAACGGCAAGGCGCTGCTCTTCATCAACCCGCACACGTCGTTCTACTTCCGCGCCGAGCTGCAGATGACGAGCAACGAGGGGCTCAACGCGTACGGCGCGGTCACATGGGGGCAGTTCTTCATCTACCAGGGCTTCAACGAGCGCGCCGGGTGGATGCACACGTCCAGCCGCGTCGACAACATCGACTGGTTCCTCGAGACCCCGGTTCGCCGGGACGGGCGCTACTTCTACCGCTACGGTAACGAGCTGCGCCCCATGGCGACGCGCACGATCACGATCCCGTACCGCACGGAGAGCGGGATGCGCGAGCGCACGTTCACTGCGTACTTCACGCACCGCGGGCCGATCGTGGGGCGGGACGGCGAGCGCTGGCTCAGCGTGCACATCATGTGGCAGCCCGTGAACGCGCTCATCCAGTCGTATGCGCGGACGAAGGCGCGCAACCTGGACGAGTACGTCGAGATCATGAAGCTGCACACGAACTCGTCGAACAACACCGTGTTCGCGGACGCGGAGGGCAATATCGCGTACTTCCACTCGAACTACATCCCGCGACGCGATCCGCGCTTCGACTGGACGCAGCCGGTCGATGGCAGTGACCCCGCGACGGAGTACGACGGCGTGCTCTCGTTCGAGGAGACGCCGAATGTCGTGAATCCGGACGTCGGCTGGGTCTACAACGTGAACAACTGGCCGTGGTCCGCGGCAGGACCGGACAGTCCACGACGCGAGGATTACCCTGACTACGTCGAGACGACGACGTCCGAGACGCCGCGCGGCAAGCACGCGCTCATGCTCCTCGAGAATCCGTCGCCGTTCACGATGGCGTCGCTCACCGAGCTGGCCTACGACAGCTATCTGCCTTCGTTCGCGGAGATGGTGCCCGCGCTGCTCCAGGCAGCGGACGAGTCAGGCACGGACGCGCGCATGAGCGCCGCAGTCGAGATTCTGCGCGACTGGGACTATCGCTGGGGCGTGAACTCGGTCGCGACGTCGATCGCGGTCTTCTGGGGCGAGGAAGTGCTGCGCCGTGTGGCGGACGCCGCGCGTGAGAGGGGCATGGCGGGCGAGGATTTCATTGCGAACGGCCACGCGGACAGCCGCGTGCTGCTGGACTCGTTCAGGGAGGCGCTGCAGCGGCTGGAGAGCGACTTCGGCACCTGGCAGGTGCCCTGGGGGCACATCAACCGCTTCCAGCGGATCAGCCCCGAGATCGGTCCGAACTTCGACGACGCGCAGCACAGCATTCCCGTGCCGTTCACGTCCGCACGCTGGGGCTCCCTTGCCTCGTTCGGTGCGCGGCCCTACCCGAACACGAAGCGGTGGTACGGCACGAGCGGCAACAGCTTCGTCGCCGTAGTCGAGTTCGGCGACAGTGTGCGCGCGCGTGCCGTGTCGGCGGGCGGCCAGAGCGGTAATCCGTCGTCGCCGCACTTCAACGACCAGGCGGCGCTCTACGCGATGGGCGCGCTGCGCGACGTCTACTTCTACCGCCCGGACGTGGAGGCAAACGCAGAACGCCGCTACGCCCCGGGGCAGTAGCGGCGCGAGCGCTCAGAGCAGCTCGGTCTGGAGGCTGTCCGTCCCGTAGCCCGAGACGCCCGGCCTCCACCCCTCGTGCTCGAGGAGCCAGCGCTTGCGCGAGAGGCCGCCGCCGTAGCCGGTGAGTGTGCCATCGGCGCCGATCACCCGGTGGCACGGGATCACGATCGCGATACGGTTGTCACCGTTCGCGCGTGCCACTGCGCGGACCGCCTTCGGCTCGCCGATCGCCCGTGCCTGCTCGCCGTAGCTCCGCACTGTTCCGTACGGGATCTCGCGGAGCGCCGCCCAGACCCGCTGCTGGAAGTCCGTGCCCGGCGTCGAGAGCGGCGTCTCGAACACGCGCCGTTGCCCCGCGAAGTACTCGGCCAGCTCCCGCTCCATCATGCGGCTCACGTCCGTCGAGCCGGGCACGAAGGCGCAGGCGAGCTTCCGTGACAGTCGCGCAAGCTGTGTCTCGAGCATGCGGCGGTCCGTGAACTCCAGGATGCAGACGTGCTCGTCGGTCGCACCGAGCAGCATGGGCCCGAGCGGTGTGAGGACGCGTGAGAGGTAGACCACGGGGGTGTCCCGGCTGCGGGCCGGCGACCGGCCCGTGATCTGGCGCAGCGCCTCCTGGAACCCGCTCAGTGATTCGTAGCCGCTGTCGAAGGCAGCACGGGTGATGTCGGCACCGTTCGCGAGCTGGCCGAGTGCCCGCGCCAGGCGCAGCGCCCGGTGATACGCCTGAAAGGTCATCCCGTGGTGCGTGCGGAACCACCGCCGGAGCATGGCCGGGTCGAGGCCACGCGCCCGCAGGTCCGCATCCCGCAGCCGTTTCATGGGGGCGCGCTCGATCTCGGCCATCAGCTGGCGGATCGGCTCCGGCGTGACCCCGGGCAGCTCCATCGGCCGGCAGCGCAGGCACGGTCGGAAGCCATGGGCCAGGGCGTCGCGCGCGGTCGGGAAGAACTCGATGTTGCGTCTGTCCGGCTTCCTGGCCGGGCACGTCGGGCGGCAGAAGATGCCCGTTGTCCTGACCCCGGTGAAGAAGATCCCGTCGTAGCGCGTGTCCCGCGCCAGCACCGCCTCGTACATCTCGTCGGCAGGCGGCAGTGTCCGTTCCATCACAGCAGTCGTCATCCGGGCCTCCCGCCATTCTCGGTCACGGGTGACAGGTCCACCCCGGATGGTAACGCCGGGGCAGCCGCCGATCGACCGAAAACTGTACGTCGAATTCGAGCACCCGCGGTTCGTCCCGCCAGACGAACCGTGTCAGATTCAGAGGGGTACGGCCGTCACAGGGGTGACCCCCGCGGCGTTACAGGGTAGTAGTGTGTCGGCGCCTGGAACCCGAGGCCGGACCGGCCGGCGGCACGGGCCGCTGCTGCGGCCCATGCCGGGGTCGGCTCACCTCTGCCGCGCATGTTTCGCAGGAGTCCTGGATGCACCGGCTGCACCGCCTCTCCTGGCTCGCACTGCTGCTGCTCATTGCAGGTTGCGCTTCGATCCGCGCCTGGTCGTCGCAGGACCGCATCCGCCACCTGGTCGAGCTCTATGATCGCAGGGACTACTTCGGTCTCCGCGACGCACTCGAGCGCGAGCAGGATCTCGACAATCCGCGCGTGACCCTCCTGCGCGCGATCGTCGCACACGCGTTCAACGACCCCCGCGAATCCAATCGTCAGCTCGACCTGCTCGGTCCCGACCTCGAGGGCATCAGCGGCAGCATGCGCGCGGTCGCACACCGGCTCCGCTACCGCAACCACTTCCGCCTCCACGAGTACGCCGCCGCTGCAGCCGCCGCCGAGCACTTCTTCGCCCTCGAGAACCTCGACTCGGTGCTGCGTGCCGAGACGGAGAACGAGCTCCGGATCGCGCGCGCGCTGGCAGACGCACCACCCCAGCGCGTCGTCCGACGCACCTCGTCGACGATCCCGCGTGGCAGGTACGCGCGCGTCCCCGTGATGGTGGGGGACTCGCTGCGCTCCTACATGTTCGACACAGGCGCCAACCTCTCCGTGATGCGCCGCTCCGAGGCAGAGGCGCTCGGCCTCGAGATCCGGCCCGCGGACGTGAGCATCGGAACGTCCACCGGGAGACGGTTCATCGCGGACGTGACCGTGGCGCCCAAGGTGAAGCTGGGTGGCATCGAGATCGAGAACGTCGCATTCCTCGTCGCGCCCGACGAGGTGCTCGGGCGCGATCCACAGTTCGCCATCCCGGGGATCCTCGGCTTTCCCGTGCTCGATGCCCTCGGCGAGGTCGAGTTCCGCCGCAACGGTGTGATGCACATTCCCGAGAGAGTTCCGCGCTACGACGTTCACAACCTCGCCTTGCGCTTCCTCATGCCCGTCGTGCAGCTCCAGGTGCTGAACGAGCCGGTCATCTGCGACCTCGATACGGGCGCAAGCCACAGCGCGCTCTTCCTCCGCTTCTACGAGCGCATGAAGACACGCATCCAGGAGGCCGGACGCCCCGACACCGTGCGCATTGCCGGCGTCGCGGGCGACCGCCTCGTGCCTGCATGGGTCCTCGACAATGTCACGCTCACGCTCGGCGAGACGTCGGCACGCCTCTTCAACATGCCGGCCTATACCGTCGCCGTGGACTCGCTCATCGAGCGGGGCTCCGACTGCCGCCTCGGACTCGATGTGCTCAGCGGCTTCAACGGCTACATCGTCAACCTGCGATCGATGTCACTGCTGCCGATCGCAGGAGCATCCGACAGGCGCCTGGTCAACGAGCCGAACTGACCGGGCCGATCAGCTTCGGCTCCAGGGCGGCACCACCCCGTTGGAGCGGGCGTATGCGATCAGCTGACCGAGGTGTTCGTGCAGGTGCGTCGTCGTGATGACGGCCAGGTCCATGCCCGTCATCTGCGAGCCGAATACATCGAGCTGACTCGCCAGGAACGAATCATCCGCCATCTCCATCCCGCCGCGCAGGTGCGCGAATGAATCACGCATCGCCTGCACCGCCTCTGCCTTCGTGACCTGCCGCTGCTCGTACGCCTGCACACTCGGGTAGTCGCCGTTCCTGATGCCCGTCTCCGCAGGCGCCGGATGCCCCGCGAACGTCGGCAGGAAGTAGTTGTCCGCCGCTACGTGCATCACGACCTCGCTCACCGAGCGAACACCGTCGCCCGGCCGCCAGCCGAACGATTCCTCCGGGATCGCCTCCGCCAGTGCGATCATCTTCTGCTCGACCTGCGCCAGGTCACGCAGCAGCGACGCAATGGCAGCAGGCCGGTTGGCGGGTGCCTGCCCGTGCGCGTGCTGCTGCGCGTTCAGCGTGAGCGGAAGGGCAAGCGTCATGACCGTCGAACACGCGACAAGAGCCAGTCGATGGATTCGCATGAGAGTACTCCGGGTTGGCTGGAGGTGGAGGTGTGCACCACTCAATCTCCCGCTGCGACGACTGGCGGCAAGACTTTCTGACACGCGCGGGGACCAGTGGTGCAGGGTTATGGGGCAGGAGCCGCCGTTGGCAGGGCGGGCGATGGCAGGAGAACATTGACATATATAGAGTGCCGATATATTAATGTGGCCGAGTCACGGCACGGTGCAGCCGGCACGGACCAGGGAGCCGATTCCATGAGCGAGACATTCGACAGCCAGCTGACGACGCGCCGGATCAACGAGCTGCTGGTGCTCTCGGCGCTCGCGCGTGCTCCGATGCACGGGTACCAGATCGCACTCGAGGTGGAGGAGCGGAGCGGCGGGTTCTTCCGGTTCCAGCACGGGACGCTCTACCCGATCCTGCATCGACTCGAGCAGGAGGGCCTGATCGACGGGGACTGGACGGATCCCGCGGAGGGGCGTGCGCGCAAGCAGTACTCGCTGACGCGTGCGGGCCGTCGGTACCTGACGAAGATCGCGCGGGAGTGGGACGTGCTGACGTCGCAGGTGGCTGCGTTCCTCGAGCCGGAGGATGGCGATGCACAGGTTCGCACCGGCGCTGCGTAGGGTAGCGCGGGAGCTGGATCTGCCGCGCGGTGCGCGCGCGACGGTCCTTCGTGAGCTGGCCGGGGACCTCGACGCCGTGTACGCGCACCATCGCGAGCGGGGGCTGGGCGAGGCGGAGGCCCAGCGGCGTGCGGAGGAAACCGTGCTCGGGACCACGCAGGTCATCCGCCGACTCGCACGCCTGCACCGACGTTCCTGGCGAGGCTGGTCGGAATCGATGGCCGCGCGGCTGACGGTGGGCGCGGATCTGGTGATGCTCGTGCTCGGAGTCGTTCCCGTCCTTGTGGCCGGAGTGTTCGCGGCACGCACGGCTGGCGGCCCGCTCGCCTGGATCGAGTGGGTTGTCGGTGGCGTAATCGGCGTGACGATCGCGACGGGCGTACTGCGTACCGCGCGTGGGCAGAAGCTGTCACAGGAGTTCCTGGAGACGCTCCTGGTCTGCGCCGCGTTGGCGATCGGCGTCGGGCTCCTGACCGCGGCGTACGGACTCCATGCAGCGTTCTCGGCGATCGCTGCAGGCGGGCGCGCCACACCGCTGCTCGATCCTGCGCGCCTCGCGCGGGATGGCTCCGTACTCGTCCAGGGCCTGTTGTTCGGTCTCGCCGCCCTGTTCGCCTGGTTCCTCCTGCTCGGGCGCGAGACGGCGCGCCTCTCCGCGGAGGTCGATGCGCTGTTGGGGCCGGAGGAATCCGGGCCCGCGCGTGATGCAGACGTTATCCCCCTCACCCACGGGAGGTCGGCATGATCGAAGCATTCCGAAGTGGCGGCGTGATGATGTGGCCGATGCTGGTCATAGCGCTCGGCATCGCCTGGATTGGTGTGCGGACCGCGCTCCGCGCGCGAGAGAATCCGTCCGGCGACGACGTCCGTCGCGGGATGCAGTCGCTGCTCTTCTGGGGTGGCATGGCTGCGCTCCTCGGGCTGCTGGGCACAGCGGTCGGTCTCGTCATCACGGCGCAGGCCGTTGCCCGCGTACCAGACGCTGGTGCGAGCCTCATCTGGGGCGGGATCGGGGTGACGCTGACTACGCTGATCTTCGGGCTGCTGATCTTTCTGCTTGCTGCACTGGCCTGGTTCGTCCTCGGGATGTGGTCGTCGCGGCTGGCGCGAGCCACCTGAAGTCGACCGCGGCACACGCTACGCATGGGGAAGGCTCGCGCTCGCGCGCGAGCCTTCGTGCTTCGTTGAGGGTTGCGCCTTGCATCGACGGATCACGGCGGCGGCGCTGCGATGCTGTCATTGAATGCGCGGGTCGTTCGTCGTATGGTGGATCGCCAACCCGAACCTTGCGAATCATCCTTGATGTCTCACGATCATGCGATCGAGGCCGTCGGTCTCGTAAAGACGTTTGGGGCCACACGAGCCGTCGACGGCATCGACCTGCGCGTGAAGCGTGGCAGCATCTACGGCCTGCTCGGGCCGAACGGTGCGGGGAAGACGACGACGGTGCGTCTTCTCGCGACGCTGCTGCGGCCGGATGCGGGTCGTGCGAGTGTGCTCGGACACGACCTGGTGCGCGAGGCGGAGGCGGTACGTCGTCGCATCAGCCTGACGGGTCAGTTCGCATCGGTCGACGAGGACCTCACGGGAGGCGAGAACCTGCGCGTCCTTGGTCGCCTGCTGGGCTTCTCGCGCGCCGAGGCAGCGGCACGCGCCGCCGAGCTGCTCGCCGCGTTCGACATCGAGGAGGCTGCGAACCGGGAGATCAAGACGTACTCGGGCGGCATGCGCCGTCGGCTGGACATCGCGGCAAGCATGCTGCGCACACCCGATCTGCTGTTCCTCGACGAGCCGACGACGGGCCTCGACCCGCGGAGCCGCGGCCAGGTCTGGGACATCATCCGCATACTGGTCGCAGGCGGTACGACCGTGCTGCTCACGACGCAGTATCTCGAGGAGGCGGACCAGCTCGCCGACCGCATTGCGGTGATCGATCACGGACGCGTCATCGCGGAGGGTACGAGCGCGGAGCTGAAGGCGTCCGTCGGCACGAGCGTGCTGCATGTGCAGGTCGCAGATCCGTCGCAGCGGGAGAGCGCGCGGGTGCTGCTCCTGGGATGGTTCGGCGACGGCGTGTACCAGGACAGTGACCCGCGTGCGCTCAGCGTTCAGCTCGCGGACGGCTCACGCGCGGCACCTGCACTTGCCGCTCTCGCGGAAGCGGGGATCGAGGTGAGTCAGTTCTCACTCGGTCAGCCGAGCCTGGACGAGGTATTCTTCGCACTGACGGGCCACCCGGCCGAGCATGCTGCCGCGGAGGAGGAAGAAACGGAGCCGGGAGCGGCAGCATGAACACCGTGATTCAGTCTGTGCAGCGGTCGGTCGATCCCGCGCTCGAGGCGGCCCTGTCGAGGCGGCATGCGCCGGTGCCTGCGGGCGCGGTCCGGGACACACTGACGTTTGCGTGGCGTGCGCTCCTCAAGGCGAAGCACATGCCGGAGCAGGTGTTCGACGTGCTGGTCACGCCCGTCATGTTCACCGTGCTCTTCACGTTCATGTTCGGCGGCGCACTGGCGGGCTCGCCGGCCGCGTACCTGCAGTTCCTGCTGCCGGGCATCCTCGTGCAGACCGTGACATTCACGACGGTGTACACGGGCTTCACGCTGAACACGGACATCTCGCGCGGCGTCTACGACCGATTCAAGTCGATGCCGATCTGGCAGCCTGCCCCCGTCGTCGGGGCGATGGCAGGCGACACGGTGCGCTACACGCTGTCGTCCGTCATCGTCGTGCTGATCGGGCTGCTGCTCGGCTACCGACCGGCGACCGGGGTCGTGGGTGTCATCGCGTCGATCGTGCTTCTCAACGTGTTCGCGTTCGGCATCGGCTGGATCTTCACGGCCGTTGCGCTCTGGGTGAAGTCGCCGTCCACGGTGCTGACGCTGAGCTGGCTGGTGATCATGCCGCTCACGTTCGCGTCGAATATCTACGTCGACCCGGCCACGATGCCCGGCTGGCTGCAGGCGTTCGTGGCAGTCAACCCCGTCACGCACATCGTCACGGCGACGCGCGGGTTGCTCGACGGCAACGTGACCGTGGCGGCGATTGCGCTCAGCATGATCACGCCGGCAATCGTCACACTCCTCTGTGCGCCGGTAGCGATGCGACTGTACCGCAGGGAGCGCTGAGGTCACGCCCCGGCGCTCTTCCGCGAGCCCTGCACCGGATCCGCAAAGACCGCAACACGGGTCAAGCGCGCCAGCGCTGCTCCCGCGTAACTTCCTTCCCATGAAGACAGCGACACACTCGTTCTATCTGGAAGCGGTGCAGCACGCCATCGAACGCATCGTCGACGGGCTCGATCGGGCGATCCCGCTCGAGAGCCTCGCGCGCGGTGCCTGCCTGTCGCCGTTCCACTTTCACCGCGTCTTTCGAGGCATGACCGGTGAGACGCCGCTGGAGCTTGCACGGCGGCTCAGGCTGGAACGCGCCGCCTGGCAGCTCGTACAGACGACGGAGCGCGTCACGGCGATCGCATTCCATGCCGGGTACGAAGCGCACGAGGCCTTTACCCGTGCGTTCCGCGCCGCGTACGGCATGTCACCGTCGGCGTTCCGTCGTCGCGGCTCGATGCGCTTCCAGCTGCCCGCGCGGTGCGGCATTCACTACTCGCCGGACGGACGTGTCGCGAAGCTCATCCCACGTATGCGCGAAGGAGAACCCATGGAAGTGGAGATCCGCGAGCTGGACGAGCAGCGTGTCGGTACGGTGCGGCACACCGGACCATACAACCAGATCCACCTGGCGTTCGCCCGCCTCGGCGAGGCGCTCGGCCGGAGCGGAGTGGCGTGGCGTCCGGGTATGGCGATGATGGCACTCTATTACGACGACCCGGAGAGCACGCCGCCGGATGCGCTTCGCTCGGACGCCGCGGTCGTTCTACCGCACGACGTGCAGATGCCGTCCGGCCTGGTCGAGCAGCACATCCGCGGCGGTCGCTACGCCTGCACCGTGCACAGGGGACCGTACGAAGGCCTCGGCGACACATGGTCGCGTTTCCTCGGCGAATGGCTGCCTGCGAGCGGCTACCGCATCGATGGCGTCAGCTTCGAGGTATACCTGAACGACCCCCGCAACACGCCGCAGGACGAGCTGCTCACCGAGATCTGCGTCCCCCTCGCGGACTGACGTCACACGCGCGGCGGGAGTACCGGCCGCGACGCCGCCACCCCCCAAGCGACCTCGCCCGCGCGCTCTGGCACGATCGTAGCCGGTGCGCGCGGGTTCGAGCGTCATGATCTGGCGCGCTGCAGTCCGTGTCACCATTCTGCGCGCATGGCAAGACTATACAATCGTTTTCAGAAACAGATGCGCATCGCGATCAGCACGTCCGGAGGCGATGCGCCGGGTCTCAACGCGGTGATCCGGGCGGCGACGATGGCTGCGCACGAGAAGGGCCACCAGATGTTTGGTCTGCGCGAGGGGTTCCGCGTGCTGCTCGAGGAAGGCACGGTGGAGATGCTCGATCCGGGCAACACGGATGGAATCGAGCGTCTCGGAGGAACGATCCTGGGCGCTGCGAGCGGCGGCGACCCCTTCAAGGAGGGGCGCACCGTCGACGACGTCGTGAAAGCGCTCGAGCATCACAACATCGATGCGCTCATCATGGTCGGCGGTGATGGCACGATGCAGATCGCGGACGAGGTCGCACGAACCGGCCTGCGGGTGATCGGGGTGCCGAAGACGATCGACCGGGACGTCGTCGGGACGTGGACCACGTTCGGCTTCGACACGGCGGTCGCCAATGCGACGGACGCGATCGACAAGCTGCACACGACGGCGGAGGCGCATCAGCGGCTGTTCACGGTCGAGGTCATGGGCCGGGACACCGGGTGGATCGCACTCTACTCGGGGATCAGTGGCGGCGCGCACATGATCGCGATTCCCGAGTTTCCCTACGACATCGACGTCTTCGCCCGACACATCCAGCGGAGGGAGGAGGACGGCCACCGATACCATATCCTGGTATGTTCGGAGGGCGCGCGGCCGAAGGGAGGCGAGGCAGTGAAGTCGGAGCGGACCGGGCGCTACAGCGGGATCGCGGAGCAGCTCGCGGCGGAGCTGTCGGAACGCACGGGCAAGGAGTCGCGCTCTGTCGCACTCGGCCATGTGATCCGGGGCGGTGCACCGACGACGTTCGACCGGGTGCTCGGGCTGCGCTTCGGCTCGGCGGCGGTGAGCGCCCTCAGTCGCGGCGAGAGCGGCGTGATGGTTGCCTTCAACCCGCCCGGGTTCCGTTCGATTCCGCTGTCGGAGGTCGCGAACCGTATCGCACGCGTCACGCCGGACGAGCACGCGCTTGCGACGGCGCGTAACCTCGGCATCAGCTTCGGCGTCTAGCAGCCATTCCACGGCCAGGAGAGACGACATGCCATTTCGGATCACGAGCATTCTGGTAGCGAGCGACCTCTCCCCGGGCGCGTCGCATGTGCTGCGCAGCGCTGCCGCACTCGCGGAGCTTGCGGAAGCGGAGCTGCACGTTGCGCACGTGGTCGAGTCGAACGGACTCCTGGAGCCGGATTTCGCGAGCGTGGAGGTCGCGAACATCGCACTGCGCGAGCAGCTGGATGCCGCGTTGCCGGCCAGTGCGCGCGCGACGAGCGTGCGGGTGGAAGGTGGCCGTCCACACCGCGTGATCCTCGACCTTGCGGACGAGGTCCGTGCGGACCTGATTGTGGTCGGGCCGCATCGCGGGGCGACGCCGGCTCCGCAGGTTCTCGGCACTACGGCGGACCGGCTGGCACGTACGAGCGAGGTACCGCTCCTGATCATTCACGGTCCGATCTCGCTCCCGCTCCGTTCCGTGCTGATCCCGACCGACCTGTCCGACGCCGCGGAAGGCGCACTCGACGTCGGTTTGATCTGGACGGCTGCACTGCGGCACCCCCGCGGCAGTGACACGCAGACCGTCGTGCACATGCTCCTCGCCGTCCCGCCGGTTCCGGATGAGCGCGCGGGCGAGCCGCGTCACACCGCGAGTGCGCGCGAGCTTCATCGGCACGTCGAGGAGGCGTGCGAACGGACGGGCTGCGGACCTTCGCTGAAGATCGAAGAGGAGGTGGCGGAGGGAGATGCCACCGAGCTCATCCTGAAGCGGGCAAAGGAGCGCGCGGCGGATCTCGTCGTGCTCGGCACACACGGCCACGGCGCCCTGGCGCGCGCACTGATCGGCAGTGTGTCGTCCGCGGTTGCGCGCCGTGCGGAGTGCCCCGTGCTGCTCGTACCGCCGCGCTACTGGCAGGAGCGCCGCGAGCGGGAGGAGCGGCTGCGCCGCTGACACTCGGCCCTCGGCTCAGCCCCGGTCTTCCGGCAGGTCGGCCACGGCGCGGACGGCGCTCTCGTCCGGGCCGGCGGCGCCATCGCCCCCGTTGGAGCTGACGAGCCGGAGCCCAAGGATGCCGGTGACGATGAGCGCGATGAAGACGAGGCGCGCAACCGTCGCCGGCTCTCGGAACAGGACCATCCCGAGGATCGCCGTCCCAACCGTTCCTATGCCCGTCCATACGGCGTAGGCGGTACCGAGTGGCAGTGTGCGGAGCGACAGCCCGAGCAGGCCCATGCTGGCCACGAGCGCGACCGCAGTGAAGACCGTCGGCCACAGTCGTGTGAAGCCATCCGTGTATTTGAGCCCGACGGCCCAGCTCACCTCGAGCAGGCCCGCGATGAAGAGGATGATCCACGCCATGTGGCGGAATCTAGCACGAAAACGGCCGGTGCGAATGCACCGGCCGTTTCGTTGATACCTGCGGCTCGCGGCCGTGTGCGTCAGCGCCTCACGAAGCAGCGAGTGCGCGCACCGCCTCGGCGAGGAGCCGGACGCGGTGGGCATCACGCGAGGCCGAAACGTCGTTGTCGAGACTCGACGCCAGGCGGTTCAGCAGGTTCGCGCGTGGGGTGCCGGAGACCGCCTCGGCACTCGCCAGCGTCCCGCGGATCTCTGCGATGCGATCCGCAGAGAGGCCCTGCCAGCGCTCGAGCTGGTCGACGTAGGCCCGCGCGAGAGCGAACGACGGCGGCCAGACGTACTGCGGCTGGCCCTGCGCGTTCAGGTAATCGAGACGCACCGTGTTCGCGGCGTCGATCTCGTTCTGCGTGAGGAACGCGCTCGGCACGAGCTCGAAGACATCGAGCCCGCGTGCGATCTCCGAGCTGTAGATCGCGCCGTTGTACCAGTAGACAGACCAGCTGCCGCCCATCGAGAACTGGTTCGGGTCGATCGGGCCACGGTCGTGGAACGCGATCTCCACCGGGTTCGTCGGGTCGGTGAAGTCGAAGACCGAGATGCCGCCCTGGTACCATGCCTGGACCATCACGTCACGGCCGGGGATCGGGATGAGCGACCCGTTGTGCGCGACGCAGTTCTCGAGCGGTGTCTGCGGCGCCGGCAGCTTGTAGTACTCCCTGAAGACGAGCTTCCGGTTCTCGATCGTGAAGATCGCGTTCCCGCCCCACTCGGCGGGGTCGCTTGCGCGGCACTTTGCCTGGCCGCCGCCGCCCCACTCGTCGGTAAAGATGACCTTGCTGCCGTCGTTGTTGAAGGTCGCGGAGTGCCAGTACGCGAAGTTCGAGTCGGCAGCGGCGTCGATCCGCACCGGATTGACCGGATCGCGGATGTCGAGCAGCAGGCCGTAGCCTTCACACGCACCGCCGGCGAGTCCGATTGCCGGGTAGACGGTGATGTCGTGGCACTGCGTAGGGCCGGGACGCGGGCCGTCCCCCTCTTCCTCGATGCCGACCATCGCCGCGATGATCTGCGGCAGCTCCGCCCGAAGCGTTGCGCTGTCCTGTGCAGTCGGCGCACCCGTGCCGCCGCGGCGTGCGACCACGGAGTCGAGCAGCTGTCCTACGAACTGGTCCGGCAGCACAAACTGCTGACCCATCACCTCGGCGATGAAGGCGCCGCGCGCCTTTGCTGCCTCGATCTCGCGGATGTCATCCGGTGCCAGGCCGTGCGTCGGTGGCGCGACGAGGCCCTCGAAGATGCGTGGCGAGCTGACGATCGCGGCGAGCTCCGGGTTCCGCAGTGGAACGCGGATCACCTCGATACGGAACAGCGCGGAGTTCGGATCCTGGCTCGGTGGCGCGGCGACGCACCCGGGCAGCTCCTCCTCCGGGCGCACCTGCGCCGAGCCCGACACGTAGATGTAGACGTTCTCCGTGTCGCCGGGGTGCTCGAGCACGGTGTGCGTGTGCGATCCGCGGCACGTCTGGACGTTGCCGACATAGCGCGGATTGCGGATGTCCGTGACGTCGAAGATGCGGATGCCGCGCAGACGGTCATGGCTCACCGCCTCGGGCACGCCCTCCGTCCCGCAGTCCAGCCGTCCGCCCAGGCCCTCACCGGATACGAACAGCAGGTTGCGGTAGATCGACACGTCGCTCTGCGACGCGGGGCAGACGTAGCCGATCTCGAGCCGCGGGTTTGCCGGATCGGAGATGTCCCAGACCTGGAACCCGTTGTAGTTGCCCTGGATCACGTAATTGCCCGTGAAGGCGAGGTCCGAGTTCGTCACGCCGATGAAGTCGTCCGGCGGCGGCGTGGATGCGACCTTGCGCAGGTTCCAGATCGCCTCCTCCGCATCGAAGAGCCCCGCACGCAGCCCCACCCGGGGATCCGGTGACGGCACGGTGCGCAGCGCCGCTGCGAAGGGCACGACCTCGCTGGTGGAGGGCACCGGCTGCGAAGAGCCGGTCGCCGGTGCCGACGAGGCGCAGGCTGCGAGGCCGAGTGCACCGGCTGCCAGCAGCGCAGCCGTGCGCAGCGAAGCCACGCGTGTACGGAGTTCCTGCAGGGGGACAGGTCTCATAACCAGTTCCTTTTGTTGGACTTATCGGGGTGTGTCTACTGCGAGCCGTCGGCCGGAAGCGCCTTCAGCATCAGCTCCATGCGCGCGACTTCCGTCCGCTGATCGACCTGAACGTCCGATGCGAAGCGGAACACGTCCTCGTCCTGCCCAGCGCCGTCCGTCGAGAACAGGTCGTGCACCATTGCGACCGCACCCTTGTGGTGCTCGATCATGTACGTCAGGAACAGCCGGTCGAACGCGCGGCCTCGTGCGGCGCGCAGCTCCGCGAGCTGCTCCTCGCTCAGCATGCCCGGCATGTGCGTGTGGCCATGATCGCTGCCGTGCTGCATCCCGGGCACGTGTACCATCACGCGCCCGTCGGCGGTCTTGTGGACCTCGGGCACGGGCTGCCCACGTGCGCGCAGCCACCGCTGCATCGTGGCAATCTCGTCCTCCTGCGCGTTGATGATGCGCGCAGCCAGCGTGCGGATCGATTCGCTTGCACCATTGCCGGGCGCGAGCTGCGACATCTCGATCGCCTGCGCATGGTGGTGGATCATGCCGTTCATGAACGCGACGTCCGCATCCGTGTAGCGCGTGCGCGAGCTGTCGATGCGGGCGCGGTAGAGCGCCTCCAGCTCCGATGCGCTGCGGCCCCCGGCATTGCCGGTACTGGCCGGCGGCGTGCCGCCAGCAGAGCTCGAGGCGCATGCAGTGGCAACACTGAGGAGCGCGGTCGCGGCCACATACAGCAGCCGACCGCTGCGGGTCTGCTTCATGACGTCCGGAGATCGTGGGATGGATGTCTCTGCTCTGCCCGTGACCATACGTCAACCCGAAACTATGTGGGTTGCAGGGGGCGGCGACAGGGCTGGCGTGACGGAACTGCCGGATTCTCATGCAGGCGACACGCTACGCGACGTTTCCTGTACAGCAGCCCAGGCGATTTTGTGCCCGTCCCGGTTCAGTCGCCGATGTCGGACGTAATCTCCACGCGGGTACCGTCCTCCAGCTCGCGGGGCGGATGTACGACCACGACGTCGCCCTCGGCGAGGCCCTCGAGCACCTGGGTGGAGAGGCCGCCCTGCCGGCCCGGGCGGACCGCGCGGAGCCGGGCCCGCCCGCCCTCCACCACGAAGACGCCCCAGCCATCCGCCGTCCGGAACAGGGCGGCAGTCGGGACCTGGAGCACACTGGCGCCCTCCCAGAGAATGAAACGGGCGAGAACGCGGTACCCTGACCCCAGGGCGCTCCAGTCGGACTCGGGTGAGGTGATGTCCGCGCGGACTGGCACGCGCTGCTCCTCGACCCCGAGCGCCGAGATCTTGGTGATCGCCTCCGGCTCGACGCGGGTCACGGACGCCTCGAGCGTCATCGAGCCGCCCCAGTTGTCGATCTCGACGCGGGTGCCGGGGTGGATCCGGACGGCATCCTCCGAGAGGACATCGGCGCGAACCTCGATCCGGCGGGTGTTGCCGATCTCGATCAGCGGCTCGCCCGGATTGACCGCGCCCTCGCTCCTGCGGTGGACCGTGAGCACCCGACCACTCGCGGGGGCGCGCAGCACGGCAGGAACGGGCAGGTTGCCGCCCGGTGTAATGCGCGCGGCGGCCTCGGCGGCGGCCAGCTCGGCCCGCGCCGCCTCGAGCGCTGCCCCCGCCCGCACGGCGGCGGCACGTGCCTGCTCGATCTCCTGCGCCGTGATGGCCCCGGCTGCGAACAGCGTCTCGTAGCGCGACAGATCGGCGTTTGCGCGTTCGGCGGCGGCGACCGCGTCCTCGACGGCCGCGCGCGCCGCGCGCACGGCAGCGTCCGCCTGCGCCTGGTTGCGCGGGTCGAGGATGGCCGCACGAGGCGGCTCGAGCTGGACCAGCACGTCGCCGGCATTGACGAGGTCGCCCTCCTCGAGCGTGATGCGACGCGCATACGCGACGACCGGCGCGGTCACGACATAGCGGTCCGCGACTTCGGTCCGCCCCTCCTCCTCCACGGTGACACGGAGCGGTCCCTTCGTGACGACGGCCGCATCGACCGGGACCGGCTCCGGCAGAAACGCGAAGACGATCAGCACGAGGATCAGGACTGCGATCGCGCCGAGCACCACCTGGCGCCGGGTGGGTCGCTTCATCATTCCCTCGTCTTGAGTACGCCGACCAGGTCGAGCGCATTGAGGCGTCGCACGAGGATGAGCGCGGACGCCGCAGCCGACCCCAGCACCACCACTGCCGCCATTGCGAACGTGCCGCGCTCGAGCACGAGCGGGATCTGGTACGTATCGGACTGCAGTGACTCGACCAGCGCACCCGCGCCGAGTGCGCCCAGCAGGAAGCCGGACGGCAGTGCGAGCAGCACGAGCAGCGCGAGCTCGCCGAGCAGTATGTAGGCGACCTCGCCCCGACGAAAGCCGAGCACGCGCAGGCTGGCCAGCTCACGGTCCCGCTCCGAGAGCGAGATGCGCGCGCTGTTGTAGATGACGCCGAATGCGATGATGCCGGCGAACAGGCTGAGGATCGCGGTCATGACGAGCATGTTCGACTCGAAGATGTTGCGCACGGCAGCAATCGCCTCGTCCTGTGCCGTGATCGCTGCGACCCGCGGCCTGTCGCGGAGCCTGCGGGTGATCTCGGCGCGGTAGTCGTCGTCGACCATGAGAAGGGCACCCGACACGGCCTGGCCGTTGCCGGCCAGCCGATTCAGCTCCCGCAGGTTCATGTATGCGCCGAGGCCGAGGAACTGCTCGCCGAGGCCGGCGACAGTGAGCAGCGTCCGTGAGCGTGAGCCCTCGAGCACTTCGACCTCGATCCGGTCGCCGGGCCGGGCATCGAGAAGCTCGCCCAGCCGCGAGGTGAGGAGCACACCCGAGCCGGGAATCGTCACTGGCTGCAGCTCCGAATCGATCACGCGCTGCAGGTATGCATCGGGCGGAATGCCCTGGAGCGCGATCGTCTCCTCGCGGTGGCCGTTGCGCAGACGAACGGGCACGCTGCGCATCGGCTCAGCGTGCAGCACACCGGGCAGCGATGCGAGCTCGAGTACGGCGGACGTGGACGTGGGCTCGATGAAGGTGACAGCGAGATCCTCGCGCTGTGCGATCCCGTACTGCACCCGGATCAGGTAGTCGAAGGCGTCGGTAAAGAAGAGACCCATGACGAGCAGTGCACAGCCCGCCGCAATCCCGAACACGGTCAGCATGGACTTCACCGGCTGCCGCTCGAGATTGCGCATGATCATGCGCGTGGGCTGATCGAAGAAGCGCTGCAGGCCAAGCCGCTCGACGAGAGTCGGACGATAGACCGCCGGTGCAGGCGGACGCATCGCCTCGGCGGGCGCGAGGCGGACTGCGCCGCGCACCGCCCGGTGCACGCCGAGCAGTGCCGCGCCTGTCGTGAAGGCGACCGCGAGGAGCGCCACGGACGGGCGGAGCACGTAGTCGAGGGAAGGGAAGCGGTAGAAGCGGAGGTACACGTCTCCCAGCGCAGCTCCTGCCCAGATGCCGAAGCCCGTACCCAGCACCGCGCCGACCAGGGCGATCACGAGCACCAGCTTCAGGTAATGGACGCCGACCGCCCGGTTGCTGTAGCCGAACGCCTTGAGCACGGCGATCTGCTCGCGCTGGAGAGCAACCGTACGGGAGACCACGATGTTGAGCAGGAACGCGGCGACAGCGAGGAAGACCGCAGGCAGTACCGTGGACGTGGTCTCGAGCTGGCGGAATTCCTCGTGGATCAGCGAGTGCGAGGGATGGTCCTCGCGGCCGTATGCCCCGCGACCACCATACGGACGGAGGATCGCGTCGACGCGCTCGACCACGTCGGCGATGCGTGCGCCGGGCGCAACGGTAAAGACGACGTCGTTGAACGCGCCGTCCATGTCATACGCGGGTCCGAGCACGGCGCGGTCCATCCAGAGCACACCGAAGCGTTCCGGGTCGGGGAAGAACGCACCCGGCTGGATCTGCATCAGGTACTCGGGCGACAGCGCGATCCCGCTCACCGTGAGCACGCGATGGCGACCGTTCACGATCGCACGGATGCTGTCGCCGGGAACGAGGTCGTGCGCCTCCGCGAACACTTCGTTCAGCACGACTTCGTCGGAGCGCGGGGCGGGGAGGCGACCGCTCCTCACGAACAGCCGGTTCAGCTCCGGCTGTCCGCCATCCGGCAGGCTCACGATCACGCTCGTGACCGGCTCATCGAACCCGCGCACATCGAGGTTGGCCGAAGCGATGACGCGTGTTTCGACATGAGCGACGCCGGGCACCTCGCGCAGCCGGTCCGCGATGCGCTCCGGGGCGCGGCGCACCGTCGCGAATCCGTCGGCAAAGCGGTATGCCCTGTAGTAGCCGGCGAGAGTGCCCTGCAACGAATCCATGATGCTCGCCATGGACACCCACGACGCGACGCCGGCAGCCACGACGAACGCGATCGCGATCGCCTGCCCGCGCATCTGCGCCAGGTCACGCAGCAGCTTCCGGTCGAGGGCTCGCAGCTTCAGCACGGTACGCAGGCGCTGCGGTGCGGCAGGGGCGACAGACGGGAACGACGGTCGATCACCAGGACAGCTCCCGCGCGGGCACTCGCTCCGCATTCTCCTCCACCCGCGTGATGCGGCCGTCGCTCAGGTGGATGATCCGGTTCGCGATGCGGGCCTGCACGACATTGTGCGTGATGACGGCCGTCGTCGTGCCCAGCTCCTCGTTGACGCGCTGAATCGCATCGAGGACGGCGACGCCCGTCTTCGAGTCCAGCGCGCCCGTAGGCTCGTCGCACAGCAGCACCGCAGGCCGCTTCGCGATCGCCCGCGCAATTGCGACTCGCTGCTGCTCACCGCCCGACATCTGGGCAGGGAAATGATCCATGCGCTCGTCCAGCCCGACGAGGTGGAGCGCATCCTCCGGCGTCATCGGGTCGCGCGCGATCTCCGTGACGATCGCGACGTTCTCGCGCGCGGTCAGGCTCGGGATCAGGTTGTAGAACTGGAAGACGAAGCCGACGTGGTAGCGCCGGAACTCGGTGAGCGTGTCCTCGTCGGCGCGCGTGAGGTCGCGATCCAGGTAGGTCACGGTGCCGGACGTCGCTGTGTCCAGGCCGCCCAGGATGTTGAGCAGCGTCGACTTGCCACTGCCCGACGCGCCAAGGAGGACGACCAGCTCGCCCGCATACAGATCGAGATCGATGCCGCGGAGCGCGTGCACCTCGACCTCACCCATGTGGTAGACCTTGCCCAGCCCGCGCGTACGGAAGACGACGCGCCGGCCGGATGAGCCCGGCTCGCCATTCTCCGCCTCGAGACGCTGGCCTCCTCCCCCCGCTTCCACGCCGCTCACTCCCTCCGCATGTACGATGAGGACCGGCGACCGCCGCCGGCCGTCAGTCGGGCGCACACGCCGTGACTCACCGTGGCGCCGACGCCGGCGTGGTCTTGCCGCAGATCGTGCGCCGCCGGAGTTTGCCGGCATGTACATACGTCCACGGCTGTCCATTCTCCTTGCCGCGACCCTGCTCGCCGCCTGCACCTCGGTCGCACACACTGCGCCATCCGGCGGACCGCCGGATGTGTTCAGCCGCGCGATTCAGCGCGCTGACAGCATCCTCAGCGCTGCCGTGGCGGCAGGGCAGGTGCCCGGTGCCGTCCTTGTCGTAACTCGCGACGGCCGGATCGTGCACGAGAGCGCACATGGCTACGCGCAGCTCTACGAGTACGACGGGCGGGCAGAGTACGGCGCGCCGCGCCGGCTGCGCACGCCGAGACCGATGCGCGCCTCCACGATGTTTGACCTCGCGTCGGTCACCAAGGTCATGGCCACGACGTATGCGGTCATGCTGCTCGTCGATCGCGGCCTCGTCGAGCTGGACGCGCCCGTGTACCGCTACCTGCCCGACTTCCGTGGTGCGCACCTGGACAGCATAACGGTGCGTCACCTGCTCACGCACTCCGCCGGCCTGTACCAGTGGCAGCCGATCTACTACCACGCCTCGAGCGCAGCGGAGGCGTACGAGGTGATCCGATCGCTGCCGCTCCAGTACGGCGTCGGGGCGGAGCGGCGCTACAGCGATCTCGGCTTCATGCTGCTGGGCTACATCGTCGAGCGCGTCAGCGGCAGGCCGCTCGACGTATTCGTCCGTGACGAGCTGTACACGCCGCTCGGGCTGCGCAGCACGATGTTCAATCCGTCCCCTTCGTTCGATTTCGCCGCGACGTCGCACGGCAACCCGTACGAGCGACGGATGGTGTATGACAGCACGTTCGGTTACCGCTACGACGGGGACCCGACCGCCTGGAACGGCTGGCGGACCGAAACGTTGAACGGCGTCGTCAACGACGGCAACGCGGCATACGCGCACGGCGGGATCGCCGGACACGCCGGCCTCTTCTCGACCGCCCGCGACCTCGCCGTGCTGCTCGAGCTGATGTTGCAGCGTGGCGAGTACGACGGAACGCGCTACGTTGCGCGCGAGGTCATCGACGAGTTCACCCGCCGCGACCGATTCGGCCACGCGCTCGGCTGGCAGGTCCCGGACGGGGCACCCGAGGGAAGCTTCGCGCACAGCGGCTTCACCGGCACCTACGTGATCGGCGTGCCCACCGCACGGCTCGGCATCGTGCTGCTCACGAACCGGCAGAACTCCGGTGTCGACGAGCGCGGCTACTATCCATCGGTCACCGTTCGTGACGAGGTCGTCAGGACGATCATCGACGGGGCACTGGATTTGCGACGCCCCACGAACGGCAATCCCTGAATCCCCGAACAACCCGGAGGAGCTCATGCGTCACACACGCACTGTGCTTGTCGTCCCCCTGCTCCTTGCCATCGCAGCGAGCGCCTACGCGCAGGACGCCGATCGCGCCGTCGAGAACGGCGGAATCCACGTCGAGGGCTGGCAGGGCGCGGTCGACGCACGCGCCGCTGCGGCCGGCCAGACGGTGGACAATGCAAGCCTCTCCATGGAAGGCGACGTCCTCCACGTGCGCACCGGCCCCGCAATCACGTACTGGAGCCCGGCCAACACAGCGAGCGGTGAGTATACCGTGTCCGCAACCTTCACGGAGCCGGCCTTCATGGCGCTTAACGATCACCCGCATCCCTACGGGATCGTGATCGCCGGTAACGACATCGGCACCGAGAACCAGAGCTACCTCTACTGCGCCGCGAATGGCGCCGGCAACTTCATCGTGCGCGGCTTCGGCCCCGAGCCCTTCCAGCTGAACGGCCGCCGCGGCGAGTCGCACGAAGCCGTGAACAAGGCCGCCGGCCCCGGTCAGCCGGTCACCCAGGAAATCGCGGTCAGCGTCTACAACGACCGCGTCGAGTGCGCGATCAACCGCACCGTGGTCGCGAGCTACCCGCGCAGCGAGGTCGTTCAGGAGGGCCGGCTGCGCTCGACGGACGGCGTCTACGGAATCCGCTTCGCGCACAATACCGAGGGTACGGTGCGCGGACTTACCGTCCGGCAGCACTGACGGCTCGTTTCACCGCAGAGCCGCGAACAGCGCTGAGTATTGTGTAGCAGGAGTGCGGACCGTCACAGAGGCCTGCGGGGATACCGCAGGCCTCTTGCGTACAGCGCTTCGACCGTACGAAGCGGGCGACGCTCCATGTGGGTGTCTGGATCCAGCTCTCGCACCTGACACACGCGGCGTGCCGCCTCGACCACACGGCCGCGTGACGCCGCGGCCCGCAGCGGTTGAACGATCTCGCCGCGTCCGTTCCGGTGAATGACACATCTCCGCGCCCTCCGCGCCTCAGCGGTGAACAGTATCCTCCGCGTGCTCAGCAGCATGCTCTCCGCATCTCAGGGGCGCAGCGAGTCCGTCAGCACGGAGCCACCGGTCGAGGATAGCGCCGAATAGCCGCTCCGTACCGCGGCGCGGAGCCCCGGCACGATCGCTTCCAGCCGCCCGGCCGCCTCCAGCAGCGAATCGCGCGTCACCGTCCGCGGTGGAACCGAGACGAGCAGAACGACCTGCCGGCGCTCCGGCACCTGCAGCAGATGCACGTTGCCGAACACGCTGTGGTAGGTCGAGAGCATCGAATCGTACAAGTCGCCTGCCGTCCAGAGGTTGCTCAGAAGGATGCCGGAAGGCGCGAGACGCGAGCGAACGGCCTCGAGGAATTCACGTGTTGCGAGTGAATACGGAATCGCGTCGTCCGAGAACGCGTCCAGCACGACCATGTCCCACGACTGCGGTGGCGCCGCCTCGATGAACGCGCGGCCATCGCCGGTGTGCACGCGGAGCAGGGAATCGGGCCTGAAGCCGAACCACGTCTGCGCGACGTCCACGATCAGCGGGTCGATCTCGACGACGTCGATCGCCGCCCGTGGCAGGACGTGGTGCGCGTGCATCGGCATGGCGCCCCCACCTAGACCGACGTAGAGGATCCGCGCATCCGGCGCGACGAGCGCAAGCCCGATCGCAGCAACGCGTGTGTAGGGCAGCTCGAGGCGCAGCGGCTCACCCGGGTGGATCACGCTCTGCCGCGCGCGCCCGGCGCCGGTGTACAGCGTCCGCGTCCCGGAGGCACCCTCGGCGACGCGGACACGCCCGAACTCGCCGATCTCGTCGAAGACAACGCGAGGACGCTGCGTGAGCAGCAGCGCAAGAAGGACGGCGAGGAGGGCGGCGGCGGCGAGCCACAGCCTCCTCCCGCCACGGCGGCGCCCGGCCGGCGGTGCGAGGCGGTCACGCACGGGTGGTGTCCGCCTCGCGCGCGTCGGTCACCTCAGACGCCGGCCTGCTGCAGCTCATCGACCACCTGTGCAAAGCGATCGAGCGTGTTCAGGCCACCCTCGAGCGCGCCAAACTGATCGATGAGCATGTCGCGCCGCTCCTTCGACGCGTGCACCTGGTGCAGTGTGACCTGCGTGCCACCCTCGATCTCCTCGAACGTGACCGTCGTCTCGAAGGCGTCCGGGTCGTTCTCACGGCTTCCATGTACCCACGAAAGCCTGGCCGGCCGCTCGACCTCCCGGTACACGACGACATTCGGGTAATCCGTGCCATCCGGTCCGTGCATCACGTGCCGCCAGACACCACCCGGCCGCACGTCCATGTGCTCCGTCGTCGTCCGGAACCCCTCCGGCCCCCACCAGCGGCCGATGTGCTCCAGGTTCGTGAACGCGTCGAACACCAGCTCGCGCGGCGCGGCGAACGTCCTGCGCACGATGATCTCCCGATCCCCGCCGCGTACCTCGAACGCTGGTCCACCAAGGTTCGTGCTACCCTTCGTCATCCTGTCCTCCCTGCTGCAGTCCCCTGAGGTAATCGTCCAGCCGCTCGAAGCTGCCCGTCCAGAACCGACGGTACTGCTCGACCCAGTCCGAGACCTCGCGCAGGCGGTCCGGACGCAGCTGCACCGGTCTCCATTGCTGATACCGGCCCCGTTCGATCAGCCCGGCCCGCTCCAGCACCTTCAGGTGCTTCGAGATCGCCGGCAGACTCATGTCGAACGGCGCGGCCAGCTCGGTCACCGTCGCCACACCCCCCGCAAGCTGCTCCAGGATGGCGCGCCGCGTGGGATCGGCGAGGGCCGCGAACGTCATGGAAAGCGAATCGCTGGACATGGTTTCCTGAACGGTTAATTAACCTCATGAGAAACTAAGGTGCGTGAGTGGGCCAGTCAAGGGGGACAGGCATCCGCGGGAATGGGCAGTGCCGGCAGCGGATCGACCGTTGGCTTGAAGGGATTGCCGCGCGGGCAGCCGTCCGTGGGCAGGGACGCGGAACAGTGCCTCTGCGCCCTCCGTGTCGTCCGTGGTAGAAACAGGAGCTCGCCCGCCCCGCCAGTAGCGCAATAAACGAATCAAGTGACCCGCGCTGCCACCTTCGCCGCTCGATCAACCAGCTTCGGATCACCGACGCGTTCAGCCCATTCGGGGAAGGCTTCCGTCGGGCCCTGCCAGCGCAGCTCATCGACGTCGTCGAATACCGGGGCATCGGTACGGAGCGTGGCGAGAGTCACGAAGAGCGTTGCGAGCTCGCGGTCTGCCTTCAGGACATCGGGCGGGAACTCGGCGATCGGGCCGTAGCGGCTGAGGAGTCGTGCGGCGGTGCTGGGGCCGATGCCGGCGATGCCGGGGAAGCCGTCGGCGCTGTCGCCGACGAGGGCGAGGTAGTCGGGGATGAGGGAAGGCGGAACACCGAACTTCTCGCGCACCGCGTTCTCGTCGCGCACCTCGTTCCTGCGGCGATCGATCTGCACGACGCGGCTGCCGCGCACGCACTGTGCGAGGTCCTTGTCCGGTGTCCAGATGCAGACTTTCTGGACGCGCTCGTCCTCTGCGGCGCGTGCCGCGGCAGAGGCGAGCGCGTCGTCGGCCTCCAGCTCGACCATCGGCCAGACCACTACACCCATGGCGGCGAGTGCGTCCTCGAGCGGATGGAACTGTTTCAGGAGGGCGCGCTCGATGCCTGCGCCGGTCTTGTACCCGGGCCAGAGCTCGTTGCGGAACGATTCGATCACGTGATCGGTAGCGACACCGATGTGGGTGGCGTCGTTCTCGAGCATCTGGAGCACGGTGCGCAGCACCCCGAGCACGGCACCGTAGGGCGGGTCGCCGTCCTTGCGGAAGCGGCGCAGGCCGTAGAAGTGGCGGAACAGCTCGTAGGTCCCGTCCAGGAGATGGATAATCATGCGGCAGTATACAGCGACCGCGCCGGCGGCGCGCCGGCGGCGGATACTTCGTTCGCGATCCCGCTACAATGTGCGGTGACTGCGATCCCGTGCCGTTGTGGCCGAGGGTGCTAATTCGCGTAGATACAATGAATTCGCACGGACATGCTGCGTTCCTGCTGTGCGAACTGGCGCGAGTGTATACCTTGGCATCGGACTCGCGCATCGCGCGCGGGTCATAACCCAGCGCCGGATGGCGCGAACAGGTCCCCAACCCTGTACTGGAGGGAGTAGGATGAAGCGAACCTGGAAACTGCTGACCGTCCCGCTCGCGAGCCTCGTGTTCGTGAATGCGTGCGCGACGAAGGGCGCTCTGCGCAACGTCGAGCAGCGTGTTGCGAATCAGGAGGCTGCGCTGGAGCAGGAGCGCAACGAGCGGATGGCAGCCGACCAGCGGCTGGCGGCCGACCTGGCGCAGCTCCGCACCGACCTCGAGTCGATGCGCTCCGACTTCGACGCGCGTATCGCGGCGGTGGAGAACGGGCTGCAGTTCGTGCTGCCGGTGCACTTCGCATTCGACGATGCGACGGTGCGGCCGCAGGACTACGAGGTGCTCGACCGCTTCGTGGACGTCGTCAGCAAGCACTACACCGGGGCTGTCGTGACGGTGGAGGGCTTCGCGGATCCGGCGGGTTCGAAGGCGTACAACGAGCAGCTCTCGGCACGTCGTGCGGATGCAGTGCGTGAGTATCTGCTCCAGCGTGGCATCGCGGCGGACGTCCGTGCCGTCGGTTACGGCGAGGACCGTCTCGTGGTGGATGGCGCGGCGAAGGATGACGCGGGTGCCGAGCTGAACCGGCGCGTCGTGTTCGTCGTCGAGACGCCGGCCCGCGGGAATGCTGTGACGCTGCTGGTCCCGCAGAGCTGACATCGGTGATCGCCGCGGCGGCGCCGCCGCGGTACGACCCGGATGAAATCGATGCGGGGCAGCGTGATGGCGCGCTGCCCTCGTCTTTTCGACCGACCGACTCCCCTCACTGTCCGTTCCCGCTCGCCAACCCTTCCGCCAGCTCTGCTCGACCCGTCCGGGCGTAGAGCTCTCTCAGATACTCGGCTGTACGGCGGCTCCTGAAGTGATCAGGGCCGTAGTCCTCGACGTAGCGGGTATACGCGGTCTGCAGCAACGGCTCCGCTGCCTCGTACAGTCCGGTGCTGAGGTAGTAGTAGCCGAGGTCGCGCAGTATTCCCACGAGGAGGTAGTGATCCGGCGGAAGCTGTGACTCGAGGGTGGCCCGGGCCATGGTGAGCAGGTCGTGTGCTTCCTCCAGCTCACCTGCTGCCGTGAGCGCGCTGCCGAGGGCGGATCGCGTGACTGCCGTGTACAGGTGTTCCTCGCCCATCTGCGCGCGCATGACGGCAAGCGCCTCGCGCAGGATCGAAACGGCCTCATCGACGTCGCCCGCATCGTAGCGATTGACGCCGAAGTTGCGCAGCAGCAGCGCGGTGTTCGGATTCTCCCGGCCCAGCGCGGCCTCGTGCGCGCGCAGCGAGGCCTCATAGTAGGGCACAGCGACGTCGAACCGGCCGAGGTCGTCGTAGAAGCCGGCGATGTTCTGCAGGAAGATGCCCGTCTCCGGATGCAGCTCACCCAGGGTGGCCCGCGCGATTCTCACCGCCTCGTGGTAGATCGGCTCTGCCTCCTCGAGTCTGCCGGCGTAATGGATGCTCGATGCCAGGTTGTTCAGCGTCGACGCCAGGCGCGGATGCTCCTTGCCCAGGTAGGTACGCTCGAGTGCTACGGTCTCGCGGAAGATCTCCGCCGCGGCATCGAAGTCCGATGTCGAGTAGAGCAGGTAGCCGTAGTTGTTGAGCGCCCGTCCGTGCAGGGGCGTTCCGTTCAGCTCGAGCGAGTCGACGAGCGCGAGTGCATATGCGTGCATTTCCGCTGAACGCTCGTAGTCGCCGTTGTGCATCAGCGCGACGCCGCGCTCCGTCACCGCGTGCATGTACGTCGAGTCGTGCGGGGCGCCCGTGTCGTCGTAGGCGGCCATCGCAGCGGCGAGCATGGAATCGGCGCGTGCGAAACGACCCTGCTGGTTCGCCGTGGTGCCCAGAAGAATGAGCGGGATTGCGCGCTGCTCCGGACCGGCACCGGCGGCTTCCGCCACCCGGCCGGCCTCCTCCAGCATGTCTTCCGCGTTCTCGTACAGCGCGAGGTTGGAGTACACGCGCCCGAGCATGGTGAGCATCTCGGCCTGCAGCCGCGGCTGGCCGGCCAGTTCGGTTCGCACGCGCTCCGCGCCACGGTCGATGAGCTGCCGCACACGCATCGTGTCCGTCCGCTCCTGACGTAGACCCATCGGGTCGGCGCTGTCGAACATGCCGAGCAGGAACGCCATGACCTCGCCGGTGCTGCGGCGCGCCTCGTTCGCGATGTCGCGCTCGCGGGCGGCGGTGCGCGCCTGCCAGAGCGTCATCGCGAGACCGCCCGCCAGCGCCAGCAGCACGAGGGTGGCGCCCGTGATCGCCGCGCGGTTGCGCCGCGCGAACTTCCGGGTGCGGTACACGAGTGTTGGCGCGCGGGCGTGCACCGGCAGGCCTGCCCGATGCCGCTCCAGGTCGTCGAGCAGCTGCTGTGCGGAGCCGTAGCGGCGCGTCGGATCCGGCTCGAGCGCCTTCAGAACGATGACGTCGAGGTCGCCCTCCAGTCGGCGGCGCAGCTTCGCCGGCGTCGTCGACCGCGCTGCCGCGACTGCGTCTGCGCGCGACGCGTCGCGCGCAACGACCAGGCTCGGGCGCGGCGGAATCCGGTCGGGATCCGAAGCTCGGCGATCGTCGTCGAAAGGGCGGCTTCCGGTCAGGAGCTCGAAGAGAACCGCGCCCAGCGCATACACGTCCGCGGCCGTCGACACCGACTCGCCGCGCAGCTGCTCCGGTGCGGCGTAGGCGGGCGTGAGCACACGCACGCCCGTGCGTGTCACCGACCAGCTCTCGTCTTCCGTCAGCAGCCTCGCGATCCCGAAGTCGAGCAGCTTCGGCTCGCCGTTCTCGACGAGGATGTTGGACGGCTTGAGATCACGATGGACGACGAGCTTCTGGTGCGCGTACTGGACGGCCGCGCAGATGGTCCGGAAGAGTGCGAGCCGTTCGTCGATGCCCAGTCGGCTGCGGTCGCACCAGTCGGTGACCGGCTCCCCTCCGACGAGCTCCATCACGAGATACGGTCGCCCGTCCTCGCTCGCGCCGCCGTCGTACAGCCGCGCGATGTGCGGATGCTCGAGCCCGGCCAGAATACGACGCTCGAGCCGGAAGCGCTGCAGGATCTCGTCGGTGTCCATACCGCGCTTGACGAGCTTGAGCGCAACCTGCTTCTCGAACTGCCCGTCGGCGCGCTCGGCAAGGTAGACCGCACCCATCCCTCCGCGACCGAGCTCGCTTCGGATACGCCAGGGGCCGACGTGCGTGACTACCGGCTCGTCGTCGTCGTCGATGAGAGCGGCCCACACCAGGGCGGGCTCGTGATCGAGGAGGGTGTGCTCCTGGTCGTCGAAGCGAAGCAGCTGTTCGACGCGCGCGCGGAGTGCCGGCCGGCCCGCGCACGCCTCGACGAGCACGCGCGCGCGTTCCGCGGCCTCGAGATCGATGACGCGTTCGAGCAGGGCGTGCACCTCAGCCGGGGTTGGCTGATCCGTCATCCGGTCGTTCGCGTCTGCGGTCCGCCACCCAGCGCCTGTGCCAGCCACGCCCGCGCGATGCGCCACTCCCGCTTCACGGTCGGTGAGCTGACGCCGAGCGCTTCTGCCGTTTCCTCGACCGAGAGCCCGGCGAAGAAGCGGCACTCGACGACGTTCGCCTGGCGGGGACTCAGCGCCTCGAGCTCGACGAGCGCGTTCTCGAGGTCGAGGACCTCCAGGGAGAGGCGCTCCGCTGTTCCCGCGATCGCCTCCACGTAAAGCAGCAGGTTGCCGCGGTCGCGCGTGGCGCGTCGTCGGGCAGCGTCGACGAGCACCTGCCGCATCGCCCGCGCAGCGATGCGGAAGAAGTGGATGCGGTCACGTGCCAGCAGCCCCGTGCCGGGCACGAGCTTGAGGTAGGCCTCGTGCACCAGCGCCGTCGTGTTCAGCGTCTGCTGGTTCGACTGGCGCACGCGGTGCGCGAGCCGGCGCAGCTCGTCGTAGGTCCGGGCGTAGAGCTGCTCGAACGCTGCGCTGTCGCCCGCATCCGCCGCCTGCAGGAGCTGCGTGACCGTCTGGTCGTTGTGCACGGCGCTACCGCGAACGGGTCACTATACGATCGTCATCGCCACGAGCGTGGAGGCGACTGCACTCAGGCCGGCCGCAACCAGAGCGAGCGGAAGCTGCGTCGTGACGTGATCCATCAGGTCGCCGCCGCACGCCAGAGCCGACAGGATCGTCGTATCCGAGATCGGCGAGCACTGGTCGCCGAACACAGAACCGCCGAGAACGGCACCGAAGCATACCGCGATGTAGGACGGGTCAGGCAGCACTGCCCATGCGAGTGGCATCGCAAGGGGGAATACCACCGCATATGTGCCCCAGGATGACCCGATCGAGAAGGCGACCGCCATGCAGATCACCATGAAGATCGCCGGGAGCAGCACCGGCTGGATGATGTGGCTGGTCGTCTCCACGATGAATTGTGCCGTGCCGAGCTGGCCGGACACATACCCGAGCGTGACCGCGAGCCCGAGGATCACGGCGCCGATGGTGACGCCCTTGCAGCCGTCGATGAAGCCGTCGACGGCGTCGCTCAGCGACATGCCCTTGGTCAGCGCAACCGCGAACGCCACCAGCACCGCCAGCCCGAACGCCTCGGCGATGTAGACGGTGCCCTGACCGCCCTGGAGCTGAACCCAGAGGTAGGGCAGAATTGCGACGCCGAGCAGCGTACTCATCGGCAGCAGGAAGGAGATCTTGCCGCTCCGGTAGTTCCCGGGGACGCGGACCTGCGTGAGCTCATCCGCGGCAAGCGGCTTGGCGCCGGGTGCGTTCAGCTCGCCGGTCTCTCTCGCGCGCTCGCGTGCCCGCTTCATCTTGCCGCCGATCCAGGGGAGCCATCCGAGCGCAAAGAGCAGCGTCATCCCGATCGCGAAGAAGCCGTAGAAATTGAAGCGCAGTGAGCCGAAGAAGAAGCCCACGGCATCCTCGGTCGTTGCGAACAGGGGGATGGTGCCGACGACCAGTCCGGCGATGTACAGCGGCCACGCATTGAAGGGCAGCACCGTGGCCGCCGGAGAGGCGGTCGAGTCCACGATATAGCTGAGCTCCTCGTGTGAGACACGCTGCCGGTCCGTGACCGGTCGCACGGTCGTCCCGGCCAGAATCGTCGAGATCGTCCCGCCCTGGTGGAAGACCATGCCCATCAACCATGCGAAGAACATCGCCGAGCGCGGACCACGCACGATCTTCTCGCCCGCCCACTCGGCAAATGCAACGGCACCTCCGGTACGCGTCCAGATGCCGATGAGCCCGCCCAGCGCCCACAGGTAGACCAGGAGGATCAGCGCGTACTGCTCGCTGCCGATCGCGGGGATCAGGAACTCACCTACGATGTTCGGACGACCGCTGACAATGCCGCCCACGGCGATGCCCAGGAACAGCGATGTCACCACCTCGCGCGTGATGAACACGAGCGCGAGTGTGGTAATCGCGGGGAGGAGGCTCCAGAACCCGATGTGGGCGCCCTCTTCCGGCATCTCCCCGGCGGCGAAGAACCAGAGCAGCAACAGCACCGCGACCAACGCAGCGCCCGTGATCAGTCGGCGCACGAGCTTCGGTCGCGAAGTCGCATCCTCGGGTTCCGGCAGAGTGTCGGGAACGTCGGGGCTCGTCGTTGCCATTCGTCACTGTCGGCTGGGGAACCGCACAGCTCCGCGAACCGCTGCGGAAAGCGCGTGCTCCGTCTACGTCGCTGGTCAGAGAAGAGATCTCAAGGTATGCCCGAGCTCCCGTCCGGGCAAACGATCCCGGTGCGACCGACGTAACTGCGCAACCGGCGCATCCCGACGTCGCGATCCGGTAAGTTTGCAGGTCAAGGGGGCTTAGGGGGCGACGCGTACGGTGGCCGTCGAGGTATCGAGTGTCACGACGGCTGCGCTGCCGATGCCCGCGCGGTGGTCAGTTCGCCGGCACGGTCCGCTCGCGCGCCCACTCCCGCAGCGCCGCGATCTTCTCACTCATGACCTGTGCGAGCGGGCGTGTGCGCGCTGCCTCGACGAGGAGCATCTCCGTCGAGAGGAGCTGCTGTGCAGCGAAGGCAGAATACAGTGCCGACACGATCACCTGCTCGAGCTCCGCGCCGCTGAAATCGACGGTCGCCCGCGCGACCGCCGGCAGGTCGAACCTGGCCGGGTCCTGGTTCCGTCGCCCGAGATGCAGAGCGAGGATCTCCCGGCGGGTCGGCTCATCCGGAAGGTCGACGAAGAAGACCTCATCGAAGCGGCCCTTGCGGAGCAGCTCCGGCGGCAGCCGCTGCACGTCGTTCGCCGTGGCCACCGTAAACACCGGCGCCTTCCGCTCCTGCAGCCAGGTGAGGAACGTGCCGAAGACGCGCTGCGAGACGCCGCCATCCTCGCTGCTGCCGTTGCCGGCGAACGCCTTCTCGATCTCGTCGATGAAGAGCACGCACGGCGCAACGCGCTCCGCGACGTCGCATGCGCGCCGGAAGTTCTTCTCCGTCTCGCCGATGTACTTGTTGTAGAGTGCGCCGGGGTCCATGCGCAGGAGCGGGAGCCCCCACTCGTTCGCAACCGCGCGCGCCGACAGGCTCTTGCCGCAGCCCGGAACACCGATCAGCAGCAACCCCCTGGGGAACGTGAGCCCGAACTCCGCGGCCTTCTTCGGCGAGCGGACGATGTGCGTGCGCTTCGCGAGCCAGTCCTTGAGGCCCGCGAGCCCGATGACCTCGCCCAGTGCTTCCTCGGCAGGGTAGTACTCGAGTACGCCCTCGCGCTCGACGATCTCTTTCTTCGCGCGGATCACGTGTGCGATGTCGTCTGCCGTCAGCCGGCCGTCCTCGACGATCGCGCGCGTCAGCACCTTCTCCGCCTCGAGCAGCGTCAGCCCGCGCAGCCCCTCGAGCAGACGGTTCTCCTCCTCCGTCGTGAGCTGCACGGCGGACGGATCGCGCTTCATGTCGCGCAGGATGCGCTGCAGCAGTCGCCGGAACTCCGCTGCGTCCGGTGCAGGCAGCTTCACGGTAGCCGAGAGCCGACGAAGTCCCTCCGGCAGCTCGAGCGCGACGCCGCTCAGAACGATTGCACCGGGCTGCCGCGACAGCTGCGTCGCAACGTCGCGCAGATGCTCGGCGAGGCCACTGTCCTGCAGAAGCGGCCCGGCGCCGGACAGGTAGTAGAGTGCCTGCACCGTGGAGGAGCCGATGTGCGCGAGTGCCTGCGCGGGATCGGCCGTGCCATACACGGCGTTGTCATTGCCATCGCGGCGCAGCCCCTTCGTGCGCGACCACAGGAAGAGCGGCAGCGTCAGCCGGTCCGCAAGCAGCCGGAGCAGCGTGAGCACGCGATCTTCCTCGACCGTATCCAGCACGATGAGTCCCTGCCGGGACTTCATCAGCAGCTCGAGGTCGGCGAGCGTGTTCGTCATGAATGAGAGCAGGAGGTTGCGACCTCTCAGGCGGCGCAGGTTGCGTTACGTCCGGCATCGCGCCAGCCTGCAGGACGATTGAACGTAGAAGTACCCCCGAACGCGGTCAAACCTCATCTCAGGTTCCGGGAACACCATGCGCCTCACCTTCGCCGTCGCAGTGCTCTCAGCCCTCATCTCCTGCTCACCGCCTGCCGCCCAGCTGCAGGATGGTGGGGCCTCGCAGCCCATCGAGCTGAGGGTGATGACGTTCAACATCCGGGCAGGCAACGGCGACCTCGACGGGATCGCGCGCGTGATCCGGGATGCTGCGCCCGACATCGTGGGGCTGCAGGAGGTCGATGTTCACTTCTCGTCTCGCAGCGGCTTCGTGGACCAGGCAAGCACCCTCGCGGGCGCCCTCGAAATGGAGGTACGGTTCGCGCACATCTACGAGCTCGAGCCGGACAGCGCGGGCCGGCCGCCGCGCCGCTACGGCGTCGCCATGCTGAGCCGTTACCCGGTCCTCGAGTTCCGCAACCACGAGCTGCACCGGCTGTCGACCGTCGAGGAGGAGCCGGCTCCCAGGCCCCGCACGGGCTTCCTCGAGGCGATCCTGGACGTGGAGGGCACGCGCGTACGCTTCTTCAACACGCACCTCGACTACCGGCCGGACCCGGCGCTGCGTACGACACAGGTCGAAGAGATGCTGGCGATCCTCGGTGAGACACGCATGCCGACGCTGCTCATCGGCGACCTCAATGCACGGCCCGACGCAGCCGAGCTCCAGCCGCTCCTGGCATTCCTCCACGACGCGTGGCGCGATCAGCCCGCGCCCGGGCACACCTTCCCGTCCGACGCACCCGATCGCCGCATCGACTACATCCTGCACTCGGATCACTTCGAGGTGCAGCGCGTGGAGGTGCTCGAGACGACGGCGTCCGATCACCGACCGGTCGTCGCCGACCTGGTGATGACGCACGTCGAGTGACGGGACCCTCTCGAGAGAGCGTCCCGTCACACACGGTGGCCCGAAGGCAGGATCGCGCGTTATTGCGCGATCGAGTAGCCGGAGAAGTGGATCGTCGTGAAGCTGATGCGCCGAGCGGCGCGGTCGTCCCGGCCCGTCATGAGCTCGAGCAGCGACTTCGTCAGGCTGTCGATGTACCACGCGGAAACGGGCCTGTCACTCAGTGCGCTGTCGTTGCACCGGCTGTAGTCGATCGTCACATGTACGGGGAGCGGAAACTCAAAGTGGTCCAGCGCGTTCGCCGTCAGGTCCACTTCCATGTACTGCGACGCCGGCAGCGTCAGCGTGATCGTCGTCGGTAGAAGCACGGCGCCAACCGGTATGATCACCCGCGTGCCGTCGAGCTCGATGGTACCTCCGAGGATGCCGACCGTCTTCGAGACCGAGCGCGCCTCGCTGCTGGGGCAGACCACGAGCCGGGACGTCGCTGCAAGCGCGGCCTGCGAATCCGATTCCTGTTCCGCGGTCGCGACGTCCGGCGCAAGACCGAGCGGCTCGCCGGGCGCACGATCTCCGCACGCAAACGCAGCGGCCGCGCCGAGAATGAGCAGGGCCGTTCGTCTCGAGGTTGACGCCATTGTCTGCCTCCGCAATGATGCTGTCGATTCTGGTCCGTTTTCGGCCGGTAGCAAGACTCGCGCCGCAGTGAGGTGCTGATGTCCGAGTCGCGGGAACTGCTCGACGAGGGCCTGCGCCATGAAAAGGCCGGTGCCGTCGATCGAGCGCTCGACCGCTACATCGCTGCGTTCGACGCCACGACGGATCCCGCGGAGCGCAGCGAGGCTTGGCGTCGGCAGTCACACGCCAGGCGTATACGCTGCGAGTGGGACGAAGCACTGAAGGCAGCGGCCGAGGCGGCAAAAATTGCCGAGGAGGCAGGACTTCGTGATGCATTCGCGGAGGCCCTGAACGCGCAGGCGGCCGTGCACCAGTCCCGCGGCGATTACGACCTGGCCGCCGCGCTGTACACCCGCATTCCAACCGAGACCAGCGATCCCCGCATCAGTGGTGTCGCGCTCCAGAACCTCGCCGCACTCCGCGCGATGCAGGGTGACTATCCGGCCGCGGAAGCACACTTCCGCGATGCGCTCGATTCGTTCGAGCGTGCCGGCTACGACTGGGGGCGCGCACACGTGCTCAACAATCTCGGCCGGCTCGCCTTCGAGCAGAACCGACTCGACGAAGCCGGCGAGCTGCTGCTGCAGGCAATCAACAAGACGAAACAGGTCGATGATCTCGACCTGCTCGCTCTCGCGCGACTGAACTACGCGGAGGTGCTCCTCGCACGCTCCGAGTGTGCCGAAGCGGAATCCCTCGTGAGCGCCTCACTCGGCCACTACGCCACCGTCGGCAACCAGTGGCGTCGGATCGAATGCCTGCGCGTGCTTGGCGACCTGCAGGTCTGCAACGGAATGCCGAGTACCGCGGAACGGTTCTACACGATTGCGCTGCAGGTCGCGACAGAGATCGGCGCGAAGCCGGAGCAGGTGATGCTCCGTGCGCGGCTCGACCGCCTGGGGACGACATGACGCGGCTGCCTGTCATTGCTGTGGGAGCGGCGGTGCTGACCGCGGCCTGTGCTGCCGCGACATCGCCCGGATCGCAGTCGATGCTGCAGACGACGCCCGCGGCGCGTGAGGCCCGCGCCGATTCGGCCGTCGCGGCACTGCATGCGCTGTTCGACGATGCCTGGGCGGAGGATCTGCGCGGCAATCCGCTCTTCGCGAGCCGCGTCGGTGTGCGGGATTACGACGCGCTCCTGCCGGACCCATCGGAGCGGGCGCGGCTCGAGCGGCTCGAACGGCTGCGCGTGCGGCTCGGTCGGCTCGCGGCCATCGATCGTGAGGCGCTGCCGCGCGACGAGCAGATCAACGCGGATATCTTCCGACGGCTGACGGAGACGGCAGCGCGCGAGATCGAGCTGCGCGGCTACCTGATGCCGTTCACGACGTTCGTGCCGTTCTATTCGTCGCTGCCGGACATGGCGGAATTCATGCCGCTCGAGACGGTCGACGGCTATGAGAACTACATCGCCAGGCTGCGCGGACTGCGCGCGCATTTCGATGCGTACATCGAGCTGATGCGCACCGGCCTGCGCGACGGTATCACGATCCCGCGCGTCGTGCTCGAGGGTGTGCTCGACGACCTGGACGCCCAGCTCGTCAGCGATCCGAGGGAGAGCCGTTTCTACCTGCCCTTTGCCGGCATGCCGGAGCGGATCCCTCCGTCGGAGCAGGAGCGGCTGCGCCGCGCAGGTGTGGACGCGATCCGCTCGTCCGTTCTCGCGGGGTACCGCGCGTTTCGGGACTTCATGGCGAACGAGTACATCCCGAACGCACGCACCGAGATCGGCGCGTCGTCGCTCCCGAACGGCCGCGCCTTCTACGAGCACCGGGTCCGCATGTACACCACGCTCGACGTCACGCCGGACGAGGTGCACGAGCGCGGACTCGCGGAAGTGCGCCGGATCCGCGCAGAGATGGACCGGGTCATCGAGCAGACCGGCTTCGAGGGCACATTCGCAGAGTTCCTCGAGTTCCTGCGCACGGACCCGCAATTCTATGCGGAGACGGAGCAGGACCTCCTCGAGGCGTACTCGTTCGTTCTGAAGCGCATGGACGGTGAGCTGCCGCGCCTGTTCGGCACGCTGCCGCGCACGCCATACGGGCTGAGGCCGATCCCCGCCTACATGGCACCGAAGATGACCACGGCCTACTACCGGCCGCCCGCCGGCGACGGCTCGACCGCCGGTTTCTACTACGTCAACACGTACGACCTGAAGAGCCGCCCGCTCTACGAGGTGGAGGCGCTGTCCTTCCACGAGGCGGTGCCCGGCCACCACCTGCAGAACGCGATCGCCATGGAGCTGGGCGAGGTGCCGCAGTTCCGCCGCTTCGCGGGATTTACCGCCTTCGGCGAGGGCTGGGGGCTGTACGCCGAGCGACTCGGACTCGAGGTGGGCTTCTACACGGACCCGTACTCCAATTTCGGCCGGCTCTCCTACGAGATGTGGCGCGCACTTCGACTCGCCGTGGATACCGGCATCCACTGGAAGGGCTGGTCACGACAGCAGGCGATCGATTTCATGGCGGAGAACTCCGCGCTCGCACTGCACAACATCGTCGCGGAAGTGGATCGCTACATCTCGTGGCCGGGACAGGCACTCGGGTATAAAATGGGCGAGCTCGCGATTCGCGACCTCCGGGCGCAGGCGGAACACCGCCTGGGCGACGCATTCGACGTCCGTGCATTCCACGACGTCGTGCTCGGAAGCGGCGAGGTGCCGCTCGACGTCCTGTCCGAAAACGTCGAGCGCTGGATCGCGAGCCGGGTGGCTACGGACGCGGCGTCGGCCCGTACGCGTCCGTGATCGCGCCGTACACGCCCGCGCGCACGAGACGGAAGTCGTCCAGACCCGTCGCGGGAATCACCTGCGTCAGATAGACGACCACGAGCCGCTCCTGCGGGTCGGCCCACGCCGCAGTGTGGTAGGCGCCATTCCACCCGAACTCGCCGACGCTGCCGAGCACGCCTCGCTCGCCCAGGTCCGTCACCACAAAGACACCCAGCCCGAATCCGACACCGTCTTCCCATGGATACAGGTTGCCGATGTGGTTCACCGTCATGAGCTGAACCGACTTCGGCGACAGGATCCGGACCCCGTCCAATGAGCCGCCCTGCAGCAGCATCTGCATGAAGCGCGAGTAGTCCCGCGCCGTGGAGAGCAGTCCGGCTCCGCCCGAGAAGCTCTTCCGCGGCCCCTCGACATAGTCGCCCTGTCCCAGGTTCGTGCTCGCGTCCGGCGCACGTACGAGCTTGCCCGATTCGTCGATGCCGTACACGGTCGCAAGCCGGTCACGCTTCGACGGGGCCAGGAAGAAGGAGGTGTCCGGCATCCGTAGCGGCAGGAAGATCCGCTCGCGCAGGAACGCATCCAGGGGCTGCCCTGACGCGCGTTCGATCACCACGCCCAGGATGTCCGTCGAGTAGCCATAGACGAACTGTGTACCGGGCTGGGCATCGAAGGGCAGCGCGGCCATGCGCGCCACTGTCCCGGCAATCGGCTCGTCGCGACCCGCGAAGTACCAGCCCGTGATCCCGGCCGCCTCCCAGCGGTCGCGTGCAACGCCGTAGCCGTAGCCGACGCCCGACGTGTGTGTGAGCAGATCGCGGATGGTGATCGGACGATCCGCCGGAACGACGTCGTAGCTCCCGCCGTCGCGCGGCACCGCCACCGTCGTGCGGGCAAACTCCGGGATGTACTTCGAGACCGGATCGCTCAGCAGCAGCTTCCCCTCCTCCTGCAGCATGAGCGCAGCGACACTCGTGACGAGCTTCGACATGGATGCGATCCGGAAGATCGCGTCCGGCCGCATCAGGTCGTCCGCCTCCAGGTCACGCCAGCCGAACGCGTGCTCCAGCACGACGTCCCCCTCACGCGTTACCAGGAGCACGCCGCCCGGCAGCCGTCCCTCGCTCACCTCCTGGCTCAGCCGCCGCGTCAGGCGATCCAGCGCCGCGCCGGACATCCCGACCTCCGGCGGCAGCACCGCGGTCGCCTGGCCCGCGAGCGGCGCAGCAATGAGCAGGAGTAGCAGCGCAGCCAGCGTTGCCGGGCGCCCCAAGGCTGCTGTCTGCTGACCCCGACGGGGTGCCCGCGCGAGCCATCCCGACTGCCCCCGCACGCGTATCCCGCATGCACTGCCAGATCCGACCGTCCTCATCGCGTCCGCCTCCTGGTCGTTTGCATTGTGCCGCGAGTGTCGCTGCAGAATGCCGCAGTGCGCAAGGAGTCTCGCGTTTTGCGTTGGGGTCAGCGCGGAACAGGCGGGCTGGCCTGAGGGCTAACGTGTGATCCTGTTTGCAGTTACGCGGATCGCTCCAGAGTGGTGCGGACCTTGTCATAGGAGAGGGCGCCTGACAGGCGGTCGTGACGATGCGACCGCGGAAAATGCGACGAGGCATGCAGGCGAGGATTACCGTCAGCGCGGCGGTTGCCCCGGGTCAGAGGCAGCCGCCGCTGGCGTGCGCGGCAGCGGAGCTCACCCCCGTTGCCGCGCATGCGTTCCGGGCTCGAGCCGCGGTTGCGGTCCGAGCCCGTTTGCATTCAGCGGTTCAGCCAGTACGCGACCTTCACGAGGAACGTGTTGTCGGGGTGCAGCTCCATGAGGTCCCGGTAGTCGCGCCTCCAGGACTGGCGCTCGACGTTGTTCTCGAATGCCTGCCGACCGTGCGCCCACACGAGGTAGACCGTGGACCCCGGCAGGTACTCCCAGCGCAGCACTGCATTGGTCCGCAGCTGTGTGAACTTGAAGGAAGTGCTCGCATCTGCCGGCGGGGTCCAGGGCACGAAGCGGTCCTCGTAGTGGGCGGCGTCCGGCGTCGTGCTCAGCTCGCGGATGTTGGAGTAGCGGCCGGAGCTGACGAACGGCTCGCCATAGAACTCGAACGAGAGGTCGGGCGTCATCGCGTAGTTCACGCGCATCCTGAGCGAGATCGTCCGCTGGTCGAGACGTGCGAACGTGTAGTGCGTCGTCGTGCCGTCCTCGTCGATGAAGTTGCCGAACCACTGGGAATCGTTGTCGCTGTTGGTGACGCTCACCCCCAGCTGCGCCTGCAGGCTGGTCGACAGGCGGATGGTGAGCGAAGGATCGAGGGAGACACCCCGCGAGTGTCCCTCGTCGGTTTTCCAGAAATTGAACCAGAACGACGGTGCCAGCATCCGTCGACTGTCCGCATTGAGGCCGAACCACGGGTAGAGCCCCTTCGACGAGCGAACGGCCGGCCCGCCTCGCGAGCAGCGGTCGCAGTACGATTCGCCCAGCCCTTCGAGCGTGGCCCCCGCGTGCAGGTCCCAGTTGTTGTGCAGTCCGATGTGTGCGTTCGCGTTCACTGCATTGTCGAGCCTCAGCCCCGACGTGTTCCAGCGCTGCCAGTGATTCGCGTTGATGCGCAGCCACCGGTACACGGACGTCGGGGACTGGAAGCTGAGCGATCCCCACGTGCTCCAGTCGACCAGGTCCGCGCGTCGCAGGTAGCCGAGGTCGTTGACCTCGAAGCCGGCGGACTGGTGTACGAGACTCGTCTCGAAGCGCGTGATGCCGCCACCGTACTTGCCGAACTTGATCTGCTCGGAATGACCGGTCAGCGAGCGGCGGGTCGGGTCTACCTCGTGATCGTCGCCGGGCATCTGGTAGTAGTGCACGGCACTCTGTTGCGTGCGCAGGATCGCCTCGGGGGTGCCGGCAATGCGGGAGGCCGCAAAGGATGCCTCCAGCTCGTAGTGCTGGCCGAAGCGGTTGCGCACGTTGAGGCCGGCGGCGTATGCGCTGCTGTGCAGCACGGGGTTCGTCCATTCGTCGAGTGCGCGGTTCACCGCAGTCGCAATGACGCCAATGCTCGCGTCGCCGCCGCGCAGGTCCTGCTGTGCGCGCAGAACCGCGTAGTTCGTGCGGGGCTCGACCGTCGTGTTGTCTGCGCCGTCGACGTGTCGCGTTACCGCGTTCATCACGCCGAACGCGAATCCGCCCGCGGTCCGGCCGGTCAGCTTGGCCGCGGCCGCGATCGGCGTGGACGCCGGCGTGTCGCGATCGCCGTACTGGTCGAGCAGTGTGGGAGAGCGGCCGATGCGGCGCGTGTAGAACAGCCCCTCATTCGTGTTGCAGTCGACGACGATGTAGCAGTTCAGCCGGAACTGGTAGAGGCCCGTCCCCTCCACGAAGAAGGGACGTCGCTCGCCGAGGAACGTCTCGAACGCGCCCAGGTTGAGCACGGCGGGGTCGGCCTCGACCTGGCCGAAGTCCGGGTTGATCGTCGCGTTCAGCGTGATGTTCGGCGTGATCCCGAACTTCAGGTCTCCGCCAACCGCCACTTCCTGCTCGCGCTCGAAGCCGTCTGCGGTCGATCGCATCACGTTCTTCGTCACCGCGTACGGCATGATCTCGAGTGGCCTGCCCGAGCGGATTCCCTGGATTCCGTGGAGTCGACCGATCTGCGACATCAGGCGCTGCTCGTTGCGTGAGTAGGCCGGCCAGCTCACGCGCTCACGGTAGCGCTCGATGTCACGCCAGACGCCGAAGCCGAACGTGTGCGATGGCGCATGGGCGTAACGGAGCTGCGAAAGCGGGATCCGGAACTCCGCGGTCCAGCCCAGTGAGTCAACCGTAGTGCCGACGTCCCAGACGCCGTTCCACGACTGGTCCTCGCTGAAGTCGTCGTAGACCGCGTAGTCGCGCTTCACACCGTCCGGGTTGACTGCGAACTCGAAGCCCGTACGCCGGTCGTTGAAGGAGTCGATGATGATCTTGATCTGGTCGGAGGGGCCTCGCACGTCCCGGCGCGTGAGCGCGCGCATGATGCTGTCGGGGTGAGGGTCGTGCGCACGGACGAACACGTAGAGGTTGGCATCGTCGTATGCGACCTGGAACTCGGTCGGCAGCGACGGGTCGGCATCCAGCTCCGGGTCGAACTGGCGAAACTCCCGGATGCGCGGTGCGCGACGCCAGACCTCGTCCGTGTCACGGCCATCGATCGCGGGCGGCTGCTGCGTACGTACCGCCATCGCGACAGGCGGGCCAGCCGGCTCGGGCGCCGGCTGCGTCGTCGCGGCAACCGGTTGCGCCTGCGGAGTCTGCAGACTCGCGTGCGAACCAATACCTGCTGCAACGACAGCAGCGGCCAGGAGCATCGTCATGGGGGTCTCCCGAAGAGTGCGCGTTCGACCCCTTGGATGGTCCGAATCGAAGAATGGTTCGGACCGCACCGGTTTCTCGTGACGACCGGCATGGAACGAGGGACGAGCGGTGTGCCCCGCCGGAATTGAGCCCGCAGCCCAGCCGCCTTAGCTTGCCTGCCCGACCTGGTCACACCTTCAACGGAGATCCGACATGCACAGGCGAATGCATTGTCTCGCGATCCTGATCGCCACCGCGGCGGCCGCTTGCACGGCGGACGATGAGGCGGGAACCGACGCCGGCAGGGACACCGCGACAGCTGCGGGCACGGCTGCCACCGGCGAAGGCGACTTCTCATTCGGTGCGGGAGTACTCTCCACGCCCGAGTCGGTGTTCTGGGACGAGCAGGAAGACGTGTACTACGTCTCGAACATCAACGGTGCGCCGACGGAAAAGGACGACAACGGCTACATCTCACGCGTGCGTCCGGACGGCACCATCGACGCGCCGAAGTGGATCGATGGCGCAGCGGAAGGAGTGACGCTCCACGCGCCGAAGGGAATGGCGGTCAGCGGCGATACGCTGTGGGTAGCGGACATCGACACCGTGCGGGCGTTCCATCGCACGACGGGCGCCCCGCTCTTCGCGCGCGGCGTCGAGAACGCCAGCTTCCTCAACGACCTCGCGACCGGACCGGACGGCACGCTCTACGTCACGGACACCGGTGTCGACGCGAGCTTCCAGCCGAGCGGCACGGAGCGCGTGCTGCGCTTCGACGGCGACGGCGCCACGGCAATCGCGAGCGGCGCAGCACTGAGCAGCCCGAACGGAATCGTGGTGGCGGACGACGCGATCATCCTGGTGCCCTTTGGTGGCGCTGCGGTCATGCGCGTGCCGCTCGACGGCAGTGCGCCCGACACCATCGCGATGCTGCCGGGCGGTCAGCTCGACGGCGTCGTGCGCACGCGCTCCGGTGACCTGCTCGTGTCGAGCTGGGAGAGCAGCACCGTCTATCGCATCGATGCAGGCGGGAACGTCAGCGTGCTCGCCGAGGGCCTGGAGGCGCCTGCAGACATCGGCTACGACGCGCGCCGCGATCGCGTGCTCGTCCCGCTCTTCAACGCGAATCGCGTCGAGGTCAGGAGCGTGACGAGTCCGTAACGACGGGGAAGACGCGCTGCTCGTCGGGACGAGCGTCGATCAGCCCTTCCTCGATCAGCAGGTCCTCGATCGCTGCGAGGGCCATCTCCCGACGGGCAGCGGAGCCCTCGCCCGGACGCGCATTCACCGGCTGCGCGATCGCAGACGTGCGCGTGTCACGCGGCGGGCCCTCCGCACCCTCCGGAGCCGTGCGGACGATCTCGTTCAGATCCGCGACGTGGAGCATCACATGCTCGTGAATCGAGGCGCGCTCCTCCTCGCTCCAGCCCGTTGCCGGCTCGTACGCGGAAAGAACTTCGTCGATGTCTTCAGCCCGGATTTCGTAGGGAACCGGATCCATGGTACTCCTCCTCTGACGGTCTCCTGAGATCCGTCCGCCGGCGTTGCGAGGAGTGTGCCCCGAGCGTCCGCACAGGGCGTTGAACGACTCCCTTGTGTTGCGTCGGTCCGGACATTACCTTTATGGTTGCGTTGACGACCGACGGGGACTTGGCGTACTGCCTGTCCCCGTTCTTGTTGGCGCAGTAAGCGGCGGAAAGGTATCCGTCGCAGGAACGTGATGATGGATCGGTCCGGGGTTATACCGTGCTCGACCTCATCCACCAAGAGGAGTAGTACGGTATGCGTACACGTGGCACCGTGAAGTGGTTCAACGACACCAAGGGCTTCGGCTTTATCACGCCGGAGGACGGCTCGAAGGACTGCTTCGTGCACCACAGCGCCATTCAGGGCTCGGGCTTCCGCTCGCTGTCCGAGGGCGACCAGGTCGAGTTCGATCTCGTGCAGGAGGCCAAGGGCCCCAAGGCCGAGAACGTCTCGAAGGTCTGACCGGATCGACCGTCAGAACGAGGGACGGCCGCTCACCGCAAGGTGGGCGGCCGTTTCGCGTTTCCGGCGTCTTCCGCCGCCGCGTCAGGACCTGCACGCGCGCCCGTGACATCCCCGGAGGTGCTCGACCCCTCTCAGGCTTCGGGTCCGCGACCCATCCCTACGCGTGCGTCGTCCGGTCGCTGCGGCGGGCAGCCCGGACCCAACATGATTGTCAGGCGCGCGCCCGGCGGACTACTTTGGCATGGTATCCCGCACCCGACAGGCTATCCGTGAACGGGCCAATCTCGAACCGGCGCCGTGGCTCGCTGGCGTATCGGCTCCCACTGCTGATCATCGCGCTGCTGGCGATCCTGGTTGCCGGCGGTGCCGCACTCGCCTACACGGAGGTGCGCACGACGGCGATGCAGGCCTGGTCCGAGCGCCTCACGCGCATTTCCTCCCAGCTGGCATCCGTGGTCGAAGCCGGTGCCGCCGAACGGCTCGGCCAGGTCCGGCAGATTGCGAACGCGCCTTCCATCGTTGATTTCCTGTCCGGCCGCGGTACTTCGTACGCGGCGCTGAGCGTGCTGCAGAGCGGCGTCGTAGCGGATGATCTGCCGCTCGAGGTTCTGCGCAGGGATGGCCGTGCAGCGCTTCGCGCCGGCTCGATGCCCGACCTCGGCCCGGAGCAGCTGGATTCCCTTCGGGCGGCCGTACCGCTTCAGGACAGCGGCGGGATCGGCAGCATCGTCAGCGTGGCTGGGCAGCGCTTCCTCTGGATCACTGCACCGGTTACGCGCGGCAACGCGATCATCGGCCACGTGGCGCACCTGCGGCCGGTCTTTACGGGTGAGCCGGAGCGGCTCATCGACTTCTTCGGCGCGGGTGCGATCTACATGGTGGACGGGTCCGGCACGTGGCTGCGCCTGGACGGTGTCGAGGTCGAGCCTGCACCCGGCACGGCGAGCGGCATGTACGTGCGCGACGGTGTCGAGGTCATGATGCGTCGTGCGCTCGTGCCGAACAGTCAGCTCTGGATGGTTGCGGAAGTCCCGATGGAGCGCGTGCTGGCGCAGTCGAAGGCGTTCCTGCGCAACCTGCTCGCGGGCTCCGTGATGCTGATGCTCCTGGGCGCCGCCGGCGCCTGGCTGCTCAGCATCGGCATCGTCCGTCCGATCCGTGAGCTGAGCACGGCGGCAGCGGACATTGCGGCCGGTGACTACACGCGGCGCGTCGCGGAGGAGCGAACCGACGAGATCGGGACGCTCGCCCGCGCGTTCAACAGCATGGCCGCGGAGGTCGACCGCTCGCGCGAGGCACTGCGCGAGAAGCTGGCGGAGGCGCGTCGCCTGGCCGGCGAGCTCGAGGAGAGCAACAAGCAGTTCGTGGAGGCGATGAGCGACGCGGAGCGGCTGCGGGCGGAGGCCGAGTCCGCGAACCAGGCGAAGTCGCGCTTCCTCGCCACGATGAGCCACGAGATCCGCACGCCGATCAACGCGATCATCGGCTACACCGACCTCATGACGCTCGAGATACCAGGCTCGCTCACGGCCGTGCAGCGCCGGCACCTCGAGCGGATCCGCGCGAGCGGCCAGCACCTGATGCGTCTCGTCGACGAGGTGCTCGACCTCGCGCGGATCGAGTCGGGCCGGCTGCAGGTGCACGCGCGGCTCGGCTCCGCGCGCGAGGCGATCCAGGCCGCGGCAAACGTGGTGGAGCCGGATGCGCAGGCGAAGGACATCACGCTCGTACTGCCGCCGGCCGACGAGCCCGATGTGTGGTACCACGGCGACCCGCTGCGCGTCGGGCAGGTGCTGATCAACCTGATGGCGAATGCAGTGAAATTCACGCCGGAGGGCGGCAGCATCGCGGTCTCCGTCCGCGCAATGCGCGGTGAGGACGCGCAGCAGTGGGCATGCATGGCCGTGCGTGACACGGGCGTCGGCATCGAGGACGAGCAGGTCGAGCAGCTCTTTGACGCCTTCGTGCAGGGGGACAGCGGCTACACGCGAACGCACGGCGGGGTCGGCCTCGGCCTCGCGATCAGCAGACAGCTCGCGCGGCTGATGGGCGGGGACATCGACGTCAGCAGCGAGCCCGGAGCAGGGTCCACGTTCATGTTGCGCCTGCCACTCGCAGCGCATCAGGATGCCACGCACGACATGGCTGCCGGCTACGGCAATGAGGCGACGGGCTGATCTGACCGCCGCGCGCCCGCGCGGTCCCGGTCTTGCCGCGAGCCCGAAGGTGCTCCTTATCCGGCACTGAGCGACGGACGCAGAACGTGGTGAGCCGCATTACCTCCAGGATCAGCGACCCGTTTCTGGGCGATGGCAAGGTGCGGGAGCTTGCGCGCCAGGTCGACTGGGCGGCGACCGCACTCGGGCCCGTCGACCAGTGGTCGCCCGTTGTGGCGCCAGGACAGCGTGACCCAGCACGTGAACGCGGTCCCGGTGCTCGCCGAGCTCGGGCGCGCACTCCTTGGGCGCGTGGACCAGGTCGAGCGCGACCTCGTCGAGCGGCTGCGCGCGGACCGCACCGTGCGCAGCGCGCGCGACACATCGATCATCGATATCGCGGATCACACCGCTGCCCTGCTCGCGATCATCGCGCGTACCATGATAGCACTGGCCGAGGGCACGTCCGACGACATCGTGATCCGGGAGGGAAGCTCACTGCAGGATGTCATGGCAGCAAAGCACGGCAGGCAGCGACGCAGGATCGGCTGGGCACGCAGAGAAGTTGAACGGGAGTACAGCGTGCTGCACGATGTCCTGGATCGCTGCCTGCGCGATGCCATGGCGGAGCGCGCCGACGATTCGCTCGACGACGCGCTCGCCGTTGCGCACAGCCTGCTCGATCGCGTGCGCGATGTCAGCCTGAGCGCCTACGATGCGCCGGATTGACCGGCGCTACATGTTCCGGTTGCCCTGCGAGCTGCGACCACTGTGCTCGCGCGAGCCCTGCTCGCGGGTGCCCCGGTTGCCCACGTTCTTCTCTTCCCCCGGATCGGTGCCCTGGCGCGAGCCCTGACCCCGACGCGTGCTTTCGTCGTTCTGTCCCTGCCTCGACTGCTTCTCCGATCCGCTCTTCTGCTGCCTCTCCGTATCGTCGCGGCTCTCGCGGCCCTGGCGCTCACGGTCCTGTCGTTCCTGAGCCATACGTGTCCTCCTGAGATGGTTGGTTCTGCGGGGCACGGTGAAGGGCGCATGAAGTGCGCCCCATTACGGCTCGTTCGACCCTGCCAGCCGCCAGCTTCACAACTGGCCCGGTACAGGCACGACAGATCGCGCGAAGCTGCGCCGCGTTTTCGTCAGGTGTTCACACACCGAAGGGGAAGGTGTCCGGCAGCCCGGCCAGCGCTTTCCGGTGCTCCTCGCCAATGGGTGTGACGGCGGTGGACTCGTCGAACCAGATCCATTCGTCGAACTGACGTGGCAGCGAGGCGTGGAAGTAATGACTCTGCAGCTCGGTATCGGGTCGGTAGATGACACCGATCGCCCGCTCCAGCCGCTCCGGTATGAGCGCCTCGCGCAGGCCGGCATCGGCGTCCCGCCGCAACGGCAGGAAGAACGTCGGGATCCCGCTCTCGTGGGCGACGTGCTCGTAGCTGCGTGGATGGGAGGGGCGCACCTTCATGACCTGCATCGCTGCGCCCCAGTCGGATGCCGCCGCCACGGTCCCGGTATGCGTGCCGAAGCCGATCAGGTATGTGCCGTCGCCGAAGGCCTGACGCGAAAGCTGACCGAGGTTGTGCTCGCCGCGATGGCGCATTGCCGTGGCGGACGCGTCGCCGACGTGCGAGTTGTGCGCCCACACGACCGCGCGCGAGCTCACACCGGTCTGCTCGAGCAGGACCCTGAGTGTGTCGAACATGTGCTGGTCGCGCAGGTTCCATGCGGCCGCCGACCCGCGGTACATCACCCGGTAGTAGCGCTCCGCACTCGCGATGAGCCGGGCGTTGTGCACTGCGTCGGCGAATCGTCGGCCGTCGGCGCTGAGGTAGTCCATGCGACGTAGCATCAGGTCATTCAGCATCGCGAGCACGGCCTGCTCGCACTCGTCGAACGCGCCGGACGGGCCCGATGCCCCGTAGAGCAATGGGTCGTCCTGCCAGGGCGTAAGGCAGGCGTAGCGCTCTCGCGCCAGCGCCGCCGCGGAGGGATCGACGTCGTCGAGGTAGCGCAGCACCGCGTCGATCGAGGCGTTCATCGAGTAGAGGTCGAGGCCGTAGAATGCGACGCGTTCTTCCGACGGCCGGGTCTCGTTGTGCGCACGCAGCCAGTGCACGAACGCCATGACGTCGGTGTTCGCCCACATCCAGCGGGGAAAGCGCTGGAACGGCTTCTCATGCGGGCGCCTGCGCGGTGTGTCGCGCACGTATGCATCGATCTCGGCCGCGTCCGGCCAGTCTGCCTCGACGGCGACGAAGTCGAAGCCCTTCTGCTCGATCAGCGCCTGCGTGATCCGTGCACGCATCCGGTAGAACTCCGATGTCCCGTGGCTCGCTTCACCGATCAGCACGAGCCGCGCGTCGCCGATGCGCACGAGCAGGTGATCGAGTGATGCCGAATCGATGTCGGTGAATGTCTCGGCACCGGCGGCAATACGCTCCGGCAGCGTCTGCGGCACCGCGCGCAGTGAGGCGTTCCCCTCGGCCGGTTGCGGTCGCCGGTTCCCCGGCTCACGCGTCGTGCGCCCTCCCTCGGGGGTCCAGCCGGCAGCACCGATCAGCGGTACGAACGCGACCGCACCGAGGTTCTCCTCGTCGTAGTGGGTGCCATCCGGCGAGCTGCGCACGCGAACCAGGTCCTGTCCCAGTTGCGTTACGCCACGCGGAATCACCAGTCTGCCGCCCGGCGCGAGCTGGTCGAGGAGCGCAGGCGGGATCTGGGCCGGTGCGCCGGCGGCCACGATGATCGCGTCGTACGGCGCATGCTCCCCCCAGCCGAGTGTGCCGTCACGAATCGCTACATGGACGTTGTCGTATCCGAGCGCCCGCAGGCGCTCCCGTGCCTGCCCGGCGAGGAGGGGGTGTCGCTCGACCGTGTAGACCTCGTCCGCAATGCGACTGAGCACGGCAGCGGCGTACCCGGAGCCCGTACCCACCTCGAGCACGCGGTCGCCCGGCTTCACCTCGGCAGCCTCCGTCATCAGCGCGACGACATAGGGCTGCGAGATCGTCTGGCCTTCGGCGATCGGCAGCGCCCGATCGCTGTAGGCTTCCCGGGCAAGCTCGGGGGGCAGGAACAGCTCGCGCGGGACCGTGCGCATCGCGTTGAGGACGTTGGGGTCGGTGACACCGCGGGCCGCGATGTCCCGCTCCACCATCCGGTCACGCTCGCGTTGCCAGTCCATAACCTTCCTCCCGCCTGGACACGCTGCGAGTCGTGTGCCGGAACGACAACGGCGGGTGCACCCATCGAGTGCACCCGCCGCACCATACTGCAGCCGCCGTCGGCTATGAAGTCGTCGCCGCGGTAACGACGACTGCGTGCGTCTCGGCTTCCCCTTCGAGCAGCTCGATCTGGATGGGCAGCTCGGCGCTGAATGTCGCGGTCACACCGTCCGGCGCGATGATCGAGAGCGAGTAGTCATCCGCGGGAAGATCGGGGAACACGGCCTCGTACACGCCGTCCTCGTCCCCGTCGGTGTAGCCGACCGTGATCGTGTCGCCCGCGGCGGAGACCAGCTGCGCATCGAAGTCGCCGAGTGTGATCTGCTCACCGTCCACGACGGGCAGGGACACGGTGTCTGCCAGCTCCAGCGTCGTCGCAACGGAGCCGAGTACTTCGATCGATGTGAGCGTGATCGTCTCCGTCGTCGTCTCGCGCTCGAGCACGGTGGTCACGAGCGGCAGGGCGGGCGAGAAGCTCGCGGCGATCCCGCCGGGCAGCTCGAGGGCGAGGCGGTAGTCGCCGGGCACGAGGCCCTTGAACATGAGCTCGAAGACGCCCTCGTCGTCCGTCGCGCTCAAACGACCCGTGCGGCTGTCGCCACTGCCCACGGGCTCGAGCACCACCGGGAGGTCGACCAGGGACAGGAGCTCGCCCGCGAGCTCGGGCAGCACGACGCCGTCGGCCAGCTGCACACGCACGAGCAGGTTGCCGCCGAACGTCACGTCCGTCGCCCGAATCACCGGATGCATGATCCAGCGTCCCGACTTCCCCGCCTCGTGGCCGAAGCTCTCCTCGACGTCGAAGTCGATCATGACGATCGTTTCTTCCTCGCCGATCTGGAGGTGCTCCGGCAGCTTCACCTTGAGTCCGCTCTGGCCCATGCTCGGCATGTGCAACTGGCCGTCGACGCGCGCACCTGGTGGCAGCGCGTGGTAGTCGGGTGAGGACGCGAAGATGCGGGTGCGGCCATCATCGCCCTCCACCTCGATGTAGCCGCCCGTGATCACGAGGCGCAGCTCGGAGTAATCCCCTGCGGGCAGCTCGATGTCGTCTACGATCGTGGCGACCTCGTTGCGCAGGTCGATGAGGTCGACGGTGTACGGATCGTCGTCGTCGATCAGGTTCACGGACCCGCCGGACCCGTGCAGGTTGATTTCCGAGATCGTGATGACTGCCGAATGGAAATCGCCCGGCGCGTCCGTCAGCAGCAGCGTGAAGCCGTTGCGGGACGAGTCCGGGCCGGGATCGAGGTCGGGGCTGGTCGTGCTGTCCGCGCATGCCGCTGCGCCGAGTACCAGCACGGCGGCCGTCGTCAGTCGGGCCAGGTTGCGTAGCATCCACTTCCTCCTGCTGAGCTCCATGGATGATGCCGCCGTCAGCATCGGGTACGCAGGGATGACGACGGGAGCGGGCGGAAGGTCACATCGGGCTCAGGCGACCTGCCGGATCACGCGACAGGGGTTGCCGGCAGCGAAGACGCCTTCGGGCACATCGCGTGCGACGACGCTCCCGGCGCCGATCACGGAGCGGGAGCCGATCGTGACGCCCGGAAGGATGATTGCGCCGCCGCCGACCCACACGTCGTCGCCGATCGTGACCGGCTTGCCGAACTCCCTGCCTCTGCGCGCCACCGGGTCCCACGGATGCATGGGCGTGTAGATCTGTACGGCCGGGCCGAACAGCGTATGGCTGCCGATCCGCACGGGGCAGACGTCCAGGACCACGCAGTTGAAGTTGAAGAAGACGCGCTCGCCCAGCTCGATGTTCACGCCGTAATCGCAGTAGAACGGCGGCTGCATCCAGACCGTGTCGCCGCCGCGCCCGAACAGCTCGATCAGCAGGCGACGTCGCTCGTCGGTGTCTTTCTCTCGCGTTGCGTTCAGTGCGTGGCAGAGATCGCGCGCCCGTTCCCTGCCGGCGACCAGGTCAGGGTCGTGCGGATCGTAGAGCTCGCCGGCGAGCATCTTTTCGCGTTCGCTTCGCATGGAACCGAGGAGTGATGTGCGGGGGGCAATGTTTCAGCGCTCTGCTCCGGGCGCCGATGCACGAGATGCGCCATGCCGGGGCATCTCCAGTGCTCGGCGCGGATTGACCGGTGGGCGATGCGCAGCCATTCTCCGGCATGATCCAGCGCCTGCCGCTCGTCACGGCCCTCCGCTACGTCCAGCCCCTCCGGGAGGGCGGGTCGCTACCGGCCGTCGTCGATACCGACGACGGCGCCTGGGTCGTCAAGTTCCGCGGGGCAGGGCAGGGACCGAAGGCGCTCGTCGCGGAGCTGATCAGTGCAGGCGTAGCACGAGCGCTCGATCTGCCTGTGCCCGACATCGCGCTCGTCGAGGTCGATCCGCAGTTCGGCGTCAGCGAGCCCGATCCGGAGATCCAGGATCTCCTCCGCGCGAGTCACGGCATCAACGTGGGCGTACGGTACCTGGACGGCGCGTTCAATTTTGCACCGAGCGCTGCGGGCGATCTCCTCGACGCGCGCACGGCCGCCCGCATCGTGTGGATGGACGCCCTGCTCACGAACCCGGACCGCACCCATCGCAACACGAACATCCTCGTGTGGCAGCGGCGCATCTGGCTGATCGACCACGGTGCCGCGCTGTACGCGCACCACGACTGGTCGAGTGTCGACGAAGCACGGACGCGCACGCCCTTCCCGCTGATCCGGGATCATGTGCTGCTGACGGTCGCCGATGACGTGGCGACCGTCGATGACGAGAGCGCATCACGGCTGACTGTGGACGTGCTCAGCGATATCATGAGCACGGTTCCGGACGAGCTGCTGCTGGGAGCACCCGGGGAGCTGGAGTTCGCCTCCGGCGACGAGGCCCGCACACGCTACGTCGCATACCTGACCACGCGCCTCGCCGGGCCACGCGTATTCGTGCAGGAGGCGTCGAGGGCGCGGGAGCGCGCGCTGGCGGAACCGCCCCGCAAGCTGAAGGCACGTCGATGAGCACAGGGGCCGGCGCACGCTGCGCGACGTCCTGGAGTACGCCATGAGCGTGCACGTGGAAGCGGCTCCCGAACAGGGCACGCGTGTCGCATACCATTTCGCGGTGCTGCGCGTCGTGCCGCACGTGCGCACGGGCGAGTTCGTCAACGTCGGTGTGGTGCTGCATGCCCGCACGGCCGAGTACCTCGGCATCCGCGTGATCACCGACGAGGCGCGGCTGCGCGAGCTCGCGCCCGACGTCGACATCGAGCTGCTCGCCCGGTACCTGCGCTGCTACGAGGGGATCGTCCGTGGCGACCCGGAGGCGGGCGCCATCGCGCTGCTGCCAACGTCCGAGCGCTTCCACTGGATGACCGCGCCGCGCTCCGACGTGCTGCAGCCGTCGCCTGTGCACAGCGGGCTGACCGAGGATCCCGAGGCCACGCTCGACGACCTGTTCCGCGAGTTCGTCGACCGCGGCTGAGATCCGCGAAGCTGTCCGACCACGACACGATGGCCGCCTCGTGCCAGCGCGGTACGAAAGGTGAAACAGGATCCTCCATGCGACTGGCCGATTTCATACGCTCCAACCGCGAGCACATCCTCGCCGAATGGGAGGAGTTCGCCCGCAGCTGCAGCCCCGCCAGCATCACGATGGATGTGACCGCGCTGCGGGACCACGCCAGCGCGATGCTCGGCGCATTCGCGGACGACCTCGTCACACCACAGAACAGGGCGCAGCAGCTCGCGAAGTCGCTGGGCCAACAGATGATGGCGGGGAACCAGTCTGCCGCGACGAAGCACGGCGCCGGTCGCGCGGAGAGCGGGTTCGACATCCGGCAGATGGTCGCGGAGTACAGGGCGCTGCGCGCGAGCGTGCTTCGCCTGTGGACGGAGGCGAAGGGGCGGCTGGATCACGATGACGTCGAGGACCTGATACGATTCAACGAAGCCGTGGACCAGGCGCTCGCGGAGTCGGTGGAAGCGTTCGACGCCAATGTCGAGCAGTCGAAGGAGATCTTCATCGGCATGCTCGGCCACGACATGCGAACGCCGCTCGGCGCGATCATGACCTCCGGCATCTATCTCCTCGAGAACGCGGGCCTCGATCAGCCGTATCGCGACCTGGCAGCGCGGATCGTGGAGGCCGCGCGCCGAACGACCGGCATGGTAGGTGACCTGCTCGACTTCACACGAAGCCGCCTAGGGGGCGGAATCCCTGTCCTGCGCGAGCCGATGGACATCGGTGAGCTCGCGCGGGAGGTCGCCGACGAGGTTGCAATGCCGAATCCCGACGCCATCATCGACGTCGATCTTCGCGGAGACCTGAGCGGTGAGTGGGATCGTGCCCGCCTGCGACAGGCGCTCACCAACCTGATCGGCAATGCGGTGCAGCACGGCACGCCGGGCACACCGGTCACCGTCACCGCGCGGGGGGAGGGAGACAGCGTGTCCGTATCGGTGCACAACGATGGCGTCGCGATTCCCGCCGATCAGCTGGACGGCATCTTCAATCCCCTGAAGGAGCGTCGCTCACCCTCACACCGCTCCACGCCAAGGGCGCCAACGGACAGCCTCGGGCTGGGTCTCTACATAGCGGAGCGGATCGTGAGCGCACACGGCGGCCACATCGAGGTCGACTCCGGCGCGGATTCCGGAACCACCTTCACGATCCAGCTCCCGCGCCGCGAGCCCGCCCCGCAAGACTGAAGTACGGGACGGCATTGGACTCTTTCAGATTCGTGCGCGTTCGCCGAATGGCCCTGCCGGGCCGTCCACGTGCGTCCCATATTCAGGCATGTGCTATCATGCGACGTCCCGGATCCCCGTCAGCGGGCATCAGGACCGCGACGACGGCCACCTTCACACCCGGCGCCTCCACGCCTCCGAGCTGATCCGCGTCAGCGACACACTGTGTACCGCCGAGCGCAACCTGGCCTGGGGCACGACCGAGGTCGCGCGCGCGACGCAGGTCGTGCTCGTGCGTCGCGGTGTCTTCGCCTACCGGACGCCGCGCGGCGCGTCGCTCGCCGACGCGACGTCGGCAATGCTGCTCAACGCGGGCGAGGAGTACGAGGTACGGCATCCGCTCGCGGGCGGTGATCACTGCACGGCGATCAGCTTCGACGAGGCCACGGTCGAAGACGCGTTGCGTCTCGATGGGGTTGCGTCCGGCAGCGGTCGCTCCGCCGGCGGTCGTACGCGCGCTGCGGGGCCGTTCACCCAGCCGGCTGCTCCCGTGCCCGTCCAGGCGATGGTGAGGCACGGAGCGCTGCTTCGTGTTCTGTCAGCGCGGGCAGCCGCGCCGGGTGTGCGCTCCTCGCACGTGTCGGACGTGAACGCGACGCTGGGTGCTGCGAGTGCCACCGGATCAGGTGACGCAGGCGACACACTCCAGGCCGACGAAGTCGCACTCGCGCTGCTGGGCTCGATCGTGCGCGGGGGCGGTCCCGCACGCGGGTCCGTGGTGGCGCGTCGCGCACGGACCGAGCGGCGCTGGAACGAGGCTATCGAGGGCATCCGTGTCTACCTCGCCGAGGATCCGTCGCGCAACGACTCGCTGCCGCAGCTCGCGCGGCTGGTGCACGTCTCACCCTACCACCTCGCGCGCGTGTTCCGGGCACAGACCGGGATGTCGATCCATGCGTATCGCACGCGGCTGCGTATCGCATCTGCACTCGAGCTGCTCACAGCGCGCGACGATGACCTCACGAAGATCGGGCTCGCACTCGGTTTCGCGAGCCACAGCCACTTCACGAGCCGCTTCAGTGCGCTGACCGGGATGAGCCCGACCGCGTGGCGCGAGCTGCGGCGACTTCCGGTCACGGGGGCACTGGTCAACTAGCTGGAGTCGCGTTCCGCAGGAATCCGCAAGCATCCCGCAGGACTTTGAAAGCCGCATGGAGGCGTGCGCTCCACGCGGTGGTGCCGCCGACGTCGCGCTGAGACGCCATTCATATTCGGGCGTGGGCGCTAACACGAGCCTCCTGGCAGTGACCACGTTCCAGCGCCCACGCCCGAAGCTCCATCCGCCGAAGCGTCGCGGACCTGACGCTGCCTCCTTCACCCGGGCTCGACTGGTTGACCCGCCCTCCGCTTCCCCCGAGCTTCATCCAGGTCGACCGATTGTCTGGCAGGCCCGTACGCTCGGGATCGTGCCTCCGGTACGCCGGAGGAACGGCCGCACGTCTTCAGTACCTGAACAAGCGAGCAGCTGATCTCCCCGATGCAGGACCGGCGCACCTTCCTCCACTGGGACCGCCACGCGCTTCCCGCCGCCGTAACCGTTCTGTCCGATGGTTACACGCACGCCGGCAGCCTGGACCTCGGCGACGCGTTGATCGCGCTTCCCGGCGCCCGTGCCGCCCGTCGTCTGAAGGAGCTGCTCGTCGAGGAGGCCGACCGCCGTGGGCTCCGGCTCGTGCCGCCCCGGATCGCCACGCTCGGCTCGCTGCCGGAATACCTGTATGCGCCGACCGCGCCACTTCTGGACGAGGGCACCAGCATCCGCCTCTGGCTCCAGCAGCTCAGGACCGCACCGCGCGAGGACCTCGACCTCCTCTTCCCGCACGCGCCGCATGACGCCGACGTCCGCGGCTGGCTCCACCTCGCGCGGACCGTCGGCGGGCTGCACGAGACCGTCGGCGCGGCGGGTCGCACCTTCGCCGACGTCGCGGAACGCTGCGACGCGTCGCTGCTCTACGACGACACGAACCGCTGGCGCGCGCTCGCCCGCCTGCAGGAAGGGTATGCAGCGGGCACCGAGCGCCTCGAGCGCGCCGACCGCGATCTCGAGCGCATCCGGGCCGTCGCGCGCAACGCCGTCACGTGCGACCAGGACCTGTGGATGATCGACATCGCCGAGATGCCACAGATCCTCCGCAGCATGGTTCGGCTTCTGCTCCGCGCACGCCCGGACACCGTTCGAATTCTCGTGCACGCGCCGGAATCCGAGGCCGACCGCTTTGACGAGCTCGGCTGCGTCATCCCGCGCGCGTGGATCCACGCTGATATCCCGCTGCGTGACGAGCAGCTCTCGGTCGTCGGTCATCCGTCGAATCAGGCGACCGAGGTCGCGCGCCACCTCGCCGGGCTCAGCGGCGAGCTCGCAGCGGACGAGATCGTCATCGGCGTACCCGACAGAGAGGTCGTACCCTACATCGAGCAGAACCTGGCGGCGTCGGACGTCAAGGTGCGTGATGCCGCCGGCACGCCGGTATCGCGCACGTCCGCGTACCGGCTGCTCCACGCGATCGCGGACGTCGTCCAGGACTGGTCGTTCGAGGCCGTCGCGGCACTGGCGCGCCACCCGGCGCTCGGCGACTGGCTGCGCCGGCGACGCTGGGATGTCGAACATCGTGGTGCGGCAGCGTTCCGCGAGCTGGACGGCTGGCTCATCCAGCTCGACGAGTTCCTGGCGGAGCGGCTGCCGGTCTCGCTCGAGCACGATCTGCCCGGCGCAGAGGGGCGCGGCCGCACGGTCGTGGAAGCGCTGCGCGTCGGGCTGATGGGGGAGACACTGCTCGGGAGGCTGAAAGGACGGCGCGCGCTGCGCGACTGGATGCCGGTGATCCTCGAGCTGCTTCTCGAGATCTACGGCGATCGCGCGTTCAGCCGCGACGTGCCCGAGGAGCGGAGGCTGCTCGGAGCCGCGGAGGCGCTCCGTGAGGCTGCACTCCAGCACCTCCATGTTGCGGCGGAGCTCGACGTCGAATGCGACGCAGCAGCCGCGATCCGCATCCTCCTCGACGACGTGCGTGGTGCAACGCTGCCGCCGGAGGCCGACGACGCCGCCATCGAGATGCTCGGCTGGCTCGAGCTCCACCTCGATGACGCACCCGTGGCGGTGCTCACGGGGATGAACGAGCCGTTCGTGCCCGAAGCGATCAACGCGGACGCGTTCCTGCCCAACTCGCTGCGCTCCCGACTCGGCGTCATCGACAACGACACGCGCCATGCGCGCGACGCCTATCACCTCACCGCGATGCTGCACTCTCGCCGGGTGCACGCAATCGCGGGACGTCGCACGATGCTCGGTGATCCGCTGCGGCCGAGCCGCCTGGTGCTCGCTGCGTCCGGTGACACGCTCGCACGCAGGATCCGCACGTTCCTGGATGAACACGCAGATCGCCCCACGGTGACGGCAGTCACGTCACGGTCGACGCCATCCGCGTTCGTACTGCCACCGCAGAAGACCATCACGCTCGACCCCGTTCCCGACACGTTCCGCGTCACCGATTTCCGCAGCATCCTCGCCGACCCGTACCTGTGGGCGCTCGAGCGGGTGATGGGCGGCGAAGGCGTGGATGACAGCGCGCGCGAGATGGACCCGCTGCGCTTCGGCAGCGTCGCGCACAAGGTGCTCGAGATGTTCGGCAGGTCCGAAGCAGCGGCGTGGGACGATGCCGAGCGCATCGCCGCCTGGCTCGAGCAGGCGCTCGACGCGTATGTCGGTGCGGTCCTCGGGCGGACGCTGCCGGCGGTTGCCTTGCAGGTCGAGCAGCTCCGGCTCCGGCTCCGGTCGTTTGCGCGCTGTCAGGCCGCGTGGGTCCGCAAGGGATGGCGGACGGTCGGCATCGAGTGCGGAACACCGGAGGGCGGCGCGCCGTTCGACGTCGACGGTGCGATTGTGCGGCTGAACGGTCGCATCGATCGCATCGACTACCACGAGGGGCGCAACGAGTGGGCGCTCTTCGACTACAAGACGTCCGAACGGGCCGCTCCGCCGGAGGACGCGCACCGCACGCGCAGGGGAGAGTGGACCGACCTGCAGCTGCCGCTCTACCACGCGATCCTGCCGCACGTCGTGGACGGCATGGGGCGTCGCATCGTGGAGGACGCGGATGCCGTCGTCAGCACCGGTTACATCACGCTTTGCGGTGACCCGAACGAGATCGAGTTCCGGCTCGCCGAGTGGACGCCCGAGGATCTCGCCGATGCGCTGGAGGCGGCGCGCGCGGCGGTCCGCATCGTCCGCGAGAACGCATTCAGCTTCGTCGGCGTGAGCGATGACTGGCTGAGCGACGACCTGGCCGAGCTGCTGGGGACCGGCCGCCTCGTCCTCGAGGACGAGGAGCTGAAGGACGAGGTGGTGCTGTGAACACGGCCCAGCACAGCCTCTTCGATGCACTCGAGCCTGCGGTGCCGCGCGATCTCATCCTCGCATCGGCCGGCTCGGGCAAGACGTTCCGCATCTCATCGGACATCATCGCGCTCCTGGCGCGCGATGAGGCGCCGGACGAGATCTTCGCTTCGACCTTCACGCGCAAGGCCGCGGGCGAGATCCTGGATCGCGTGCTGATCCGACTCGCGAAGGCGGCGCTCGATGCCGGCGAGGCGCGCGAGCTTGCGGTGCACGCGCGCGTGGACGCGGTGACGTGCACGCCCGAGTTCTGGCGTACCGTACTCGATAGGTCGGTGCGTCGATTGCACCGGATGAATATCGGTACGCTGGACTCGTTCTTTCTCCGCACGGTGACCAGCTTCTCGGCCGAGCTGGGTATGCCGACGGTCTGGCGCATCGCCGACCAGCCGACGGCGAAGCGTCTGCGTTCGCTCGCACTGCAGGACGTGCTGAATCGCACTGACAGGACCGTCCTGATCGAGCTCATCCGCGGCATGATGCCGCGAGCAGCGACGCGCTCCCTGCACGAGGCGCTGCTCCGCAAGGTCGACACCCTGGTCAAGGTTCACTACGCTCTCGACCCGACGATCGACGGACACTGGTCAGCGTTTGACGCGCTCGCCGCCAACAGCGATCCGGCGACGCTCGAGGCGGAGCGCCTGCGGCTCGCCGCGCTGTTCGCGCAGCAGGAGGCGCCGCTCACGAAGTCGGGCACCCCGCGCAGGCACTGGGTGAATGCGCTGGCCGAGATCGCTGCGGCGCTCCAGGCCGGCGACTGGCGCACCTTCATGGCGTCGAAGCTGGTCGAGCGTGCGCGCACCGGAGACGTCTATGATTCCCACGCCGTCCCGCTCGACCTCGAGCGCGTCATCGACCAGGCGATCGCGGTCGCCCGGGCCGAAGTCGCGCTGATACTGAAACGTCGGTCGCACGCACTCGGCGATTTCGCGCGCCGCTACACCGCGGCGCTGGAGCGGCGCCGTGCCGAGCTCGGCGCCTACGAGTTCGACGACATCACGCGCGTGCTCGGCGGTCCCGATCCACTGGGCAGCCGCGAGGACATGTACTACCGGCTCGACGCGCGCGCGAAGCACCTGCTGCTCGACGAGTTCCAGGACACGTCCATCCCGCAATGGGAAGCGCTCCACCCCCTCGCCGATGAGCTGCTGTCCGGACACCTCGGCGAGCGCGCCGGCGTGATCGTCGCCGACCCCAAGCAGTCGATCTACGGCTGGCGCGGCGGCACCCCTGACCTCGTGCGCCAGATCGGCGAGAGCTATGCGCTCGGCCGCGGCGAGCTGACGAAGAGCTGGCGCTCGAGTCGTGTCGTGCTCGATTTCGTGAACGACCTGTACACGCGCATCGGCGATGACGGTGCGTGGGGCGACGGCAGCCAGCAGGAGCTCGACGAGCGCCACGCCATCGTCGCACGCGACTGGCTGCGGGAGTTCACGCCGCATACGCCAGCAAAGGAGCTGGCCGGCCACGTGCTCGTGAAGGTCGGCCCGCGCGACGAGGGGTCGGGAGAGGCGCGGCCGAGGCTGAGCGCGTATGCGGCACGCCACGTCGCGCAGCTGCATGCGCGCATGCCGGACTTCACGATCGGCGTGCTGACGCGGACGAATGCGGCCGTCGCCCGCATGATGCTGAACCTGAAAGCGGAGGGTGTGCACGCGAGCGAAGAGGGCGGCAACCCGCTCACCGACGCGGCGAGTGTAACAGCCGTGCTGGCGCTGCTCCGGGCGTGCGACAACCCGGGCAACATGATCGCGCGTTACCACGTCGCGAACACACCGCTCGGCGCAGCGATCGGGTACACCGACCACCGCGACGAGGCGGCCACGCTGGCGCTCTCAGCGGAATGGCGGCGCCGCCTCCTCGAGGATGGCTACGGCGCGACGATCACGGACCTGGCGAAGAAGATCGACCATGCGTGCGACGCGCGTGAGCGACGTCGCCTGACACAGCTCATCGAGCTGGCGTTCCGGTTCGAGGACGGCGCGACGCTGCGGCCATCGGACTTCGTGCACTTCGTGCGCAACGAGCGCGTCGAGGATCCGGTCGCTGCGAACGTGCGCGTCATGACCGTGCATCAGGCCAAGGGTCTCGAGTTCGACATCGTCGTGCTGCCGGAGCTGGACGCGCCACTCGTTCGCGCCACGTACCAGGAGATAATCGCGTACAGGCCACACCCCGGGGCACGCGTAACGCGCGCGTTCCCATACGTGCACATCGGCCTGCGCTCACTCTTCAGCGACCTGCCCGAGCTGCAGGAGGCCCACGATCAGCTCTTCCGCAACGAGCTGCGGGATGGCCTCAGCATCCTGTACGTCGCCCTCACACGGGCGCGGCATGCGCTGCATGTGATCGTCAAGCCGAACCAGGGGAGGGGGCGCTCCGGCGCGCGCGTGATCCTCCGCACACTCGCGCCCGGTCACACGACGTTCGAGGAAGGCGCTGTCGTGATCGAGCGCGGCGATCCGCAGTGGTACGAGACGGAGCGGAGGCGGCGCGCTCAGGAGACAGCGGCACATCGGGAGCAGACACAGGACGGCGACGCCCCGACCGATGCGCACCCTCGCATCACCCTCCGCGCGCCCGGCGTGCGGCGCCGCGCTCTGCCTCGCCGCAGCCCATCACAGCTCGAGGGCCACGGCCGGGTCGACCTGCGCATGCTGCTCCGGCTCTCCGATGCGGTGAGCCGCGGGTCCGTCGTACACCGGTGGTTCGAGGAGATCGGCTGGCTCGAGGACGGAGTGCCGGGCGACGAGGAGCTCCTCGCGCTCACCCGCGAGGTCGCGAGCGGCCTGACCGACGAGGATGCGACGGCGCTGCTGAGATCCTTCCGGCAGTGGCTTGCATTGCCGAAACTCGCGCGCCTGCTGCAACGTTCCGGGTGGCCGGCGGGCTCTGAAGTGGCACACGAGGTCCCGTTCCTCGCGCGCGAGGGCGACACCATCGTCGAGGGCTACATCGACCGCCTCGTGCTGACACGGACGAACGGACGCGTCACGTCGGCTGCGCTCATCGACTTCAAGACCGACGCCGTGTCGAGTCGGACCGAGGTCGAGGAGCGGAGGACGCATTACAAACCGCAGGTCGACGCGTACCGGCGTGCGGTGTGTCGGATGTATGGACTCGAGCTGGTGGACGTCCAGGCATGGCTCGTGTTCCTGGAGGCCGGTGCGGTAGTGGAAGTCCCGTGGAAGAGCGACGAAGCGTGAACGGAAGGCAGGGGAGCATGCGAGCGAAGGTTCGTTGGGTAGTGGCAGCGGCTGCCGTCGCTGCACTGCATGGAACCACCGCAGGCGACGCGCTCGCGCAGGCGCCGGCGAGCGGGTTCTCGTTCCGGCACGAAGCCACGATCCAGGCGCCACGGGCGGACGTGTTCCGCGCACTGGTCGAGCAGGTCGGCTCCTGGTGGGATTCCGAGCACACCTACACCGGCGACGCGAGCAACATGTCGATCGATGCGCGACCGGGAGGGTGCTTCTGCGAGATGTTTCCGGGCGGAGGCGGCGTCGAGCACATGCGCGTCGTCTATGTCATGCCGAACCAGGTGCTGCGCCTGTTCGGCGGCCTCGGGCCCCTGCAGGAGCATGGCGTCGCCGGCAGCATGACGTGGACGCTGACTGACTCCGGCGACGCCACACACGTGGACCTCGTCTATTCGATCGGCGGCTACACTGACGTGGGCTTCGAGGCGTTCGCGCCACCGGTCACCGCCGTGATCGGGCACCAGCTGCGCCGCCTGAAGGCGTATGTCGAGACGGGCGAGCCGGGCGGCCCCTGACTCACCCGGCCAGCCGCTGGGCCAGACGACGATCCAGTGACAACGCCCCGCTGCCGCGCACGACCAGCGCGGCAGCAAGCCCCGCCGCCAGCAGGTGATACTCGAACCCCTCGCCTGCCTGATTGCCGAACCAGTTCATGAAGAAGCCATTGGGCACGTGCTGTGTCAGCGCGGCGCCCACCATGACGACGCCGATGCCCAGCGCGGCCACGCGACCGAGTACGCCCACCGCAAGCGCCAGCGGCCCGAAGAACTCGATCACGATCACCAGGACCGCGATCACCACGGGCAGGCCGTACTCCACCGTCAGGTGACCCATCGTACCACTGAAGCCCGGCCCACCGAACCAGCCGAGCAGCTTCTGTGCGCCATGCGGGAACATGACGAGCGCGAGTGTCGCGCGGAGAACGAGCGCGACGCGGTCGTCACCCGTACGCAGCAACGCGTACAGCACGCCGTTCGTCGTGCGCCCGCTCTCCTCCACCACACGTCCCAACCCGTTCCCCGCGACCCTCGTGCTCATACGCAATCTCCTTCCAGTATATGACAAGACAACTGTTGACCAATCAACTATCATCCTGATAAGATGGCGGCGGTCACCGGACCTCGATTACGCCGCCTGCGCCTGGATCCGCTCCAGGTAGCCGATCAGCTCCCGCATCTCCCTCTCGTCGAGCGGCGCCAGCAGCGCCTCGTCCGCACGGTCCACCGCCTCGTCCAGCCCCGCGAGCAGCTCCAGCCCCACGGGGGTGATCGTGCAGAGGACCTGCCGGCGGTCGTCCTGACAGCGCTCGCGACGGACGAGGCCCTTCGCCTCGAGCCGGTCCAGCAGCCGCGTGATCCCCGGCGTCCTGTCCATCATCCGCTCGGCGATGTCCATCGTGGGCAGCGGATCGGGCCGCGCGCCGCGCAGGATGCGCAGCACGTTGTACTGCTGCATCGTCAGCCCGTGCGGCTCGAGAACCTGCGTCAGTGCGCGCCGCAGCGCATCGGCCGTGCGGAACACGGCAACCAGCGCCTGCTGGTAGAGCGGGATGGACCGCGTGCGGCTGGTGGTGACAGTGCTCATGGATCCACGGTAAAACCATATATTTGACGTGTCAAGTATCTCCCGGGATCGCTCGGCTCGCCGGTTCACGCCGGCAGCGCCCGGCTCAACGCTTCGATCTGTCCCTGACACCCGTAGCGGCCCTATGTTCGATCAGGCATCCCGAAGCACCGCTTCAGTCCTTCGATCATGAGAAAGCCGATGCGCCTTCTACCCGTCTGCGCGGGAGTCCTCCTGGTCGGCACGCCGGTCGCCGCCCAGATGCCGTCCACCGACATCTTCGTTGCCGATCTCCGCGTCGAGGGGCAGGCGATCGAGCTGGGCACACCGCGGAATGCGACCGATCGGCCCGGCTATGACAACCAGCCCTGGTTCCTGCGTGACGGCAGCGGCTTTCTCTACAACTCCGACATGGGCGGGCAGACCGACATTTTCCGATTCGACCTCGAGCGCTGGGCATCGACGCGCGTAACGCGGACGCCGGAGAACGAGTTCAGCCCCTCGCTCACGACGGATGGCGAGATGCTGGTCGTGCGCTGGCCTGCCGACATGTCGACGGGCGCACTCTGGCGGTACTCGGGGAGGGGGGATCCGATCGGCGAGCATCCGTTGAGCGTCGAGCGCGTCGGGTACTACGCTGTCGTGCCGGAGGTGGGGATCGCGTACTTCGTGAACGACTCCGTGCGGACGTTCAGGGTGAGGCGCATGAACGGCGAGGCTTACACGGTGCTCACGGGACTGTCCGGCTCAGCGCCCCAGCACATCCCCGGCACGGTCGCGGTGAGCTTCATGATGCCCCTCGACGACGGCCGCGTCTGGATCCATTGCCTCGACCTCGAATCCGGCGACATCACCCCGATCGTGCCCGCGGCGGGAGAGGCGCTCAGTTACGCGTGGCTGGAGGGCGGCGTGCTGCTCATGCCGGATGGCAACGCCGTGTTCGCGTTCGATCCGCAACGCGACGCCGGGTGGCGCGAGGTCGCTCGCTTTACCGACCCGGCGCTCGCGAAGATCGTCCGTATCGCGGTCAGTGCAGCGGGCGACCGCGTTGCGCTGGTAGCGGAACAGGCGCGCTGAACGCAGCGGTCCGCTGCGCATGAACGCGCTCCTGGCCGGCGTTGGCCGTACGGGCGGCCGGCCATCCCGAGCGCGCCTACATCGAGCTGGCGCCCACCACCGGCGGATTCATCTTCATCTCGGCCGCGCACGGCAGGTTGCGCAGCGCGCTGTCCAGCCCGCGCATGCTGATCACGAATGTGCGCGTCTCGTTGTCGTAGGGGTCCACGGCGCGGACCACGACACGGTGTGCCCTGCGGGCCCGCTCCGTGAATTCCGCAACCCTGTCCATCCTCAGATACGCCATCTCGTTGCCGCTCAGCAGGGTCCAGTACTCCTGGGGCCCCGGCTCGTCGTGGTCGAAGCGGTACTGTACGAGGATGTCGTTGTCTTCGTCCCCGGCATAGTACGTTCCGATGACGAGAATGACGTTCAGGCCGTCCTCCATGCACTTCCAGCCCAGCCCACCGGCTTCGTTGTCCGCGATCGAGAGGATGAACGAGTTGTTCGCGTCCGTCAGCGCGTCGTGCGCGATGCTGACGCTGAAATCCCCCTCCTCGAACTCGCGCTCGATTACGCTCGCCTGCGCATGGAGCGCGGACGGCATGATGACCCACGCAGCCGCAATGAGAGCAGCCTGCATCGAACGCATCCGTCCCTCCTTGTCGAGCATCATCGCTCCACGGAGCAGCTTCGCTCCTTCGAGTTTCAATGGCAGGTGGCCCGCTCGTCGCGTCTCGACCGTATCGTTCTGCGGTTTCGGCCGAGACGGCTACAATGTGCGCGGCAACGGAAATCAGGTGCGACCTGGCATGTCGTACTCGCGATCTCCAAGCAATGGCCGGTCAAGCAGATAGCCATTCGCCGCCGGATCCGGTGCCGCGTGCACCGCCCTGAATGCCGCAGGTACGGTGCCGCGCGCATGTGGAATTGCGGCCGAGGCGCGCCGCCGGCTGTACCGACGGCGCGCAAGCATGTCATGGGGTACTCAGGGCCAGAGCCAGCCGAAGACGCCTGCGGTGAGAAGTGCGTAGACGAGTGCGTCGAACACGTTCTTGAACGTTGTGCTCCACTTGCGTCCGGTCCAGATCGACTCCTGCACCTGTCCCAGAGCATACGCAGCGAATGCAGTCGTGCCGGCGAAGCGGAAGGCGTCCAGGTAATCCGCACCCGGGCCGAGTGCGCGTCCCGCGACGTATGCGGCGAAGATGCTCACGATCACGGTCAGGACGAACCACTGCATCAGGTTCTTGCCCATGGCGGGCTCACCGGGAGGGTGGACGGTCATGAGCACGACGGGACCTTCGCGGTACTTCTGCAGGAACTCGGGATCCTTCATTGACGACATTCCGTCGCCGCGCGGCACCATGTAGTCGCCGGGCGGCACGCTGCGCAGGGCCGTCCGTGCCGCTTCCTCGTCGGGCAGCTTCGACCAGTCGTTCATGTGGAGCGGCAGGAGCATGTGGAGGAGCGCGCTCGCAATGAACACGACCAGGGCCGAGACCAGGATGGGAAGCCAGAGTGCCATCAGGGACACCATGCGTGCCTCCGTGCTTGGGGAAGGTCAGCCTGCTGTTACGACGCTGCGCTGCGTGCTCGGTTCGACTGTCATGCGGGGATGCGCACACGATGTCGTGTCAGTGCGCGAAAGGAAAGAGTCGTGTTGCGGGCGGCTAACGCCGTTGCTCCACCAGCCATTCCGCGAACGCGCGATCGCTCGGTGCAAGCGGCAGCTCGAGCAGCCCGGTACGCTCGACCCAGCGGATGTCCTCGTGCTCGAGCGGCTGCGGCTCACCGCTGCACTCGACGTGCACGAAGCGGATCAGGAAGGGCGAGCCCGCGTCGTGTTGCTCGAATAGGACGTCGCCGATGCCGGTCACGCGCATGCCGAGCTCTTCGGCCAGCTCCCGCTCGGCCGCAGCCAGCAGCGATTCGCCCGGCTCGAGCTTGCCACCCGGGAACTCCCAAAGGCCGCCATGCCGCTTGTGGCGTGGTCGCTGGCAGACCAGGAACCGGCCCGCCCGCTCGATGACGGCGGCAAGCACCGGGATGTCCGGGTCGCGGATTTCACGGGGTGCTGCTGACACGCGCGTCCATGCTGGTGGCAGGGGAAACGGCACACGGCCGTTGACTGTGTCGGATCTTCCGGCCCGCGCGGAGGATCGCGTCCTCCGGGCGGGCGCCCCAGAATAGGACGAGCCCCGGGGCGTGGCCAGCGTCGATTCCTGGCCCGCCCGGTCGTCTTCAGATGGACGATGGCAGCACACGACCAACGCGGCCCCCGTCCACGGCCGCTACTCCGGAGGTTGATCCATGCCGAAGTACCTGTTGATCGCGCGTGACGGCGAGGAGTGGGAGACGTTCGCGGCACAGGCTACGCCTGCGGACATCGAGGCGTGCATCGGTCGCTACATCGAGTGGAGCGAGCGCCTGCGCAGCCAGGGCAAGCTGATTACGAGCGAGAAGCTGAAGGAAGGCGAGGGCCGCGTGGTTCGCGCAGAGCGCGGTGCGGTGCGGGTGACGGACGGACCGCACGTCGCCAGCAAGGAGGTGATCGGTGGCTTCTGGCTGTTCGAGGCCGACAGCTACGACGATGGCGTAGAGCTCATCCGCGACCACCCACACCTCGAGTGGGGCACACTCGAGCTGCGGCAGATCGAGGAGTTTTGAACGACCGGGCCACGGACCACCTGTTCCGGCACGCGACGGCACAGGTGGTCGCGGCGCTCACGCGTGAGCTTGGCGCCCATCGCATCGACCTCGCCGAGGAAGCCACGCAGGACGCTGCGCTGAAGGCGCTCGACGTCTGGCGCTTTCAGGGTGTGCCATCGAACCCACGCGGCTGGCTCTACCGCGTCGCACGCAACCGTGCACTCGATGTGCTGCGGCGCGAGGCGAACTACGAGAGCAAGCTCGCGCAGCACGTAGAAGAGCACGCCACACCGGCGGCCCGGCGTCGCGGCGAGTCCCGGGACGCGCCCCCGCACATGCGACGCTGGACGCCGCCGGCCGTCGGTGAGGTCCCCTTCGACGACGCCGAGCTTGCGCTCATCTTCCTTTGCTGTCACCCGCGTCTTTCGCCGGACGCGCGCATTGCACTCACGCTTCGCCTCGCCGGCGGGTTCAGTGTCGACGAGATCGCGGCCGCCTTCCTCGCCGAGCCCGCGACGATCGCGCAGCGCATCGTACGCGCGAAGCGTACGCTTGCGGCCGTGGACGACCGCGTCGAGCTCACGGACCCGACGGACACTGCCGGCCGGCTCGACAGCGTGCTCGAGGCCCTCTACCTGCTCTTCAACGAGGGCTACGACGCACACTCGGGCGCACAGCTCGTGAGAACAGAGCTCTGCAATGAGGCGATCCGCATGATGAGACTGATCGCGAACGATCCACGTACCGCGCTTCCGCATGCGCATGCACTGCTCGCGCTGATGCTGTTCCAGGCGAGTCGCCTGCCGGCGCGTGTGGATGAGGAGGGGGAGCTCGTGCTGCTCGCGGATCAGGACCGGAGCCGCTGGGATCGGGCACTCATTGCCGAGGCCTTCCACCACTTCGACCTGTCCACCACGGGCGAGCGACTCACGTCGTGGCACGTGCAGGCGGCAATCGCGACGGCGTACGCGAAGGCAGCGACGTGGGACGCGATCGACTGGAAGCTGGTGCTCATGCTCTACGACCAGCTATACGAAGTCGAGCCTACACCCGTGGTCGCGCTGAACCGCGCGATCGCGCTCGCGCACGTGGAGGGACCGAAGGCAGGGCTGGAGGCCGCGCTGCCCCTGCTCGAGCATCCCGCAATGCGGCGCTACTTCCTGCTGCCCGCGACGCTCGCGGCATTCGCGCAGCAGCTCGGCGCGGCCGAGACGGCGACGTCGTACTACCGGATGGCGCTGCGCCTCCCCTGCAACGACGTGGAGCGCCGGTTCCTCGAGAAGCGCCTGCAGGCCGTCAGCCCGGGCACTCCGCTCCGCGACATTCCGGTCGCCGACATTCTGCCGTAGGCGGTTGATTCACGGCGCATTGCAGCCTCACACCCAGCGCGCCTGGATCGCGTCGAGCGCGGCGCTCCCCGGGCACAGCTCCTCGAACGGCAGCGCGTTGAGCGGGGTGTCCACCGTCTCGAGGATGTCGTGCATGTCCGGCTGTCCCGTATCCACGTAGAGCAGTCCGGTCGGCACCTCACCGGCGGCCTGGCGCGCCTGGATGTAGGACCACGCCGCGTCGCGGTCCGTCGGGTCGTAGCCGTCCGCGACCCGTCGCAGCCGGAGCATGCTCCCGTCGTGCAGCGTGACGTGCGCGACGTCGCCCATGGTGTAGCTCGACGTGATCTCCTCCGCGGGCGGTACGAAATCCGCGCTCACGATCTCGACGTCCCGCTCGCGCGTCGCGCGATAGCTGCGGGTCGACCCTTCGTGGTCGTTGAAGGTGACACAGGGCGAGATGACGTCGATCAGGGCGAACCCCTTGTGCGCGATGCCCGCCTCCAGCAGCGGCACGAGCTGCGCCTTGTCCCCCGAGAACGAGCGCGCGACGAACGTCGCGCCGAGCGAGATCGCGAGCAATACCGGATCGATCGGTGCCTGTCGATTCGCCTCCCCCTTCTTCGTCCGGGAGCCGATCTCCGCGGACGCACTGAACTGCCCCTTGGTCAAGCCATAGACGCCGTTGTTCTCGAGTACGTACAGCATGTCGACGTTGCGACGGATCGCGTGGCAGAGCTGACCCAGCCCGATCGAGAGCGAGTCGCCGTCGCCGGAGACGCCGATGCAGGTGAGGGTGCGGTTGGCCGCGGCGGCACCGGACGCAATCGCGGGCATCCTGCCGTGCACGGCGTTGAAGCCGTGGGCGCCGCCGAGGAAGTACGTCGGCGTCTTGGCGGAGCAGCCGATGCCGCTCAGCTTGGCGACGCGGTGCGGCGGAACCTCGAGCCGCCAGAATGCTTCGATGATCGCGGCTGTCACCGAGTCGTGGCCGCAGCCGGCACAGAGGGTCGACATCGCGCCCTCGTAGTCGCGCCGCGTGAGCCCCAGCGCGTTCTTCGGCAGCGACGGGTGATGGACGCGCGGCTTGGCGATGTATGTCATGAGTGCACCTCGACGATGCGGCGCTGCGGTTGTGTGGGTGCTGCGACGTCGATCGCCGTCAGCACGCCCTCGACGACGGCATCGGCCGGGAGCGGGTATCCGCCGAAATGCGTGATGCTGCGCAGCTTCTCGCGTGGCGCGCCCGCTTCCACGAGCAGCAGGTGGTACAGCTGCGCGTCGCGGTTCTGGTCGACGACGAACGTGATGTCGTGCGCATCGATGAAGCGCGCGACGTCGTCGGGGAAGGGGAACGCGCGGGGCCGCAGAAAGTCGGCGTGGATGCCCAGCCCGGCCAGGTGCGCCTGCGCCTCGATCACGGCGCGCCGCGAGCTGCCGATCGCGATCAGGCCGAACGGTGCGCCCGACGACGCCGGGATGTGCTCGGGCGGCGGAACGTGCGCGGCCGCGTTCTCGATCTTTCGTGCAAGTCGCTCCATGACATCGGCGTAGGCCGGCGGGTCCTCCGTGTACCGGCCGAACCGGTCGTGCCCGGATCCGCGCGTGAAGAACGCGCCCTTCGGGCTCTGGCCGGGAAGCGTGCGGTACGGGATGCCGTCGCCGTCCACGTCGAGGTACCGCGAGAACGTCTCGACGTGCTCCAGCGCTGCGGCGTCGAGCACCTTGCCCCTGTCCGGCCGGTAGGCGTCGTCCCACGTGAGGCGCGGTACCACCCAGTCGTTCATGCCGATGTCCAGGTCGCTGACGACGAACACCGGCGTCTGGAAGCGCTCGGCCAGGTCGAACGCGGCGACGGCATGGGTGAAGCACTCGTGCGGGTCGGCCGGAAAGAGAGCGATGTGCTTTGTGTCCCCGTGCGATGCGTACACGACGCTCAACAGGTCGCCCTGCTGCGTGCGCGTGGGCATGCCTGTCGAGGGGCCGACGCGCTGCACATCGAAGAAGACTCCGGGGATCTCCGCGTAGTACGCGAGGCCGATGAACTCGCTCATCAGCGAGATGCCCGGGCCGCTCGTCGCGGTGAATGCACGCGCGCCGTTCCAGGTCGCGCCGAGCACCATGCCCGCCGCCGCCAGCTCATCCTCCGCCTGCAGGATCGCGACGCGCCGCTTTCCCGTCCCGGGGTCCGTCCGGTACTTCGCCGCGAACGCGGAGAACGCGTCGATGAGCGACGTCGACGGCGTGATCGGGTACCACGCGGCGACTGTCGCGCCCGCATACAGGCAGCCGAGCGCGGCCGCCGTATTGCCGTCGACCAGAACGTGACCGTCGAGCGCGTCCATCCGCCTGAGCCGGATCGGCAGCGGGCACTCGAGGTTGCCGCGCGCGTACTCGTAACCGATGTCGATCGCCAGGTAGTTCGAGTCGAGCAGCGCCTGCTTGCGACCGTACGTCTCACTGAGCAGTGCCCGGACGACGTCGAGCTCCACCTCGAGCAGCGCGGCGAGGGCCCCGACGTACATGATGTTCTTCATCAGGATCCGCTCGCGGACGCCCGCGAAGTTCTCCGCGCAGAGCGCAGCGAACGGGATACCCAGAAACGTGACATCCTCGCGCAACAGCGAGCGGTCCAGCGGCCGCGTCGAGTCATACAGAATCCAGCCCCCGGATACGACTTCGGCGATGTCGCGCTGGTAGGTGGCGGGGTTCATCGCGACGATCAGGTCGAAGCGCGGCGTGCGCGCGACGTGCCCGTCGGCGCTCACCCGGATCTCGTACCACGTCGGCAGCCCCTGGATGTTCGACGGGAACAGGTTCTTGCCGGAGACGGGGATCCCCATTCGGAAGATCGCCTGGCGCAGCAGCGCGTTCGCGCTTGCCGACCCGGTCCCGTTGACGGTTGCGATCTTGAACGCGAAGCGGTTCGTACGGTCCTGCACCATGGCCGTCATAGCGCGACCTCCACCCCGGTTGGCACCTGCTGGCCGGCGTAGGGCAGCAGGATCTCCGATCTCATCATGTCCCATGCAGCCGTCGGGCAGCGTTCCGCACACAGGCCGCAGTGAATACACACGTCCTCGTCCTTTACCATCACTCGTGCCGTGTGCTGCAGCGGCTCCGAGACGAACAGCGGCTGGTCGAGGTTGTTCGCGGGGGCCGTGAGGCGCTGCCGCAGCTCGGCATCGGGCGCGTCGTGCACGATGGTCAGGCAGCTCATCGGGCAGATGTCGATGCACGCATCACACTCGATGCATGCCGACGCCGTGAAGTGCGTCTGGATGTCACAGTTCAGGCAGCGCTCGACCTCGCGCAGCGTCTGGTCCAGGTCGAAGCCCAGCTCGACCTCGACCTTCACATTCATGAGCCGCTGCTGCAGGGCGACGTGTTTCATTGCAGCACGGCGCGCGGGCTCGTAGTCGTTGCTGTAGCTCCATTCGTGCAGCCCCATCTTCGTGCTCAGCAGGTTCATGCCGACCGCGGGGCGCTCCGTGACAGGGACGCCGGTGCAGTGGTTGTGGATCGAGATCGCGGCCTGGTGCCCGTGCGCCACCGCCCAGATGATGTTCTCGGGGCCCCACGCGCCGTCACCGCCCGCGAACACGCCCGGCATCGTCGTCTGATGCGTCACGCGGTCGACGACCGGCATGTCCCACTCGTTGAACGCGATGCCGATGTCGCGCTCGAGCCACGGGTACGCGGGCTCCTGGCCGATCGCGAGGATCACGTCGTCGCAGGGAATCACGACACGGTCGAGCGTGCGTGAGCGCTGCCGCCCGGCGTCGTCGTACCACTCGACGACGTCGAATGCCATGCCCACGAGCCGACCGTTCTCGATGACGAAGTGCGATGGTGCATGGTTCTCGATGATCGCGACGCCCTCCTCCTCCGCGTCCGACAGCTCCCAGGGCGATGCCTTGAAGTACGGGCGCGAGCGGCGCGCCATCACTTTCACGTCCCTCGCCCCGAGGCGCAGCGACGTGCGGCAGCAGTCCATGGCCGTGTTGCCGACACCGATCACGAGCACACGCTCGCCAATCCGGTCGATGTGACCGAATGCGACGGACTCCAGCCAGTCGATGCCGATGTGGACGTGCGCCGGATCATCCCAGCGACCCGGCGCGTCCAGCTCCTTGCCGCGCGGTGCACCGGATCCGATGAACACTGCATCCCACCCCTCTCGGAGCAGCGCGTCCATCGACGTGACCGGTGTGTTCAGCCGCAGGTCCGCACCCATGTCGAGGATCATCCCGATCTCCTCCTCCAGCACCTCGGGCGGGAGACGGAACTGCGGGATGTTCGACCACATGAGACCGCCGGGTCGGTCGTGCTTCTCGAAGAGCGTGACGTGGTAGCCCAGCGGCAGCAGGTCGTTCGCGACCGTGAGCGACGCGGGACCCGCCCCGATGCATGCGACACGTTTGCCGTTCTTCCGCGCAGGGGCCTTCGGCAGCCGCGACGTGATGTCGCCCTTCATGTCTGCCGCGACACGCTTCAGCCTGCAGATCGCGACCGGCTCTCCATCCACGCGGTGCCTGCGACACGCAGGCTCGCACGGACGGTCACAGGTGCGGCCGAGAATGCCGGGGAAGACGTTCGACTGACGGTTCAACAGGTAGGCGTCTGCGAAGCGGCCCTGTGCGATCAGGCGGATGTACTGCGGAACATCGGTGTGGGCCGGACACGCCCACTGACAGTCGATGACTCTGTGATAGTACGCGGGGTCGGTCGTGTCCGTGGGCCGGACCGCCCCGCCTTCCGGATAGCCGTCGTGTGCTGTCATTGCCGCGGCTCCACTGCGCGCATGTCGCGGGACACATCGGCATCGCGCGTGATGGAAATGGTGGGACAAATCGCACCGGTGCAGCGTGCGGGATACTCGAGCCAGACCAGTTCAGCCGGATCGTCGACCACACGTCGCTCCTCCACGCGCGCGAGCACGCCAACGTCTGCAGCGGGGACCGAGTGGTCACAGGTGGAGCAAAACGCCATGTGATGGGGCATGGCTTGCCTCCTGGGGGAAGGCCGTGTCTCTCGAATGTAGGATGCCGGGGATTGGCATGGGTAGGATTGTTTCCGGAAGGGCGTGTCGGGAGAATCTTTATTCGAACGCCGCGGGTGACGGGGGGGCGTGAAGGAGGAGGGGTGCTGGGCACTTCGGGACCGGCGGCGCGGGCGAAGTGGCGGGCTGGGGAATGAGGTGGGGCAGCGTCGAAATGCGGCAGGGGAGATCGACTATGCTGTATTGCACCGATGCGTCTTCACGTTGCCGTCATGTTGCCAGGAAGGTCCCGCTTCTCGTACACGCCGGTGATCCTCTCCCCATCCCACACATACGTCAGGTGCTGCACCTCCCGGCAGTTTCGCACCCGGCGCGGATTGAACACCGCAACGCACCGTCCCCCCTCCAGTCGAACGCTGTCATAGGCGATGCCATCACTGCCGTCGCGCCGCGCCGCGCGCGCGAAGGCCTGTGACGCGCCGTAGTCGTCGGGGTCGTAGACCGCGGGAAGCTGCGCCTTCATTCCGCGGATGTCGTGCATACGCGCATCCAGCTCCGCGACGAGTACCCGCATGTCGAGGTGCATGGGTGGCTGCTTCGTGGCTGCCATGAACTTCGCGCGGTGGTACGACGTCTCGGCGATCGAGGTGGCAAGCGTCTGGCCGGCGTAGTAGGCGCCATGGCGCGCGTCGCTGAATCGGCCGCCGCCGGGAGGCGTGTGCGTGAAGGCGGCCATGACGTAACCAGCTCCGGGGCCCGCAACGCGCTGGTCTGCAGGGACGAGCTGGATATCGCCGACCTCGTCGCGCAGGCGGTCGTTCGTCATCGACTCGAGGGCGATCACCGCGTCCAGGTCGTCCGGGTCGCTCACCCGCTCGAACAGGTTGATGGGCGGGAAGCGGCTCGGGATCATGCGGTAGCACGCGCGCCAGCGGATGCGGCGGACCGGAATGCCAGCGACGGAGGCGGCAGGAGACATCGCCTCGTGCTGCCCATCCGGGCGCGCCGGCTGCGCTCCGCCCGGGAATGCGACGTCGCTCACGGCCACCCGCCGCGCTCCGCATCGAGGTAGCGCCGCACCTCGTACAGGTCCGCGACGTTGCCCGAGAGCATCCGGTCGAGTGCAGACCGTCCGCCGAACGGCCGCGCGTCGTTCGGCTGGCGCACCCACGCGTCGGCCGCCTCCTCGTTGGGAAGCAGGATCTGCAGCGCCTTGTAGATGCCCAGGATGTAGGAGATCCGCTCCAGCACGTCATGGGGCAGGGCGTCCGCGCCCTCCTTCTTCCACTTGAAGTAGGTCGATCGTGCCGGGCTCCCCAGCAGCCGCATCTGCTCCTCCACGCTCAGGTTCCACAGCGCGGCGATCCGGAAGAAGGCGCGCAGCCCGGCCCGCGCCATGCGCTCGGCGCTGACATCAGGCGCTTCGACGTGCGGCAGTCCCATGGCTCCTCCTTTGGCAGGGTACAGAAAGGGACTACATCGCTAGTATAGTCCATTTATGGACTCGGCGCAACAGAGAGCAGCACGGACGGTTTGAGGTTGGCGCGGCAAAGGTGTAGACTTGCGGCGTTCTCCCTCCGCTCAGGTGGTGGTTCATGATGATCCGAGTTCCCGTGTTTCTGGCAGCAATGGCAATGGTTCTTCCGGCCGACCGCGTGTCGGCGCAGCAGGTGGACGCCGACCCGTATCTCTGGCTCGAGGAGGTGGAGTCGCCGGAGGCGCTGGACTGGGTCCGCGAGCGCAATGCGCGGACGGTCGAGGCGCTGTCGCGCAGCGAGGTGTACCGGCCGGTCTTCGAGCGAACCGTCCAGATCCTGGACTCGCGCGACCGGATCCCGATGCCGTCGATCCGGGGCGAGCACATCTACAACTTCTGGCAGGACGCAAACAACGAGCGCGGTATCTGGCGGCGCACGACGTGGGACTCGTACCTGGGCGGCGAGCCCGCGTGGGAGACGGTCCTCGACATCGATGCGCTCGCGGAAGCGGAGGGCGTTCCGTGGGCGTGGGGCGGCTCGACGTGCCTGTCGCCCGACTACCATCTCTGTCTGATCCGGCTGTCGCGCGGGGGCGCGGACGCGGTCGAGGTGCGTGAGTTCGATACGCGCACGAAGCAGTTCGTCGAAGGGGGCTTCCGCCTGCCGGAAGCAAAGCAGAGCGCGGCGTGGGTGGACGAGAACACGTTGCTGGTCGCGACGGACTTCGGCGACGGCACGATGACGACATCGGGGTACGCGCGCATCGCAAAGATCTGGAAGCGAGGGACGCCGTTCGCTTCGGCGCGCACGATCTTCGAGGCGCCGCGCGAGGACATGGGCGTGTGGGTCGCATCATGGCAGACAGCCGATCGTCGCTACGAGGTCGTCGTGCACCGGCCCGACTTCTACACCGGGACGACGTACGTCCTGCGCGACGGTGAGCTCCTGAAGATCGACGTGCCGCTCGACGCGGACGTGGAGATGCTGGGCAGGCGGCTGCTCGTCCGCCTCCGCTCACCGTGGACGGTCGGGAACGCGACGCTGCCTGCCGCATCGCTGGTCGACATCGACATCGACCGGTTCCTCGATGGTGCGCGCGACTTCACCGTGGTGATCGAGCCGAGCGAGCGCGAGGCGATCGAGTCCATCTCGACGACGCGTGACTACCTGCTCGTCGCGATGCTCAACAATGTGCGCGGGGAGCTGCGCCGCTACAGCTTCCGCGATGGCAGGTGGAGCTACGAGACCGTGCCCGCACCGGAGATGGGCAGCATCAGCGTGAGTGCGACGTCCGCCTTCACGAACCGGTACTTCTTCACGTACAGCGGCTTCACGCAGCCGACCACCCTCTACCTCTCGGACGACGAAGGCAGGGTGAGGGAGGTGCGTCGGATGCCGGAGATGTTCGACGCAGACGGCCTCGTCGTCGAGCAGCACGAGGCGACCTCCCGCGACGGCACCCGTATCCCCTACTTCATCGTTCACCGCGAGGGCATGCAGCACGACGGAACGAACCCGACGCTACTGTACGCGTACGGCGGGTTCGAGATCGCGATGACGCCGGGGTACTCGGCCGTGACCGGCGCTGCCTGGCTGGAGCGCGGCGGCGTCTACGTGGTCGCGAACATCCGCGGCGGCGGCGAGTTCGGGCCTGCTTGGCACCGGGCCGGCCTCAAGGAGAATCGCCAGCTCGTCTATGACGACTTCATCGCGGTTGCGGAGGACCTCGTCAGCCGCGGTGTCACGAGCCCGCAACACCTCGGCATCATGGGCGGCAGCAACGGCGGGCTGCTCGTCGGCGTTGCGTTCACGCAGCGGCCGGACCTGTTCAATGCGGTCGTCGTTCAGGTGCCGCTCCTCGACATGCGCCGCTACAACAAGCTTCTCGCCGGCGCATCCTGGATGGCGGAGTACGGCAACCCCGACGTGCCCGAGGAGTGGGCGTACATCTCCCGCTACTCCCCCTACCACAACCTGAAGGAGGGGGTGAAGTACCCGCGGGTGTTCTTCACCACGACGACGCGTGACGACCGCGTCCACCCCGGCCATGCCCGCAAGATGGCCGCAAAGATGGAAGCCATGGGCCACCCGTTCTACTACTTCGAACAGACGGAGGGCGGCCACGGCGCCGGTGTGACGACGGAGCAGCGCGCCGAGATGTATGCGCTCACCTACGCGTACCTGTGGGAGCAGCTGGCAGGCGAGCCGGCAACCTGATCACTCCGACATAGACAGAGGCGCCACGCGGACGGGCCATTCGCTGTCCGCGTGGCGCCTCTCTTCCTCCCCGACCCGCAGACCGAACCTCAGATATCCTGCGTCGCCGCGCCGCTCAACGACACGCTGATCTCGGGCGGGTGGGACAGCGTGGCATGCGCAGGGCAGCTCGTCGCTACCCGCTGAATCATCTCGTGCATCGATTCCGGCACACCCTCGGGCAGCCGAACGACCACCTGGTATCGACCGATACGCTTCGGCCGATCGTCTGCCTGTGTGGCTGTGAGCTCCACCCGGAGCCCCTCGGTCGGCAGGGAGCGAACCGCCAGGAACTGGTGCACGTAGAGCGCAATGCACGTACTGAGGGCGGCGCCCAGCAGCTCGAGCGGCATCGCGGCACTGTCCTCGCCACGGCCCTCAACCGGCTGGTCGGTCTCGATCCGGTGCCCCCGGATCTCCGCAACAAACCGCATCCCGCCGTCGTGCCGTGCCGTCATGACCGGCACCCCGGTCGTCGTCATTCCCATTCCTGTACCCCTTCATTCCCGAGCCGGGTCAGTCCCGGGCTTGTGCCAGAGTATATAATCATATAGTCATATAATATCAAGACCGGTCGACGGGTCGTATCGGGGCATACGGCCACGGCCGAACTCGGCAGGAGGACCAGGGATGAATCACAGTGCAGCAGTCGCGGCAGTGTTGCTCGCGATGCTGATCGCGCCCGGCGTACACGCGCAGGCGGCTGCACCGCTCAGTCTCGGCGACGCGCTGGAGCGCGCCGAGCGCGGCGCATACGCGAACCGGATCGCGGCCGGTGAGGTGCGTGCACAGGCGGGGGAAGGAAAGCGCGCCCTCCAGGGCATGCTGCCGACCGTCCGGGTCGAGTCCGGCTTCCAGCGCACAACGGACCCGATCGGCGCGTTCGGAACGAAGCTCCGGCAGCGCTCCATTACTCAGCAGGACTTCGCTCCTGCGCTGCTCAACGATCCCGCTGCAATCAGCAACTGGACCGGTGGTCTCGTACTCGAGCAACCGATCCTCAACCTGGATGCCTGGCTCGGCAGACGCGCCGCGGCGCATGCAACCGACGCACGCGCATCGGCAGCGGATTGGACCTCCACTGCAACGCGCGTCGACGTCGTCCGTGCATACTACGGTGCCGTCCTCGCCGCTGAAAAGGTAACGACGCTGACGGCAGCGCTGGAAGCAGCGCGTGCGCACGTCCGTCAGGCGGAGTCGATGGTCGAACAGGGCATTGTGACCCGTTCGGATGCGTTGCTCGCACAGGTACGCGCAGGTGAAGTCGAAGCTGCCCTGATCGAAGCGCGCGGCGATGCCAGTCTCGCAAAGCGACAGCTTGTGACACTGCTAGGCTCACCCGGTGACACGTCATTCACTCTCCCGGCACACCTTCCGTCCGACACGCGCGTGGTCACACTGGGCGACATCACGCTCTCCACAGGTTCGACTGAGACTTCCCGTCCCATTGCCCGACGCGCCGACGTGCGCGCGGCCGAAGCCGGCCACAACGCAGCGCGCGCCGATGTGCGGCGGGCGCAGTCGCTCTGGCTGCCGCGCGTGAACGGGATGGCGCGCTACGACTGGAACTCTCCGGACAGAGCGTACGCGGGCGATGAGAACTGGAGTGTGGGTGTGGTTGCATCGTGGACTCCGTTTGCGGGCGCTTCGCAGCTCGCTCAGCTGCAGGCATCGCGCGGTCGTGAGCAGGTTGCACGTGCGCAGGCGGAAGCGGCGCGCGCGCAGGCTGAGCTCGACGTCGCGCAGCGCGAGAAGGAATGGCAGGTCGCGCTCGAGCGGATGCGCATTGCCGGCGAAGCGGTTTCCCAGAGCATGGAGGCGCATCGGATCGTCGCGCGCAAATACGAAGGCGGCCTCGCGACCGTGGTCGAGCTGCTCGGCGCGCAGGCGACCGAGACGGAGGCGCGTCTGCGGCATGCGCACGCGCGGTACGAGGCCATCGTAAGTGCAGCGGAGCGTCTGCGGTCGGTCGGACTCGATCCGGCGCTGCTGGCTGACTGGGCACTGGAATCCTGAGGAACCAATGATGACGAAGGTCAGAGCAGGCATCATCATCGTCGCCGCCAGTGCCGCTGTTCTGGCAGCGTGCGGCGCCGATCATCCGGACGCGCCTGCGCGGGTCGCGGCGAGCGTTCCCGAAGGCGAAGCGTTCACCGTGAGCGCGACACCTCGCATTGCGTACCTGCATGCAGCGGGCATCGTCCGTCCGTTCGCCGATGCGACGCTCAGCACGAAGCTGATGGGCAGTGTGACCGAGGTCCTGGTGCAGGAGGGCGACGCGGTCCGTCGTGGTCAGCCGCTGTTGCGGATCGATGCACGCGATCTCGGCGCACAGCGTCGGCAGGTCGAGGCCGGCCTGGCCGAGGCCGAAGCCGTTCTCGCCGAAGCCGAGTTGCATGTCCGGCGGATGCGCGCGCTCTACGCGGAGGAGGCGGCGCCGCGCGCCCAGCTCGATGCGGCCGAGACCGGCTACACACGCGCGCTCGCAGCAGTCGCGGCGGCGCGCGCGAGTGCGGACGAGCTCGCTGCGGTGTCGTCCTACTCTGTGCTGCGTGCACCCTTCGACGGCGTCGTCGTCCGCCGGATGGTCGATCCCGGCAGCTTCGCCGCGCCGGGTGCTCCACTGCTGACCGTTCAGGACCCGCGGCGGCTGCGCGTGACCGTGAGCGCGTCTCCCGATGCCGTCGGCCAGGTCAAGGCAGGCGACCGGGTCGCAGCGGATATCGAGGGACGCACTGTGTCAGCGCTCGTGGAGGGCGTGGTTCCGGCGAGCGCGGGACTGTTCACGGTGAACGCCATCGTCGAGAACAGCGATGCGACGTTGCCTTCCACCGGTGCCGCCTCGCTCGCGCTTCCGCAGGGAATGCGCACGTCGATCGTCGTGCCGTCGCGGGCGATACGCCGCCAGGGGGAGCTGGCGGGCGTCTACCTCCGGCAGGGCGACGCCGTGCTGACCCGGTGGGTCCGGATCGGGCCGGCCGTGCTCGATTCTGTAGAGGTCCTGGCCGGGCTCCGTGATGGAGACGTCATCATCGTGCCGCATGCCGCAGGCTCTGCCGCGGCGACGGATGCGGTCGTATCGAGCGCTGCGGACGCGAGGTAGGCATGGGCATCGCCGGAAGAGTCGCGCAGGCGTTCCTGCGCTCGAAGCTCACGCCGCTCGGCACCCTCGCGTCTCTCGCGGTCGGTGTCGTCGCCGTCATCGCGACGCCGCGCGAGGAGGAGCCGCAGATCTCGGTGCCGATGATCGATGTGATCGTCGGCATGCCGGGCGCGACGCCGCGCGAGACGGAGAACCTGCTGGCCCGCCCGATCGAGCAGCGCATGTGGGAGGTCCCGGGCGTCGAGTACGTCTACGGCATGGCCGGCGACGGCTATTCGATGACCACCGTGCGCTTCAAGGTCGGCGAGGACCAGGAGGAAAGCGTGCTGAAGGTGCACGCGAAGCTGGCGTCCGTCATGGATGAGGCGCCGGCCGGTGCGACGCCGCCGCTGGTCAGGCCTCACTCGATCGACGACGTCCCGATCCTCACGCTCACGCTGCACTCGGCCGCGTACGGCTCGAACGAGCTGCGCCAGATCGCGTCGTACCTCCAGGACGAGATCCGGACACTCCCGGACATTGCGCAGACCGAGGTCACGGGTGGCAATGCGCGCCGCATCTCGGTCGAACTCGATCCGGCCCGTCTCGCGGCCCACGGTGTCACGCCGGGCGAGGTCCTGATGGCACTGCAGGGCGCAAACGCGAGACTGCAGGCGGGCGAGCTCGCCTCCGGCAACGAGGTGCTCCGCATCGATGTTGGCGCACCGCTCGAGACGGCCACCGACGTGGGCAGTGTCCTCGTCTCGGCACGTGCGGGCACGCCCGTGTACGTCCGTGACGTTGCCGATGTCGCGATGGACTACGGCGAGACAGACAGCTACGTCACGCACACGAGTACGGATGGCGCGGCGACGAACGCCGTCACCATCAGCGTCTCGAAGCGGCCCGGCGCCAACGCCACGAAGGTGGCGGAGGCCGTGCTCGCACGGGTCGAGCAGGCGCGGGAGCGGCTGCTGCCTGCCGACGTGGAGGTCACGGTGACGCGCAACTACGGGGCGACGGCTGCAGAGAAGGCGAGTGAGCTGATCCTGCACCTGGCGATCGCCACCGTGTCGGTAACGCTGCTGATCGGGCTGTTCCTGGGCTGGCGCGAGGCGGTGATCGTGCTCGTCGCGGTCCCGGTCACGCTCGGCCTCACGCTCTTCGTCTACTACGCGATGGGCTACACGCTCAATCGCATCACCCTTTTCGCACTCATCTTCTCGATCGGTATCCTGGTCGATGATGCGATCGTCGTCGTCGAGAACATCTATCGACACATGCAGATGGGTGACCGCACGCCGGAGGTCGCGGCGGTCGAAGGCGTCGAGGAGGTCGGCAACCCGACCATCCTTGCGACCTTCACGGTGATCGCGGCGATCCTGCCGATGGCGTTCGTGTCCGGCCTGATGGGGCCATACATGCGGCCGATCCCGGTGGGTGCCTCCGTGGCGATGCTCGCCTCGCTCGCGGTTGCGTTCATCGTGACGCCATACCTCGCGCTGCGCCTGCTGCGCGGGCACGTGCAGCGCCCACACGCCAGTCCTGCAGCCATTTCGCACCAGCGCGGAGCGGCCTCGAAGCAGGCAGGCTTCGCGGGCTTCTATGCGCGCATCATGTCACGGCTGATGGAGAACGGCCGTCGGCGCCACGCTTTCTACGCCGCCGTTGTCGGGCTGCTGTTCCTGTCGGTGGGGCTGCTCTTCGTGCGGGTCGTACAGGTCAAGATGCTTCCGTTCGACAACAAGAGCGAGTTCCAGGTCATCCTCGACCTGCCGGAGGGGACGACCCTCGAGATGACGCAGGCGGCGGCACAGGACATCGCTGCCTACCTGCACACCGTGCCCGAGGTCGACAACACGCAGGTGTACGCCGGGGTCGCCGCGCCGTTCAACTTCAACGGGCTCGTGCGCCACTACTTCATGCGTCGCGGCCCGAACGTCGCCGACATCCAGGTGAACCTGGTCGACAAGCACGAGCGCAAGCGGCAGAGCCATGCGATTGCGGTCGACGTGCGGCCCGGCGTGGAAGCGATCGCCGCGAAGTATGGTGCACGCGCAAAGATCGCGGAGATCCCGCCGGGCCCGCCGGTCCTGTCGACGCTCGTCGCGGAGATCTATGCACCGGACGACGCGGCACGCATCGCGGCCGCGCGCGAGGTGCTCGAGATCTTCGAGAGCACGCCGGGGGTCGTGGACGTCGACTGGACGATCGAGGATCCGCAGCAGGTCCGCCGGTTCGCGGTCGACCGCAGCACTGCCGCACGCGCGGGAGCAAGCGTGGAGCAGATCACGCAGACGCTCTACCTGGCACTCTCCGGCCACAGTGCCGGGATCGCACCGTCCACGGATGCCCGTGAGGGAACGCCGATCATTCCGCGGCTGCCGGTCGAGCACCGCGCATCCGTCGAGGCACTGCTCGCGCTCCCTGTCGCCACGGCAACGGGGCCGCAGCCGCTCGGCCGCTTCGTGCGCGTCGAGGAGGGCGTGCGCGAGAGCAGCCGTGTGCGCAAGAACCTGCGTCCCGCGATCTACGTCACGGGCGACGTCGCCGGCGAGATCGAGTCGCCGGTCTACGCGATTCTCGACATGAACCGGAAGCTCGACGCCGTCCGTATCGCCGGTGCGGAGATCGCACGCTACAACGCCGTGCAGCCGGACCGGCTCGATGAGCTGGCCATGAAGTGGGACGGTGAGTGGCAGGTGACGATCGAGGTCTTCCGGGATCTCGGCCTCGCGTTCGCCGGTGTGCTGCTGCTGATCTATGCGCTGGTCGTGGGCTGGTTCCAGTCGTTCAGGGTTCCGCTCGTGATCATGGCACCGATCCCGCTCACGCTGATCGGGATCCTGCCCGGCCATGCGATCAGCGGTGCGTTCTTCACCGCCACGTCCATGATCGGCATGATCGCCCTCGCGGGCATCATCGTGCGCAACTCGATCCTGCTCGTGGACTTCATCCAGCTCGCGCAGGCGCGCGGTCGCCCGTTGGCGGACGCGGTCATCGAGGCGGGCACCGTGCGCTTCCGCCCGATCGCGCTGACGGCTGCTGCGGTTGTCGTCGGCGGGCTCGTGATGGTGCTCGATCCGATCTTCCAGGGACTGGCCGTCGCACTCATCAGTGGCGCCGTCGTCGCGACGCTGCTGACCATGGTCGTCGTGCCGCTGCTCTACTGGGAGCTCGCGCGCCGCGACACGAACGGGAACTACATCGGCCGCCAGAAGAACGGCGTGGGAGGCTCAGATGAAACTGCTGCTGATCATCTACAGCGGATCGAACTCACGACTGGTGCCGCAACTGCTTGAGATGCACCAGGCCGGCGGCTACACGCGGCTCGAGCCGGCACACGGCGCCGGCGAGACCGGCCGTCGGGAGGGGACGCGCGCGTGGCCCGGCAGTGCAGAAGTCTACTTCAGCATCGTACCGGCGGAGCGCGTGCCGCAGCTGACCGATGCCATACGAGACGAGGCTGGCACGCTCGCGGAGGGAGAGCGGCTGCACCTGGCCGTGCTCCCGACCGAGACGTTCGTCTGAGTTATCGCACCGGTGCGCACGCCGCCGGACGCACCGGTATTCACTGGCGAAGGAGCCAACCATGTGTGACGATCGCATCATCCGGCGTTTCGCCGGCACGCTCATCCTTCTCGGCGCTGCCCTGAGCTGGTGGGTCAGCCCGGCCTGGCTGCTGTTCGTCGCGTTCGTAGGGGCGAACCTGCTGCAGTCGAGCTTCACGGGGTTCTGTCCACTCGAGCGGATCCTGGGCCGGCTCGGTGTGGCGGGCTGCACGCCGAGGCTCGCGGAGTAGTCCGCTGGCATCGAACACGTACAGGACGTGGCGCACCGCAGGCTGCGATGCGCCACGTCGCCTTCTCCCGGCCGCTACTCTGCTGCCGCGCGACGGTCGCAGTACAGGCTCATCGCCTGCTGCAGGAACTCCGGCATCCGCTCGTCCATGCGCGCGAATGTCGCACGGAACCGCGGATCGGTGACGTAGAGGTCACCGAGGCCGCGGAACGCCTCGTCGCCGCAGTCCCAGAACATGTTCACGTTCTCATGCAGCCGTGCGATGGCGGCCTGGACGCGTGCACCGCCGGGTCCCTCGTCCATCGCATCGAGGACCGTCGCGAAGATGTCCTCCTGCTCGGCAAGGATGCGCTTCTGCTCGTCCGGTGAGCGGGCGTTCCAGCGTCGGGTCGACTCGTCGACGACCTCGGCGCCCCAGCGCCGGCGCGCCTCCTCCTCGTACTGCGAGTTGTCGAATCCCTCGAAGAAGCTCTCGTCGCTCATGTCAGCCCTCCCCTCCAGGTGGTCCAGTGTGTTCTCGATCGTGCGGAGGAGGGCGTCGATGTGGCCGCGACGCTCCTCCAGAAGCTCGCGCTGCCGCCGCAGTGCCCGGAGCAGGTCGTAATCAGGGTCGTCCAGCAACGTGCGGATCTCGTTGAGCCGGAAGCCGAGCTCCCGGTAGAACAGGATCTGCTGGAGTCGCAGCAGGGCGGCGCGGTCGTAGCGTCGCTCCTCGTTGTTGCGATCCGCACGGCTCGCAGGCAGCAGACCGATGCTGTCGTAGTAGCGGAGCGTCCGCGCGCTGACACCTGCGAGCTCCGCCAGCTCCTTGACCGTGTATTCCATCTGGTTCCCTCCAGGCGGATCAACGCTACAGCATGACGTTGCGTAAGGCTCAAGGGGGGCCGGGACCGTACGCGGGGCCCGACGTCACGCTGTGCGTAAGAGGCCGCGCTACCGCGCTGGTGATGGGCCCGCTATCATGCGGACCATGAGCCCGCCGGCCGGACCGCAAGCGACCCAGCCCGACACGGGCGATGCGCCTTCCCGCGTTCGCTTCCTTTTCTGGCTTGCTCTCGCCCTGAGCTGGGTGATCCTGCTGCCCTTTCTATGGTCGGCCGTTACTACGCTGCCTTCACCGGAGCGGCTCGGCCAGTCCCGCACCGTTCCGATCCCCACGCTCGGCACGTTCCTGCGCGTTATGGCGGTGAGCGCGGCCGAGCTGGCCGTTGCGCTCACGATCATCTGGCCCTCATGGCGGAGGGCGTACACCCTGCGCCTCTTCGCCGCCGCCACCCTGCTCGGGGTGTGGTTCGTGTTCAGCGCGCCGATGAGTCTTGCCCGGCTCGAGTGGGTGCACCGGCGCTGGCTTGCCCTCCTCGCGTTCCTGCTGTTCGCGGCCGGCGTCTACCGGCTCGTCCGCGGATGGACCGTGCGCGGCCGAGGGCGACGGGAAGCATCGCCAGAAAAACGAAGTGCTTGACGAAGCCCCGTCGGCGGGCGTACTCCTAGCAGGCGTCGTGGCAGTTCTGCTTACTTCAACGCAAGCGGATCGATGGCCATGCAACCTACCCTGTCACGCCTGATCCTCGGCATCGCCGCCTTCGTACTGCTCGGCTTTCCGCTCGTCGCATATCTCTGGGAAACGATGAACGAGCTGTTCGCGGGGCATGTCCAGCCGCTGCAGCTCCTGATCGCAGTCCCGGTTGCAATCCTTCTCTACGTGCTGTTGCGATTCATGGCGCGCTCGATCCTGTCCTGGGACAGAGCGCACAAGGCATCCACCGGTCAGGAGACATGATGACCGAGCGACGCGACGAGGCGGGGCATGTGCCTGCCACCGGGTCGGCCGACCCGCTGGATACGGAGCTGCGTCCCGGTGAGGAGCCGACGACGACGGGAACGCTGTTCCTGGTGATGATCATCCTCATGATCATCATCGCGATCTGGGTGATCCTGTACCTGCGACTGCTGGACCGCTGACTCGCGTGACCACGTCAACCTGAAGCGGTGATCATGAAGGTACACACGTACGAGAAGGCGTTTCTGACGGTTGGTGCGCTCGTGCTGGTCGCGTGTGCGCTGGCGCTCGTGTACGCCACGGTCGCGCACGGGATTCATCTTCCTGATGTGAGCGGCCGCATCGACCCGCAGAACGTCGCGAATACGCCTCCATTCGACCAGCCCGGCGTCTACCGGCGCGGGCCGAACGAGTACGAGGCGGTCGTGATCGGCCGCGCCTGGAGCTTTCAGCCGTCCGAGATCACCGTGCCCGCAGGTGCCGAGATTACATTCACGTCCACGACCGTCGACGTACTCCACGGCTTCAACATCGAGGGCACACGGCTGAACATGATGCTCGTGCCGGGGCAGATAACGCGGAACACGTACACGTTCCGCGAGCCTGGTGAGTACCTGCTGATCTGTCACGAGTACTGCGGGCTCGCGCACCATACGATGTACGGGCGCGTGATCGTCGTTCCCGAAGGCACCGACGTCCCGGTCGTGAACGCAGCCGTGCGCACGGCGGACACGGCGGAAGGGACGGTCGAGCAGGCAGCACACGACAACCACTGAACCCCGACGAGGCATGGCGTCACTAACGTCAGTCGTACTGCGACCGGAGGGGTACGACCTCCCGGTCGGGCAGCGCCGAGTCCTGCGCTGGACGATCTACATCGGGTACGCAGCGCTGGTCGCCGGCGTGTTCCACGGCCTCGCGAACGCCCTGTCCTACGCGGGAATCAGCATCCTCGGCTGGTTCCCCGGCCTCGCGACGTACTACCAGGGGCTCACCGCGCACGGCGTGGCGAACGTGCTGTTTTTCACGTTCACCTTCGCGAACGCCTTCCTGCCGCTCATGACGGCGCGCGCACTGGCGCGACCGCTCAACAGCGGGCTCCTCTGGGCGTGCTTCATCACGCTGCTGCTCGGCAACGTCCTCACGATCTACGCCGTGGTGGGCAACCATGCGAGCGTTCTGTACACGTCCTATGCGCCGCTGCAGGCGCACTGGACGTATTACACCGGGCTGGTCCTGCTCGTCGTGAGCACCTGGATCGCGTTCGCGAACATGGCGATCGCACTCGCCGGCTGGAAGAAGGAGCACCGCGGGGACCGCATCCCGCTGCTGGCGTACATCGCCGTGACGTCCTACGTGATGTGGATGCTCGCGTCGATCCCGATCGCGGTCGAGTTCCTGGTCTTCCTGATTCCCTGGTCGCTCGGGCTGCGCGCCGAGGTCGACCCGCTGCTCACGCGCACGCTCTTCTGGTTCACGGGACACGCGATCGTATACGCATGGCTGCTGCCCGCATACGTGTCCTGGTACGCGCTCATCCCGCGGCAGGTCGGCGGCGCCGTCATCAGTGACTCCTACACCCGTATCGTCTGGATCCTGTTCCTGCTGCTCTCGATCCCGACGGGCATGCACCACCAGTACACGGATCCGGGCATCTCGAACGCGATGAAGGCGGTGCACGGCGTGCTGACCTTCGGCGTCTTCTTCCCGTCACTGGCCACGGCATTCTCCGTGATGGCCGCCCTGGAGATCGGCGGTCGCCGTGCCGGCGGGACGGGGCTGCTCGGATGGGTGAAGAAGCTGCCCTGGAAGGATCCGTCCGTGCTCGCCCAGGTCCTCGCGATGGTGACGTTCGTGCTCGGCGGCGCGACCGGCCTCGTCAATGCCAGCTTCGCAATGAACCAGGTCATCCACAACACCACATGGGTGCCCGGGCATTTCCACATGACGGTCGGCACGGCGGTCGCACTCACCCTCATGGGCGTCGCGTACTGGCTCATCCCCTACCTGACCCAGCGGCGACTCGTCGGCCGCGGGCTAGCACTTGCCTCGTCCTGGATCTACACGATCGGCATCCTGATCTTCGCGCGCGGCATGATCGATGGTGGGTTGCATGGCATGCCGCGCCGCACGTTCATGGCCGAAGCCAGCTACCGCAGCCCGGCCTGGGAGCTCCCCGGAATTCTGACCGGCATCGGCGGCACGATGATGTTCATCGGCGTGATGCTCTTCTTCGTCGTGATCGGCCTGACGATCGTCATCGGCAAGCGCGAGGGCGCGCCGGAGGATATCCCGGTCTCGGTGACATTGACGGCGCCGGCGCAACAGGGATGGGAGGTGTCACTCGACCGGCTCGGCCTCTGGGTCGCGGCGGCCATCGTGCTCATCCTCATCGCATACGGTCCCTTCCTGCTCGGCTACGAGATCAATCCGGTCTCCCCCGGATTCCGATTGTTCTGACGCTGAGTTCTCCGACGCCAGCGCGCGCCTGGCGTCATCATCGGGGTGCCGTCCCTGCTCGCGGGGGCGGCACCTCGTCGTTTTCCGAAGCGTCCATACAGCCACTCCAGCTCGCGGTCCGGTTCTGTCACCATCCGGCACGCCCTGTGCACTTCTCGCTCTCCGAACAGGACGATTTTCCGTCATCCACGAAGGAATCGGGGCAATGCAGGATGAGGCCATGACCAGTCCGATCACGAATGCAGTGCGGGCACTCGCGACTGCGCTGCTGCTGCTCGCGATGGCGGCGTGCGGGGATCCGAGCGGGGAGCCGAGCCCGGAGATCGAGGCGATCGTCGCGAACGCGGACGGTCCGGTCACGATCCGGCTGCCGGATGGCGATACGCTCGTGCTGAGCGAGCCCGTGGTCCGGTTCTACAGGGACCGTGGCTACCTGCAGGCGTGGACCGACTACGACGAGATCCTCGATCGCGGCTGGCAGCTTCTCAAGGTGATGGAGAACGCGGGTCAGGACGGCCTCGATCCCGTGCGCTACCGTTTCCCGGTCGCGCTCAGCATGGTGCAGCAGGTGGAGGAGGACTCGCTCGAGGAGGAGCAGGAGCCGGGTCACATGGCGGCGGTCGACCTGGTCCTGTCCGAGGTATTCGGTCGCTACGCGAACCACCTGGTCGGTGGAGTACTGGATCCGTCAGCGTCCGGACTGGACTGGGAGATCCCGAAGGACTCGGTCGACACGTATGCGTTGCTCGTTCGACTCGCGACTGACGAGAACCCGGAAGCGATCATCGAGTCGCTGCGTCCCGAGGTACCCGAGTACCATCTGCTGATGGACCAGCTCGCCCGCTACCAGCGGATCGTGCGGGAGGGGGGCTGGCAACCGGTTCGTGGAGAGATACCAACGGACATCGGTCAGAGCGGGGCTGGCGTCGTCGAGCTGCGCAACCGGCTGATCAAGGAAGGCGACGCGGAAGAGGTGCGTCTCGCGCAGTACGGCGCTGCCGCGCCGACGGTGTACGACGACAGCCTCGCCGCGGCAGTCGAGCACTTCCAGGTGCGGCACGCGCTTCAGCCGGACGGCAGGGTGGGCGCATCGACGCTCGAACAGCTGAACACGTCGGCGGAGGAGCGGGTCCAGCAGATCGTGCTGAACCTCGACCAGTGGCGCTGGCTGCCACAGAACCTCGGCGACAGCTACATCCTCGTGAACGTCGCCGGCTTCGAGCTGGAGTACATCCGCGACGACACCGTCGCGCTGGCGATGAACGTCGTGGTCGGGCAGGAAGGCTGGGAGACTGCGATCTTCGCAGACACGATGGAGCACATCGTCGTGAACCCGTACTGGAACGTTCCGCCCTCGATCCGCAACGACGAGGTGATCCCGGCGATCCAGCGCGATCCGGGCTACCTCTCGCGCAACAACATGGAGGTTCTGGCGGGCAGCAGTGTAGTGCCGGCGAGCTCGATCGATTTCGGCAACCTCGAGGCGTACAGCTTCCGGCAGAAGCCGGGCTCACGCAACGCGCTCGGCCGGGTCAAGTTCCTCTTCCCGAACGAGCACGACATCTACCTGCACGATACACCCGCAGACCAGCTGTTCTCGGCGCACAGCCGCGCGTTCAGCCACGGCTGCATTCGCCTGGAGAAGCCGCTGGAGCTCGCGCGCATGCTGCTGGACGACGTCACGGACACACCGTCGTCGCAGCTCGACGAGATGCTCGAGCGCGATACCGAGCAGTGGATCAACCTGACGAAGGAGCTGCCGGTCTACATTCTGTACTTCACAGCCTGGGCCGGTCGCGACGGTACGATGCGCTTCTACCCGGACATCTACGAGCGCGATCGACGCCTCCAGGAGCAGGTCGAGCAGGAGCTGCGGATAGACCCGCGAACGCCGCGCAGGGTGGCGAGCGGCGAGAGTCGCTGATGGGCCGCCTGACCTAAGCGTGACGTGAGTCCGGCACCCTGCCGTTTTTCAGGGCCGCCGGGTCGATATCCCCGGAGCTGACGAGCTCCGCCTTGAGCACGCGCTCGCAGTACCGGAGCGCGTGCTCGTTCTCGTCCGCGTCGATCGAGGCGGTGCAGTCGACCGGGATCAGGATCTCGTAATCCCTCATGTACGCATCGTTCGCGGTCAGCTTCACGCAGATGTCACCGGTGATGCCGGTCAGTATGAGCCGCCGCACGCCGAGGTAACGCAGCAGCGTCTCCAGCGTTGTCTCGAAGAACGCCGAGTGCTTCGGCTTCAGCACGAAGTAGTCGTCCTCGTCGGGCTCGAGGAGCTCCACGAGCGGCCGGCCGCGCACGCCATCGTGCAGGACACGGTCGACGACCTGCCGGAAGTCTGAGCGCCAGCGACCGAAGTTGTCGTTCGCGTAGATGACGGGCACGCCTGCGGCCTTGCACCGCTCCTTCAATGCGTGGATGCGCTCGGCGGCCGCGATGGCGGCGTGCTCGATCCGCTCGCCATCCTCGAACTCGAGGTCGTTGATCATGTCGATGACCAGCAGCGCGACCGCGGACTGGTCGGGCGCGTTTCCATGCAGGTCACTGTTCCGGTCGGGCATGGTGGCATCATGGCGAGTGTCTCGAGATGTCCTGACACCCCAGTGAGGTGCACGGGGCGTGCCTGATCCGTCCCCACACCGGACACGCGCATCCCGCTTTCACCAGAACGCCCGGCAGGGCGTTCTGGCCGGCACAGTCCATGGGATCAACGCGCGACTCGATGGCGGGCTTTGCGTCGGCCATCTTATCGCGCTGGTCGGGCGAGTCCCCACAACGATTTGCGCGGCCGAAGCGTCCTATAATCAACGACTGCAGGCCGTCGTGGTGCTGCGGCGGTTCAACGAGAATCTGTTCAGATGCTGAAAACTCACCTGGTACGTTCGTACCTGTTCGCCGGTGCCCTGCTGCTGCTTGCAGCGCCGGGATATGCGCAGGACGCCACACTGATCCGCGGAACCGTCCGGGCGGCCGACACGCAGCAGCCGCTTCCCGCAGCTGACATCGTGGTGCGGAGTGCCGCAGATACATCCAGGGTGGTAGCGACTGCGCGAACGCTGCCGAACGGCCTGTTCCGGATCACCGGCACGCCGCCAGGCACGTACGTCGTCCAGGCACTCTTCATCGGCTACTCACCCGTGAGCGAGCGCATCACGCTTGCGGCGAACGACACCGTGGACGTCGGGCCGCTCGAGCTGTCCGTCGCCGCGATCGCGCTCGAGGGCGTCACGGTTCAGACGGAGCGCGCCCCGGCCACGTTCGCACCCGACCGTACGATCTACAGCACGCAGGACATGCCGGTGGCCTCCGGCGGCGTCGCGACGGAAGTCCTGCGCAGCATTCCCGAGCTGGAAGTCGACATCGACGGAGCGGTCCAGCTGCGTGGCAGCTCACCCGAGATCTACCTCAATGGCCGTCCTGCGCCCATGCAGGGCGAGGCGCTGACCGTCTTCCTCCAGCAGTTCCCGGCCGACCGCATCGAGCGGGTCGAGGTCATCCCGAACCCGTCGGCACGCTACAACGCCGAGGGTGCGGGCGGCATCGTGAACATCGTCCTGAAGGACGATGTCGATCTCGGCCTGAGCGGCAGCCTCTTCGCCAATGCGGGTACGCGTGGCGACGTCGGCGCAGGCGGGCGGCTGGCGATGCAGCGCGGTCCGCTGACGCTGTTCGGCGGTGCATTCGCCCGATACTCGAACAGCGAGGACACGAGCTTCGACCTGCGCAAGAACCTCGTCACCGTGCCGGAGACGTTCCTGCGGCAGGATTCGCGAAACGAGCGCGAGGGACTCTCGGGCAGCATCGATCTGACAGCGGAGTACGAGCTGACCGGCAGCAGCATGTTCTGGGTCGAGGGGCGACTGAGCCGGTTCGGCTTCGATCGCGACGCCGTCACCACGACCACGCAGCTCGACGCGGACAGCATCCCGACCCAGCGCTACACACGCACGTCGGTCCGTGATTCCCGCCGTAGCAACGTGAGCGGCACGCTCGGCTACCGGTGGGCGCCGGACCCGCGCAACCACGAGCTGTCGATCGAGCTGGAGCTCGATAGGGACGGCAACGACGAGGACGACGATGTCCAGACACTGCTCGAGCTGGCGGATCCGGGCGCGCCGATCACACCCGCCGACGTTACGCTGCTGACGCTCGAGGAAGCAGAGCGGGAGCTGTCGCTGCGCGTGGACTATACGCGGCCGCTCGGCGAGGAGACGCAACTGGAGATCGGAGTGCGCAGCGAGCTGGAGACGCTCGACGAGGACCGGCTGCTCGAGCTGATCGACGACGGCACCGCGAACGTGATCGAGTCAGGCTTCGAGCACCGCGAGCTGTTCAACTCGATCTACGGCACACTGACGCGACGCTTCGGCCGCTTCGGCGCGCAGCTCGGATTGCGGGCCGAGCGCGCGGACACGCGTTTCACGCTTCCGGACGGCGAGAGTTTCGAGAACGACTATGGCAGCCTGTTCCCGAGCGCCAACATCAGCTACGAGCTGAGCGAGGGGACGCAGGCCCGGCTGTCGTACACGCGGCGGATCCGCAGGCCGCGCTCGAGTTTCCTGAACCCGATCGACGACTCGACGGACCCGCTGAACCGCACGATCGGTAACCCGTACCTCGAGCCGCAGTACACGAACAGCTTCAGCCTCGACCTGAGCCGGACCGCGCGCTGGGGCACGCTCCGCCTGTCGCCGTACTACCGGAGCACGGACAACGACTGGGCGCAGATCAAGACAGTCGACGGGGACGGCGTCTCGACCGTCACGTGGGAGAACGTTGCCTCGCAGCAGTCCTACGGTGCGTCGCTCACGGCCTCGCTCCGGCCGATCAGCGGGTGGGGCGGATTTGCAAGCATCAGCATGAACCGGGAGGAGCGCGACGCCAGCAACCTCGCCGAGACGTACTCCGGGTCGTCTACGCGCTGGTCCGCCCGCGCGAACATCAACGGTGCGCTGACGCGCACGCTGAGTGCGCAGATGATGGTCTCCTATACGCCGGCGCGCGATGTTCCGCAGGGTCGGATCGGCTCGCGCACGATGATGCACGTGGGGTTGCGCCAGCGATTCCTCGATGGCAAGGGGTCGATCAACATCAGCGTGATGGATCCGTTCAATCTCTGGAGCTCCGAGTTCGAGACGCGTGATCCCACGCACGTGCAGATCGGGCGCAGCGAGTTCAGCATGCGCCGTGCGACGATCGGCATCTCCTGGGCGTTCGGCAGGCAGCCGGACTCGGACCGCAACCGCCAGATGCAGGAGGAGGAGGACGTCCCCGAGCAGATCCTCCGCTGAGCCGTAGTGTTGCTTCCCCGGCAGCGCGCGCTACAATCCCGGGCGGTGGCCGAGCTGGCCGCCGCCCGTTTCTCCTCCAGCCAGTATACGTATGCGAATCACGGTTCTCGGCGCCGGCCGTGTCGGCCGCGCGATCATCAGGGACCTCGCCGTTGATGGCACGTTCTCGGTCAGGGCAGTCGACGTCGCTGCCGCCTCGCTCGCACCCCTCGAGGGCCTGCGCAACGTCGAATGCGAGCGGGCAGACCTCTCCCGCGGTGAGGAGATCGACCGGGTGATCGCCGATGCGGACCTGGTGGTTGGTGCCGTGGCCGGACACATGGGCCACGCGACGCTGGAGCGCGTGATACGCGCAGGCCGCAACGTGGTCGACATCAGCTTTTTCGATCGGGATCCCTTCGAGCTGGACGCCCTCGCGCAGGAGAAGGGCGTCGTGGCTGTCGTCGATTGCGGCGTCGCGCCTGGATGCAGCAACCTGATCCTGGGGCGGATGGAGAGCTTGCTGGACGAGACAACACGATTCACCTGCTACGTCGGCGGCCTGCCCGTGCAGCGTCGCTGGCCATACGAGTACCGCGCACCGTTCTCTCCGATCGACGTCATCGAGGAATACACGCGGCCCGCGCGGTTCCGGCGCAACGGAGAGGACGTGACCCTGCCCGCACTGTCGGAGCGCGAGCGTATCGAGGTGGACGGCATCGGCACGCTCGAGGCGTTCAACACGGACGGGCTGCGGACATTGCTCACGACCTCCCGCACGCCGACCATGGTGGAGAAGACGCTGCGCTACCCCGGGCATGCCGAGCTGATGGAGGTGCTGCGCGAGACGGGCTTCTTCCGCACCGACTTCATCGACGTCGGGGGAACGGCGGTTCGCCCGCTGGAAGTGTCCGCCAGGCTCCTCTTTGCGGCGTGGGAGTTCGAGCCGGGCGAAGAGGATCTGACCGCCATGCGGGTCGAGGTCGAAGGCGTGCGCGACGGACGTCGTGTGCTGCACCGGTTCGAGATGCTCGATCGCTACGATCGCGCGACGCGGACGACCTCCATGGCCCGCACCACCGGCTATACCTGCACGAGCGCAGTGCGCATGGTGGCGGCCGGCCTGTACAAACAAATCGGCATCTCACCGCCCGAGTACGTCGGAGCGGATCCTCGCTGCTACGACTTCATCATGACGGGACTGCGGGAGCGGGGCGTCGTCTTCACCGAGACGGTGACGGAGCTGTAGCGGCGCCGCCGGCCGGTCCCGTGAACGCCTCGCGCACCGGGCGGCCCGCCAGCGACGGATCGTAGCCGACGCCAAGCAGCCAGAGCGCCGTCGGGCCCGTGTCGTACACGCGGACCGGGGTGTGCAGCGCGCCCGTTCCGCGTACGCCCTTACCCGCAACGATCCATGGAATGTGAGCGTCCACGCTGTCCGGGCCCGTATGATCACGCCCGTGACCGCCGTGGTCGGCAGTGACGATCAGGGTGTACTCCCCGACTCCGAATGCGCTGTCGGCCACGCCGATGATCTCGGCGAGCGCGTCGTCCGCCTTGAGAACCGCATTGCCGTAGAACGGTGTCATCCATCCGACGAGATGACCGATGTAGTCAGGCTCGCCAATGTGCACGAACAGCAGATTCGGCCGCGTCTCGCGCAGCAGCGCTCGCACGTCACCGTAAACGTCCGTCCCAAGTAGCCCCATCAGGCCGCCGATCGGTCTCTGCACGTAGTCGTACCCGCTGCCGGCGGCGAGCATCTCCATCTTCGGCTTGCTGAAGAACGCAGCCGTGACCAGGCCCCTCCCGTGCGCCCGCTCGAAGATCGTGGGGACATGCAGCACGGAATCCGACAACGGCTCGTTCCAGGTGACGTGGTGTTGCTCGACGGAGGCGCCCGTCAGCATCGACGTGTGTGCAGGCAGCGTCTTGCTGGGTACGACGGTGCGTGCGCGAAGCGTCGAGCGACCCGTCCGGATGAGTCGCTGCAGCGTTGGCGCGCCATAGCGATCGATCGCGTCGGGGCGCAGGCCGTCGATCGACACGATCACGACATGACTGCTCAGGCCGCCGGTCGATGCGTCACTCTCGCTCTGCGCGTCGACACCCGTGTGCCGTACCACGGTGGGTCGAAGCAGCTCGATCGCGAACACGCCGACAACGAGCCCGACGAGCAATCCGACGACCGTCAGCCGGATTCGGCGCAATACACCTCGATCCGTTCTCGCTTGCATGCGCATAGCGGTGGGCATGATCGGTGCCGACCTGCGGGGCACTTACAACGCAGGCTGAGCACCTGTCCCCTGCGCCTCCCCCCGTGGAGCGGAGCATGCGCTGTCACGACGCAACGAACAGGGCGACCTGTAGTTGGGGCCGCGGCGTGTTAGCCGTGGCCCCGTTTTCTTCAGGATCAGTTCCGAAGGAGGGGATATGGACCGATCCAGCAGCGGCGAGGCGGGCAGGGGGGAGCGTCCGGGCGCTCCCGTGACCCGGTCATCGACGCAGTCCGGCAGTAACAGCCCCGGCGCCGTCGACCAGGTACGGGACACGGTGAAGCACGAGCTGCGCAGTGCGCGCGACGACGTCCAGCGAGTTGCGGCCGACAAGGTGAACCGGGAGAAGCATCGCATCGCGGACCGCATGGATTCGATCGTCCATGCGCTGAACGCGGCACGCGGCTCGCTCGACGACGACGGGCAGGGACAGCTCGCGCGATACGTGGGGGACCTGACCGAGCAGATCGAGCGCAGTACCGGCTACCTCCGCAACAACGACTACGGCGCAATGATGCGCGACATGGAGAACCTCGCCCGTTCGAATACGGGTGTGTTCCTCGGCAGCACGTTCGTCGCCGGCCTCGCGCTCGGCAGGTTCCTGCGCGCATCGGAGCCGGACGAGGCGGAGACGCACGGCGGCGACTGGCGCAGCCAGATGGCGAGCCATGCAGGCAGCCAGGAGCCGGGCACCGGCTCGACGTACGGCGCGAGCGGTTTCCAGGCAAACACGTTCGGCGGCTACGCGGACCCGGAGGCTGGCGCCGACCGCGACAGCGACAGGGGGCTGCGATGAGTTCGACGCGATACGGCGGCTCCGTCGGCGTCCCGACCGATGGTCCCCACGTACCGATTCAGCGCACGCACGTACGTGATGAGCGCTCCATCGGTCAGCTGTTCAGGGAGCTGCAGCAGGACTCGACCACGCTGGTGCGCCAGGAAGTAGAGCTGGCAAAGGCGGAGATCAAGGAAAGCGTAAGGACCTATGCGCGCAGCACGGTCCGCATGGCGGTCGGCGGCGCGCTCCTGCTCGCCGCACTCTTCGGGTTGCTCTGGACGGTGAACATGGCGCTCACCGCGCTGCTCGAGAATGCCGTCGGGCTCGAGGACGCGGTCTGGCTCTCGCCGCTGATCCTCTCGGCCGTGATCGCGATCATCGGCTACGCGATGGTGAAGAGCGCCAGCAGCCGCATGCGCGAGGAGTCGATCGTGCCTCGTCGGACCACGGAAACCTTGAAGGAAGAGAAGCAATGGCTGAAGAACCGACACGCATGAGCGATCCCGCAACGGGCGATCGCTCGCCCGACGAGATCCGCAGGGACATCGAGCGCACGCGCACGGAGCTGCACGATACCGTCGATGCGATCGAGCGCCGTCTGACACCCGGCGAGCTCTTCGACGAGTTCTGGGGCCGACTGCGCGGCGGCAGCGGCGGCGCGGGCGAGGTCGTGAAGGACCATCCGGTCCCGATCGCGCTGATGGGGCTGGGACTCGGCTGGCTCGCGATCGAGAAGGCGACGGGCCGCGACTCGAGTCCACGCCGCCGCGAGGACGGTCCCAGCGTCGAATGGACGCCGGACGAGGCCGTCCAGTGGGAGGGGCTGTCGACGAGCAGGATGGACCGCGTTCGCGACGCCGCGTCCTCGCTGAAAGAGAGCGCGTCACACCTTGGCGAGCGCGCTTCGGATGCCGGTCATCGGGTCGGCGACGCAGCATCGTCTGCAGGTCATCGCGTGGGCGAGACCGCATCGCACGCGCGGGACAGGGTTCGCGAGACGGCGGAGCACACGAAGCAGCGGGCGCGCAGCGGTGCGCGCCGGGTCCGGCACGAGCTCGACCGTGTGCGCCAGGAGCAGCCGCTCGCACTCGGCGCCATCACGTTCGGGCTCGGCCTTGCCGCCGGCATGCTCGCACCGACCACGCGGTGGGAGGACGAGCACATCGGTCCCGCGAGCGACACCGTCAAGGACACGGCGAAGGAGGCGGCCGGTGAGGTGAAGGAGGTGGCGCGCGAGATCACGAGCGAGGCGAAGGAGGTGGTCCGCGAGGCGGCTCACAGCATCGACGACTCGGCCCGCGAGACCGAGGGCCGCAGCATCGGCCAGCGGGTCGGTGACGCCGTGGATCGTGCGAAGGAAACGGCCGTGCACGCCGCGAGCGAGCACAACATCGACCGCGAAGGGTTGCGTGAGCGGGGCCGCGACGTGGCCCGTCATACACGCGAGGGCGTGCGAGCGGCGCGCGACGAGGTGCGCGGCGGCCATCAACAGACGACCGGCATGGCGGCCAGCGGTCGTGAGCGTGTGGAGGGCGACATCCCCAGAGCGTCCGGCGGGGACAGGCCGGGCAGCACGAGTGACACGACGGCGCCGTCGCGGACGGAACGAGACTCCTCGTCACCTCGGACCGTAGGGGATACGGACTGGTCGCGCGCCGCGGGGATGCGCGGCGGCAGTCGGGCGGGCGATACGTCGGGCACGACAGACCGCAACGCATCCGAGCAGGGTGATCGCTTCGGCCGCACGGATCGCGACGACCCGACCCGACGCTGACGCATACGGTGAGGCGAATGCAGAACGGCCGCTCATCCGATACGGGTGGGCGGCCGCTGCTTTCGTCGGACTCGGCGCTGACTCAGTTCCCGCGCCGCGAGCGCCGATCCAGATCGCGACCACGCCGCTCGAGGAAATCGCGGATCTCTGCCTCGCGGTCGCGGATGATCTGCTCGCGCTCGCGCGCGATCTCCTCCATCTGCCGCTCGAGCGCGCGCACCTCCTCCTCGCGCTGACGACGGCGATCGTTGGCGTCGTCATCACGTGAGCTGCGGCGTTCCTCGCGCCCTGCGCGATCCAGCTCGCGTGCGATTTCCCGACGCGCCTCGTCCAGCTCGCGCCGGTCCTCCGCAGAGAAGAGCCCGCTGATTGCGCCCCAGATGTTGTCGTACCAGCGTCGCGGCTGCGGGCAGTGTGCCGCCGGCATGTGGTCGCGCAGGAAGATCTCCCGCTCGGCGTACCCCCACCGCGAGCGGCAGCCGTCGGCGAGGAGCATACCCGACTCGGGATCGATGTACGCCTCGATAACGCGCTCCGGACGCTTCCATGGCGCGGGGATGTCACGATTCGCCTGGATCCGTGCCATCATGCGGCCCCAGACGGGCGCGGCCAGGCCGCCGCCGGTGGCAGCGCTGCTGATCGGCGACGGACGGTCGTAGCCGATCCACACGGTACCGACCAGCTCCGGCGTGTAGCCGACGAACCACGCATCGGTGGCGTCGCTGGTCGTGCCGGTCTTGCCCGCGACAGGGCCGCGGACGCCTGCCGCACGGACTGCCGTTCCGGTACCGCTGTCGACCGCATCCCGCAGGATGTCCGTCAGGATGTAGGCGACACCGGCGTCCATGACCTGTGAGCGCACGACATCCGTCTGCCACAGCACGGTGCCGTCCTCGTCCTCGACGCGCGTGATGAAGCGCGGATGCGTCGCGGTACCGAGCGTTGCGAACGGGGTGTAGGCCGTCGCGAGCTCGAGCGGGCTCATCGAGGCGGTGCCGAGCGCCATCGACGGCTCGGTCGGGATGCGACTCGTGATCCCGGTGCTCTTCGCCACCTGCGCGATGTGTTCCGTCCCGACCGCGGACGCGAGGCGCACCGTCGGTACGTTGCGGGAACGGACGAGCGCCTCACGCATCGTGACCATGCCCTCGAAGCGACCGTCGTAGTTGCGCGGCTCCCAGACGTCATTGCGCGAGAGCACCATGCGCAGTGGCGTGTCCTCGATGAGCTGGCTGGGGGCCACGCCGTCCTCGATCGCTGCGGCAAACACGAACGGCTTGAATGCACTGCCCACCTGTCGGAAGCCACGCACAGCGCGGTTGTAGCGCGACTCGCTGTGGTCGCGACCACCCACGAGTGCCAGCACGTCGCCGGAACGGGCATCCATCAGCACGACCGCGCCCTGCAGGGGGCCGTCGCCCTCGCGCACCTGGCTGCTCAGTCGAGCGAGCTGCTGGCGCAGCTCCTCCTCGGCTGCACGCTGCGCGCGCACGTCCATCGTCGTATGAATGCGCAGTCGACCGCTGTACAGGTCGTCGCCGAACCGCTCCTCCAGCGTCGAGCGCACGACATCGATGAACCATGCGCCCAGCGGGTCATCGCCCTCGGGCGGCGCCTCGCGGATGCGGAGCTCGGTCTCCCGCGCCTTCGCGGCCGTCTCGGGATCGAGCCGCTCCTGCCGCTCCATGAGCGTGAGCACGAGATTGCGGCGCGCCTTCGCAGCGTCCGGATGGAAGCGCGGATCGTAATGCGCCGGGGCCTTCGGCAATGCGGCGAGCAACGCGGCCTGCTCGACGGTCAGCTCGCGCGCAGGACGGTCGAACCAGCGGCGTGCGGCCGCCTCGATGCCGTACGCGCCACCGCCGAAGTAGATGTGGTTCAGGTACAGCTCGAGAATCTCTTCCTTCGTGTACGTCTGCTCGATCTCCTGCGCGATCCGCGCCTCGAGCAGCTTCCGCCGAAGCGTACGCTCCTGGCCAGGCACGACCTTCGGGAACACGTTGCGCGCGAGCTGCATCGAGATCGTGCTGGAGCCCTGCCTCACGTCGCCGGCGCGCAGGTTCGCAATCGCCGCCCCGATCACCCGGACCCAGTCGACGCCGTCGTGGCGGAAGAAGCGCTGATCCTCGACGGCGAGGAATGCCTGCGGCACGTGCGGCGGAAGCGAGTCCATCTCGACCACGACACGCTCGAACGGCGTCAGGTCAGCGAAGTGCTCGCCGTTCCGATCGAGCAGCATCGGCGCACCATTCGGCATGTACGCGGCGAGACGGCGCACGTCGGGGCAGCCGCTCAGACCACAGTTCTGCCAGAGCAGCAGCGCGACGAGCAGCGAGCCGATGCCCAGTCCCAGCGTCTGGTACGGGCTGAACGGCCAGTGCACACGTCGCGCGAACGGCTCGATCCTGTCGAGCAGCGGCGTGAGCCGGCTGCGAAGAGCCGCCAGACGGCGCTGCAATTCCGCTTTCACGTTCATAGGCCTGCGGGGAGTGCAGGGCACGGGCCAGCCGTTCCGGCCCGTCGATCGGTGATACAGCGCAGAGTACGGGATGATTCATCGGTGTGACGAATCCCGAACGAGTCGGGCGTCACACTTGTTGGACACCTGCCGTCATAGCAGGGTTGCACCCGGACGATCGGAATACCCTTTGCTGTGCGGTGTCGTATGACTGAAACGATGCAGGAGGTTCCACCGCCGGTCCTCGGCCGCCACGCGGATCGCGTCCGCCGCATGGCCCGTCTGCTCGACCGCGCTGTGACCGTGCCAGGTACGAGGATCGGCCTCGGACTGGATGGTCTCCTCGGGCTGGTGCCCGGCGCAGGCGACGTCGCCGGCGGCGCCCTCTCCCTCTACATCCTGTTCCTCGCCTGGCGGGCGGGCGCGCCCGGGCCCGTACTGACACGGATGGCCGTGAACGTCGGCATCGACGTGCTGCTCGGGACCGTCCCGGTCCTCGGCGACATCGCCGATTTCGCGTTCAAGGCGAACCTGCGGAATGCGGACCTGCTCGATCGCGCGCTGGGCGAGCCCGATCGGACGCGCAAGTCGAGCAAAGCGTGGCTGATCGTCGCGGTCACGATCGTCGTGCTGATCCTGCTCGGTGTGATCGGTCTCGTGGTCGGCGGCATCCGGCTGCTCGCCTCACTCGTCTGATCAGCGGGTGCCGACGGTCTTGATCAGCTTGTTGTAGACGCCTGCGACCATGAGCGTCGGTACCCACATGCCGACGATCGTGCTGAGGCGTTCCTTCCCTCGCAGCTCCAGGACAACGGCAGCGACGCCCGCCGCGGCTGCGGCGAGCAGAAATGCGGCGGACGGAAGCTTGGCCGTCTGCTGCTCGATGAGGCGAGTGATCTCTCCCTCGGAGTGATCGCTTCGCAGCACCCGGGCCTTCGGGTAGCTGTCCTCCGTGAAGCCCGCAGCGGGGTTCGTCTCGATCTCGCTCATCGTATGCACCTCGGGGATCCGGTTGTGCGGGAAGGGCAAGTCGAGTGCCAGTCGGCGCCCGGGCGAGTGGTCCGCTGCGGCGCTCGGACGATGAGGCGGAGCTTTCCGGCGACCGCCCGCATGCGGTGAACGAGCGGCGTTTCTCTTGCACTCGTCGCGTATGGACCAGCCCGGAGCGTGCAGGTATGGGAGACGAAACGAGTGCACCGCCGAAACCGAACCCGGCGTCGGCAGGCAAGGGGCCTCTGCTGCAGCGTGACTACTGGGCCGTCCTCGATGACTGCGATCATTCGCCGAGCGAGGTGATGGACCTGGTGGCGCTGCAGTTCTGCTCGTTTCCGCCTCCGGCGATCGTGCGCTTCGAGCGCGACGACGAAGATGTCCCGCTCGCGGTTGGCGATGGGATGCGGATCGACATCCGCGGCGCGGGCCGTTGTGAGGTGCGCGTCGCGCATCGGGACACGAACAGCATCACGCTCCACACACTCGAGGGCCATCCAGAAGCGGGGCGCATCACGTTCGGGGCATACCGCAACGTCGAGCAGCGTGTCGTCTTCCACATACGGAGCCGTGCGCGAGCGAGCTCGAACATCCGTCTGGCCGAGTACGTCGCGATCGGGGAGGCGATGCAGACGAGCACGTGGACGGACTTCATCAACCGGGTCGCGGCGGCGCTCGGCTGCACGATTGCAGGAGAGATCAACGCACAGGTCGAGGAAGTCGAGCTCGAGGAGGCCGACACGTGGAGCGGTCTGCACCAGCCCACGTTCCTGGCCCGGGGCGACTGATGGCGGAGTACCGCATCGGTCACGGCTGGACGGATGCCGAGCTGCTCGACCGGCTGCGCGCGCTCGAGGGTCTCGGGCGCAACTTCGTGGAGGACGACGACATGATGACGGGCGAGCGGGGCTGGAACCGCTATCGCTCGGATGCGCTGCTCACGACCGAGCGGCCCGGCCTGCCCGTGAACGACGGCCCGTTCGAGCGGGGCTGGCTGGCGATGCGCAGCTTCCAGTTCTCGGACCCTTCCATCGTCACGGCACACTTCGATCCGGAAGCGCCGCTGCTCGGACGTCGAATGCTGCTCGAGGTGAAGGTGCTCGGGCTGCACTACCTGAACGGCACCGTCGTGACGGACGTGAAGACGGAGTCGACGGGCGGTGTCACCGAGTACGGCTTCCGCTATGACACGCTGGATGGTCACATCGAGCGGGGCGCGGAGTGGTTCATCCTGTCGAAGGAGCACGAGAGCGGCGAGATCCGGTTCTCGATCCGTGCCCGATGGCGAGCCGGCGATTTTCCGAACTGGTGGAGCCGGGCCGGGTTCATCTTCCTGGCGCCGCGCTACCAGCGTCGCTGGCACATGCGTGCACATGCACGGCTGCAGGCGATCATGCGTCAGCCGCGCATGGGGCTCGAGCCGCGCGGCCGCATCGCGCACTCCGGTCCCGAGGTCGTATTCACCATCGAAAGAGGAATCCAGGCATGAGGAAGGACAGCTCCATCGCGCGCTCCGTGCTGCTTGGCGCAACTGCCGGAATGCGAACTGCCTCGGCCGTCGCCGCGGTGAGCCGCGCACTCGCGCGCCGGCCGGATCGTGCGCACGGGCGCCTGCAGCGCGGCCTCGCGCATTCCCGCGTTGCGAAGCTGCTCACGACATTCGCCGTCGGCGAGCTTGCTGCGGACAAGATGCCGTTCCTGCCGTCGCGCATCGAGCCGCTGCCGCTCGCGGGGCGCATCGGCGCCGGCGCGCTCGCCGCAGTCGCCGCAACGCCGCCGGACGAGCACGGTCGGCTCCGGGCCGCCCTCGCAGGCGCACTCGCGGCTGGCGCGGCGTCGTACCTGGCGTGGCGGCTGCGCGTCACGCTCGATCGTGAAGGCGCGCCCGACGCGCTCGTCGCACTGGCCGAGGACGTGACGATGATCGAGGCGGCACGCCAGGGAGTCGCCGCGATGCGCGTGTAACGGCGCGTCGTCGCCATCCCTTGCTACCAGGAGCGGAACGGGTCATTCTACCGACCTCCCCGGACCGACCCTGGAGGTGTCTCCACACATGCGTATCGGCATGGTGTGGCCATGACCGCGCGGCTCATCGACGGCCGCGCGCTCGCCCGTCGCATGCGTAACGAGCTGCGCGATGATGTCGCCGCCTACACGGCGGAGCGTGGCGCACCACCCTGCATGGTAGCGATCGGCAGCGCAGCAGATCCTGCTGCCGAGACGTACGTCACGCTCAAGCTCGACGCTGCGCGCAACGTGGGCATACGGTTCGATCCGGTGCTGCTGGCGGCCGACGCGAAGACGGACGATGCCGTGCGCGCCGTGCGCCGCGCCGCCGACGACAGCGCCACGCACGGCATCTTCGTGCAATACCCGCTGCCCGGCATCGACGCCAAAGCTTGCAACGCGGAGATCCCCGTTGCGAAGGACATCGACTGCGCGAACCCGGAAACGCTCGAGCGTCTGCGGGCCGGCGAGGACGTGTTCCCCGCGGCGAGTGCGGTGGCGATCATGGCGCTGCTCGAGGATGGGGGCATCGACGTCGTCGGCCGGCGCGTGTTCGTGGGTGCGGGCGGGCCGGCGATCGGTGAGCCGCTGATCGTGCTCCTCGAGCGTGCCGGTGCGGAGGTCGTGCGCATCCGAGCGAGTGACGGCAGGGACATGCTCCGCGATGCGCTGGGGAGCTCCAGCATCGTGGTCTTTCCCGCAGGCATCCCGCGCGGGCTGGATCCGGACTGGCTTCCTGAGGGGGGCGTCGTCGTGGACGGCGGTTATTTCGGGGCGAGGCGCTCCGACGAGGTGCTCAACGCAGCGCTCCCCAGGCTCGCGGCGTACGTCCCGTCACGCGGCGGCGTCGGTCCCGTAACGGTCGATGTGCTGCTCCGGCACACGCTCGAGGCCGCCCGCGCAAGCCGTTGAGCCGCAAGTAACTCCCTGTTCCTTCACGACGGTGCGGGACGCGGGATGCCTTGCCCCGCAACGTTCTGCGTGCCGCGACCGGTGTTTCCGTGTTATCTTCCGACCGCCGCGCGGGGGCGCGGGCCAGTGCATCACCCGAACGCAGGATACCGATATGAACCGCGTTGTTCGCCGCGCAGCCGTTGCGCTGCTCTTCCTTGGGGTGGCCGCGCCCGCGAGCGCCCAGATGCCCGATGCGGATGCGATCATCAAGCGCTTCGAGCAGGAGATCGGTGTAGCCGGCAGGAACCCGTACGACGGCGTGACGTCGATTCGCACGGTGATGAACATCAGCAGCCCGGCGATGGGCATGGCGCTCGACATGCAGATCGACGCCGTGCTGCCGGACAAGTTCGTGTCGCGGATGTCGATCCCCGGCCTCGGCGAGGTACGCTCGGGCTATGACGGCACCGTCGCATGGTCGATCGATCCGATGCAGGGGGCACGACTCCTGGACGGCCCGGAGTTCGAGCAGGTTCGCGCGCAGGCGGCGGACATCACGGAACCGGGGATCAGCCGGAATCTGACCTCCGCAGAGACCATCGGTGAGGACACCGTGGACGGCCGCAAGTGCTGGGTCGTCAAGCTGACGATGAACAGCGGCGTCACGGCGGACTCCTGCTTCGATGCGGAGAATGGACTGCTGGTGAAGCAGGTCGCGTCGCAGGGTGGCGTAGAGGTCGAGTCGTACTTCCACGACTACAAGGCGTTCGGTCCCGTGAAGATGGCGTCACGGATCGTTGCGCGTGCGGCGGGCCAGGAGCAGATCCTCACGATCGAGAGCGTCGACTACGATGCGGTCGACCCGGCCGCGCTCCGGCTGCCGGCCGAAGTCCAGGCGCTCATCAGGAACTAGTGCAGGGGCGCCCCGGGCATTCGGGGCGCCCACGTCCGCTCACCAGGAGGCGATGAATGCAGAGCTGGGGGCAGCGCGTCATCGGCGCGGCGAAGCTGGACGTCGACACGTACGAGGAAGTCGAGGCGGACGAAGGCGCTACACTGCAGGCGGCCGCGGTCGTCGTACTGGCAGCGCTCGCCCAGGCGGTGGGTGCATCGGGCAGCGGTGGCAGCGCGTTCGGTGCCGCGATCGGCGGCCTCGTCGGCTGGGCGCTCTGGGCCGGCCTCACCTACATGATCGGCGCCTACATCTTCAAGGGGACCGCGACGTGGGGCGAGCTGTTGCGCACCCTCGGCTTCGCACAGTCGCCGCGCTTCCTGCTCGTGCTCGGCTTCATCCCGCTGACCGGGTGGCTGATCGGCGTCGCCGTGTCCATCTGGGTGCTGATCACCGGCATCGTCGCGATTCGGCAGGCGCTCGACATCAGCACGGGCAAGGCGATTGCCGTCGCATTCATCGGCTGGATCGTCATGGCTGCGATCAGCATCTTCATGGGACTCCTTTCCGTCGCAGCGTGATCGAACTGAGTTGAGCTACACCGCAGCAGACCTGATCGGCCTCTTCGACGTCGAGCCGATCGAGCGCAACATCTACCGCGGACGCAACCGCGACATCGGCACCGGCCGCGTGTTTGGCGGCCAGGTGCTCGCGCAGGGCCTGGTCGCCGCACGGCGCACGATCGAAGACCCGCGCGAGTGTCACTCGCTCCACGGCTACTTCATCCTGCCCGGTGACCTGAAGGCACCGATTGTCTACTTCGTCGATCGGCTGCGCGACGGGAAGAGCTTCACGACGCGGCGCGTCACCGCGATCCAGTACGGCAACGCGATCTTCAACATGTCCGCCTCCTTCCACAAGCAGGAGAGCGGACCCGAGCACCAGATCGCGATGCCGGACGTGCCGCAGCCGGAGGAGCTCGAGTCGGAGCTGGACGTGCTGCGTGAGATGGCGGAGCGCATCCCGCCGAACCTGCGCGAAGTGCTGACGCAGGACCGTCCGATCGATTTCCGCCCGGTCGAGGTCGTCGATCCGTTCAAGCCGACGCCGCGCGCCGCGCGGCGTCATTTCTGGCTGCGCGCGAACGGCCGGCTGACCGACAACACGCTCGATCACCAGGCGGTCCTCGCCTACGCATCCGACTACGGACTGCTCGGCACTGCACTGATGCCGCACGGCCTCACGATCCGGCAGCCGGATATACAGGTCGCGACGCTCGATCACGCGATCTGGTTCCACCGCCCGTTCCGCGCGGACGAGTGGCTGCTCTATGCGATGGAAGCGCCGATCGCGGCAGGCTCACGCGGCTTTACGCGCGGTCACATTTTCACGCGGCAGGGTGAGCTCGTTGCGTCCGTGGCGCAGGAAGGCCTGATGCGGCTCATCCAGCCGCGGGACTAGCTCGTTCCGGAGGGGCGGCGCGTCGACGCCGGCGGCTCAGCGCCGCCGGTGGTAGGTGAGCCCGCCCGACAGGCCCCCGGCGATCAGCTCGACCGAGCCGTCTCCGTCCAGGTCGACGAACACCGGTGCGCTCGTGGGGTGCAGCGGCAGCACGTACGTGGTGTCCGCGACGAATCTCGGCGCCGTTCGCGTGCCCTCGTTCCGGTACAGCAGCGCCCCAGTCTCCTCGCGGCCGATCACGAGGTCGAGGTCGCCGTCGCCGTCGATGTCGACGAGCGCAGGGTGACTGCGGCGCCCGACGTCGATCCCCTCGAATGCATCGCTCACAAGCGTGAATCGCGGCTCGCTCGCACTCCCGTCGTTCCGGTAGAAGTTCACCTCGCCGGACGCCTCGCCGATGAACAGATCGAGATCGCCGTCGCCGTCGATATCGCCCAGCGCCGGAGTGGAGTTGCTGCCGCGCGTTAGCCGGATCGTGCGTGCGCTGTCCGGCTCGAAGCGCGGTGCCTCACGCGTGCCGACGTTCCGGAAGTACAGCACGCCCTCGTTCCACGTGCCGAGCAGCATGTCGACCAGCCCGTCCCCATCGAGATCGGCAAGCGCAGGCGCGAAGTGATACTGCGCGGGCACGTCGAGTGTATCCGCGAGCACGAACATCGGCGCGGTGGGCGTTCCGTCGTTGCGGAAGAAGTAGAGGCGGGCCGACTGCAATGTCGTCGGATCCAGCTTGTTGCCGACCAGGAGATCCAGGTCGCCATCGCCGTCGAGGTCGGCGAACGCAGGCACACTCTCGCTCCCCACGTCGATGCCGTCCAGGAAGCGTCGGCTCCGCAACGTGAGTGAGCCGTCGGCCTGCTGCGCGTAGTAGTGAAAGTTCTCGGCGGACGTACGGTTCGGGTTGAAGGCGCCGCCGAGCACGCCCAGGAAGAGGTCGAGCCGCCCGTCCGCATCGATGTCGGCGAGGTAGGGCGCGTTGAAGCCGCTGGTTGCGATCGTGTCGCCATCGGCCATCAGGGGAACGGGCATCGCGCGCAGTGCAGGGCTGTGACAGGTGCCGGTATTCTCGATGAACAGCACGCCCGGCTCGAAGAAGTCACCCCAGTACAGGTCGAGGTCGCCGTCGCCGTCGTGATCGGCGAAGAACATGCTGTTGGCGCCGTGGCGCGCGGAGCCGACGAGCTGGCCGATGATCTCGATCCCCTCGAAGCGGTCCGTCAGCAGCTGGAACTGCGGCGCACCGCGCGCGTCGCCCACCTGCTCGTAGCGCGTCACCGTTCCATCGACGCGGCCGAGGAACAGGTCGAGCCGGTCGTCGCAGTCGAGGTCGACGGCCTGCGGGATGTTCTGTCGGTCGGAGAAGATCGGCTGACCCTCGACGTTGTAGACCGTGTCCGCAGCGTTCGTGAATGACGGCTGCTGCGCCGTACCGGTGTTGCGCCAGTATCGGATGTAGCTGTAGCGCCGCTCGCCGAGCACGTCGTAGAGACCGTCACCATCGACGTCCACGATGCGGTTCCACTCACCGACGTCGAGGTCGTGGAAGCGATCGGTTCGCCAGGTGAAGCGGGGCTGTGCCGGCGTGCCGGTGTTCTCCAGGAACATCACCTCGCCGGAGCGCTCCTGCACGAACAGGTCGAGGTCGCCGTCACCATCGATGTCGACGAGCTGCGGACGTGGTACATCGAACCCGCCGAGAAAGGGGTGCCTGTACGGAGTCCCCTGCTCGTCGCGCACCTCGAACGGGCTGATGACACGGATCCACTCCGAACCGGCGTCGGCGCCGGTCGCGCCGGACGGTGCCGCGGCAGCTGACGGTCCCCCAGCCTGCCGCGGTGCTGCGGATGGAGCCGCTGCGCATGCGACGAGGAGGAGTGAGGCGCTGGCGGCCATACGGTATATGTGTCGCCGGACGACTGCGGTCTGCTTCAATGTGCGCGACCCTGTGCGACTGCGATCCCGCTCGCGTTCCGGCCAACTGTGACCACGTCCACGACCTCCTGGGTCGAGGTGTCGATCACGACGACCGTGCCCAGGCCCGGCTCGCCCTGCGCCCGGCCGCCCATGTGCGCCGCGTGGTCCGCGGACATCATGCGGTGCGCCTCCGCACCAAGGTTGTTGTTGGAGACGTAGATGAAACGGCCGTCGGGCGAGATCGCGACACCATGCGGCTGGCGGATGCCGTCGTGCTCGATCGTCTTCGCGACCGTGCGCGAGTTCATGTCGACGATCGTGATGCGGTCTGCGAGCTTGTTGCCGAAGTAGACCCAGCGCCCATCCTTCGTGAAGATCGGATCAAAGGGCTGGATCCCGACATCGATGCGATCCGTGAGCTGCGGCCGTGCGGGATCGCTCACGTCGAACACGAACAGCTCGCCGGAGACCTCACCCGTGATCACGAGCGTGCGCTCATCCGGCGAGAGCGCGAACTGCATGAGCGCAGCGGACCGACCCGGAACCGGCACGAGGTTGACCTGCTCGTTCGCGTAGTCAACCGCCGCGAGCTGGTTGACAGCGAGCGAGGCGGTGTAACCGACGTCGGCCGTCGTGTTCAATCCGATCGCGTGCGGGCGCGGGAAGAACACGGGCAGCTCCTCGACCTCCATCGTCGAGCGCTCGATGATGCCGATGCGCTCGGGCGGGTTCACGGCCGTCATGGACCGACCGACGAGCAGCACATCGTCCGTCGGGTGCAGCGCAAGCATCCCCGGCACGTCGAACTCCGCCACACCGACGACCCGGTTGGACCGGTCGAGCTTGACGACCCGGTTCTCTCCGATCAATGACACGTACCAGTACGACCCGTCCGGCTCGACGACCACGTGGTGGGGCTTCGCATTCGGGCCGAACCCGAGCTGCTTCAGGTCGACGACCTCGACGACCTCGTTCGTGCCGGAGTCGATCAGCGATACCGTCGCATCATCCTGGTTGCAGACGTACACCAGCGGCCCGGTCGCCGTCGGGGACGGCGCCGCGCCAGCCCCACCGGTGGACGCGGTCGCGCAACCCGCCGACAGCACGGCCGCGGCAACCAGGATTCTGCTGAATGACTTCATGGGTCTGCTCACTTCGTTGATGGATCGCTTCTGGTGGCGTGGCACCTGGATGGAGACCGGCGGTCGGGCCCGGGCACCAGGCCCGGGCCCGCCATAACCCTACGACACCGGCTGGTTGTCCCGCTTCTTCACGAGGAACAGGCCCTCGCTGCCGCTCGTGACGATGATCGTACCGCTCTCGAAGTACGGGTAGTTGCTCCACGAGCCGCCGAATCCCGGCGTGTTCTCGCCGTAAGGCACCGTATCGAAGTACCCGACCTCGCGCGGCTGCGTCGGGTCGCTGATGTCGACGATGCGCAGGCCTGCCTGGTAGTGCGACTGGTACATCAGGTTCCCGCGGATGTACAGGTTGTGGTCTGACGCTTCTGTCGTACCGGCAAACTCGGCGACGAGCTGCGGATCCTCGAGGTCCGAGATGTCCCAGACGAGCGTGCGCGTCTGCTTCACGTTGCCCTGCAGCTCGTCGAGCTCGTCGTTCATGAACAGGTAGCGGTGGTCCTCCGATGGCCACGCCTGGTGCGAGTACGCGACGTTCGGGTAGCTCGCACGCGAGAGTGCCTTCGGGTTCTGTTTGTCCGTCACGTCCGCGATCGAGAGCGCGGTCTCGTTGCTGCCGAAGCAGATCTCGCGGCCCGTGTAGTCGCTGTCGGGGCCCGCGTAGGTGACGCAGACGGCGTCGTGGCTGTAGCCCGTTGCGGCGCGTCCGGTCTGCGGGTCGGCGAAGCAGCCGGCGAACGTCGGCTTCTTCGGATCGCGGATGTCGATCATATGCAGCCCGCCGCCGCACGACTCGCCGCCCGAGCTCGCGCCCACCGCGTAGGCGAAGCCGGTCGCCTCGTTGATCACGATGTTGTGTGCGCTCGCAATGCCGTGATAGGTGGTATCGGGCGTGAACGTTTGCGGCGAGCTGACGCCGCGCAGACGGGCGAGGTCGAACACCTGCACGCCGTGCTCACCGGAGGCATCCGCGACGATGTAGGCGTGGTCGCGGTAGACCTTGATGTCGCGCCAGATCGCCGCCGGCGAGCCTTCCGTGCGAGGCAGGAAGCCCACCAGTACCGGCCGCGTCGGGTTGCTGATGTCGACGAAGCTGGTGCCATCGGTGCGCCCCACCAGCGCGTACTCCTTGCCGGTCTGCGGATCGGTCCAGCCCCAGACGTCGTTGACCTCCGTGCCGCGATCGCCGCCCAGGTCGGTGATGTTCATGAAGGCGAGCAGGTCGACGCCCTCGCACTCGAAGTCGGCTGCGCTGCCACCGTTGCACGGCGTCTCGCGGCCCATCACCGATGCGATACGCTCGGGCGGACTCTTGAGTACCGCGCGCTCCGTCCACTCGCCGTTTACGCGCTCGTACACGACGACCGAGCCGGCGCCGTTGTCGTCACGGCTCATTGCGACCGCCGCGACGTCGCCTGCCACGTCGAGTGCGCCGCCGAACCCGACCTGTTCCGTGCCGGCCCGGGCGAGGCGGCGCACACCGTCATACCCATCGTCGCCTGCTGCCGAGAAGATGTAGGTGCTTCCGAAGCCGCGTGCGGCACGCGGTGCGCCGATCCACAGCTCACTGCCACTCACCGCGATCGCGGCGCCGAACCCGCTCTGGCGGGCAGCATCGAAGGGCAGGTAGCGCGCCTGCTCACGCCACTCGCCCGTCGTCGCGTCGGCGGCGTAGCGGTGGACCGCACCGGTCTGGCCATTGCTCATCGGTGCGCCTGCGAGCAGCTCGTCGCCTGCAGCGACGAGCTGTGCACCGAAGGCGCTGCCGGTAACCGTTCCGGTCGAGCTGAGCCGGCCGGCCGACGCGAAGCGGCCATCCGGTCCGGCGCGGTAGACGTAAACCGCGCCCGCTCCCTGCTGCAGCCCCGGTGCTCCGACGAACACCGTGTTTCCGACGACGGCCACCGCACTGCCATACAGGGCGCGGCCGTCCGCGCCCACTGGCGTCAGGCGCTGGACCTGGGTCCAGGCACCGTTCGCGCCGCGCCGGAAGACGTAGGCGGCGCCGATCTGCTCGCCCGCGCCGGGCGCGCCGATCACCGCGATGTCGCCTGCGAGTGCCGCAGCCGCACCGAACATGTCTCCGGTGGCCGCGCTGTCAGGGGCGATTCTGGCGGTCTCCCGCCAGACGTTGTCTTCACGCCGGAACACGTACGCCGCGCCGCCGGTGCCGCTGCTCATCGCACCGACCAGCAGCGACTCGCCGTCCGCGGCGATGGCCGCGCCGAACCCGTCCGAGCCGGAGCCATCGCTCGCGCGCAGCTGCGCGCGCTCGACCCAGTCGTTGCCCTGCTTCGAATACACGTACACGAGGCCAGTCCGTATCACGTTCAGCGGCTCGCCGATCAGCACGTCTCCGCCCACGATCTCGATGCTGCCTCCGAAGCCGGCCCGGGCGGGCGCGGTGCTGCCGCCTGCGATGGTCTGGGCGCCCGCAGCACCGGCCCCTGCGGCCAGCAGCGCCAGCACCGCGAACGACGTTCCTGGTCCTCGCATGTGTTGCTCCTTGGATTGTTGCCTGATCGTCCGTCGGACAGGATCCCCGGATTTTACAGGGTCACGCCGTGCAGGACCAACCGGCAGGTACGAGCCGCGCGCTATCGGGGGCGGACCCGCCGGGTCGCGGTAGCCGTCAGCGGGTCCTCCGGCCAGTAGTGCTTCGGGTAGCGGCCGCGCAGGTCACGCCTGACGTCGAAGTAGCCGGTCCGCCAGAAGCTGGCGAGGTCGCGCGTGACCTGGACCGTCCGGTGGGCCGGCGAGAGGAGGTGGATCGTGAGCGGCACACGATCGCCCGCGATCCGCGGGGTCTCGGTCCAGCCGAACAGCTCCTGGAGCCGGGCCGCGAGCACGGGCGCGGACGGATCCGCGTAGTCGATGCGCAGGCGCGACCCGCTGGGCACGTCCATGTGCGTCGGTGCGAGCACGTCGAGCTGGGCCTCCAGCCGGGCCTCGACCCGCGCGCGCAGGGCAGCCTCGAGATCGACGCGCGCCAGGTCCCCCCTGGTGCCGGCCAGGAACGGGGCCAGCCAGTCGGCCGCGGTCTCCGCGAGGGCCTCATCACTCACGTCCGGCCACGCCGGATCGTGCTCGTGGAGGAAGGCAAGGCGCTGCCGCAGCGCGCGTGCGTCGTCGGTCCACGGCAGGATCTCGATGCCGTCTCGCCCGATCGCATCGAGGACGGCCCGCGCGGCATCCTCGTCGCTCACGTTCGCGGACACGACGTCGCCGAGCACGATCGCGCCGAGCCGACGGACCGTACGTGCACGCACGCGGGTGCCCTTGAGCGTTACATCGCTCTCCTCCACGATGTCGCCACCAAACAGTGTGATGACGTCGGTCTCGTCGAGCGCCGCACCGAGCAGGACCGGGCTGTCGGCCCGTTGCGCGCTCACCTGCGCCGCGACGATCCAGTCTGCGGCGGCCAGCGCAGAATGCGCAGGCACGCGCGCACCGCGCCCGTTACGCAGCACGAACGATCCGCGCCCGCCGCGTGCACGCCCTACCCGGTCGGGGTAGGCGAGCGCGAGCAGCACGCCGGGACCGGATGGATCGCTTGCCTGATTCGACCGTTCCGTGTTGCCGAGTCGATGACGCAGCTCCTGCGCGGTGCGACGAGCGCGCGCGACGCCCGCACGGTCCACCTCGTGGCCGATCACCGCGCGGCCCTGCAGCGCATCGAGCCGCAGCAGCAGATCCGGGTCGGCCATCTCCCCGCTCGCTCGGAGCACGTCCCGCTCCTCGATCAGTGCGGCAATGCTGCATGCAAGCTCGACGTCACCGCTGCGCTGCGCATGCAGCAGCATGTGCGCGAGACGCGGGTGCAATGGGAGCCGGGACAGCGCGCGGCCGTGCGCGGTGATACGACCGGCTTCGTCGAGAGCATCCAGCTCGCGCAGCAGCTCGCGCGCCTGCGAGAACGCGCCCGCGGGTGGCGGGTCCAGCCATTGCAGCTCCGCCGGATCCGTCGTTCCCCACGCAGCGAGCTCGAGTGCGAGCGGCGCGAGATCCGCTTCCAGGATCTCCGGTGTGCCCTGCGGCTGCAGTGTTGCGTCCTCAGCGCGTGTCCACAGCCGGTAGCACGCGCCCGGCGCGGTACGGCCGGCGCGGCCGCGTCGCTGGTCTGCAGACGCGCGCGACACCCGCACCGTCACGAGCTGTGTCATGCCGATGCGTGGCGAGAAACGGGGTACGCGCATCAGGCCGGAATCGACCACGACACGCACGCCGTCGATCGTGAGCGATGTCTCCGCGATCGCGCTGGAGAGTACGACCTTCCGTGCCCCCGGCGGGGCGGGCGCGAGCGCGGCGTCCTGCTCGTCCTGTCGGAGCGAACCGTGCAGCCGGTGCACGTGCACATCCGGTGGCAGATCGTATAGCAGCTCGTGCACGCGCCGGATCTCCGCTGCACCCGGAAGGAAGACCAGGACGTCGCCGTCCTGTTCCGTCAGCGCCCGGCGCACCGTTCGTGCAACGGCCGCCTCCACGTCGTGATGCCGGACCGGCGCATCGACGTGGTACGTCTCGACTGGATAGGCACGGCCTTCACTGCGGATGACCGGGGCGCCGTCGAGCAGTGCAGCGACGGGCGCTGCATCCAGCGTGGCCGACATGACGAGCACGCGCAGCTCCGGGCGCAGCAGCGAGCGCGCCTGCAGCGTCAGGGCGAGGCCGGTGTCAGCATGTATGCTGCGCTCGTGGAACTCATCGAAGACGACGATGCCCGTACCGCTCAGCGCGGGATCGTCGATGAGCAGGCGCGCGAGCACGCCCTCGGTGACGACTTCGATGCGTGTGTCGCGGGAGGCCTTCGTATCGTGGCGGATGCGGTACCCGACGGTACGCCCGACGGGCTCACCGAGCAGCCGTGCCATGTATGTCGCGGCATTGCGCGCGGCCAGGCGGCGCGGCTCGAGCATGATGATCCGCTGCCCCTCGAGCCAGGGGGCATCCAGCAGCGCGAGCGGCACACGCGTCGTCTTGCCTGCACCCGGCGGTGCGACGAGAACTGCGGCCCCTCTGCCTTCCAGCGCATCCAGCAGCTGCGGCAGTACCGCGACCACCGGCAGCGTCGCGCTCATCACAGCATCACGATGAGCGGCGGTCAGTGCTCGATCGGCGCATGCAGCATGTGCACGATGACCCACTGACCGTCCGGGCCGACGCGCCAGATCCGCACCCAGTTGCCCGACGGCGACTCCATCGACGGCAGTGGACCCAGCGTGTACTCACCGTACGTGTAGGCAAGGTCGCCGGCCGCAGACACGCCGTCACCGAGCCGGTGAAACGACACGGGCGCATCACCGAGCGTGCGCGCGATGCGGATGCCACCATCGACAATGGTGCCGCCGTCGTTCAGACGGGCCGTCGCATCCAGCATCGGCGTGAGGGCGCGGCGCGGGCCGCGCCGCTGCGCAGCCGCCGCGATCAGGTCGTCCATCTCGATCAGCGACGCACGACGGCCTGCGGCATCGGCGGGCGGCGACGGTGGACGCGACGGGATCTCCACGTGGTCGGCGGCAGGCGGCATGTCCGCCGTCTGCGTTCCGATGTCCAGTACCGCTTCCCAGACGCCGCTCTCGTTGCGCTTCCACACAGAGAGGTACCAGCCGTGGCTGATAACGGGACCGCTCGCGGTCGCCAGCAGCGAGAACGGCCCCGTCGTGTACCCGAGGTCGTCGGACGCCGCGCTCTCCGCAAGCGCCGGTGCCCAGTGCAGCACCGGCTCGGTCGGGGCGTCGGCGTACGCCGCGCGCCCGTTCGACGCGCGCGGGAGGAACACCACGGACTGCGGGGCGAGGAACGCGAGGAAGGCGTCGCGCACGCCCACCTCGCGTGCGACCCTCGCGAACTCCTGCTCGGCTTCGACCACGGTCTGCGTGAGGAGCATCTCCATCGGGGCACGCAGACTGTCGGCGGCGGCAGGGGCCGGCTCCTGGGCAAGAACGGCCGCAGGGAAAGCCCAGAGCGCGCTCAGCAGCAGCGTCGCAGAGCGGCAGCATCGTGACACGGGCGGAATGGGAGGCATCGGATCACCGCGACGGTGGATTCTGCGTCAGCCAGAACACCGGGCTTGCGCGGGGCGGCGCAGAATGTCCTTGATTCGCGCCATCATCCAGCATACCTTGGAACAGGCTTCCGAACAAACCCCCGGCCGACGCGTGGCTGTCGACGGGGGTCTTTTTTTCCCCTTCAGGAGGTCCGCATGGAAGCTGGCGAGTCCCTCCTGCTCTTCGTGACCGACCCGCAACGCCGGGCGGAGTATGGCTCCGCGCTCAGCGAAGCAGGGTTCCGCGTGATCCAGGCGCCGAGTGCCGCGGTCGCGCTGACCCGCTGCAACCGCGAGCATCCGTCCGTCGTCGTCACGGACGTGATCGTGCCTGGCATGCATGGCACGGACATCGCCCGTGCGCTGCGGGCCTGTTCCAGACCACCGGGCCCGTTCATCATCGGCCTGATCGAGCGTTGCTTCGACACCGGGACGGAAGCCGCAGAGGCAATGCTGTTCGACCGTCTGCTGAACGAGCCGGTTCCGTGTGACGTTCTCGTGCGTGATATCCGTGAAGCGCGGGAGCGTCGCACCAGGCGACGTCGCTGGACGCCTCACGATTCACGACTGCGGCTCGCCTGAACCCTCCCCGCGCGCGGTGCCACCTGCCGGCATCGCGCGTGGCGTACCTGCTCAGGGCACATGCACGGGCTCGCTCACCGCTGACACGCCGTTCTCATTGAACGCCTCGATCGCGAACCAGTAGTCCTGGCCGACCGTGAGTGCGCGCACCTCGAGGCGGTTGCCGGCGTCTGCCCACCACTGCCATGTCTGGTACAGCTTGTCGCGTGCAATTCCCCAGAGAACGTTGTAGCCGATGGCACCCGGTACCGGCTCCCACGTGACGAATGCATTGCGCGGGTCGTCGTCGCGCTGCACCTGCAGGTTGCGCGGCGTCGCCGGCGCGGCGCCATCGCCGGCGCCGAAGATCCGCAGGTCGCTGATCGCGAGGTTCGGGCTCCCGATGTGGTCGTGGACGTAGCGGACGAACCGTGTGCGCACGGGCCCGGGCAGCTCGACGTACGCGTTCGGCCGGTCACGGCGCTCGTCGTAGCCCACGCGCGCGAGCGGCAGCCACTCGGTGCCGTCGAGCGAGTGCTCGAGCCGGAATGTGGTGTACACGCTCGAGTCGTTCATGAAGATGCCGGACTCGTGGTCGACGAAATTGACCTGGACGGCCCTCACCGTATGCAGCTCACCGAGGTCGACGCCCAGCCATTCGCCCGGTCGCGCCGGCTGCGCGAGCCAGTAGGTGCGCGGGTTCTCATCCGTCACGTTCGCTGCGGGGAACGTGTCGCGCACCGATGACGCAGTCGCCGGCTTGCGGTACGACAGCAGCATCCACCCGGTGAAGAGCTCGTTGCTGTTTTCCCATTTCGACGTCGGCACGAAGTGCGGGAAGTCTCCGAACCGGGTGTTCGCGTACATCTGCCCGTCTTCATCGAACCCGGCCGGATACATCACGATGCGCCGCTCGAAGTTCCAGTTTATGCCGATCCAGGCCGTGCCGGCGTTCCAGTAGTTGCCGAAGTGGTCGAGGAAGGTGTTGCCGTGGCCCGCCCCGGTCATGAAGCCGCCGGGCTTGTAGCTGACGGGGTTGTACGGGGCGTAGGTGAAGGGACCGAGCGGATGATCGGCGACGTAGGTTCCGTTCGCGTAGACGTTGTACTCGGTGCCGGGAGCGCCGTACTGCAGGTAGTAACGCCCGCCGTGCTTTGTCATCCACGCGCCTTCGATGTAGGGATCGCGCGGGTCCGTGTGGTCCTGCCCGAACCGTTCCCATCCGTGCCGCTCCGGGTGCAGACCGAAGAGCCGCACGACGGAGTCGCGGTACACCGTGCGCGTGGCAGGATCGATCTCGGCGCCAAAGAGCGGATAGTAGTTCGACGAGCCCCAGTACATGTACCAGCGGCCGGTGTCGGGATCGCGGAAGAGGTCGGGATCCCAGGGGCCCGGCGGGATCGAGTCGGGTCCCGGCTCCTGCGGGCCGAAGGGCGACTGCGCACCGGGTGGTGGCGGAAACCAGCGATGATAGAACGCGAGCCGGCCGGTCGCGGGTGACGTCGTGTAGTAGAGTGGCCGCGACGTCATCATCGACTGCATCAGGAAGATCGTGTCGCCGACGGCGCGGGCGGCCGGCGCGACGATGTCTTCCGCGGGCCAGCGCGAGGGCGTGACGTGTGTCCAGTCCCGCAGGTTCGTCGAGCGCCAGTACCCGTCGACGAGTGTGGCGAACAGGTAGTACTCGCTCGTGCCGTACGGCACGATCACGGGGTCGGCACTCGTGCGGTACGAGATGCCGAGGTGCATCTGCTCGAAGTTGTAGCGGTAGTCCAGGTCGAGCGGATTGATCCACGTACGGTTCTGACCGAGTGCCGCCCGTGTCGAGACGGCCGTCAGCGCGGCCAGCAGCAGAATCGCTCGAAGCATCCGTTCGCTCTCCTCCCGATGGGTTGAATTAGCACCCGCCTCGGCAGGGCCGTCAATGGAGCCGGGTCCGTTGCCCTGCTGCGGCATCCGGCCCATTTTCCCCGTGTCTCCCAGCCGAACTCCGACTCGCCGAGAGGACCTATGCGCTCCGCAACTCTCCTCGTTGCAGCAACGCTCGCCCTGTTCGCGCCCGTCGGCGCACAGGAGGTTTCGACAGAGCAGCCCGGTCCGGACGCGCCCGGAAACGTCACGATTGCGCCGGCGCTGTTCCACGATCTGAAATTCCGCATGGTCGGCCCGACCCGTGGTGGACGCGTGACCGCCGTGCACGGCGTGCCGCAGGAGCCCGGCACGTACTACATGGGCGCGACCGGCGGCGGGATGTGGAAGACAACGGACTTCGGACAGACGTGGAAGCCGCTCGGCGACGGCGTCTTCGAGACCCCGTCCATCGGAGCGATCGACGTCAACGAATCCAACCCGGCCATCATCTACGTCGGCACGGGCAGCCAGGGCATCCGCAGCAACGTCATCGCGGGCCGCGGCATGTACAAGTCGACGGATGCGGGAGAGACATGGGAGTTCCTCGGCCTGCGCACGACCGGTCAGATCGGCGCAGTCGAGACGCATCCGCAGAACCCGGACCTCGTGTACGTCGCGGCGCTCGGCTCGCCGTCGGGGCCGAACCCCGATCGCGGCGTCTACCGCTCGAAGGACGGCGGTCACACCTGGGAGAAGATCCTGTTCGTCTCAGACTCGACCGGCTTCGTCGATCTCGCGATGAATCCGGCGAACCCGAACGAGATCTACGCGGCGTCGTGGCGCGGTGAGCGCAAGCCGTGGACGATCATCAGTGGCGCGGAAGAGGGCGGCCTCTGGAAGACCACGGACGGCGGCGACACCTGGACGAAGCTCACGAACGGTCTGCCGAGGGGCCTCGTCGGCAAGATCGGCATCGACATCGCGCGCTCCATGCCGAGCCGCGTGTACGCGCTGGTCGAGGCGCCCGGTGAGGCGGGCGGGCTCTACCGCAGCGATGACCACGGCGCGACCTGGCAGCTGATGACGAACGAGCCGCGCGGGCTGCTCGATCGGCCGTTCTACTACACGCGTATCACCGCCGACCCGATCGACCCCGACGTCGTGTACGTCAACAACGTCACGTTCTGGCGCTCAACCGACGGTGGAAAGACCTTCCATCGCCGGCCCACGCCGCACGTCGACAACCATGATCTGTGGATCGATCCGAACGACAACCGCCTCATGGTGCAGGGCAACGACGGCGGCGCGAACGTCTCGCGCGATGGTGGGGAGACATGGAGCACACAGCTCAACCAGCCGACCGCGGAGCTGTACAACGTCGACGTCGACGACCGCTTCCCGTACTGGCTCTACTCCGGCCAGCAGGACAACAGCTCGATTGCCGTCCCGTCGCTCCCGCCGACGTCGTGGAATCCGGACGTGATGGCAGCGTGGTGGGACCAGATCGGCGGATGCGAGACGGGGCCTGTCGTGCCCAAGCCGGGTGACGAGAACGTCGTGTACGCGAACTGCAAGGGGCAGTTCGGGCTGTACGACAGGCGCAGCGGCCAGGAGCGCAATTACTGGGTCGGCGCGCAGTACATCTACGGCCACAACCCGAAGGACCTGAAGTTCCGGCTGCAGCGCACCACGCCGATCGAGGTGTCGCCGCACGATCCGAACACGGTCTACTACGGCTCACAGTTCCTGCACCGCACACGCGACGGCGGCGTGACCTGGGAGACCATCTCGCCCGATCTCACGGCGAACGAGTCGGACAAGCAGGTCGTGAGCGGAGCTCCGATCACCCGTGATGCAACGGGCGAGGAGTTCTACTCCACGATCTATGCGATCCGCGAGTCGCCGGTGCAGCCGGGAGTGATCTGGGTCGGTGCGAACGACGGCCCCGTCCACGTCACGCGCGACAATGGCCGCACCTGGACGAACGTCACGCCGCCGATGCCGCCCGGTGGCCGCATCCAGAACATCGACGCGTCGCCGCACGATCCGGCGAAGGCGTACGTCGCGGCGTACCGCTACCTGCTCGACGACTGGCGGCCGTACATCTTCCGCACCACGGACTACGGTCGCACATGGACGCTGCTGACCGACGGCACGAACGGGATCCCCGCCGATTACCCGACGCGCGTCGTACGGGAGGATACCGAGCGTCCCGGGCTGCTCTATGCAGGCACCGAGTTCGGCATCTACGTCTCGTTCGACGACGGAGCCCACTGGCAGTCGCTGCAGCTCAACCTGCCACGCGTGCCCGTGACAGACATGCAGGTGCACCGCGGCGACCTCGCGATCGCCACGATGGGCCGCAGCTTCTGGGTGCTCGACGACCTCGAGCCGCTGCGCCAGGCGACGGCGCAGCTGGCGCGCTCCCGCGAGCCGCACCTCTACCAGCCGCAGCCGGCGTATCGCATGCGCTACCGCGGTCGCATGGGTGACATCACGGAGCCGCAGTACATCCAGCCCGGTGCGATCCTCGACTACGTGCTGCCGCAGAAGCCCGACGGCGCGGCAATCGAGATCGTGAACGGCAGCGGCGAGGTACTGCGTCGCATCGAGAGCTCGGCGGGGAACGAGCGCACGGACCAGGGGCAGGGCTCGCCATGGATGCGCGCACCCGCGGCGCCCTTCCGCGCGGAGCAGGGACACAACCGATACGTCTGGGACCTCACACTGCCCGGACCGGCGGACGCGCAGGGCAGGCCCGGCCGGAACGGCCCGATGGTGGTGCCGGGTGACTACCAGGTGAGACTCGTGGTCAACGGCAGGGTCGCGGACACGAAGCCGCTGCGCATCGAGATCGATCCGCGCGTGGCAGAGACGGGCGTCACGATCGCGCACCTGCAGGAGCAGCTCGATCTCGCGCTCCGCGTCCGCGACATGTTGAGTGAGGCGCGCGCCGTTGCGGCACGACTGACCAGCGAGCGTGCGCGCCACGATGACTCGAGCGCTGCGGCGCAGCGTCTCGATGCGCTGCTCGCTCGCCTGGAGACGGAGGGCGGGCTCATCCGCTACCCGCAGCCGATGCTGATCGATCAGATCAACTACCTGTACAACATGATCAACAGCGCCGACCAGAAGCCCGGCCGCGACGCACACGAGCGCTACGCCGAGCTGCGCGCCGAGCTGGACTCATTGCTCAGTGAGATGCGCGGTGTGATCGCGGACGCGCAGGAGTGAAGCATCACATGAGTGTGAATCACCCTCCCCGCGCGTCCGGCCCTGGCTGGATCTCCCTGCGACGTCACGGCCGCCGCATCGTGCCGTGCGTCGCATGCATCCTGGCTGCCGCAGTCACCGGCTGTGCAGCGGATGGCTCCAACGCCACCGACGATGCAGACGCCGCCGCGCAGACGGGTGCGGCGACATCGGAGGACACCGTGCGGGGCGGGGCAGCCGGCGGCGGCGACAGCATGCACGTCACGGTGTGGCTCACGAGCGGTGAAGAGGTCGTGCCCGTGAGCCGACAGGTGCCCGCGTCGGCGGACACACTCGAGGCCGCGCTCCGCGCGCTGCTCGCGGGCCCGACTGCGGCGGAGCGCGAACAGGGTCTCACATCGTGGTTCTCCCCGGAGACGGAGGACGCGCTGCGCTCCGCTCGCGTTCAGGACGGGCTCGCGATCGTCGACCTCCGTGACCTCCGCAGTGTCATCCCGAACGCCTCGTCCTCCCACGGCAGCACGCTGCTGATCGACGCGCTGAACCGCACGGTGTTCGACGCCTCTGCCGCGGACAGCGTCGAATACCGCTTCGAGGGGAGCTGCGATACGTTCGGGGAGTTCGTCCAGCGCGGCTGCCTCCGCTACGCCCGCGACCGCTGACACCCGCGCTGTCACACCCCCGCGGCCACTGATATCCCGCGCAACCACGCCCTCCCGGGGCTACCCGGGCGCCGTGGCCCCACATCTGCATCCTGCCTTGGATTTGTCCTCCACTGTGATGGAAAGGTGTCCCGGCCAGTTTGATGTCGAGCCCTGCCAAACGCGAAGACGACTACGCGGCCCGGTCAGAAGGGATCAGTGTGCCCGAAGGCAGCACCCTCGAGAGCCTGCTCCGCCTCCTCGTCGATACGGTACGCGACTACGCGATCTTCGTGCTGGACCCCACGGGACATGTGATTACGTGGAACCCGGGTGCAGCGCAGTTGAAGGGGTACACGTCCGAGGAAGTCGTCGGGCGGCACTTCTCGATCTTCTATCCCGAGGAGGACATTGCCGCGGGCAAGCCCGGCTGGGAGCTGGAGATCGCCGAGCAGGACGGGCGCATCGAGGATGAGGGCTGGCGAGTTCGGAAGGACGGCAGTCTCTTCTGGGCGAATGTGATCATCACTGCGCTGCGTGATCCGGACGGTCGCCTGGTCGGCTTCGCCAAGGTGACCCGCGACCTGACGGAGCGGCGGAGCGCGGAGCTCCGCGCAATCGAGAACGCGCGCCGGCTCGCCGAGGTGGAAGCCGCGAACCGGGCCAAGAGCGAGTTCCTCGCCGCGATGTCGCACGAGCTGCGCACGCCGCTCAACGCGATCGGCGGGTACGTCGACCTGTTGCTTCTCGGCGTACGCGGCCCCCTCACAGAGAACCAGCGCGAGGACCTGATGCGCGTGCGGCGCAGTCAGCAGCACCTGCTCGCGATCATCAACGACCTGCTCAACTTCTCGCGGCTCGAGGCGGGGCGCGTGAGCTATGACATCGCGCCCGTCCAGGTCGCGTCGCTCGTCGACGAGGTCTGCACGATGATCGAGCCGCAGGCGGCCGAGGCGGGTATCGAGCTCAGCTGGAGGCAGTGCAGGGACGCCGTCGCGCTTGCGGACCGGGCGAAGGTCGGCCAGATCCTCCTCAACCTGCTGACGAACGCGATCAAGTTCACGCCGCAGGGTGGGACGATCAGGGTGTCCTGCATGAGACAGTCGTCGAGCAGCGTCCGTATCCGTGTTGCGGACAGCGGGATCGGTATTGCGGAGGACCAGCTCGAATCGATCTTCGAGCCGTTCGTCCAGGTCGGTCGGTCGCTCTCGTCGTCACACGAGGGCACGGGCCTGGGCCTCGCGATCAGCCGAGACCTCGCGCGCGGCATGAACGGCGACCTCACGGTCCAGAGCGCGCCCGGCGACGGCGCGACGTTTACGATCAGCCTGCCGGCCCACGAAGCCGCGGACGAGACTGCGCGAACGACGCGGTCGGGCGACGGGTGAACTCCAGCTCCACGACACCATGCAACTGACAGGATTCCATCACGTCACGGCGATCTCGGCGCGCATCGCCGAAAACTACCTGTTCTACACGGGCGTGCTCGGCATGCGTCTCGTGAAGCGCAGCGTGAACCAGGACGACGTCCGCGCATACCACCTCTTCTACGCGGACGGCGCGGGATCGCCCGGCACCGATCTCACGTTCTTCGACTGGCCGCTGCCGCCCGAGCGACGCGGCACACGGAGCATCACGCGCATTCACCTGCGCGTCACCGGCCTCGCTTCACTGCAGTACTGGGAGGCAAGGCTGCGGGAGCACGGCGTTCAGACGGACACCATCGTCGAGCGCGACGGCCGGCTCGGCTTCGATTTCGAGGATCCCGAGGGACAGCGACTCGCGTTCATCGACGACGGCGGCACCGGCGACCCTCCCGTTCCGTGGGAGCGCAGCCCCGTACCCGCCGAGCACCAGGTGCGCGGACTCGGACCGGTCGTGATCAGCGTGCCGGAGATCTCCGATACCGCGCTTCTGCTGACTCAGGTGCTCGAGATGCGTGAGGTGCGTACGTACACCGATCCCGTGCACGGGCGCGGGAACGTGCACGTGTTCGAGATGGGAGCGGGCGGCCCGCACGCGGAGCTGCACGTCGCGGTCCAGCCCGAGTTGCCGCCCGCGCGCCAGGGCGCAGGCGGCGTGCACCATCTCGCGCTGCGCACACCCGACGAGGATGAGTACCACGCATGGACGCGGCGGCTGACGAGCATGCGCATCCCCAACAGCGGCGAGATCGACCGCTACTGGTTCCGCAGTCTGTACTTCCGTGAGCCGAACGGCGTCCTCTTCGAGATCGCGACGGATGGGCCCGGCTTCGCGGTGGACGAGGATCCCGCAACACTCGGCGAGAAGCTCGTGCTCCCGCCGTTCCTCGAGCCGCAGCGCGAACGGATCGTCGCCGGACTCAAGCCGATCGAGCCCGTCGTCGATGAGGCGGCGAAGGACTGAGTCAGCCTAGCTGGTCAGCAGGCGCTCGAGCTCCGCTGCGACCGCCAGCGGACTGGTGGGCTTCTCGATGTATTTCGTGCAGCCCGCCGCGTGGGCAGCGGCACTCACGCGGTTCGCTCGGAAACCGCTCAGCACGATGACAGGCAGGTCCGCCGTCTCGTGCCAGCGGCGGATGTCGAGGCAGAGATCCAGACCGGTCTTCGAGCCCGGCAGTCCGAGGTCCAGCAGCACGACGTCCGGATGCTGCTCGCGCGCTGCACGGATCCCGCTGTCGTAATCCTCGGCGAACACGACGTCGAAGCCGCGTCGCTCCAGCACCGTTCCGTAGATCGAACGGTCGTCCGCATTGTCCTCCACCATCAGGACGAGCGGTCGCCCCGACGGCTGCATGCTGCTCACGCGATGCCGTGGCCGGTGCATCGCGCCGAAACGCCTTCTCGATACCATCATCCCGGGCATACGCCTCCCGCACTTCGATGTACACGACAGCTGCGCATCAGGAAAGACGGCTGGCTCGTGCAGCAGGTCACGTACCAGTCGCGAAAGGATACGGCTAGGCCCTGCAGTCGAGAACCGCAGGCAGCTCGCCCTCGCCGGGAAGCGGAGGCTTGCCGACGAGCGTCTCGATGCGATGCATCACGTCGACCGGGCTCGCCGGCTTCTCGACATAGTCCGCGCATCCGTACCGGTCCGCGGTCCGGCCGAGCTCGCTGCGACGGAAACCGCTGAGCACGACGACCGGCACGCGACGCTCCACGGCATGCCTCAACCGGCCGCACAGCTCGAGACCGTTGCCGTCGGGCAGCCCGAGGTCGAGCAGCACGAGATCCGGCGCGTACTGACGCGCCATCTCCACCCCGGAGCTGATCGAGCCGGCAAACACGACGTCGAAGCCGTTGTAGCAGAGCATCATGCCGTACAGCTCGCGGTCGTGCTCGTCATCGTCGACAACCAGGATGCGTGGCCGTCTGCGCTCTACTGCCGGCTCCTTTCCTCCAGTACTGCCGCTATCCTGCAGGGCAGAAACGAATCCAGAGCCCATCGTTCAGACACACTCCTCCGTGCTGAAACCGCGGTCGACGCAAGATCCTCGCCCTGGTTGACCGAAAAGGCGACCAGATCGTCACGTTGTTGTGACACAAGGCCCTCACCGCACGGCGAGGAAGGCGCGCGCGGTCTGGAGCTCGGGGCGGTCGGCGGTTGCCTTCTCCATCACCTCGACCAGCTCTCGGTAGTAGCGCTCTGCCTGGGCCACGTTGCCGGCGGCTTCCGCTGCCCGTGCGGCGCCGGCGAGGGCGCGCGCGCGCCGCGGCTCGACGTCGAGCGTGGCCTGGTACGCGGCGAGTGCGTCGGCCGGGCGCCCGAGCTCCATCAGCAGGTCGCCCTCGAGCTCGCGTGCGGGGAGGATCGGCCCGGGTGTAACGGGATGCTTCTCGACCGAGCCCTCGAGTGCCGCGGCCTCGGCGGCGAGGCGCAGCGCTTCGTCATCGTTGCCGCGGGCATGCTCGATCCAGGCGGAGGCGGCGAGCCGCTGGGCGTTCACGATCGTCGTCCAGTAATCGTCGTTGGCGGCCTGCAGCGTCTCCGCGAGGGAGGCGAGGGCGGCGACCTCTTCCTGTGCCTGCTCCACGCCGCCGCTCCTGGCAGCGCCGACCGCGCGTGCAAAGCGGGTGATCGCCTCGACGTACGGCAGCGCGCCAACCGGTACCCGGAGTGCCGCGGCCTGAGACCAGTCGTTGCGCTCGAGTGCGTATCGCGCGGGCATCGCGGTGAAGTTGTAGCCGAGCAGTCCGCCGTAGAGCCGGTCGTCGTTCTGCACCGCGCGGCGGACGACCTCGAGCGCCTCCGCGTCGCGTCCCTCCTGCAGGTACGCGTAGACCATGTAGTCCATCGGATGCACGGCCGCGTTCGGGTCCGGCTCGGCCTGCGCGGAGCGCGCGTTCGTCTCGATCGACTCGTCCCAGTAGCCGAGCCGCGTGAAGATGTGCGACGGCATGTGCAGCGCGTGCGGTGCGGACGGCGCGATGTCCGCATACGCCATGGCCGCCTTCGTGCCGTGCTCAGCAAGAGGCGGCGCGTCGTAGGCGTGGATCAGGTAGTGCGCGAGTCCCGGATGATCGGGGTGCTGCTCGAAGAGCGGCTGCATCATCTGCGCGGCTGCGAGCTGCCGCGCAAACGTCTTGTCGTCCGGCGGGGCATTCGCGACCATCGTGCGCGCATGAAAGATGGCAGCTTCCATGTCGTCCGGATGCGCCTGGTGGAGCGCGGCGAAGGCGTCCTCCATTGCACGCATGCGGGTCAGATGGTCGACCGACTGGTAGTCACGGTAGTATGCGAACGCGGCGTCGATGTACATCTGCTCGCGGTGCGACGCGCTCGCGCCCAGCTCCTGCGCGCGCCGGATCGCCGCGCTTCCTTCCTCGAGCGCCTGCCCGGTGGGCGCGGCTCTCGTCATCGGATTGCCCATGAGCGCGATCGCACGCCCCCAGTGCGCCATCGCACACTGCGGATCACGGCGCGCGATGTCCCTGAACGCGCTGTCCGCCGCCTCGAACCAGAACGAGTGCAGCATCGCAACGCCGAGCGCGAAGTCGCTCGCGACTTCGTCTGCGCAGCTGACCTCGAACGTCACGCTGCCGACCTTCGTCGGGTCGCCGGCGGGGTGGTCGTGGACCTGGGCGGTGAGAGAGACGGGAGCGGACACTGCCAGCAGCAGGGTCGTCGCATGCACAAGTCGATCGCGTATCTCGGACATGAGGCCTCCGGGGAGTCGAGATGACGGGAGGGGCCGGCAGGACTCGCCGGGACAACAGAACACGATCACGCAGCCCCCGGTCGCCACACAATGCCCGCGTTTTTTTGCCGGCAGCAGATTGGTCCTCTCCTGTACCGCGAATCGGCGCTACCGCCCGGTGCGCGCGGCCAGTATGCTTCACCCATGAGAACCTGTGCCTTCCTGACGACGGCCGACCTGACCGGCTTCGTCACCGATGACGACCTCGCGATTCCGGCACTCGCCGAGCGCGGCTGGAACGTCGAGCACGTCGCCTGGCGGAGCGACGCGGAGTGGGACCGTTTCGATGCCGTGGTCGTGCGCACGACCTGGGACTACCAGGCCGCGCCCGCGCACTTTCTCCAGGTGCTGGAGCGCATCGCCGCCTCGCGCGCGCGGCTGGCGAACGATCTCGACGTCATGCGCTGGAACATGGACAAGCGCTACCTCCGCGACCTGGAAGATGCGGGCGTCGCGATTCCGCGCAGCGTGTGGCTGCCGAAGCTCACGGATGACGATGTGCCGCGGCTGTTCGCGGAGCTCGCCGCCGACGAGATCATCATCAAGCCGGTCGTCAGCGCCAACGCGGATCACACGTACCGCGTGCGACGGGAGGAGCGGGGCTGCAGGCCGGAGGAGATCGTCGACGTTTTCGAGGAGCGTGCCTGCATCGTGCAGCCGTTCCTGCCCCGCGTGCTCGACGAGGGCGAGTACTCGGTGATCTTCTTCCTGGGCGAGTACTCGCACGCGCTGCTGAAGACGCCGAAGCACGGCGATTTCCGTGTGCAGGAAGAGCATGGCGGCCGCATCACGCGCGTGCATGCAACCGACGCGCTGCTCGACGCTGCCCGGCGCGCGCTTGCCCCCGTCGCGCCGGTTCCGCTCTACGCGCGGGCGGACTTCGTGCGCGACGACGGCGCCTTCCTGCTGATGGAGCTGGAGCTGATCGAGCCGGCGCTCTATTTCCGGATGGACGAGAGCGCGCCCGCTCGCTTCGCGGACGCGCTCGTCGCCTGGATGGCAGAGGTCAGTATCTGAGGGCGGGCGCAGGGGACATCACCCTGCGCCTGCTGTTGCTCAGTTGACGCGATAGTGCAGGAGCGTCTGGTACTCGTCGCTGCCGGGGCGCTTGCCGACGAGCTGGACCACGTCACCGACCGCGACCGTGCCGCCGCGGAACGTGTTGCCCTGGCGCTCGAGCTTCGTCCACGCGCCGCCGCTCACCACGGCAACCTCCACCGCGTTCGGCCAGACCACCTCGAAGCTGACGGGGGCGGCCTCGGTCAGGACGCCGGACGCGGGAGCCCGCACGACCCGGACACCACCCTGAATGCTCCCCACGAGCGGGTAGGCGGCGTTTCGCTGCAGCCCGGCCGCACGCAGCTCGTCCGGTGAGAAGCCGGCATCCACGAGCAGCCGCGGCACAGCCGGCATCCGCTCGAACTCGCGCTTGCTCAGCGGGCGCTGGGCGAGCTGCCAGCGCCGGTCCTCCGGATGATGCGAGAGCTGCAGCACCTCCGCCGGCGTGAAGAAGTACGCCCAGCTGAATTCCGGCTTGAACTCGCCGTTCACGACGAGCCCCGCTCCCCAGGTCGGGTCGAGCAGCCTCCAGCGACCGTCGATCCGGACGGCGATCCACGCATGGTTGCTGTCGCGGATCCGCTGGCCCGGCTTGTGGTCGAATCCCTTCGCGTACCCGTTCACGATCTCCGCGCGGAGGCCGACCTCTTCGGCCATGCGGTGATAGAGCTGCACGAAGCCCTCACAGACGGCGGTACGGCTGTTCCAGACCGCCTCCGGCCGCATGTCACCTACGCGGCCGCTCAGGTAGCCACGGACGTCGTACTGGAGGTTGCGTGCGGTCCACTCGTACAGGCGCGCTGCGCGGGCGCTGTCGTTCGGTGCTCCCGCGACGAGCGCGCGCGCGTGCTCGGCGATGCGAATCGAGTCCTGGATCTGGGCAGGCGGACGACGGTCCTCCTTCCCGTCCTGGGCCAACGCAGTGCGTGGCCCCAGCACGAGAGCGAGCATGCCAACGGCGGCAGCAAATCGCTTCATTGCGACTGGGGTTTTTCCGGGGGGCGCGGAATTGGTCCGCGCAGGTACAATATTAAGACTCCGGGCGGCCGCGTCCACCCGTTTGCTGGATTTCGTTCGGACGGAAGGCGGAATGGAATACGACGTCCTGGTCATCGGCTCCGGTCCCGGCGGCGCGTCCGTCGCACGCGAGCTCGCGCGGGCAGGCCGCCGGGTGCTCATCCTCGAGCGAGGCCGGGACTGGCGACGGCACCGCCTCTACGGTACGTATCCGGGCGCACTCCTGTATGCGGATCGCCACGCGCTCCTCTTCACGCGGCAGGGCCTCAACGTCATCCGACCCCTGATGGTGGGCGGAGCGACGTCGATGTACGCCGCGTGCGCGTCGCCCCCGGGCGACTGGTGGCGGAGCGAGTACGGGATCGACCTCCGCGCGGACGCGGCGACGATCGCGCAGGAGCTGCACGTCGCGCCCCTCCACCCGGAGCTGCGGGGCACGGCATCCACGCAGCTCGCCGAGGCCGGCGCGTCGCTCGGCATGGAGTGGACACCGCAGGACAAGTTCATGCGGCCGGAGCGGGGCGATGCGTTCCGCTGCGGCGCACATTGCATGCTGGGCTGTCGCTGCGGGGCGAAATGGAGCGCCGGCGAATGGATCGACGATGCCGTCGCTGCCGGAGCCACGCTGCAGGTGAACACACACGTAACAGCACTCCTCGTGGAGGACGGCACCGTGCGCGGTGTCCGCGGCACGCACGACGGTCGGCCGTGGGACGCGAACGCCAACACGGTGGTTGTCGCTGCGGGCGGTCTCGGCACTCCGTTGCTGCTCCGAACCGCCGGTCTGGACGAGGCGGGCCGGGGCATCGCGATGGACACCACCGTAATGGTCTACGGCGCTTTGTCGCGTGCGGAGCGAATGCCGGCGCAGGGCGACGACCCGCCGATGACGTGGAGCAGCACCGACGATGAGCTGGGCGTCATGTACTCCACGCTCATCGATCCATGGCTGATGTACCCGATCATCATGGCGGTGAAGGGAGCCCGCTGGCCGCTCACATGGCCGCGCTGGAAGCGGACACTCGGCATCATGATCAAGCTCACCGACGAGGTGAGCGGCGAGATCGACGCCCGCGGGGGGATCGACAAAGGGCTGACGGACGCGGACCGGGCGCGACTGGACCGGGCTCGCCAGGTTGCACGCGATATCCTGCGACGGGCCGGATGCGACGAGGCGTCACTCGTCACGACGCCACTGCGCGGGACCCATCCATCCGCAACCGCACGGATCGGTACCGTCGTCGATGAGAACCTCGCCACTTCCGTGCGCGGTCTCTACGTATGCGACGCCAGCGTATTCCCGCGTGCACTCGGTCGGCCGACCGTGCTGACCATCCTCGCACTCGGGCGACGGCTCGCACGTTACCTGGCTGCCTGACGCCAGTCACCGCGAACGCCCTCCGGGGTGATCGCGGAGCAGCATGGTTCGTCAGTGTGCAATGAGGTCCGCGACCCGCAGGAAACCCATACCCCTCGCGGAAATGCTGCATACCTGTCAGATTGCCGCCATTCCGCTTACATCGGTTGCATGCGCGGCACTTCCGGCGCCGCGCTGCAGTACGTCTGAGTCAGAGGAGTCATGCCGCAGAAGCGTCGGACAGGAAGCACCCAGGGCAGCAGCAGAGCACGCAAGCGCACGGCGACGAAACGCGCGACGACGAAGCGCGCCGAAGCAAAGCGCACGACGACGAAGCGGTCGACGACGAAGCGTGCAGCGACGAAGCGTGCAGCGACGAAGCGTGCAGCGACGAAGCGTGCAGCGACGAAGCGTGCAGCGACGAAACGATCGGCACGGAAGCAGTCGACGAAGCGCACCGCAACGAAGCGCACAACCAAGCGAGCCGCAACCAAGCGAGCCGCAGCGAAGCGGTCCACTGCCCGGAGCGCTGCAACGCGCCGCACGTTGCCGTACGAGATCCGCCGCTCACCGGTGCAGGGCAGGGGCGCATTCGCGACCCGCTACATCCGGCCCGGCGAGCGCATCGGCGAGTATCGCGGTGAGCGCATTTCGTGGGAGGAAGCGGATCGCCGCTACGACGACGAGTCGCAGGAGCGTCATCACACGTTCCTGTTCGAGGTCGACGACGAGACGGTGATCGACGCGGGCGTCCGCGGCAGCGGCGTGAAGTACATCAACCACTCCTGCGACCCGAACTGCGAGGCGGTGATCGAGGATGGCCGCGTCTTCATCGACGCGATCAAGCCGATCCGCAAGGGGCAGGAGCTGTTCTACGACTACAACTACGTCCTGGACGAGCCCCACACACCGGCGGTGAAGAAGCGCTATCCGTGCTGGTGCGGCTCGAAGAACTGTCGGGGGACGATCCTGGCGAAGAAGCGGTAGCAGTGAATCGGTCGGTCGGTGTGCTCACTCTCGCGTGAGCACACCCGCCGACCTGACCGCGACGACATTCTCCCGCCGATCACCGATGACCCAGATCCGCGTTGCACCGCGGATCGGCTCGGGCAGGTGTTCCAGCATGAGTGTGCTGCCGTCCTCCGTCACAAGGCGCGTTCCCGTCGGGTCCAGCGCTCCTACGAACGGCTGCTCGCCCTCGATCTCCAAGATGACGTAGCGCTCGACGTCGATGCCGCCATTGGGCGGCGTCTCCGTGCGCTTCCCTTCGACTTCGACGTACGCGCCGTTGATCCGTCTCAGCTCGGGCTCGAGCGGGCCCTCCAGCGCGATCGGGCCGGTGGTGTCGGTGACGAGCGTCGTCAGGGGGCGCGGTCCCATGCTCGTCACGGAGACGCGGCCACGCAGCAACTGCTGCTGCGTGGCGCATGCTCCGGTGAGCATCACGAGGCCGAGGGCGAGGATCGCGGAGCGCACTACTGGACCCGCGCGATCCACATGCGCATCGGCGCTGGGAGCGGCGCGCCGTTCGGCGACGTCGCACGAATCGCGGTCGCGACCCGCGAGCCGCTCACGAGGAAGTACGCGCTCGACCCCGCCCGTACGGACACTTCACGCGATGCGTCCGCGAACGAGTACTCGTACGGCTGCAGGCGTGCCGTCTGCACGAGGCCCTGCTCGATGTCGTACAGATTCCAGCTCGGCAGCGTCAGCAGGCCGCTGACACCCGGGAAACGATCGTCGATGTAGAGCGACGCCGCCCAGCGACCGAGCAGCTCGTCGATCGGCTCGCCCACGACCTGCGCGATCGATGGGAACCCGCCGATCGTATTGTCGATGAGGTTGCGGTGCAGCTGCCCCTCACCACCCAGGTCGTCGCCGTAGTGGTCAGACAGCCAGCGCAGGAATGACCAGCCCGTGTAGACCGCGCGTCGCTGCTGATCCTCGTGGCAGGGGATGCCGGTTACCTCATCGACCCGGTTGACGAAGGTGCACTGCTCGGGTGCGCCCGGCGCACGACTGTCCTGCGTAAGGAAGCCGTAGTACAGCGCGAGGTCCTGGATCTTGTCACAGTACCAGGCGATGCCTGTGGCGTTCTGATCGCAGTTCTCCCACGCCACGTCGAACCCGTAGTTCTGGCCGGTCTGGCGCAGGTTGAAGCGATGACCGATCACCTCTTCGGCGAGCGTTGCCTGGCTCTCCATTTCCCAGAGCGCCTGGTACTGGGTGGGGCCGGGCACCTGGAGGCGGCGGCCAAACTGGATGATGTGCGTCATCTCGTGCGCGATGAGCGCCGGTACATCCCGTCGCGCTGCAGCGACCGAGTATTGCTGGCCGAAATCGCCATTCGGGTCGGGAACGCGGCCGTAGTAGATCTCGCCGTAATCGCTGGACTGGCACTGACCGGTGCCTGAGCCGCGCGGGAAGAAGTCCGACGATACGACCATACCGAGGATGTTGTCGCGCCTGTTCACCTCCTTCGTGAGCAGCACGATGATCCTCTGGTTGGCGTCCAGGTCGGTCGGCGCTCCGAAATACGTCACCTGGGCGACATAGATGCTGTCGTCGAAGACACTGCCGAAATGCGAATAGTCGGCTGCGGTGAATCCGTTCTTCGGGTTCGCCGTATCTGCGACAAAGATCGCACGGGCGCTGACGTGCTCCACCCGGCCCGTGACCGGTACATAGTCCGTGCACAGGTTCTTCCCGGGTGACGGGTCGGGATAGCGCATCTGGACGAGGTCGCCGACGCTCGGCACTGCGGCGGCCGTCGTTGTCTTGTACGTAGCGATTCCGCCCTGGCTCGCGCGTGCCGACAACATCCCGCTGGTGGTTGCGAGATCGCGTGCACGCAGGTCGTGCTCGGCTCGCCGGTGCGCATCCCAGCGTGTCCGGTCGGGGTCGCGTGTCGACACGGGGCTGAAGCCGCCGCGCTGCGGGGCGGCCCGGAAGAGTGCGGCGGCCATCGGGGCGTCCGTGGCGCCGCCGGCGGCGTCGATCCCGAACACGACGGGCGTCAGCGAGCTTTCGTTCTCGCTGACGGACTGCACGCCGATCACGTACGTCTCGTTTCCGGCGGCGGACAGCTGCAGGCAGTGTGTGCCCGAAAGGGTGCGGAAGTCTCCGACCGCCATCGGGGCGGATGGCGTCGCATTCACGGTGGCCGCAAAGGCGTCACTGTCGGCCGAGCCATTGCGCGCGACGACGCTCGCGGCGCCCGGTGCGACGCAGGGCACCTGGAACTTCACACTGCTCGCATTCGCCTCGGTGACGAATGCGCGAGCGCCGTTCACATAGATCTGTGTCGTCGTCGTCAGATCCTCGCCCGTGAGCGTGGCAATCGTGCCCGGAACGAGCGGGGTGGGAGTGACGCCGGTGACGGTCGGCTTCACACCGACCCTGTTCGTATCCGGTCCCGTGGAGTCGCCACAGGCACCCAGTGCAATGGCCGCAAGCAGGGCAGCAGACAGACGGTAAGACGGACGATTCACAGCGACTCCTCGGCGTCGGCCACCGGCGGCCGGGTGGTTGTTTCGGCGGGTGCGGCGGATATTGATACCGGTTCGCAGAGCACTCGGATCCCGCACAGGCTGCTGATGCATACTAGAATCGCGACTCTCCTGCTACTCCTGTCAGCCGTCCGGGTGCCCGTCGCGGGACAGCAGGCCGAGCCCGGACCGCTGTTTTCCGCTGAGGATGCGGCCTGGGCAGCGGGCTTCGCCGGAGGGACGCTGCTGCTCGCCCCGGCGGATCATCCCTTCGACCGCCTGCTCCGCCAGCCCGCCCTGCAGGAGAGTCGCACGCTGCAGACCACTGCAAAGGTGTTCCGCGGGCTCGCCCATCCGGGCGCGGTCATCGGCGTCGGTGCAGCGTACGCGTACGGACGAATCAGTGGCGACGATGGCTGGGCGGATGTCGGACTCCATGCAGGTGCCGCTTTCGTGACCGCGGAGCTCGCGACGTACCTCGTGAAGTTCGTCGCGGGGCGTGCACGTCCCTACCGGAGTCCGGCGGACGCGTTCGACTTCGGGCTGCTCCGCGGCCTGGACTACGACTTCCAATCCTTCCCGTCCGGGCACACCAGCGCAGCGTTCGCGATTGCGTCCGCACTCACGAGCGAGGCCGGGAGTCGTGCACCCCGTGATCAGTGGTGGATCGGGACATTGCTCTATTCGGCTGCGACCCTCTCCGGAGTCGCCCGCATGTACGAGCACCAGCACTGGGCCAGCGATGTACTTGCAGGAGCAGCGATCGGCACGTTCGCGGGCTGGAAGGTCACGCAGTACACGCACGACCACAGCGGAAACGAGCTGGACGGAATCTTCCTTGGAATGACGATCCGGCCCGGTGCCGGCGTCTCGATGATCGCGCTGCCGCGGGCGTGGTCGCCGCTCGCCACGACGGGATCCCCCAGGGAATGACAGAGCCCCGCTGCGCCGGCAGCGGGGCTCGTCCGGGCCGCCGAGGCGGCCCAGCCGGAATTCCCGTCGCTAGACGGGTCTCCGGCCCTGAATCACGCGGATCAGGACGACGATGATCGCGACGATCAGCAGGATGTGCAGCAGCCCGCCGAGTGTGTAGCCGGACACCAGTCCGAGCAGCCACAGCACCAGCAGAATGATGACGATCGTCCACAGCATGTTGCCTCCCGAGGCATAAGGGACCTGCATCGGGCTAGCGCAACCAATGTGCCAGAGAACGGTCCAACTGTCCTTGTCAAGCGTGGTGTGCGGCCTCGCCGCCTCCAATATTTCGACGCGTCCACCCCCCGATTACGGAAATCAGCAGTCGAAATGGATCAGCAGAGCATCATTCGCAGGGTAGCAGAGGAACTGGACCTGTCTCCGAGGCAGGTCGCCAGCACGATCGCGCTCTTCGACGAGGGCGCGACGCTCCCGTTCATCGCACGCTACCGCAAGGAGCTGACGGGCGGGCTCGACGAAGTCCAGCTTCGCGACGTCCGCGACCGCACGGAGTACCTGCGCGAGCTCGAGGACCGTCGCAGCGCGATCCTTGCCTCGATCGACGAGCAGGGCAAGCTCGACGACGCGCTCCGGGCCCGCATCCTGGCGGCCGACACGAAGCAGGCCCTGGAGGACCTCTACCTCCCCTACAAGCCGAAGCGCCGCACCCGTGCGACGATCGCGAAGGAGCGAGGCCTGGAGCCGCTCGCGGATGCGATCTGGAGTGGCGAGCTGGACGATGCGGGGGCGCTGAGTGCTGCCGCGCCGTACGTCGACGCGGAAAAGGAGGTGCCCGACGCCGACGCCGCGCTTGCCGGCGCACGCGACATCCTCGCCGAGCGCATCGCGGAGGATGCCGAGCTGCGTGGCTGGGTGCGTGAGCGCACGCACGCCCAGGGAATCGTGGTTTCACGGGTGCGCCCGGAGCACGCCGACAAGCCGACCAAGTTCCGCGATTACTACGAGTTCTCGCAGAAGCTGACGGAGATCCCGTCGCACCGGATGCTCGCGATTCGTCGCGGCGAGGCTGAGGAGGTGCTGACGTGGACGATCGAGGCGCCGATCGACGAGATCATCGCCGGACTCGAGCGCCGGGTCCTTGCAGGCCGTCGCGCGCACGAGCTGCTGCGCGCGGTGGTCACCGACGCGTACAGGCGTCTTCTCTCGCCCTCGATCGAGGTCGAGCTGCGCCTCGAGCTCAAGAACAGGGCAGACGACGACGCGATCCAGATCTTCGGAAGCAACCTGGAGCAGCTGCTCCTCGCCGCACCGGCCGGTGAACGCGTCGTGCTCGGTCTGGACCCCGGCTACCGCACGGGCGTGAAGGTGGTCGTCACCTCACGGACCGGCGCGGTGCTCGAGACGAACACGATCTACCTGCACCAGGAGAGTGCATTCGCGCGCGAGGTGCTGCGCATGATCCAGCAGCATGGCGTCGAGCTGATCGCGATCGGTAACGGCACCGCGTCGCGCGAAACCGAGAGCGCGGTGAAGAAGATCGTGCGGGAGATGAATGGCACGCGCCCGCAGGTCGTCGTCGTGAACGAGGCCGGTGCCTCCGTCTATTCCGCGAGCGACGTCGCGCGGGAGGAGCTTCCCGATCTCGACGTGTCGCTGCGAGGCGCCGCGTCGATCGCGCGCCGGCTGCAGGACCCGCTGGCCGAGCTGGTCAAGATCGATCCGAAGTCGATCGGTGTCGGGCAGTACCAGCACGACGTGAACCAGACGAAGCTGAAGAAGACGCTGGACGAAGTCGTGCAGATCTGCGTGAACCGCGTCGGCGTCGAGGTCAACACGGCGTCCGCGCCACTGCTCTCCTACGTCGCGGGCATCGGGCCGACACTCGCGAAGAACATCATCGACCTGCGCGACCGGAAGGGCGGGATCCGCAGCCGGAGGGAGCTGCTCGAGGTGCCGCGCCTCGGTGCGAAGGCGTTCGAGCAGGCAGCGGGCTTCCTGCGCGTGCGCGGGGGCGAGCACCCACTCGACGCGACCGCGGTCCACCCCGAGCGCTACGATCTCGTCGAGCGCATGGCCGCGGATCTCGGCGTGGACGTGCGCGCACTGATCACGAACGATGCGCTCATCGACCGGATCGACCTCGCACGCTACGTGGACGAGGAGGCCGGCATCGGTATGCCCACGCTCACCGATATCATCGACGAGCTGCGCAAGCCCGGACGCGATCCGCGTGACGCGTTCGAGACGGTGCAGTTCCGCGAGGACGTCACCGAGCCGAAGGACCTGAAGCCCGGCATGGCGCTCGAGGGCGTCGTCACGAACATCGTGGCATTCGGTGCCTTCGTCGACATCGGGGTGCATCAGGACGGACTCGTGCACGTCTCACAGCTCGCGGACCGCTTCGTCAGGGATCCAAACGACGTCGTCAAGGTCGGCCAGAAGGTGCGCGTCACCGTGCTGAGCGTCGACCTCGAGCGGAACCGGATCGCGCTGACCATGAAGACCGGTGCGCAGCCCGAAACGGCGGGTGGCGGTCGCAAGGGGCAGCAGGGCAGGGGGCAGCAGAAGAAGGCGGCTGCAAAGAAGCCTGCACTGCAGCCGAAGCCCGGAACGATCGCGCCGAACGGCATGCGGTTCCGGTAGTCCGTAACCTGTCGCGAAAAACGATGCGGACCGGGCAGCCGTGCCCGGTCCGCATCGTTGTTCGCGCCATGCCCCGGCTCATACCGCGCTCGATCCGCGTCGCTCACATTGCCGGCCGACCGCCATCGCGCTCGATCCGCGCTGCTCGCGTTGCCGGCCGACTGCCATCGCGCTCGATCCGCGTTGCTCGCATTGCCGGCCGACCGCCATCGCACTCGATCTCGGCCTCTCTCGCTGGCGGTGCCTCACAGGCTCAGCCGCTCCCGCATGCCCGCGATTCGCAGCGCCCCGGCGTCAGCGCGGCTCCAGCACACCGGTGATCCGCTGCGCGATGTCCTGCAGGTGCGCACGTGCCACGCCGCTCGTCTGCTGCGCGGCAGCGTTCGCGAGCGACTGCACCTGCACGAGCTGCGCACGCGCGAGCGGCCGGATGTCGGAGCGGTCATCTTCGAGCTGGTAGAGCTGAACCAGCCGGTCCACGTGGGCGCGGTGCAGTGCACGACGGTACGTGTCGCGTGCCGTCTGCGCTGCGTTGCCCCAGATGCCGCTGCGCAGGTCGTCGAGGTACGCGCTCACCGGGTAGGCAACGCGCGGGTGCGTGGTCTCGACCGTGAGCATGCGTCCCAGCCGCTGCGGCGAGAGCAGGCTGCTCACCATCATCGCCTGACGCTGCTGGAGACGCTGCGGACCATTCACGCGGATGCGCTCGAGGATCTCCGGCTCGAGCATCCAGAGCGGAGCCTCGAAGACCTGCTCCTCGATGAACGCGAGTGCCCGCTCCTGCTGGTCGCGCGCGACCGGCGTGTAGACCGGGCCGGCCTGGTCCGCCGTCTTGTGATCGGCCATGACGCCGCCGATCACGGTCGCGACGTGGTTCACGTAGCGGAACCACTGTGCCTCCAGCTCGCCGTACAGCTCCTCGAGGTCCGTGTAATCCTCACCAGGCTTCGTCGTCCACTCGAGCAGGTTCGGTGTCACACGCTTCAGGTTCATGATGCCGTACGTGCTCGCGCGCACCGGGTCGTCGCCGATGTCCTCGGTCTGCGCACGCGGGTCCGCGGCCATGTCGGGCCCGCTGAGGAAGCGGTACATCGGGTCGTCGGCCTTCTCGAGGATCCAGCGATTCAGGATCGGCAGCTCGTCCTCGGGCGTGCGCGCCTCGGGGATCACGCGATAGCCCCAGTTGATGACGTAGTGGTCGTACGGCCCGATCTGCCGGAGGAAATCCGTGCCCTCCAGCCCGTCGCCCGGCTGCGCCACGTAGTTCTGGCGGGCGTAGTCCATGATCGTCGGCGCGACACCCATGCGCCGGGCGAAGGATGCGCTGCGCAGCGAGTCGACCGGGTAGGCCGAGCTCGAGATCATGTTGTGCGGCAGCCCGAGAGCATGGCCGACCTCGTGCGCGATGACCTGCCGCATCGCCTCGCACATCAGGCCGTCATCGATGGGCAGCGATCGCGCGAGCGGGTTCGCCGCGCCCGTCTCCAGCATGATGCGGTTGCGGTACGAGCGCAGGTGGTTGTGATACCAGACGATGTCGCTTTCGATGATCTCGCCGGTCCGCGGGTCGCTCGTGCTGGGCCCCTGCGCGTTGCGCGTCAGGCTCGCCGCCCAGCGCACGACGGAGTAGCGCACGTCCTCCGGGTTCCAGTCCGGATCTTCGGCCGGCGAGGGCGGATCCTTGGCCAGGATCGCATTACGGAAGCCCGCCGTCTCGAAGGCCGGCTGCCAGTCCTCGATGCCCTGGCGCACGCACTGGCGGTACTCGTTCGGTGTGGCCGGGTCGAGGTAGTACACGATCGGCTTCACCGGCTCGACGACCTCGCCGCGCGCATACGCGGCCGGGTCCTTCGGCTCGAGTCGCCAGCGACGGATGAACTCCTGCTCCGGCGCCTTCTGGTCGGTGCGGCCGAAGTTCGTCTGGCGGATCGTGAAGTAGCCGACGCGCCGGTCCGCATAGCGCGGCCGCATGGGCTCCTTCGGCAGCAGCACGATCGACTGATTCATCTCGATCGTCACCGCGCCGACGTGCTCGTCGGAGGGCGGCGAGGTCGCCTCGAAGGTCTGCGTGTGCCGCACCTCGACGTTCAGCGGGTACGAGCGCGCAGACATGATGAAGCTGCGATCCGGATCGAGCCGGCGGACCCCATACTCCCGGCGCCGCCTGGGATCGAGCGCGCTGATCGCCGGCGTGTCACCGGAGAAGAAGCTCGTGACGTCGATGACGACGCTGGCGCTGTCCTGGCCGATCGCGGCAATCGCGAACGACGAGATAATCGGGGCGTAGTTGTTCGCCGCAACGCTGAGCGCGATCGGCGTCGTGTCGGCGGCGACTGCGTCGTAGGAGCGCTTGCGCAGCAGGATTCGGTCGCCCTGCCGCTCCCACGTCATGATCTGCTCCTGCGCCGAGAAGCCGGCGGGGTTGAAGCCGCCGAAATTGCTCGGTACGCCCGCCCAGCGGCTGATGACGAGCATCTCGCGACCGAGCAGTGAGTCGGGGATCTCGAAGAGCACCTTCTCGCCCACGCGGTGGACGAGGAACATGCCGCTGTCACTCTGCGCGGTCGTCGGCACCACGTCCCGGTAGGGGCGGATCCCCTGCTGTCGTGGCTGCGCGCCGTTCGTCGGTGCCTCCGCGCGCGGGCGCGGCTGCTGCGCCGTCGACTGACGTGCGCCGCAACCGGTGATGAACAGGACGAGCGCGCTGCAGGCACAAGCCAGGAGCCGGTTCTTCATCTCCGTCGATCCTCGAGCGGGTCTGCATTGTGTGGGATGGCCGCCAAAGTAGCAGGCGGTGCGTCCGGCATGCAAACGCCCTTGCCGCGCCCGGCGCCCCGGGCGAACATAGCCCAATACCGACAGGCGGAGGCATGAGCGTGGACGCAACGGATCGCGCGCAGCACCGGACAACGGGCGTGGCAACCCCCGCGCGGCGCGTCGTATCGCTGCTCGCGAGCGCGACGGAGATCGTGCATGCACTCGGCGCGGACGACCGGCTCGTCGGCATCAGCCACGAGTGCGACTGGCCGCCGGCACTGATGGACCGGCCGCGGCTGTCCCGTCCGCGCTTCGATCCGACCGGCCTGGACAGCGGCGAGATCGACACCGCTGTCCGCACCGCCATGGCCGAGTACGGTAGCGTCTATGAGGTCGACGCGGAGCGACTCGCGGCACTCGCGCCGGACCTCGTCATCTCGCAGGCGGTGTGCGAGGTGTGCGCAGTGCCGACTCCGGGCGTGCGCGACCTGATGCACGCACACGGAATCGAGGCACGCCTGCTCTCACTCGACGCTCACACGGTCGATGAGATCCAGCAGTCCATCCGCGACGTCGCAGCAGCGCTGGGGCTGGAGCAGGCGGCCGAGCGCCTGCTGACGGACCACGAGCGTCGTATCGCCCGCGTGGAAGCCGCGGTGAGCGGACGGACGCGGCCCCGGGTGCTGGCCATCGAATGGCTCGATCCGCCCTTTGCGCCCGGACACTGGCTGCCCGAGATGATCGAGATCGCGGGTGGCGAGAACCTCGTCGGCACGGCCGGCGGCCACTCGACGCAGCATGCATGGGACGACGTCGCCGGGCTCGATCCCGACGTCCTCATCATCATGCCGTGCGGATACGACCTCGAGGCATCACTGAAGGACGCCGACCGGTTCGCGGAGGACCTGCGCCGCGTCGCGCCACGCGCGATTGCAGGCGGCAACGCGTTCGCCGTCGACGGCAGTGCGTACTTCAACCGCTCCGGCCCGCGATACATCGATGGGATCGAGATTCTCGCCGGTCTCCTGCACCCGGAGACGTTCGATGCGCCCGACGCGAACGTCGCCGAACGCTGGACCGGGTAGAGGCGCACGCCGTGTGACCGAGCACAGGGCGCGTAATCGACGTGCGACACAGCATGCGCGCCGCACACGTCGGGACGATGAGCTTCCCCCGCACAACCGAGCGCTGAACAACAGGAGCTGTGAGATGATGCCGTCACCTGCATCCCCGATCGATCGCCGCAGCTTCATCGCGTTTACTGCTGCACTGACCTCGCTGCTACCGGAGGCGGTGCGCGCCCAGCAGCAGGAGCCGCGCGTCACCGTCGACATGATCGCGCAGGCGGAGCGCATCGCGGGGCTCGAGTTCACGCCCGAGGAGCGCGAGGAGATGGTGCGTGGCCTCGACTCGAACGTGCGCGCGTGGGAGGCGCTGCGGGAGGTGCCGCTCCCGAATGCGGTCGTGCCCGCCGTACAGTTCGATCCGCTGCTGCCGGGGATGACGGTGCCGTCGGGCGAGAGCGTGTTTCGTCCGACGGATCCAGGCCCAGTGCGCCGCCCCTCGAACCTCGAGGAGGTAGCGTTCTGGCCCGTCACGCATCTCGCCGTGCTGATCCGCACCCGCCAGGTGACGCCAAGCGAGCTGACCCGCATGTACCTCGACCGCCTGAAGCGGCACGGACCTACGCTCGAAGCGGTGGTGACGCTCACCGAGGAGCGTGCGCTCGAGCAGGCCGCGCGGATGGACGCCGAGATCGCTGCAGGCCGGTATCGCGGGCCGCTCCACGGCATCCCCTGGGGCGCGAAGGACCTGCTTGCAACGCGGGGCTACCGCACGACGTTCGGCGCAAAGCCGTACGAGGACCAGGTCATCGACATGGACGCGACCGTCGTGCGCAAGCTCGACGAGGCCGGCGCGATCCTCGTCGCGAAGCTGACGCTCGGCGCTCTCGCGCAGGGTGACCAGTGGTTCGGCGGCATGACGCGCAACCCGTGGAAGCTCGATCAGGGCTCGAGCGGCTCGTCGGCAGGGCCGGGCGCCGCTACCGCTGCCGGCCTCGTCGGCTTCAGTATCGGCACGGAAACGCTCGGGTCGATCGTATCACCCTCCACGCGCAATGGTGTGACCGGCCTGCGGCCGACGTACGGAACTGTCAGTCGTCACGGGGCCATGGCGCTCTCGTGGAGCATGGACAAGATCGGCCCGATGTGTCGCAGCGTGGAGGACTGTGCGCTCGTCTACGAGGCGATCCGCGGCACAGACGGCTTCGATCTAACTGTGCGCGACGTACCCTTCGTGTGGGACCCGTCACGCGACGCGCGCAGGCTCCGCGTCGGCTACTACCGCTCCGCGTTCGAGGAGGACCATAGCACGAAGGCGTTCGATGACGCTGCACTCGAGGTTCTCCGCCGCATCGGCTTCGACCTCATCCCGTTCGAGACGCCGGCCGACTATCCGCTCAACTCGCTGCGCTCCGCGATCCTCACGGCGGAGGCCGCCGCGGCGTTCGACGAGCTGACGCGTAGCAACCGCGACGACCTGATGGAGCGCAGCTCGTGGCCGAACACGTTCCGCACGGCGCGGCTCGTGCCTGCGGTCGAGTACATCAACGCGAACCGGGTACGCACGCTCGTGATGAGGGCGATGCACGATGCGATGCAGGACGTCGACGTCGTGGTGACGCCCTCCTACGGCGGCAACATCCTGCTGCTCACGAACCTCACGGGGCACCCGACGGTGGTGCTGCCCAACGGGTTCACCGAGGAGAACACGCCGGTGTCGCTCTCGTTCGTCGGCAGGCTGTACGGCGAGGGCGATGCGCTGCTGGTCGCGAAGGCGTACCAGGACGCGACGGACTTCCACACGCAGTACCCGCCGCTCTTCCGCGTCGGGGCCTGAGTCGTCGTGTCGCGCGAAGGGCTCACGGTCTCGACGACCACCACGTACCTGCAGGTGCGCCGCACCGCACGCGTCGTGCTTCTCGGTGAAGCCGGGCAGGGCGTGTCCAGGATGTGGATCTGCTGTCACGGCTACAGTCAGCTGGCGCCGGAGTTCGCGCGGGAGGTGGCTGCGCTTGCCGCGCCCGGGCGGCTCGTCGTCGTGCCCGAGGCGCTCAACCGCTACTACAAGGACGACCACGGCGGCGTGCACGGCCCGGATCACCCCGTAGGCGCCACGTGGATGACGCGCGAGGAGCGCCTCCGCGAGATCGACGACTACTGCGCTTACCTCGACAGCGTCCACGATCACTTCAGCAATCAGCTCCCCGATCTGGCAGGCGTGACCGCACTCGGGTTCTCCCAGGGCTCGCAGACGGTCGCGCGCTGGGCGGCGCGCACGAGTCGGCGCATCGACCACGTGATCCTGTGGGGTGGCGGACTGCCGCAGGAGATCCAGCCCGGACCCGGCATGTTCGGCGGCGCGCGGGTGACGCTGGTCGCGGGCGAGCGCGACCGGTTCGCGGCCGGTGCAGTCGACCGGCTGGCGCAGTCGCTGGAGGCCGCCGACGTCGCATGCAAAGTCGAATACTTTCGCGGCGGCCACCGGCTCGACGACGAGACGCTCCGCCGGATCGCGGCGTCCGCCTGAGCGCGCGGCAGCGCAGGGACTACCGGCTCGGTTTGCGGGATGGGGCACGCCGGGCCGGGGTCCGGCTTTCTTTCTGCCGGCCGAGCCCGCCGTTAGCTTTCACAGTCGCGCGCTACTGAACCTCTACATACCCGCATGTTTGCCACGACGCCCGTGCTGCAGTCCCGCCGCGGCCGCCGGTACGAAGTAACGCTGGTGCTCGCCTGGTGGGCGATCTATGGCGTGTTCCTGACCGGCCAGCACCTGCTCCTCAGCCGGAGCATGGGTGTGCCACTGGACATTGGCTCGGCGGCCGCCCGCGCCCTGCCGGGCGCCGTCGTGTGGGCGGGCATCACGCTGGTGGCCTTCGCGCTCGCGCGGCATTTCCCGATCGACGAGCCGCCGCACGTGCGTCACGTGCTGGTGCACATCAGTGCGAGCGCAACGCTCGCGCTGGCTGAGGTCGCGATCGCGTTCGGTATCGACCGGGTCACGGGCTGGTTCAACAGCAGTTTCAGTGATCTCTTCGTGAACGGGTTCCCGCCAAACGTGCTGTACTACTGGCTGCTCGCGGGGCTCGGCCACGCCATCGAGGTCTACCGCCGCTACCGGATCCGGGAGCGAGAGGCACTCATGCTGCAGAAGCGGCTGGCCGAGGCCGAGCTGCATCTGCTGAAGACGCAGCTCCAGCCGCACTTCCTGTTCAACACGCTGCATGCGATCAGCGCGCTCATGCACCGCGACGTGCGTGCTGCCGACCGCATGCTCACGCGGCTCAGCGAGCTGCTGCGGGTAACCCTGGAGCATGTCGGCACGAATGAGGTCAGCCTGCGCGACGAGCTCGATTTCCTGAAACCGTACGTGGAGATCGAGCGTACGCGGTTGGGAGAGCGGTTGAACGTTACGCTCGACATCGCGCCCGATACACTGCATGGCAACGTGCCTCACATGATCCTCCAGCCGCTCGTGGAGAATGCGGTGCGCCACGCGATCGCGCCCCGCGCGGCCGGTGGTCACATCCTCGTGAGCAGCCGCCGGTCCGGCGATCGCCTCGAGCTGGAGGTCGTCGACGACGGCAGCGGCAAGGGCGATGGCCGCCACGGCAGCGGCGTCGGGCTGTCCAATACACGTGCGCGCCTCGAGACGCTCTACGGCAGCGACTTCTGCTTCGAAGCAGGACCAATGCCCGAGGGCGGCTTCCGCGCTGCGATCTCGATTCCGTTTCGCGCCGCACCGGTCGAAGAGCCGGCGGCGCTCAGACAGGAGGCGATCCCGTGACGAAGATCCGAACCGTACTGGTCGAGGACGAGCCGCTCGCGCGCGAGCGGCTCCGGGCCCTGCTCGAGGAGCAGCCCGATATCGAGGTCGTTGCGGAGGCCGCCGACGGCAACTCGGCAGTACAGGTCATCCACGAGTCCAGGCCCGAGCTGCTGTTCCTGGACGTGAACATTCCGGAGCGTGACGGCTTCGGCGTGCTCGAGTCGCTCGGGGGCGACACGCCGCCCGTCGTGATCTTCGTGACCGCGTACGACCAGTTCGCGGTCCAGGCGTTCGAGGCGCATGCGCTCGACTACATCCTGAAGCCCTTCGACGAGGACCGCTTCGGCACGGCACTGCGCCGCGCCCGCGAATCGGTGCGCCGTCACCGCACCGGCGAGCTCGACGAGCGGCTGCAGTCGCTGCTCGCGAACGTCGGCGGCGGCAAGCGCGCGGACCGCATCGCGGTCAAGGAGGGCGGACGCATCGTCTTCCTCCGTACCTCCGAGATCGACTGGATCGGCGCCGAGGGCAATTACGCCCGGCTGCACGTCGGCAAGCGCTCGCATCTCATGCGCGAGACCATGACGAGCCTCGAGAACCGCCTCGACAGCTCCCGGTTTCTCCGCATCCACCGCTCGACGATCGTCAACGTCGAGGCAATCGCCGAGCTCGAGCCGCTGTTCCAGGGCGATTACGTGGTGATCCTGCGCGACGGCACGCGACTCACGTCGAGCCGCGGCTACCGGTCGAACCTGCAGGAGTTCATGAGCCGGTCGGTATAGCCTCGGTTCGCTTCACCGCTGCGGTGCGGAGGACGCGCGGCGGTACGGAGAGTCGCCGGACGAGAAAGGCGGCCGGGCGCGATGCACGCCCGGCCGCCTTCCTGTTCAACTCACGCCGTTCTCCACCTCCTCGGCGCCTCTGCGGTGAACAACAGATCAGAACGCAGAGAGCGCGCGCAACGAACGCGGCCGGAACCGTCTACTGCCCGGCCTTTGCCTTCTTCATCGCTTCGTGCACGCGGGCGTTCTCCTCCCACGGCCGGCGCTCGAAGTAGCTCCTGGTCATCTCCGCGACCTGGCCACTCAGCAGCAGCAGCGCGATGAGGTTCGGGAAGACCACGATCGCGAGGAATGTATCACCGAGTGCCCAGATCGCATCCAGCGACGCGACCGCGCCCACGAAGTGCATGAGCACGAACACGACGCGATACGGCAGCACCGCCTTCGGGCCGAAGAGGTAGTACGCGCAGCGGTCGCCGTAGTAGCTCCAGGAGATCGCAGTGGAGATCGCGAAGAGCAGCACGCCGAGCACCACGATGTACTGGCCGAAGTTGCCAGGCATTCCGACCTGGAACCCGAGCATGGTGAGCGGCGCGCCGGTCTCGACGGCATTGCCGTACAGCGCGCGGTACTGGGTCCCGTCATCGCCCACTGCAACACCCTGGCCGGGGTAGATCACGCCGGTGAAGGGCTGCGTCTGCGCAGGGTCGATGAAGAACTCATCGACGCGCACGTCGTGCCAGCCGAATCGAGAGGCGCCGGGATCCGCGATCACCGGGAGGCCGTTCTCGATGCGATACTCGCTGGGCACCGGCGCGTTGCGGATGACGTTGCCATCCGGCTGGTCCGCGACCCAGGTGACGTCGCCACTGGAGATGACGAGCTCGGTCGGGTGCTTGTCGTCCCATACGTTCGTCATGATGATGACCAGGCCCGTCATCGTGCAGATGACGAGTGTGTCGATGAAGGGCTCGAGCAGGGCGACCACACCCTCGGAAACCGGCTCATCGGTCTTGGCCGCCGCGTGCGCGATCGGAGCAGATCCCTGCCCGGCTTCGTTGGAGAAGAGCCCGCGTCGCACGCCCCAGATCATCGTGACGAGAATGGCGCCCATACCCGTGCCGGCTACCCCCGCGGTCGGGTTGAACGCCTCGCGGAAGATCAGCGCGAATGTCGGGATGACGTCGGTGACGTTCAGCAGGATGACGATCAGCGCACCGCCGACGTAGATCGTCGCCATGAGTGGGGCCAGAACGCCCGTCACGGCGCCGATGCGCGTGATGCCGCCGATGATCACGGCGCCGACGATCAGTGCACTGACGATGCCGGTCGCCGTCGGCGAAACGTTCCACTGCGTCTGGACTGTGTCGGCGAGGGTGTTTGCCTGGATGGCGTTACCGGTGAGGAACGCAGTGAGACCGAGGAGGATGGCGAACAGCACCGCCATCCACTTGAACTTCGGGCCCAGGCCGCGCTCGATGTAGTACATCGGTCCGCCGGACACGGTGCCTTCCCACTTTCTCGCGTCCTGGTCGGGTGCTTCGACGTGGCGATACTTCTGCGCCAGTGTCACCTCGGAGTACTTCGTCGCCATGCCGAGGAACGCGGTCAGCCACATCCAGAAGAGGGCGCCGGGGCCGCCGTAGTGGATCGCGATCGCGACGCCGGCGATGTTGCCGATGCCGACGGTGGCGGACAGTGCAGTCGAGAGCGCCTGGAAGTGTGAAACGTCGCCCGGCTCGTTCGGATCATCGTACTTGCCGGACGTGACGCCGAAGCCGTGACCCAGCCGCCGGAGCTGGACGAAGCCGAGCCGGAACGTCAGGAAGATGCCGGTCCCGATCAGCAGGATCGCGAAGAGCGGTACGGACTCGCCGTTGAAGCTGGGGCCGAAGTTGGCGATCGGTTCCAGCACACCCAGCAGCCACCGGGCGCCGGATTCCAGGCTCTCGATGAAATTCATTCGTCACCTCTTGAGGATCCGCCCGGCTGCCTCGCCGGGGCTGGACTACGACACGGCACCGCCGAAAGCATCCGTGGTGGGGACGCGCCACGGCGCTGGGACCCGCCTGGTCCTGTACTGTTGCACGGCTGAGTGCCCCAACCGGGGCGAATTCCAAATGGGAAGGCCGCAAGTTGAGCCTTCCGCGGGTGGCTCGCAAGGTTGCCGGGCCGATTCGACCCTCACGGACGTCGGTGCGACAGACGTACTCGCGGTCGGGAGCGTAGCGCGCTGGCGCTCCTCTTGCCTCTTAGACGGTTGATGACCGCAACGAACAACGACGGCAATGCGACGTCCCGGCGCCTGCCTGGCCGCCCTCTGCTCGCCGGCGCGCCGGGCTACCCCGCGCTCGAGCCGGTCCACGAGCCTCACCTGCATCCGGAGCTGGCAGCGTGGCGACGCAACGTCGGCTCCGCCGTCGCGCTCGATCTTGCGCCACGCGTGGCGCAGCCTGTCACCGGGCTCGACGTCATCTGCTGGAACGTGGCGATCGGTCGCGCGGACCTCGGCGAGCTGCTGCGGCGCATGCACGACGGCGCCTGGGACGACTTCGGCAACCGCCGCGACCGCCCGCTCGTGCTGCTGCTGCAGGAGGCGTATCGAGGCGGCGGCGACGTACCCGAGCGACCGCTCGATCGACGCCATGGCGGACGGATCGTGCCGGGGCGCACGGACGTCATCGAGATCGCCGAGATGATGGGCTACAGCCTCCGCTACGCGCCCTCCATGCGGAACGGCCTGCACCGGAGCGATCGCGGCAACGCGATCCTCGCGAACGTCGCGCTCGAGGGGACGCACGCGTTCCTCCTGCCATACGTGCGACAGCGTCGCGTCGCGATCACCACGCACATCGCCGGCGTGGACGATCTCGTGCTCGCGAGCGCTCACCTCGATGTCGGCGGCTCGCCGCCGGGGGAATGGCAGCTCCGCTACGGCAGTGGCCGCCTCGTCCAGGCGTCCGAGCTTGCGCATCGGCTCATCGATCCCGAGCACGGCGCGAGCGTGGTGCTCGGCGCCGACCTGAACGCCGCGCTGGGCACGCGGGATCCCGTTGTGCGCGCGCTGCTGTACGGCGGACTGCGGCTCGCGCGGCGGATTGGTACCTGGCGCCACACGTACCACGGACGGGTACGCCTGCCACTCGACTACGTTCTGTATCGATCGCCGGACGAGCGGATCCGCGAGGTCACGGTCACACGCATCGACGAGGTCCCAGGCGACAGATCTCCGAGTGTATTCGGCTCCGACCATCATCCGCTCTTCGCGCGCGTCGACTTCGCCGAGCCCATCCATCCATACACGCACGACATACCGAATGAGTGACATCCTTGCCGGCCCCTGGTGGGTCAACGTCCTGGCCGTCATCGGACTGCTGGCGATCGGGACTGCGATCATCACCCTGTTCTTCAAGCTCGGCCGGCGACCGGACCGGATCTGGTCCCATTCCGGTCCGCCGCTCGACAGCGGCGACTTCATGCGCGGCATCGCCGGCATCGTGAACGCACCGATCCGCCACGGCGGGACGGCGGAGCTGCTGTGCAACGGAGACTGCTACTTCGCGCGGATGCTCGAGGACTTCGAGCGTGCGCAGCGGACGATCAACGTGTCCGCATACATCTGGGAGCCCGGTGAGGTCTCGGATCGGGTGCTCGACGTGCTCACGCGCAAGGCGGCCGCCGGAGTCGAAGTCCGCGTGCTCGTCGATGCGATCGGCGGGCTGCGCATCCCGGGCGATGGCGTCGAGCGGCTGCGCGCGGCGGGCGGCAAGGTCGAGCGGTACAGGCCGCCGGTGTTCGGGAAGCTCACGCGCCTGCACCTCCGCAACCACCGCCGGGCCATCGTGATCGACGGGCACATCGGGTACACGGGCGGCGCCGCATTCGGTGACAAGTGGAACGGCGACGCGCGCAACCCGGACGAATGGCGCGACGACATGGTGCGGCTCACGGGCTGCGCCGCAGGCACGCTGCAGCCCGCGTTCACCGAGCTGTGGGCGTACACGTGTGGTGAGATCCTGACGAGCACCGACCACTACCCGGACCACGACTCTCTCGAGGATCCCGGCCCGGCGGCACACCGCATCGACTGGCACACGGGCGTGGTCAGCTCACCGTCCGCCGACGAATACCCGCTCCGCCTCTTCTTCCTGCTCACGTTCCTGAGCGCGCGCGACCGGCTCTACATCACGACACCGTACTTCACGCCCGACAGCAACACCCGCCGCATCCTCGGTCAGCGGGCCCGCGACGGCGTCGACGTCCGCGTGCTGCTCCCCAACGAGCACACCGACGCTGCCCCGATCCGCCGCACCAGCCACCACTACTACGAGGAGCTGCTCGATGCGGGCGTCCGGATCTTCGAGTACCAGCCCACCATGCTGCACTCCAAGCTTCTCGTCGCTGACGGTACCTGGAGCATCGTCGGCTCGGCCAACATGGACATCCGCTCCAAGGAGCTGAACAACGAAAACATCGTCGCCATCCAGGACGCGGGCTTCGCGCACTCCCTCGAGGAGCGGTTCCTCAAGGACCTGGAGGCTGCGAAGGAGATCAGGCTCGAGGAGTGGAGAAAGCGACCGCTGCGGAGTCGCGTGGCGGAGCAGCTGTCGGCGTTGTTCGCGGAGCAGTACTGATCGTTTTTCTACCACCGAGAGCACAGAGGTCGCAGAGGCGCGCGGACGGATCGTGCAGTCCTGAGCACGCCGGGTGGCCGCCGCATCGCCTCGGTGCGCCTGGTCCTTCGTGTCCTCCTCGGCAGAAAGACAATCCGGAATGTCGAAGAGCCTGAGGCATAACCCCAGGCTCTTCGACTCTCCCTCAGCCTATTGCTGATCCGCGGTCACGGCCGGATCCACGCCCAGCCAGTGCGAGAACCACTGCCTGAGTCGGCCGAGGCGGTCGACCAGCAGCCAGGGCTCGCCCGTGCGCGACAGATCGTGCGTGGAGCGCGGGTAGCGGACGAACTCCACGGGTACACCATGCTTCTTCAGGGCGACGAACCACTGCTCGGCGTCGGTCATCGGCGTGCGATGGTCCTCCTCCGACTGAACGATCAGCGTCGGCGTCTTCACGTTGCGCGCGAAGCGGATGGGCGAGAGCTCGTCGTAGAGCTCGGGGTTGTCCCACGGCTTGCCGTAGAACTCGAACTCCGTGAGGCCCTGCGCGTCGCTCGTGCCGTACCACGACCACCAGTTCGAGATCATGCGGTCCGTCTGCGCGGCCTTGAAGCGATCCGTCCTGGTCGTGATCCATGCGGTCATGAAGCCGCCGTAGCTGCCGCCGGTCACGCCCATGCGCGTCGAGTCGACGTCCGGCCTCTGCGCCACGATGTCGACGGCCTTCATGATGTCCTCGTAGTCCTCCATGCCCCAGCGGCCGCGCGTCGAGTAGGTGAAGTCCGCACCGTAGCCCGATGAGCCGCGCGGGTTCGTGTACAGCACGAACATGCCGGCACCCGCGATGTTGTGGAACTCGTCAAACCAGTTCTCCCCGTACGCGGAGTGCGGCCCGCCGTGGATGTAGAGCACGAGCGGATACTTCTTCCCCTCCTGGTAGCCGTACGGCTTCATCAGCCACGCCTCGATCTCACGGCCGCCGACGGACGTGTACGTGAAGCGCTCCGCCTCCGGCCACTCGATCTCCGCGCTCAGCGCATCGTTGAAGCCGGTCAGGCGACGCTCGTTCCTGCCATCGACGTCGGCAACGAACAGCTCCGTCGGCGCGGTCACGGACGTTGCGACGTACGCAACGCGCTTCATATCGCGGTCGAAGCTCACGTCGTTGATGCGACGACGGCCGCCCAGGACCTCGGTGATCCGCCCGTTGCGCGTGTCGAGCCGGTGCAGCGCGGTGCGACCGCCGATCGCAGCAGTGAACAGGATCTCATTGCTGGAGCGCCATTCCATCGACGACGGCTCGTACTGCCAGTCGCCGAGGAGGTCGCGCGGGGTGCCGCCCTCGCGATCGACGACGTAGATCCGGCGCGGCGCGGTCCGCTCCGCGCTCGCCATGAACGCGATGCGACGGCTGTCCGGCGACCACGTGAGCTGCATCTCGTTGCCCATGTGCTCCGCCACCTTGCGCGGCGCACCGCCCTCGATCGGCATCACGTAGATGTCCGTGTCATTGCGCGGCTGCTCGTCACGGACGGGGTCATACGGCAGGCGCGCGAGCGAGTCGCGCTCCGCCTCGACCACCGAGTCGGGACGGAGTGAGGCATCCGCGGTGAACGCGATCCACCGGCCGTCGGGCGAGACGGCGACATTGCGATGCGAGTACGCCGTCCGGGTGATCTGCACCTTCGTCGTGTCGCCGAGCGGCTGGCGGTAGATCTGTGCGGCATGCCACGTGCGCGGCTTGTCGCGGTTCGGTGTAAAGCCGGGGCCGTTGCGCTTGTACGGCAGATCGACGATGTGCATGCCGTCGAAGCGCGCCGCATTCAGCGGCTGCGTGATCGCCTCGTGCGGCGGCCGCGCCATCGGCTTCATCTTGGCGAACGGACCCTCCGCCTTCGACGAGTCGGAGTCCTCGTCGTCCGGCGCCTCGGCGAACACGACGAACGATCCATCCCGCGGCATCGAGCCGCGGCGGTACCCCTCCGCCTGGAACGCCTCGCCGCCCGGCCGGTCCATCCGCAGGGCCCACGTGTTGCCCTTGCCCTCGCCGCCGGGACGCCGCGACGTGAACAGCAGCAGCGAGCCGTCCGGTGACCACCACGGACTCGAGCTCTCCACACCCGGCGCGGTGAAGCGCACGGGCTCGCCACCCTGCGTCGGCACCACCCAGATCTCCGAGTGTCGCTTGTTCTCCTGCTCCTTCACGGTCGTCACGGTGAATGCGATCCGGGACCCGTCGGGCGACATCGCGGGGTCGCTCAGCGTCGTCAGCCGGTACCAGTCTGCAGGCGTGAACGCCCGCTTCTGTGCGCTGACCGGCGTCGCGACCAGCAGCAGCGCCAGTACGACCAGAAACTTGCTACGCATCGTGCTCTCCCCGGGTGGTGGTGCGATGATCTTCGAGGGCGGCGAGGAGCTTCTCGTGGATTCCGCCGAACCCGCCGTTCGACATGATCAGGATCACGTCGCCTTCGCGCGCGCTCTGCGCGAGGTGCGCGACGATCCTGTCGACATCGGGAATGTAGGCTGCCGTGCGCCCGCCCGCCTGCAGCGACGCGACCACCTCGTCGGGGTTCATCGCCGTCTGCTTCGTGTAGCGCTCCGGTCGGAAGAGACCGGCCAGGACGACCTCGTCCGCCTGCGCAAGCGCGCGCGTGTACGGCTCCTGGAACTCGCGTCGCTGGGCCGTATAGCTGCGCGGCTCGAATACGGCGACGATCCGCCGACCGCCGTAGCGCTGCCGCGCGGCACGCAGCGTCTCATCGACCGCGGTCGGGTGGTGCGCGAAGTCGTCGATCACCGTCACACCGCGCACCACACCGCGCAGCTCCATTCGCCGCCGCACCGACCGGAACGTACGCAGCGCCTCCTGCACCTGCGCCGGCCGGGCGCCGACCGCGTGTGCAGCGGCGATCGCTGCAAGCGCGTTGCGCACGTTGTAGGCGCCGGCGAGCGGCGTCTCGATCGTCGCCCACTCCCGCCCCTCGTGCACGACGACGAAGCGCGTCATGTCCTCGTCGTAGCGGATGTCGCGTGCGGTCCAGACCGGGTGGCTCGCATCGCTGTCCGTCGCATTGACGCGCGCCGCGGCGTCACCGTTGGCCGACACGCCTGCATCCGCGGCACTCAGCCCGAACGACGCAACCGGCGCGAACGACTTCGCCGCCAGCTCTCGCACGATCGGCGATTCCCAGCCGGCGACGAGCGTACCACTGCGCGGGATCTGGTTGATGAAACGCGAAAAGGCAAAGCGGTACGCTTCCTCGTCGCGGTAAATGTCCGCGTGGTCGAACTCGATGTTGCCGACGATGGCCGTGCGTGGCAGGTAATGCCACATCTTCGGGCCCTTGTCGAAGTACGCGGTGTCGTACTCGTCCGCCTCGATCACGAAATAGCTCGAGTCGGTGAGGCGGAACGAGCTGCCGAAGTTCTCGGCGACACCGCCGATCAGGAAGGACGGCTCGAGTCCGGCAACCTCGAGAATCCAGGCGAGGATCGAAGTCGTGGTGGTCTTGCCGTGCGTGCCGGCGACCGCGAGCACGTGCCGGCCACGGAGGAACTCCTCCTTGATGACGACCGCCGCGGCCGTGTAATAGAGCCCCTCGTCGAGCACGTACTCCAGCTCCGGGTTCCCGCGCGAGATCGCATTCCCGACGACCACGACGTCGGGCCGCGGAACCAGGTTCGCGGGGCTGAAGCCCTCCACGAACGGGATCCCCAGCGCCTCGAGCTGCGTCGACATCGGGGGGTAGACGTTCTCGTCCGAGCCGGTCACGTGATGCCCGGCCGCCTTCAGCAGCCCGGCCAGCGAGCCCATCGCCGTCCCGGCTATGCCGATCAGGTGGTAATGCCTGCGCTGCAAATCGAAGATTTCCCTGTGAGAGAGGATGGCGGCAATGTGGGAAATCGGTGGCAGGGAGTAAAGCCGCGTGCGCGGACCCGGGCCGGATCCCGGTGCTCGCCGGAAGCGAGGCGGATCGCGGGCTACGGGACAGAATCTGCCGGTCGCGAGCCGGAGTCCGCCGGCCGCGAGATACGAGGCCACGCCCGAAGTCGAGCCGCGGCGCGCAGGCGCATGCGGCCAACTGGACACCCCGACGATCCCTGCTTACCTTAAAAGGCTTGGATGCCGCAAGGACTACCGGGAGTGTTATGATCGAGATCCAGATCGGCGAAGGCGATCGCATCGAGTGGGCGCTGAAGCAGTTCCGGCGCAAGATGCTGCGTTCGGGGCTCTTCAAGGACATGAAGAAGAAGCGCTTCTACGAGAAGCCCAGCGAGGCGAAAAAGCGGAAGGCGGCGGACGCCCGTCGTCGTACTGCACGCGCCAAGCGTCGCGGCCGGTAGTTCCGGGGCGCGCGGCCATCGTCGCGCGCTCTGACAGCCTCCCCCTGACAGATGAGCAGTGAGCGGCCGCGCTCCAGGCGCGGACCCGGCGGCGTATTCGTGGACCCCTGGTTCACGCCGGCGGACCGACGCTCATTCTCCCATTTTCTCCGTTGGCGCCTCTCGCGACTGCGCGAGAGCGCTGCTCCGGACCCGCGTCCCGAGGAGCTGCCCGCCGTCGAGCCGCAGCTCGTCGATCGGGTGACCGAGGGAGCCCGGCTGACCTGGGTCGGCCATTCGACGTACCTGATCCAGCTCCCCGGCGCCAATATCCTCACGGACCCCGTCTGGAGCCGTCGCGTCTCACCCGTGCAATGGGCCGGCCCCGCGCGGATCCGGCCGCCCGGTGTCGCATTCGACGACCTGCCGCCGATCGACCTGGTGCTGCTCTCCCACGATCACTTCGACCACCTCGACCGCCCGACCGTGCTGCGTCTGCACCGTCGGTTCGGCGATGACCTCCAGTGGGTCGCACCGCTCGGCCACGCGGACTGGCTGCGTCGGCAGGGAATCGCGAACGCGGTCGACCTCGACTGGTGGGAGGCCACACACGTGCGGACGGACGCCGGGGCGCTCGCGGTGACCGCACTGCCGGCCCGGCACTGGACCCGTCGCGGCCCGGTCGCGAGTCCGCGCCTCTGGGCGTCCTTCGCCGTCCGGGCCGATGGCGTCAGCATCTACTACGGGGGCGACAGCGCACTCGCCCCGTTCTACGAGCACATCGCGGCCGAGCACGCTCCCTTCGATGCCGTGCTCCTCCCGATCGGTGCCTACGAGCCACGCTGGTTCATGCAGCCCGCGCACATGTGTCCCGAGGAGGCGGTCGAGGCATACCGGCAGCTCGGCGCACGCGGTCTCTTTGCGGCGATGCACTGGGGCACCTTCCGCCTGTCGGATGAGCCCCCTCTCGAGCCCCCGGAGCGGACCCGCGCTGCGTGGGAACGAGCCGGCCTGCCGCCCGAGGACCTGTGGATCCCGCGGCACGGGGAGACGAAGGTCCTGGGGCCGTAGCCGGCAACGGCACATGCCGCGCACGGGCAGGATGGCTATAGAACAGAGCGGGCGGCCCGATTTGGACCGCCCGCTGTTGTGTCCCTGCTCGATCAGCTCACCATCCCGGCGAGATCACGAAGCCGAAGTGCCATCCCTGGTCGGGTCGCTGGAAGGGATACGCGTAGTAGGTCTCCAGCACCATGAACCCGAGCAGGTTCACGCGCGCCGAGATTCCGGTCGAGAAGACGGGCACGCGCTCCGGCGTGCGGCGCGCCCACCCGAACGTGGGCTCTTCACCGCTCGACCACGCCACACCGGCGTCGAAGAACGGGGCCAGCTCGAGCGGCGCGTACGGAAACTCGATCAGCCCGAGCTCGCTCGTACCGAGGAGCGGAATGCGCAGCTCGAAGTTCGCCACGGCGATGCGTGAGCCGAAGAGGCGACCGTACTCCGGGCACGGATCGGTGTCGGTGGGGTGGCACTCGTTGACCTCGAAGGAGTCGGACGAGTAGCCGCGCACGAGCGTCTCGAAGCCCAGGAACAGCTCGTTCAGCACGCGCAGGTTGTCATCCGTAATCCCGTCGGAATCCGCGCCGTAGCGCCCGAGGTGGATACCGCGCATCGCCAGCGACACGGGTCGCTTGAAGAAGTAGCGACGATAGTCCGCGACGACCGTCGTGTAGTCGAGCGAGCCGAACGTCGGCGAGACGGACACACGGAACCGCTCACCCGAGATCGGTGACGTGAAGCCGAAGTACGAGTTGTCGCCGACGAATGCCCCGGAGACCTCGAAGAAGTGGAGCGGATCCGGCGACGGCCCCCGTTCGCGGACGACGTCGCTGATCTGCTGGCCAACGCTGTTGAAGAGAACGCTCCAGATCTCCGTCTCGAAGCCGTAGCGCGTGTAGCCGCCCGAGACCTCGAACCGACGCGTCATCGAGAACGGGTAGCGCGCGAGCAGGCCCACCTGGTCGACGTAGATCCGGCGGCGGAACTGCTGCAGCAGACGGTCACCCGTCGTCGGATCGATCTGCTGCTGCCAGAACCCGGTCAGGTACGGGATGTGACCGGCGACCACGCCCCAGTTCCACCGGTTCCTCGCATTGATGTACTGCGCGATGCCCCCGATGTCCTTCAGCTCACCCTGCGCCTGGATCGCAACACCGAGCTGGTGATCGCCGAGCATGTCCGAGAAGAAGGCGGACACGCCACCGACGAGCCCCGTGCCGAAGCTGCTTACACCCACGCCGAGCGACGGCGCGCCGATGTAGTCGAGCGAGATGCTCGGGCTGTACGGCCGGACCTCCCATGCGAGCGCGACCTCGACCGGCGGCAGCCCGCGCAGCGGGTCCGCGAGATACTCGGCAACGAGGCCTGTCCCGACCGCCTGCACGGGCGGCAGGACTGCCGCGACCGAGTGCGGGTCCGCGATGCTGCGGTCGACGGGCGTGCCCACCGTGCGCGCGGGCTCCAGCCCGTAGATGTGCTGGCCTGCGTTGATGAAGACCGAGAAGAGCATGCGGCCCGTCCGGTCTGCGACGCTCAGCGCAGGCGACATATCGGTCACACCACTCACGCCTGTCGCGACCCGCGTGATCTGGTACAGCTCACCCGTCTGAAGGTCCATCCGGAAGATGTCGCTGAAGCCTTCCGGGTTCGCGATGAAATACAGGCTCCGGCCGTCGGGCGAGTATTGCGGGTTGATGTGCTTGACGCCGGGGAACGCCTCGAGCAGCTCGCGCTGACCCGTCTGGACGTCGATGATCGCAAGACGCTGATGCCCGAAGACGAGCGTCTCGAAATCCGTGTCCGGGCCCTCGTCCGTCGAGTACACGAGCTTGCTGCCGTCGGGCGAGAAGTCCGGATGCAGGTTCGAGTACCGGTCATCCGTCAGCTGACGTACCTCGCCCGTCTCGATGTCCATCAGGAACAGGTCGCCGAGGCCGTTGCGCATCCCGGAGAACGCGAGCGTGCGGCCGTCGGGTGACCACGTCGGGCTCGAGATCGCGCCCACACCCTCCGGCGCCAGCTTGCGCACGACTCGCCCGCGCTCGACGTCCACGATCTCGATCCGGTTGTCACCCTGCTCGAACGTGACATAGGCGAACTGGCGGCTGTCCGGCGACCACGCACCCGACGACTGGATGAAGCTGAGCGCGTCGTAGTGCGGACTGTTCTGCGGGCTCGCGAGCTCGCGGATCACCCGCCCGGTGACTGCATCGGCCAGGTAGAGATCGACCGTGAAGAGATCACGACGCCCGAAGTACGCGACGAAGCGCCCGTCCGGGCTCACCGCGGGCGCAAGATGCATCGCGCCGAGCTCGTCACTCACGAGCAGGGGCGTGCCCGCATCCTCCGGCCGCTGCCGCCCCTGGATCGCAGGCAGGTAGGCCGTACGGATCGACTCGATCCACTGCTGCGAGATCTGCTCCGACGTCACACCCAGCACCCGCTCCAGCGCGGTCTCCCAGCCGGCGCGCGTGGCAAAGCGGAACAGCTCCGTCACCGCCCGGTCACCCCACCGACCGGCGATGTACGCCCACAGCGCCTGGCCGTAACGGTACGGGAAGAAACGCGGGTCGCGACCCAGCTGCTGAATCGTCGGCAGCTCGCCACGGAGTGCTGCGTCCCGCAGCCACATCGCGGTGTTCGCGTCGATGCGGCCGAGCGACAGGTACTCCGCCATGCCCTCGATCAGGAACAGCGGCAACGCACCAAGCCCCTGCAGCCCCGTCGGGCCCGTCTGCGCAACGTCGTACTGGAACACGTGCACGAGCTCGTGACCGAGAACGTGATCATTGTCCTCGTAGACGCCCGTCCACGGCATGATCACGCGGTTCTTCAGCCCCTCCGTAACACCGCCGGTGCCCTCCGTCAGCGCACTCGAGATGACGTTCGTCTGCTGGAAGTCCGGATGGTCCGCGTAGAAAATCAGGGGCTTTTCGTCGAACTCGTGCTGGAAGGCATACGACAGGCGCTCATACCACCGCTCCGCCATGCGCGCGGCGTCCCTCGTGATCGTCTCGGTGCCGGGGTAGTGGTAGATACTGAAGTGATCCGTCCGGAGGACCTGCCAGTCGAAATCCTCGTACTGCACCTTCTGACGGCCGAAATACTGCCCCTGTGCAGGCTGTGCCGCGAGGACCGCCAGCATCGAGAACAGGAGCGCGCGTAGCGATCCTACAGCGGACAGGCGAGACATCCTGACCCCCTGCATCGATGTGAATGAACGCCAGTTCTGGAAGACGCGGAAGTGCAAGGCTTATACCGGGTCGAACGTTCGTACGTTCCAGCTGCTGCAGCTGGCTCCAGACTACTGCGGAACGACGTTTCACGCGAATCATCGTCGCAGCCTCACTCATCCATGCGACGAAATGCAGGGACGGAAACCTACAGGGTGTCGCAGGAGCGTCGCGCGATCGGGAGTGTGTACCGGGCGGTGCCGCGGGCCTTGCCGACGGCGTAGCCGGGGGCGCCCTGCGACGGGTGAGGTCGATCCCGCCGCATCCAGGATCGCACTGACCGAAGCTCTCTTTTCGCCACTGCAGTTCCTTGCAGATTGCAAGCGCCAGCAATACCTTACCGGCCTGATGCCGGCGCTGCGCAACGAGCCGGAACCGGTCCCCTGAACAAGCCGAGTACAGCGATGGTGCCAAGGCGGCTGCTGCGGTGGCTGTATGTGGGGCGACTCACGCTCGCGGCGGGAATCTTTGGCGCGGCGCTCTTCACGTGGCAGCAGACGACGCCCGAAACGACGCTGCTGGCGACGCTGGCGCTGCTGCTGTCGCTGACGACGGTGGCGATCGGGCTGTGGTGGGTGGAGGGGATGGGCCGCGTGCCCGGCAGGAACTTTCTCTACCTGCAGGTCGTCTTCGATACGCTGCTGATCACGGCGATCGTCCACATCACGTCGGACGGGGGGAACAGCCCGTTCGCGCCGCTCTACATCCTGAACATCGCGGCGGGTGCGCTGCTCCTGCCGCTTCCGGGCGGCGTGCTGGTCGGCGGTCTGGCGAGCGCATTGTACTTCGCGGATGCGATGTGGCTGCAGCCGCAGGCGCCGACCGTGACGATGCTGCTGCAGATCGGCGTGTTTGCCGTGACCGCGCTGCTCACGGGGAATCTCGGCGACCGATTGCGCGCCGCGGGCACGGCGCTGGGCGCGGCCGAGTCGGAGCTGCGGCAGCTTCGGCTGGACACGAGCGAGATCCTGGCGACGATCGACACCGGCCTGATCACGGTGGACGGTGCGGGTCGGCTGGTGCATGCGAACGGCGCGGCGTTGCAGGTGCTGCAGGCAGCGCGACCGGAGGACCTCGGGCCGGACGTGCTGACGGAGTTGGACCGCCGGGTCCCGGGTCTCGGGGCCATGCTGCGTCGTACGGCGGCGACGCGCATCGGTGTGCGTCGCAGTGAGCTGAAGGTGAACCGTGTCGACGGGCTCCACTACATCGGTGTCCGCACGACGGTGCTCGAGCGCGAGGGGCTCCCCTGGGTGACTGCGGTGCTGCAGGACATCACGGAGAGCAAGCAGATCGAGGAGCTGATCCGGCGGGCGGAGCGGCTGCAGGCGGTGGCGGAGCTCGGCGCGTCGCTCGCGCACGAGATCAAGAATCCGCTCGCGTCGATCCGCAGTGCGAGCGAGCAGCTCGCGCAGGACAGGATCACGGCCGAGGATCGGACGGTGCTGCGTCGCCTGGTCGTGAACGAGTCGGAGCGGCTCAGCCGGCTGCTCGGCGACTTCATGGATTTCAGCCGGGTCGAGCTGCGGCGCTGGAGCCCGCTCGACCTGCGCGAGATCACGCGCGGCGCCGTCGATCTGGTGCGCGCACACCCCGATGCCGCGCGTTGTCCGGCGATCGAGCTGATCGAGCCGGAGGAGCCGGTGACGGTCGAGGGCGACCAGGACCTCCTGCACCGCGCCGTGTTCAACCTGGTGTTGAACGCGGTGCAGCATTCGGCGGAGCACGGGCCGGTTCGCGTTGCGCTCGGCCGCGCATTCGACGGCAACCTGCCGGCGAGTGTGCACATGGAGTCGCCGATCCGTCTCACGGTCACGGACAGCGGGCCCGGCATTCCCGAGAAGGAAGTGGAGCACCTGTTCGATCCATTCTTCTCGAAGCGCGAAGGCGGCACGGGTCTCGGTCTCGCGATGGTGCATCGCGCGATCGAGGCACACAGCGGTGCGATCATGGTCGATGCTGCGCCCGATGGAGGTGCGCGCTTCACGATCTACCTGCCGGCCCCGGCAGCACGGAGGAGCTGAACCGATGCGACCACGTATCATGGTCGTCGACGACGAGCGCGGGATCCTCGATACGGTCGAGATCCTGCTGCGCGGCGAGGATTTCGAGCCGGTCGCGCTGCAGAGCGGCAAGGAAGCGATCGCGCGGCTGGAAGAGGTCGATCCCGACATCGTGCTCACGGACATACGCATGCCCGGCGTCACGGGGCTGGACGTGCTGCAGGCCGTGCGCGCGCACGATCCGGAGGTGCCGGTCATCCTGATGACGGCGCAGGCGTCACTGCAGAGCGCGATGCAGGCAGTGAACGAGGGCGCGTTCTACTACCTGCAGAAGCCGTTCAGCAACGCCGAGCTGGTCGCGCTGTGCCGTCGTGCGGCACAGACGCGGCGCCTCACGACCGAGAACAAGACGCTCAAGCGCGAGATCCGCCGACGCGATACCAGCAACGCGAAGCGGCCGGTCGGCCGCAACCGCGCGTTCCTCGAGGTCGTCCGACTCGCGGAGACGGTTGCCCCGACCGACTCGACCGTCCTGATCACCGGTGAGAGCGGTACGGGTAAGGAGGTCATCGCGCGCTTCATTCACGAGCTGTCGGAGCGCGAGAGCGGTCCGTTCATCTCGATCAACTGCGGCGCGCTGCCCGAGAACCTGCTCGAGTCGGAGCTGTTCGGCCACGTGAAGGGCAGCTTCACCGGCGCGGTGCGCGACAAGGAGGGTCTGCTCGTCGCAGCCGAGGGCGGCACGTTCTTCCTGGACGAGGTGGGCGAGATGTCGCCGGCTCTGCAGGTGAAGCTGCTGCGCGCGATCCAGGAGCGCGAGGTCGTGCCGGTCGGCGCGACGGATCCGGTCGACATCGACGTGCGCATCATCGCGGCAACGAACCGCGACCTCGAGCAGGAGATCCGCCGCGGCACGTTCCGCAGCGACCTCTACTACCGCCTGAACGTCATCTCGCTGCACCTGCCGCCGCTCCGGGAGCGGCCGGAGGACGTCGCGCTCCTTGCCGAGCACTTCCTGCACGCGCTGGCGGAGGACAAGGGGGGCACACCGCGCACACTCACGCCGGACGCACTGTCGGCGCTGCAGGCGTACGAGTGGCCCGGCAACGTGCGCGAGCTGGAGAACGCGCTCGAGCGCGCGGCGATCCTGTCGAAGGGCGATGCTGTGGACGTGGACGCGCTGCCGTCGCGCATCACGAACCCGGAGTCGGCGCCCCTCGTTTCGGAGCGCCCGCACACGAACCCGACGCTGGAGCTCATCGAGCGCGCCTACATCCTGTGGGTGCTGCAGGCGGAGGGCGGGAACAAGGCGCGGGCGGCCGAGGTGCTGGGGATCGATCCATCGACGCTGTACCGGAAACTCAACCGGTACGGGATGACGGACGGGTGATGGACGGCCGTCCCGGGGATGCGACGCGCCGCCGTCCGACGCCGGACCCGCGGTCGCTGCGACTGAGTGTCATCGTTCCGGTCTACAACGAGGCGCGCACCGTTGCCGCGCTGATCGAGCGCGTGCGCGCCGTGGACCTGAACATCGAGATCGTGTGCGTCGATGATGCCTCGACCGACGGCAGCCGCGACGTCCTCGAGCGACTGAAGGCGCAGGGGCGGATCGACCGGCTCGTCTTCCAGGACCGCAACCGCGGCAAGGGGGCGGCCGTCCGGCGCGGCATCCAGGAGGCCACGGGGGACGTCATCGTTATCCAGGACGCCGACCTGGAATACGACCCCGAGGACCTGGTCGACCTCATCATGCCGATCGTGGAGGACCGGGCGGACGCGGTCTTCGGCTCCCGCTTCCTGGGCGGTCCACACAGGGTGCTGTACTTCTGGCACCGCCTCGGCAACGGGGTGCTCACCCTACTCTCCAATATGATGACGGACCTGAACCTCACCGACATGGAGACATGCTACAAGATGGTTCGGGCCGACCTGATGAAGAGCCTGCCGCTCAGGACCGACCGCTTCGGCATCGAGCCCGAGATCACGGCCCGCCTCGCGCAGGCGCGCGCGCGTATCTACGAGGTCCCGATCACCTACCACGGCCGGACGTACGCCGAGGGGAAGAAGATCGGCTGGAAGGACGGGGTCGCCGCCTTCTGGCACATCTTCCGGGCCAATGTGCTGCCGCCGAAGGCGCCGGTCTACCGGGCGGGGATGGGGACGGCGGACCGCTCCGGACAGGGATTCGAGCCCGGCCGCTGAAAGGCTCGCGCGCCGCTCGTCCAGTTAACCTCCTTCGCGGCTGTCCACCCCCAAATTTCATGGCGGATCCATGTATTTCGCCGCCCCGAACGCCGCCTTTCATTCTGCCAAGGCCTTGCAGAATGCGAGGAGATCCCAGGTTCCGGTGAGATCTTGTTGTGCTCTGTTTACGGGCAAAAGTCATTGGCCGGCAACAGCTTATGCCCAATCTGCCCTAAGCGGTGGCCGTTGGAATACCCATTGCCTTAAGGAGGGCGTCACTGCGGGACCTGCCGTATGCACACACTCATTTCAGGGGGAGCAACGATGCTCAACAAGCGCAGAGAGGGGTTCACGCTGATCGAGCTGCTGATCGTGGTCGTTATTATCGGCATTTTGGCCGCGATCGCGATCCCGAAGTTCGGTGCTACGCGTGAGAAGGCCTACGTCTCGGCCATGAAGTCGGACCTGCGTAACCTGCAGTCGGCGCAGGAGATGTACTATGCGAGCCACAATTATCAGTACCTGCAGCAAGGCACGGCTGACTCGCAGGGTGATACTCCAAGCCCGCTCCAGGATCTTGACAACTTCACTGCCAGCTCGGGTGTTCTCGTGACGCTGGATGATGGCGGTGCGAGTGCTGGGCAGGGTTGGCGTGCAACCGCTGAGCACACGGCAACGGACATCACCTGTGAGGTGTACGTCGGAGAGGCCGAAGGTAACATCGCCACCGGCCCCGGCGTCGTGATGTGCTCGAATGAAGCTGGCGGCGGTACTCCGTAAGCGCCACGACTACAGAATCGAAGGGCGGCGGCGCACGGCCGCCGCCCTTTAAGATCCTGCCAGATATAACACAACCGAGGGTGCGACGATGCACCGACGCGAAGGGTTCACACTGATCGAGCTGCTGATCGTAGTCGTGATCATTGGCATCTTGGCAGCGATCGCGGCGAACATGTTCTGGCAGGCCAAGGAGCAAGCGTTCAAAACCGCGCTGATCAGCGACCTCAAGGTTCTATCGCTGCAGCAGGAGCAGTACCACGCCGAGCACATGACGTACACTTCGGATGAGGATGCGTTGAACTACGCTGCGACGGAAGGAGTGGATGTAACTATCCTGTCCGCCACTGCAACCGGTTGGTCCGCGCAGGCTGTGCATGCGTCGATGCCAGATCGGCCATGTGGGATCCTCATGGGCGATGCGACCGATGCTGGTGACACGCCGGCCGTAACCCCCGGAGTCATCGCCTGCAACTGAGCGCATCCTTCCCCCCGTTTGCGCTCAGTCCCTCCCCGACCTAGCTTCATCCCCACACCATCCGTAGTTCCCAGCACAGTCACCGATGAAGCACATCCCGACGCTCCGACGGGAGCTGATCAGTGCGTTCGCCCTCGTGTTTGCGAGTGCGCTGGGGATGGCTCTGGTCGGGCTGATATTCCTGCTGCCGCGCTTCCAGACGCCGCAGCATGCGCTGCTCTTCATCATCATTCTCCTCGCCGCCGACCTGGTCGTGTTCACGCTGTTCGGTCGGTGGGTGCTGCACCGGGCCGTGTTCGGTCCGATCGAGAAGGTGATCGAGGACGTGGAAGCGATCGCGGCCGGGGACCACGACCGGCGGCTGGCGCGCGGGCGTACGCAGGAGCTGGCGAGACTCGGCACGGCGGTGAACCGCATGACGGAGCGGCTCGTCGCGGATCAGAACGAGCTGGCCGCCAACATCCGGTCGCTGGACGAGACGAACCGGATGCTGACGGAAGCACGCGACGCGATGGTGCACCAGGAGAAGATGGCGTCCGTCGGGCGGCTGGGAGCGGGCATCGCACACGAAGTCGGCAATCCGCTTGGCGCGATCATCGGGTATCTCGGGCTGATCCATCGTCGCGTGGATGACCAGGGCAAGGAGCTGGTTGCCGCGGCGGAGCGGGAGGCGCGTCGCATCGACCGGATCGTCCGGAGCCTGCTGGACTTCGCGCGGCCGAGCGAGACGGAGATGACCGAGTTCGACGTGAACGACGTCGTCCAGGAAACACTCGAGCTGGTGTCAACGCAGGGGCGCTTCGAGAGCGTGGAGCTCAATGTGGCCCTCGCGCCGGCATTGCCACGAGTGTCCGGTAACCCGCATCATCTGCAGCAGGTCCTGGTCAACCTGCTGGTGAATGCGATCGACGCGCTGGAAGGCACGCCGGAGCCCGCGATCACGATCCGGAGCGAGCTCAGGGATGCCCGCGTTACCGAGCGCGTGCCGGCGCGGCGCAAGGATGACCCGCCGGGGATCGACTACTCGCATCGACGTCGCCTGTTTGCGACGCGTGCGCCGCGGGAGGATCCGTACACGGCGACGGGCAAGCTCGTGCAGATCACCGTGAGCGATAACGGGCCGGGCATTGCGCAGGACGTCCGCGACAAGATCTTTGAGCCGTTCGTTACGACAAAGGAGCCGGGGAAGGGCACCGGCCTCGGCCTGGCCGTGTCTGCACGGCTGATCGAGACGATGGGTGGAGTGCTCCGAACGGAGGAAGCCGACGCAGGTGGTGCGCAATTCGTCGTGTTGCTGCCTGCATTGACCCCTGAGCCAGCAGAGGTATGAACGTCCTGATCATCGACGACGAGCCAGGGCTGCGTCACACGGTCTCGCTCATCCTGGGCGAGGAGGGATACGAGGTCGCGACGGCGAGCGACGGTGAGGAGGGGTTCGCCAAGGCAATCGAGCTCAAGCCCGACATCATCCTGTGCGACGTCCGCATGCCGCGCCTGAACGGCCTCGAGTTCCTCGAGCGCTACAAGGCGCAGGACGGCCAGGCGATGGTCATCGTCATGACCGCGTACGGCGGGATGGATCTCGCGATCCAGGCGATGAAGAAGGGCGCCTACGACTACATCCCGAAGCCGTTCAGCCCTGACCAGATCGTTCTTGCGCTCAAGAAGGCCGAGGAGCGCGAGTCGCTGCGCCAGGAGGTGACGCGCCTCCGCGAGGAGGTCGCGATCGAGCGGCGCTACCGCGAGATCATCGCGAAGTCGCCGGCCATGACGCAGGCGATCGAGGTCGCGACGAAGGTTGCCCGCCATCCGTCGCCCGTGCTGATCACGGGTGAGAGCGGGACCGGCAAGGAGCTGATCGCGCGCCTGATTCACACCGAGAGCGATCGCGCGAGCGCGGCGTTCGTGCCGGTCAACTGTGGCGCGATCCCGGAGAACCTGCTCGAGTCGGAGCTGTTCGGCTACGTGCGCGGCGCCTTCACGGGCGCCGACCGCGACAAGCCCGGCCTCTTCGAGGTCGCATCCGGCGGCACGCTCTTCCTCGACGAGATCGGCGAGATGCCGGCCACGCTGCAGGTCAAGCTCCTGCGCGTGCTGCAGGAAGGCGAAGTGCGCCGGCTCGGCGACACGAAGTCGCGCGAAGTCGACGTGCGCCTCGTCTCCGCGACGAACAAGGACCTCGACGACGAGATCCGGGACGGCAACTTCCGGCGCGACCTGTACTATCGCATTGCCGTCGTGCCGATCCACCTGGTGCCGCTGCGCCAGCGGCGCGAGGAGATCCCGCTGCTCGTGCACCATTTCGTGGACCAGTACAACCGCAAGCTGCGACTCAGCATCGAGGGCGTCGACGCGGACGCGATGCGGCTGCTGCTCGCGTATCCCTGGCCCGGCAACGTGCGCGAGCTGGAGAACACGATCGAGCGCGCGATGGTCCTCGCCGAAGGGAAGCGCATCGGTGAGAACGATCTGCCGCCGCACGTGCGGATGCCCGTGTCGGCGATGGATGCGCCCGAGCTGGGCGAGGACGAGCTGTCGGTCAAGAAGCACGGCGCGGCACTCGAGCGCCGCCTGATCCAGAAGGCGCTGGAGCGCACGGGCGGTAATCGCACGCGCGCCGCCGACCTGCTCGAGCTCAGCTCGCGCGCACTGCTGTACAAGATCCGCGAGTACGGCCTCGAGTAGTCGCAAGGCGCCATGGTCGCGCCCCCGTCCGGGCGCAACCATGGCGCATGCTCAGGCTCCCACGTCTGCCACAGCACTCCGGCTGCGCCGCCGGCTACACCCTCGTCGAGCTCCTGGCGGTCCTCGTCGCGATCGGCATTACGCTGCTGATCGTGACACCATCCGTGCGGCGTGCAATCGACCGACACGCTGTCAACGCGGCGCGCAACGCCGTAGCGACGGAGCTGGCGCGTACGCGGCTGATCGCGCGGGCACGGGGCGGCGCGGTTCTCGTCCTCGACGCCAACCGGGGCTCCGCGTCGATCCGCTCACCGCGGGGTGACACGCTCGCAGCACCCATCCCCGTCAGCGCCATCTACAATGCCCGCATCGACCTCGCCGGCGCCGACTCGACAGCCGTCGTCTATGATCGTCTCGGCATTGGGCGGATGGCGAACCGGACGGTGCGCCTGGTCCGGAACGACGCGGATGCTCGATTGACCATATCGGCATACGGGAGGGTGCGGCTGTGGTGAGACCCCAGGCTGGCTCGCGCAATGGCGTCATGGGCTGTCGCAACGGCTTCGGCCTGATCGAGGTCATCGCGGCACTCGTCGTCTTTGCGATCGGCGCGATCGGCGCCGCCGGACTGACTGCGCATGCCGCGCGGGTTGCCGTGCAGGCGCAGCGGCGCGAGGTCGCAACGCTCCACGCGGGGATGCTGCTCGACTCGCTGCTCCTGGCGTCGGCGCCGTCCGCCGGAACACGGTCTGACCCCGTCGCCACGTACACCTGGACCGCAGACGTCGATACAACGGGCCGCCGGATTCGCGTGGATGCGGTCGTCGGATCGTCTCCCGATACCATTCGGCTCGAAGCGTCACGTCCACCGCTTCCTCCGGTCTTCGGGACGTGGTGACCCGTATGGCGTGCATTGCTCGCACCGGATTTCGGCGCATGGCGACCCGATTGCGCGTGCATGAGGGCATGACACTCGTCGAGTGTCTCGTAGCGCTCGTGCTTGCGTCGCTCGTGAGCGCCGCGGTGATCTCGGTGCTGGCCACGCAGAACCGTCTGCTGCAAGGCCTGACCGCGACCTCCAGCGACGCGGAGGCGCTGCGGGCGACCGCGGCCGTCCTGGGCGAAGAGCTGCGATGGAGCGATCCGGCCCGCGACATCCAGGCGATCGGCGGCGATTCCGTAGTGCTGCGCGCGTTCCGTGGCGGCGGTCGCGTCTGCGCCGTCATGACGGATGCGATCACCGTGGAGTACCAGGGCGCGAGGGCGCCGGCCCCTGAGAAGGACTCACTCCTGGTCCTGACCGGCGTTGGGGAGCTTGCGTTCGCGATCCGGGACGTGACGGGCGCCGCGTGCGGGCCGCGCCCGGGGATTCGCCTGCGTGTCGACGGTACCGCCTCCGCAGGCGCCTATGCACTGGTGTTCGAGAGCGGCAGCTACTTCCTGCGCGACCGCGCTCTGCGCTACCGGCTCGGGAACGAGGGGCGTCAGCCGCTCACCGACGAGCGCTTTGCGGCAGGCGGCCACCGGCTGCGTGTCACGCACGACTCCACCGCCGCCGCCGCCAGTCTGGCCTGGCCGGGTGAGCGTGCGCCCATGGAGCTGCGCTTTCCGGTGGGCAGAACACAATGAACCGTGCCGGCACTGTCCTGGTCTTCGCGCTGCTTGCCGTTCTTGCGATGGAGCTGCTGGCCCTCGGCGCATTCGGCTTTGCACGTATCGCACGACTTGGCGCGCTGCACGAGCAGGAGCATGCAACGCTGCAGGCGGCAGCAGACGATGCACTGGTGCAGGCAATCGCCAGCATGGACGCGCGCGACATCCTCGACCGGCCGGTGGGCGCGCAGTGGACCGTGCCGATCGCCACGTCCCCGGCACGAGTCACACATGCGGCGGCGACGATGGAGAGGCTGTCCGCGCGGCTGCTTCTCCTGGACGTGGAGGTTGGGACGCGGGGCCTCTCGGCGCGTCGCAGGGCTCTGCTGCGTGTCATTCCCGCCGAAGATGTACTGTCCGCGTTTCCCGCAATGATCACCACGGCGCTGCCGGCGGATGCATCGCTGCCGGCCGAGGCGGTCGACACGGCGCAGTGCGGCGAAGGGACGGACCTGCCGGAGACGCTGCCGGCGTGGGCACCGCTCGCGTTGGCAGACACGCTCCCGCTCGGCGAGGCGGTGGGGCTGGGATGGTCGGACGTCGAGGCCATGGCCGGCTCGGCCCCCCTCGCCACTGCGGGCCCGCCAGCGTTCGCAGTCGCAGGCAGGGACACCACCATCGACGGCGACTTCCAGGGCCTCCTCGTCGCAAGGGGCGACGTGCATCTCGCTCCGGGCGCGCGCGTGCGAGGCCTGGTCAGCGCTCGAGGCGAGCTGATCGCCGCGAGCGGCGCGCGGGTCGAAGGCGCGATACGCGCGCTCGCGCTGCGAGACGAGGGCGTCGACTTCGGCTACGACCGGTGCGCGGTCGCGGCGGCGCTCGACGCGTCGCCTCTCCGCCAGGTCTACCGTTCGGGGCCGCGCTGGCAGCTGCCTGCCTTCGACTGAAAAAGTTCGCGAACCGGCTAAAAAATGCCTTGCGGTTCCTCTACCCGATCGTGCAAGCCGTTGCAGCGCAACGCGGTTCCGGGTGGCATGGATCTCGACATCAGCCGTGCCGACCGGTGCCGTGTGCCGGTGGTTTCGGCTATCTTTGTCGTCCGGCCGCACCACCCTCCGCGGCCCGCCAATTCGGACAGGAGCAAACGTGTCACGGCGCTGTGCACATGCCCGACGGCAGGGCTTCACGCTTCTCGAGGTGCTCGTCGTGATGGTGATCGTTGCGATCGCCATCATGATGGCGGCGCCGTCGATCGGGCGTGGACTGGCGCAGACACGTGCTCAACAGGCTGCCGCAACGATCGCTCAGGATCTTCAGCGGGCAGCTTCCCTCGCGAGCCGCACGAATCATCCGGTTCTGGTCCGCTTCGATCTGGACGCGCTGTCCTACGAAATCGTGGATCGAACGGACGGGACCGTATACGCCAGGCAGCATTTCGGCGCGAACGAATCGGAGCTCAGCCTCTCGTCGATGACGACGGAGAACACGACGTGGGTGCTGTATCCCAACGGCACGACCGCCGGCAACTACTCGGTCAACATCCGCGCCGGCGACAGGAGGCACGTAATCCGAATGACTCGCGCAGGACTCATCCAGGTGAGGGCACCGTGATGACTGTGCCACGACAGACCGTCTCCGTGCGCGACGGCTTCACCATGATCGAAGTCGTGGTCGCGATGGTCCTTCTCGCCGCAGTGCTGGTGATGCTGGCGGGGATGACATTTGTCACCGCGCAGCGGTCGAACGAGCTGCGGACCCAGGGAACACGGCAGTCGCTGATGCTCCAGGCGGTCAACTGGCTCACAGCGGTTCCGTACGACAGCCTCCCGAACCACACCGGGTGTCGCAGCACACAGGCACCGGACGGTGAGGCATACACGGTCTGCATCGACCTCCTGACGACGGGCCAGTCGAACGCACGCGATGTCCGCATCCGACTCGACGCGGCGCGCGATGGTGTCCCCACCGACACGCTGACATTCCGCCGGTCCAAGGCGGCGGAGTGCAACCCTCTCACGGGTCCGTGCTGATGATGAAGGCGAACGCGATGCTGCGTGCCGGCTTCACGCTGGTCGAGGTGATGATCGCGCTGGTACTGACCGCCGTGATCGGGGCAGCCGTCACGAGTGTGCTCGTGACGCAGTCCCGCTTCTACGATGAGCAGGAGAAGGTGTCGTCGGCCCGGGCAGTCTCGCGCGCGGCGCAGAACATCATGCTGACCGAGTTCCGCGCAGTCGAGGTGGATCACGGCGTGATTGCCGCCGGTCCCGACTCGATCGTGCTGCGGGCGCCCTATGCGCTCGGCGTGTCGTGCGGGACCAACCTCACGATGGTTCACGTGGACCTCATGCCGGTCGACTCGGTGCTCTTCGCGGATGCCCGCTTCGCGGGCTACCTGTGGCGCGACACCACGGACGTTCGGTACACCGCGGTCGAAGGCGCCGGCGTTACCCTCAATCCCGTTGCCGGGACGTCGCCGACGTGCACGACCGCCCGGGTCGCGACGAGTGGACAGACCGTGGCCGTCAGCCGGCCCGCGACCGGGCCGACACCGCCTCCGGGTGCAGCCATCCTGCTCTTCCAGCGGGTGGTCTACCGCTTTGATGACGATCCGGACGTGCCGGACGCGCGCGCGCTGTACAGGGAAGTCGCGGGCTCACCGCACGGCCGCGAGATGATGGCCGGCCCGTTCGCGCGGAGTGCACGCTTCCGCTTCTTCGAGATGCACGCGACGACGGCCACGGATGCACCGCCGGCCGACCTCAGTCGCATCCGCGGCGTCGAGGTCGTGCTGGACGGACTCAGCCTGAGGCCGCAGGACGGCCAGGTGAGCCGTACGACGCCGATGAGGACCGCTGTCTTCTTCCGTAATCGGGCGGACTAGGAGCTGTCCAATGATGCGTTTTGATGCGAAGCGTGACGGGTTCGCGATTCCGATGGCGATTCTGCTGATCGGGATCATTACTGCCGGTGTGGTCGGCGCATTTGCGCGCGTCGAGTCCGAGCAGGCCGTCGTCGACGACCGCCATCGCGAGACCGATGCGTACGCGCTCGCAGAGGCGGGTCTCAACCAGTACTTCTCGATGCGCCGCGGGCTGCCGCGCGACACGACACTGACGCTTCCCGGAGGGGAAGCCGAAATCCATGTCGAGCTCGTCCGCGAGGAGGTCGACAAGGCCGCACTGTACGCGGTCCGCTCGACCGGCCGGCCGTTTGTCAGCGGCCGCGCGGCGCCTGCATCACACGACATCGTTCAGCTCGCCTGGTTCCGCCGCGGCGACATGCAGGTTCACTCGGCGTGGACGAGCATCAGCGGTCTGCTGAAGAACGGCAATGCCGGTGCGCTGAGCGGCTATGACAAGTGCGGCACGGAGTTCATGAGCGGCTGCGTGTGTCAGCCCGCCAAGGCCGGTGTGGCCGTGCCGACCGGTGAGTACGATGGCAAGACGAACCCGGTCGAGGGCGACCCTCCGATCCTCGAGATGGGGTCGCGCGAGCAGATGGCCGACCAGATCAACATCGACTGGGACGCCATCGTGAATCACGACGCACTCTCGGCGGATTACAGGATTCCGCCCGACGCGTGGCCCTACGCCGCGTTCGCGGACACGAGCTTCTGGCCGACGATCTATATCGAGGGCAACACGTCGCTGCCGAGCAACGGGCGCGGCACGCTGATCGTCCGTGGTGATCTCACGCTGGGCGGAGGCGACGAGTGGACGGGCATCGTCCTCGTCGGTGGCAAGATCACCGACAACGGCCAGGGCCACATCCGCGGTGCAGTCGTCTCCGGCTTGAACATCAAGATCGGTGAGACGGTCGACGCGTCTTCGCGTGCGAACGGCACGAAGACGTACGACTACGACTCGTGTGCCGTGACGCGCGCAGCGACCGAGCAGTCCACGCTCCGTCCGATGCGCAACACGTGGATGGACAACTGGGCAGCGTACTGACAGGCGTCTGCGTGTGGTGAACGCGCGCAGGCAGAATGCGTCGCAGCAGTGTTAACGGAAGTCTTGACTTGCAGATGCGTGCACCCTAACGTGCAGCGCGCCTGCACTCGAGGCCTCCCCCTTTACGACAATCTGAACCGGTCCGTGTGATGGGACTCTTCGGCAAGAGCAAGCTCTCTGCCGGTCTCGACATTGGTAGCGGCTTCGTGAAGCTGGTCGTGATCGACCACTCCAAGCCCGAGCCCGAGATCGTCCAGATAGCGACCAGTCCGCTGGTGCCCGACGCGATCGTCGAGGGCGAGATCATGGATCCCGTCCTCGTTGCGGAGACACTGCGTGCAGTGGTGGACAGCAGTGGACTCAAAAGGCGCAACGTGGTCGCGGCGGTCGGCGGGCACGACGTGATCATCAAGAAGATCCAGATGGATCGCATGAGCGCCAATGACGCGCGCGAGGTGATCCGCTGGGAGGCGGAGCAGCACGTGCCGTTCGACATGGAGAACGTGCAGCTCGACTTCCAGATTCTGGATCCGGACGGTACGTCGCCGCAGATGTCGGTGCTGCTCGTTGCCGCGAAGCGGGAGCTGATCGAGAACCGTCTCGCGCTCCTTGCCGATGCCGGGCTCACACCGACCATCATCGACGTGGATGCCTTCGCACTCCACAATGCGTTCGAGCGCAGCTATGCCGAGCCCTTCAACGGCCTCGTCGCGCTGGTCAACGTCGGACACGAGACTACGAACGTGAACCTCCTGCAGGATGGTCAGCCGACGCTGGTGCGTGACCTGCCGTTCGGCTCGCGCCGCCTGCGCGAGACGCTGCAGCGCGAGCGCGGGCTCACGGCGGATCGTGCGGAGGCCGTCCTGCAGGGCCGTGAGAACGGTGTCGAGCTGCGCCCGCTGGTCGACGAGCGGATCGACGAGCTGTCCGTCGGCATCGAGCGGGCGGTCGCCTTCATCGTCGCGCAGAGCGGCGGCGAGGGGCTGAATCGAGTGTTCGTTTCGGGTGGCGGTGCGCGCATCCCCGGCCTGGTCGAGGCGCTCTCGCGCCGGCTCGGTACGCGCGCGGAGATCGTGAACCCGTTGCAGCGCGTGCGCGTGCGTCCGGAGGTGATGGAGGCGTTCCCGCTGGACGAGTTCGCACCGCTCCTCATGCTCCCGGTAGGGCTTGCGCTGCGGCAGGCCTGATACAAGGGGAAGGCTCACTTGATCGAGATAAACCTGCTTCCGGGCGCGCAGAAGAAGTCGCGCAAAGGCGGGCGTCGCGCAGCGGCGGCCGGGCCATCGCTGCTGTCGCGCGTCAAGCTGCCGCAGGGCGGTGATGGAATCACCCTGTTCACCGGCGCGAGCGTCGTCGTCTCGGTCCTGCTCATCGGGTTTCTCTGGTGGAGCGCGAGCAACCGCGAGCGCAACCTGGAGATCGCCATCGAGGGGGCAGTGCGCGACTCGGCGCGGTATGCCGCTCTGCGCGCAGCCAACGAGGAGCTGATCGCGCGCCAGGACACGATCGCGCAGAAGGTCCAGGTGATCCAGGAGATCGACGCAGGCCGGTTCGTGTGGGCGCACCTGCTCGAGGAGATCAGCCGTGCGGTGCCGTCGTACACGTGGCTGACCGCGATTCGAGCGAACGCGTCAGCCGGGCCGAACCCGTTGCAGCCGGTTCTCGAGATCGAGGGGAGCGCCGGCAACACACTGGCCCTGACGCGCTTCATCCAGGACCTCGAGGCGTCGCCGTTCCTGCGCGCCGTGACGCTGCAGACGACGACGCAGACCGAGGAAGACGGTCGCAAGTACTACACGTTCCAGCTCCGTGCCTCGTGGGAGGACCCGCCGGCGGAAGCGATCCGCACGGCACCTCTGTTCGCACGCACCGACAGCATCCTTCAGGGTGACTGAGATGGCACTCCTACCGCAGGACCCGGCAAAGCAGAAGCGGATTCTGCTGGGGATGCTTCCCCTCGTGCTGGCTGGCGTCTTCTACTACGTGGTTCATTCGCCGAAGCGTGACGAGCTGGACCGCATGCAGACGCGCCTCGAGACGCTCGAGCAGAAGAATGCGACTGCCCGTGCCATCGTCGCACAGGACGGTGGCGACGCGCTGCGCCAGCGGCTCGCGCTCTACCAGGCGAACATGGAGCAGCTCGAGCAGCTGATCCCGAGTCGCGCAGAGGTGCCTGAGCTGCTGCGTGCGATCACGGTCGAGGCACAGCGCAACAACGTCGAGCTGGTCTCCATGTCTCCGATCGGCGAAGAGGCCGGCTCCTACTACATGCGCCAGCGCTACGATCTCGCGATCCGCGGTGGTTACCACGAGATCGGCTCGTTCATGTCGGTGCTCGGCTCGCTGCCGCGCATCGTCACCGCCACGGAGCTGACACTGGCACCGGAGCGCGGCACGTCGCCGGACTCGGTCTCGCTGATGGCAGAGTTCATTGCCGAGACCTACGTCATTCCGGAGCCGGGTGAGCTGGTGCAGGACACGGCCGCGCGGGCGAACGCGCGGGGAGGTCGGACGCGATGAGAATGAGCGTGATGGCTGCCGCCGTGCTTGCAGCGGCTCTCTATGCGGCACCGGCAGCGGCGCAGAACGGTGCCGGCGCGGCGGCGCCGCCCGCGGACTCTTTGGCGGAGCCACGCCTGGTGTTCGACCGGGAGGTGTTCAGCTACTCGTCGGGCGGCCGTCGGGATCCGTTCAAGCCGCTCACGGCTTCGGATGACGGGCCGCTGTTCGACGAGCTGACGCTGCGGATGATCATCTTCTCGCAGGACCCGCGCGAGAGCCTCGTGCTGGTGCAGGACGTGGCCGGCAAGGTGCACCGCCTGCGTCGGGGCGAGCGCGTCGGGAACGCGACGGTCGTTGATATCGGGCGTTCGCGCGTGCTGTTCTCCGTAAACGAATTCGGCGTCTACCGCCAGGGCGTACTCGAGCTGAAGACAAACCAAGGAGCGAGTCGATGATCTCGATCATCGCGCTGTTGATGACCGTCCTGGCCCCGGCCACGGTCACCGAACTGAGCATCGTCCCGGCAGGGGCGCGCACGGAAGTCGTCATCCGCGTGGATGCCGGCGTGCAGACGCGCGACTTCATGATGGACGACGGCCGCCTGGTCCTCGACTTCGAAGGCGCCGAGACTCGTGGTGCGCGCTGGGACCGCATCAACCGGGGTGGTGTCCGCGGGCTGCGCGTCGCGCAGTTCCAGCCGGGTATCGCACGCGTCGTCATCGAGCTGGTGCAGCCGCTGGAGTACGAGGTCACGCGTGAGAGCAATGCAGTCCGCGTGTCGTTCCCGAACCCCGCGGGCGAGTTCGCGCCGTGGACCTCCGGCGGCCAGCTTGCCGACGCTGCTGCATCCCGGAGCGTGTCGCAGCAGGCGCCGCAGCAGCGTCAGCAGACGACGCGGCCCGAGCCGGCACGCGCGGGCACGATGACCCGCCCGCAGCGCCCGCTGGGCCAGCCGATCACGGTGACGTTCGACCAGGTGCCGGTGCCGGACGTGCTCGCGTCGTTCGCGGCGATCTCCGGCCGGAGCATCATTCCGTCGCCGGACGTGCGCGGGACGCTGATCACCGCGGAGATCGTGAACCAGCCGTGGGACGTGGCGCTGGAGGCGATCCTCGAGGCGAACAACCTGCGCCTGCGCGAGCTGGCGAGCGGCGTGCTGATCGTCGAGACGGGCCGAGCGAGCGCCCTGCGCACCGAGACCGAGCCGCTCGAGTCGCAGCAGTTCGTGATCCAGTACATCAGCGCCGACTCGCTGCAGGCCGCGATCAGCGGGCTGCTGAGCGATCAGGGCAAGGTGTCGATCAACCGTGCGAGCAACGCGATCCTGGTCACGGACACGCGCTCCGCGCTGGATCGCATCGCCCCGATGGTCGAGCAGCTCGACGTGCGTACTGCGCAGGTCAACATCTCCGCGCGCATCGCGTTCGTGAACCGCACGCAGCTCGAGGCGCTCGGCGTCGCGTACGACCTGAAGGACTCACGCGGCACGCAGCTGCGCGGTCTGGCCACCAACGTGGCCGACCTGGACGGCGACGGCATCATCAGCCCTGGCGAGTCCACGGACGACGATCTCATCCTGCTGGGCGGCAACTCGATCGCCGCGCTCGGTAACGCCAACAACCGCGTGAATCAGCCGACCCTTCAGCTGGCGATCTCGCTCGTGCTCGGCCGGCACACGCTCATCTCGTTCATCGAGGCACTGCGGACGGTCAACCTGACGGACGTGCAGGCCGCGCCGGTCGTGACCACGCTCGATCACCGGACCGCACGCGTGCAGGTTGGTCAGGAGACGCCGGTCCGCGTCGTCGACCTCGGCGCGCAGACCGCGGGTCCGGGCGCGCCACGCTCGACGATCGAGTACAAGCAGACCGGTGTGATCCTGAATGTGACGCCGCACGTCACCGGCAACATGGTGATGCTGGAGATCCAGGCGGAGCGCTCCCAGGTGGCACCGGGCCAGTCGGATGCCGGCGTGGTGTTCGAGACGTCGAACGCGCAGACGCAGGTGCTGGTCGAGAATGGCGAGACGGCCGTGATCGCCGGCCTCACCGAGACGCAGCGGATCGAGCAGCGCAGCGGTATTCCGATCCTCATGGATCTGCCGGTGCTCGGCAACCTGTTCCGGCGCACGCAGCAGGAAGAGATCCAGCGTGACCTGCTCATCATGGTCACGCCGCACATCGTGCGGGACTGATAGCGGCAACAATCGAGTGTGATCGAGGATAAGGCGATGATGCCATCTGATACGAAGTCGGCGAGCCGCGCACTGTTCCGCACCAGGCGGCTGGTCATCCCGGCACTTGTGATTGCGGTGGGGACGTTCGTCGCCTGTGAGGGGGACAACCTCTTCAAGCCGGACAACGAGGCGACGCGGCCGCGGGTCACCGCCATCGATGGACCGAGCGTCGTCGAGTCCGGCATGCCGCTGACGCTGACGGTGCGCGGTGATGCGCCGCACGGCGCTGCCGAGCTCGCGCTGTCCCTCTCGGGTGCCGCCGTGTTCGACACGGTCGTCGAGCTCGCGTCGAGCCCGAAGAACGTGGCGCAGGCGGTCAGCATCCCGATGCCGGGGCCGTTCGCGGACAGCGTCCTGACGGTAACCGCAGCCATCCGGGACGCGATCGGCAACGTCTCGCGCGCGGTCACCGACAGCTTCCCGGCCTTCGGGTCGGCAGTCCCTGAGATCACCATTCTGGCACCCGGCAACCTGGCCACGTTCCCGATCGGCGACAGCATCCTCGTGCGCGCTCGGATCGCCGACCGGACGGGCATTGCGCGTGTCAGCATGCGCGGTGTCGCGGTGCGCCAGGACTCCGCATCGGATACGCGGATCGTCACCCGCTTCAACGAGCGCACGATCGAGTTCCCGCAGCCGCCGGCAGTCGCCCTGCCGCGGGACACGACGATCGTGCGCTTCCTGGTGCCGGTGCCCGACACCGCATCCGAGAGCGTACAGATCATCGTCGAGGCCGAGGACAGTCTCGGATTCGTTGCGGAGAGCGTCGTCAACATCGGCGTGGGCGGTCCGCGCGTCGAGATCCGCAGCCCCGCGAACGGCTCGCGCGTGCAGGCCGGGGGGACCCTCGTCGTGCAGGCATTCGCCGTCGATCGCGGCAGCGGCATCGACAGCATGAAGGTGATGCTGTCGGGTGTGCAGGACTCCATCTTCGTCTGGAAGAACCTGGCCTCGCCGGACAGCGTCAGGCGTGACACCTCGTTCGTCGTCGGACCGAACCCGGGAATCCTCGCCATCTCGGCCCGCGCATGGAGCCGGGCCGGCCACGAGGGCAGCACCGCTGCGCCCGTGGAGATCGAGGTCGTGAACACGCAGGTCGCCGATACCGAGGCACCGCGCGTCGGGCTCACGGTTACGACGCCGGAGCGCGTCGAGCTCGACGACTCCATCCAGGTCAGACTGGTCGCCGAGGACCAGGGTACCGCCGGGCTGCGGCGCGTCGGTGTACTGATGATCGCGCTGCCCGACACGACGGCGCTCGCTCCGGACACGCTCGTCATCGACGAAGTATTCGCCAGCCCGCGTACCGGGCAGGTGGACCGGACGTTCCATGTGCGCCTGGCCGACTTCCCGTTCTCGGACACGGGTACAGTCCGGATGCCGCGTCGCTTCACGCTGCAGATCCACGCGTTCGCGGTCGACACCGCGGGCAACGTGGGCGCCAATACCGCAGCTGCCCTGGCGGCCGGACCGGCAACGCGTGTGAACGTCGGCGCCACCGTGATCCGCCCTGACACCGCCGGCTACGTCGCTGAAGGCTCGTCCGGGCTGCAGCGCGTGGTCACCGGCGTCGTCGGCAACAGCGTGACATTGCCGAGTGGCGGCGCCATCGCGCACTCCGTCGTCGACGCCGGTCGGCAGATGCTGTACCTGTCGAACCTGTCGCGGAACCGCGTCGAAGTGCTCAACCTGGCGACGAACAGCTTCATGTCACCGATCCAGGTCGGATCGGAGCCGTGGGGCATGTTCATGAGCGCGGACAACGACACCCTCATCGTCGCGAACTCGGGCGGCACGAATATCTCCTTCGTCGATCTGACGACCATGCGGGAGCACACGGCGCGTCGCCTGCTCACGCCCAATGCCGCCCTGTTCGAGGTCAAGTCGTCGGTGAGCAACGGGCTGATCCGCTACGAGGGGCTCTTCTACGACTTCTCGGACCGGCCGCAGTTCATCGCACAGGATGCTCACGGCCGCCTGCTGTACTCGACCAAGCCGACCGGTACGGCGCAGCAGGGCACGATCCGGTTCGTGGAGCTGGCCGGTGGCGGTGGTCCGGAGTCGTACATCCTGTACAACATGCAGGCGGTTCAGCAGGCGGAGAACACGTACGCGATTGCGAACATCGACAGCCTGGTGATCATCCCTGCCGCGGAAACGGACTATCAGGTCGAGCTGTTCGATCACGTTCCTGGAAACTCCGCGCTGATTCTGCGGTCCGGGCCGAATACGCTCGAAGCCGCGGTCGACGTGTTGCGGACCCTCGGCTCCGATATCGCGGTCCATGCGGGTGCCTGGGTCCCCGAGAACGTCGGTCTCTCAGACACGACCTACATCGCGACGGCCGGTGATCGCAGCTACATCGCGTTCGGTGAGGGCGGCGTGGGCATCGGTGCCCGGATCATGCTCTGGAGCGCCAACGACGCTGCGATCTCGAACCAGATCACGGTCGCGGACATCGTGAGCAACGCGTCCGAGCAGGTGCTCGGCCTGGGCCTCGACTCCAACGGTCGCATCGGTGTGGCTCGCGGCACGGAGTCGACGTACTTCTTCAGCAACGGCATCGACGGAGCCGGCGACCTGCGACTGCAGGGCGTCTTCAGTGACGGCGTTGCCGGCGGTCAGGGGGGCGCGGCGCTGCACCCGAACCACGTGTACTCGGCCGGCAGCTCGCCGGAGACGCTGTCGTTCATCGCGACGGCGAACCGCACGATCAAGATCGTCGACACGTTCCACTTCTTCGAGCGTGGTGAGGTCGCGATCCGCGATCAGATCGTGGGGCAGCTGCGCACGTCGCTGCCGTTCCCGGGCGACAACGCCGGGCTGGCACCGGGCGATCCGGATTACATCCTGATCAAGCTCTATGGTGTGACGGACACGGGAGCGGTGGTGATCGTGCCGATCAGGAACAAGGACCTGGTCGACTGACGGAAGGCCGCACGGCTTTACACATGCGACCCGGTTCGCAAGTTTAGGCCTGCAGTACCGAGAGCCCGGCCCCGGCCGGGCTCTCGCGTTTGACCTCTGACCCGGCTGCCGGCGCGCCGTATGGCGGTTCGGCAGGCCATGATACGCGATGCATTTCTCTTTTCGAACCGCGGGGGAATCCCATGGCCGCGGACTGGTCACCCTCGTGGAGGGCGTGCCGGCCGGGCTCGAGCTGATCGCCGAGCGCGACATCGATCCGGACCTGCGACGCCGCCAGGGCGGCTACGGCCGCGGCGGTCGCATGAAAATCGAGCAGGACGCGGCGGAGATCCTGACCGGCGTGCGCCACGGCGAGACGCTCGGCTCGCCGATCGCGCTGCTGATCTGGAACCGTGACTGGCGCAACTGGCAGGTCGCGATGTCGCCTGAGCCGCCCGACGCGGACACGCCGGAGAAGGCGCTGCGCCGTGTGCACCTGCCGCGACCGGGTCATGCCGACCTGGTCGGCGTGCTCAAGTATGACCGGACCGACGCCCGCGACATCCTGGAACGGGCTTCCGCGCGCGAGACGACCGCGCGTGTCGCCGCCGGTGCGGTCGCGAAGCGCCTCCTCGCCGAGGCCGGCATCTCGATCGGCAGCCACATCGTCTCGCTGGGCGGCATCGATGCGAAGCTGCCGGAGGTGATGCCGGAGGACCTGAACGCGGCCAGCGACGCTTCGCCACTGCGCACGCTCGATCGGGATGCGGAGCAGCGCATGATCGAGGCGATCGACAACGCGAAGGCGGAGGGTGACACGTTCGGCGGCGTGTTCGAGGTGGTCGCGCGCGGGGTGCCGGCCGGGTTGGGCAGCCACGTGGCGTGGGACCGCCGGCTCGACGGGCGCATCGCGCAGGCGATGCTGTCGATCCAGGCGATGAAGGGGGTGGAGATCGGTCTCGGCTTCGAGGCCGCCCGGCGCCGCGGCTCGCAGGTCCATGACGAGATCGAGCGCGCCGACGCCGAGATCTCGAGCGGCGGCTTCCGTCGCCACGGAAACAATGCGGGCGGGCTCGAGGGCGGCATGACGACCGGTGCACCCATTGTCGTGCGGGTGGCCATGAAGCCACTCTCGACCCTCATGAAGCCGCTCCGTTCCGTGGACCTCCGCACGGGCGAGCGGGCGGACGCGGTGCGGGAGCGCAGCGACGTCGTCGCCCTCGCCGCTGCGGGAGTCGTGGGCGAGGCGATGCTCGCGATGGTGCTCGCGGATGCACTGCTGGAAAAGTTCGGCGGCGACAGCATGAGCGAGCTGCTGCGGAACCTGCGCGGGTACATCGAACATCTGAAGGAGCGCACGGCCGCCGCCCGGGCGAGCTTCGATGCCTGAGCACGGTGGCGGCACCGCCAGCGGTCCCGGGGGTACCGGGTCGCGCGACGTTCCCGGCGCCGCCCCGGGCTCGCACGGGTCGGGGGCCGATGGGACGTCGCCTGACGCCCCGATCCGCCGCGTCCTGCTCATCGGCTTCATGGCGTCCGGCAAGACCACGGTCGGCCGGCAGCTTGCGGAGCGCCTCGGCTGGCGCTTCTTCGACGTCGACGAAGAAATCGTGCGGCGAAGCGGCCAGACGGTACCGGAGATCTTCCGGGAGCACGGCGAGTCCGTGTTCCGCGCACTCGAGGCGCGGCTGGCGGCGGAGATCCGCACGGCGGAGCAGGCGGTGATCGCGCCCGGAGGCGGCTGGGTCACCACGCCGGGCGCGCTGGATGATCTGCCTGCGGGCACGTTCGTCGTGTGGCTGCGCGTGAGTGCGGAGGAGGCGGTCCGCCGCGCGGGCGGCGCTATGGACCGCCCGCTGCTCGCCGGTGCGGATCCCCTTGACCGGGCGCGCACACTGATCGCGGAACGGGAATCGCTTTACAGTCGGGCCGATCTCGTGGTGGATGTCGACGATCGCACGGTCGCCGAAGTCGTCGACGAGATCATCGCCCGGATTCCAGGAGAACGAACCACCGAATGAGCAAGCACGAGTCTCATCTCGTGATCGTCGAGTCGCCCGCGAAGGCGCGGACGATCTCGAAGTATCTCGGCAAGGGCTACCGCGTGAAGGCGTCGGTCGGCCACATCCGCGACCTGCCGGAGCGCGAGCTCGGCGTGGACGTGGAGAAGGGCTTCGAGCCGAAGTACGTGACGATCCGCGGCAAGGGCAAGATCATCCAGGAACTGCGGCGCGATGCCGACTCCGCCGACCGCGTCATCCTGGCGACCGACCCGGATCGCGAAGGCGAGGCGATCGCGTACCACGTCGCGGAGCAGCTCGGCTACGACGAGAAGAAGGGGAACGGGCGCTTCCAGCGGGTGCTGTTCCACGAGATCACGCGCGACGCCGTGCGTCGCGCGCTCGAGCGGCCGAAGCAGATCGACATGCGCAAGGTCGAGGCGCAGCAGGCGCGGCGCATCCTCGACCGGCTCGTCGGCTACCAGGTCAGCCCGATTCTCTGGAAGCCGATCCGGCCCGGGCTCTCGGCCGGCCGCGTGCAGACCGTGGCACTGCGACTGATCACGGAGCGCGAGCAGGAGATCCGCGCGTTCGTGCCGCAGGAGTACTGGTCGATCACGGCGCACCTCGAGAAGGACGGCCACGCGTTCGACGCGAAGCTGCATCACATCGACGGCAAGGCGTTCACGATCCCGAACGAGGGGGAGGCGTTCGCGGTCCGCGACGAGGTCAGAGACAAGCCGTTCGTCATCACCGAGATCAAGCGGCGTGAGCGCACGAAGAACCCGCCGCCGCCGTTCACGACGTCCACGCTGCAGCAGGAAGCGGCGAAGCGACTCGGCTTCACGGCGCAGCGCACGATGCGCATTGCGCAGCAGCTCTATGAGGGCGTCGACCTCGGGCCCGAGGGCGCCGTCGGTCTGATCACGTACATGCGTACCGACTCGACGCGCATCGCGTCGAGCGCGGCCGACGTCGCACGCGACCACCTGCGCGAGCGCTTCGGTGACGACTATGTGAGCACCCGCCTCTGGGGCGGTAAGCAGCAGAAGGGCGCGCAGGAGGCACACGAGGCGATCCGCCCGACGGATCCCGCGCGTACGCCCGAGAGCGTGAAGAGCTATCTCGACCGCGATCAGTACCGGTTGTACGAGCTTATCTGGCTGCGCTTCATGGCCGGCCAGATGGCGAGCGCGATCTTCGACACGACCACCGTCGATTTCGACATCCGGGGCGACAGCGGCCGCAGCTATCTGTTCCGCGCGACCGGCTCGATCATGAAGTTCGCGGGTTTCACGCGACTCTATCAGGAAGCACGCGAGGAGGGAGAGCACAAGACGCTGGACGAGGAGGCGCCGCTCCCGGATCTCGCGAAGGGCGACCGCGTCCGCAACAACGGCATCGAGCCGGCGCAGCACTTCACGCAGCCGCCGCCGCGCTACACCGAAGCCAGCCTGGTCAAGGAGCTGGAGCGCCTCGGCATCGGCCGCCCGTCGACCTACGCCGCGATCATCTCGACGCTCACCGATCGCGACTACGTGACGCTCGAGCAGAAGCGCTTCCAGCCGACGCCGCTGGGCGAGACCGTCGCCGGTGTGCTCGTGCGCGCGTTCCCCGACATCTTCGCCGTGGACTTCACGAGCGAGATGGAGACGGAGCTCGACCGCATCGAGGAGGGCGAGCTCGACTGGCGTCGCGTGCTGAAGGACTTCTACGTCCCGTTCTCGAAGCGTCTCGACGAGAGCGCGAGCAAGAGCGAGGAGATCATCCGCGAGGTCGTAACCGGCGACGAGCAGGTCGACTGCACCGAGTGCGGCAGGCCGATGGTCGTCCGCTGGAACCGCTACGGCCGCTTCCTCGGCTGCTCGGGCTACCCCGAGTGCAGGCACACGCAGTCGCTGGACGAGAAAACGCGAGCGGAGCCGAAGCCCACGGGCGAGTCGTGTCCGAACTGCGGACAGGAGCTGGTCGAGCGCGAGGGCCGCTTCGGCGCCTTCATCGCCTGCAGCAACTACCCGACCTGCAAGTACACGAAGCCGAAGACGATCCCCGGCCTCACGTGCCCGCAGTGCGGGATCGGAGAGGTATCGGAGAAGCGGACGCGCCGCGGCAAGTCGTTCTGGGGCTGCGTGCGCTACCCCGACTGCGACTGGTCGAGCTGGGACGAGCCGCTGCCGCACGAGTGCCAGTACTGCGACTCGAAGATCGTCGTGAAGAAGAGCAACAAGACGCGCGGCGACTTCATCCGCTGCCCGCAGTGCTGGGCGGAATACACGCTCAACGAGGACGGCCGGCTCGACGTCACCGAGGGGCCGAAGCGCTCACGCGAGCAGTGGGAAGCCGAGGCCGAGGAGAAGAAGCGGCGCAGCGAGGAGTACCGTGCGCGTCGCGCCGGCGGCGCTGCGAAGAAATCGGCATCGAAGGGCGGGGCGAAGAAGACCCCCCGCACGGCGGCCGCGAAGAAGACTCCCCGCAAGGCGGCGGCAAGGAAGACGGCGGTGAAGAAGGCGGCCGCAAAGACGTCGACCGCGAAGACGTCAGCCGCGAGGACGTCGACCGCGAGGAAGACGACGGCGAAGAAGACGACGGCGAAGAAGACGACGGCGAAGAAGACGACGGCGAAGAAGACGACGGCGAAGAAGACGACTGCGAAGAAGGCCGCAGCGAAGTCGGCGGCAGGGAAGAGCGCTGCGCGCGGCGCCGCCGCCGGGAAGACGGTGGCGAAATCGACGGCCCGCAAGTCCGCCGCGAAGAAGACGGCCGCGTCGAAGCGTCGGGGGCGCTGACATGGCGCGGGCACTCGTCGTCGGTGCGGGACTGGCCGGCTGCGAGGCCGCGTGGCAGCTCGCCGAGCGGGGCCACGACGTCACGCTGGTCGAGATGCGGCCGGTCCGGGGTACACCGGCACACCAGACCGACCGCTTCGCCGAGCTGGTCTGCACGAACTCGTTCAAGAGCGAAGATCCGACGAACGCGCATGGTCTGCTGAAGCGGAACATGCGCGCGCTCGGTTCCATCCTGCTGCACGCCGCACAGGAGGCGCGGATTCCCGCCGGCGCGGCGCTCGCCGTCGACCGCGACGCGTTCTCCGCCCGCATGACGGAGCTGGTCACGTCGCATCCGCGGATCACGATCGAGCGCCGCGAGGTGACCGAGGTCCCGGCGTCGCATGCTGTCCTTGCGACCGGCCCCCTCACGTCCGACGCCCTCTCCGCGGACCTGGCCCGACTGCTTGGCGACGACGGCCTCGCGTTCTACGACGCCATCGCTCCGATCATCGCGTACGACTCGATCGACCACGACATCGTGTTCGCGCAGTCGCGCTGGGACAAGGGCGAGGGGGACGATTACCTGAACTGTCCGCTGAGCCGCGAGCAGTACGAGGCATTCATCGCTGCGCTCCGGGAGGCCGACGTGTACCCGGGGCATGACTGGGAAAACATCCCCTACTTCGAGGGCTGCCTACCGATCGAGGTCATGGCGTCGCGCGGTGCGGACACCTTGCGCTTCGGGCCGATGAAGCCGATCGGTCTGCGTGACCCGCGGACGGGCAGGCGGCCGTACGCAGTCGTGCAGCTCCGCCGTGAGGACCGGCAAGGTCAGATGTGGAACCTGGTGGGGTTCCAGACGCGACTGCGCACGGGTGAGCAGCGCCGCGTATTCCGCATGATCCCGGGGCTCGAGAACGCGGAGTTCCTGCGAACCGGCTCGATCCATCGCAACACGTACCTCAACTTCCCGGCCCGGCTGACATTCTACGGTGCGCCGCACGCGCGCCCCGACGTGATCGTGGCAGGGCAGCTCACCGGCGTGGAGGGGTACGTCGAGTCCGCTGCGTCAGGGATTCTTGCAGGCGTGAACATGGACCGGCTGCTTCGTGGCCTCGATCCCGTCGTGCCGCCGCCCACGACGATGCTGGGTGGGCTCTTCCACTACCTGCGCACCGCATCGCCGGGCGCGTTCCAGCCGATGAACTCGAACTTCGGCCTGCTGGCCCCGCTCGAGCAGAACGTGCGCGACCGGAAGCGTCGCCGCGAGCTGCTCGCCGAGCGCGACGAGCAGGAAATGCGCGAGTGGATGGCGGCGCATGGTATCGAGCGGGTCGCGCCGGGCACGGCGAGTGTGACGGGGTGACGGCGCAAACGTTGCTTCCTGAACGGCCCGGGCACAACTTGATCGCATGGAAGCCCGCGATGTCGTCGCACACGTACGAAGCTACCTTCGCTCCGTAGAAGACGGTCGCCAGCTGAGCCCAAACACGGTGGCGGCGTACAGGCGCGACCTGATCGGGCTGGTCGCATTCCTCGATCGGCACTTCCAGGGTGACGACTGGGCGTGGACGGTGGTCGATCGAAACGCTCTGCGCGCGTACGGCGCACACCTCACCCGCAGCCGCCTTGCCCGTCGCTCGATTGCACGCAAGCTCTCATCGGTACGCTCCTTCTTCCGCTGGATGCAGCGCGAGGACGTACTCGACGCGAATCCTGCGCGGGGCGTCCGCTCACCGAAGCTCGAGCGCACGCTGCCCGGCTGGCTGACGCGCACGGAAGCGGACCGCCTCTTCGCGCTCGCCGAGAACCGCTCCGCGGAGGGGACGTTCCGGGGCGTGCGGGATCACGCGATCCTGGAAGTGTTCTACGCCTCCGGGATGCGCCTCTCGGAGCTGCAGCAGCTCGATGTCGCCGACGTCGACATGATCGCCGACCAGGTGAAGGTACTCGGCAAGGGGCGCAAGGAGCGGATCGTCCCGATCGGCCGGGCCGCTGTCCAGGCCCTGCGCCGCTACGAGCCGAGGCGCGAGCAGGTGCTGCGCGCCACCGCAGGCGACAGCCGCGCGCTGTTCATCTCGGAGCGGGGCAGGCGACTGTCGACACGCCAGCTCCAGACGATCGTCGGCAGGTTCCTCGCGCAGGCGACAGATGACGAAGCCCTGTCGACACACTCGCTTCGCCATTCCTTTGCGACGCACCTGCTCGACGCGGGCGCAGACCTGATGGCCGTGAAGGAGCTGCTCGGGCATGCGTCGCTCTCGACGACACGGATCTACACGCACACGTCGAAGGAGCGACTCAAGAAGGTGTACCAGCAGGCGCATCCGCGCGCGTAGCTTCGCCGTTCAACCTGGAGTTGTCATGAAGACGTGGGTCACGTCGGTTCTGGCAGTGTTCGCCGTGCTTGCCTGCGGCCCGTCGAGCCCCGCGCCGGAAGGCAACGGGCAGGACCAGTTCTGGGCTTCGCTGCAGGCCCTGTGCGGATCGGCGTTCGCGGGGGCGGTCGTCGAAGGGCCACCCGGCGACACGACGTTCGCCGCCAAGGATCTGGTCATGCATGTGCGGTACTGCTCCGACGATGCGACCCACATCTCGTTCAACGCGGGTGATGACCGCTCACGCACGTGGGTCCTCACGCGGACGGATGAGGGACTGCGCCTCAAGCATGACCACCGCCACGAGGACGGCAGCGAGGACGCCCTCACACAGTACGGCGGGGACACGCGGGGCGACGGCGCGGTCGAGACGCCGCCGCCGTCGTGGGGGCACGAAGCCGCGCATTGAACCCTGCGCAGCGCGAGCCTGCTGAGGGAATGAACGGTGGCCGCGCACGAATGCCGGATGCGCGGCCGCTGCTGCATGGGGCCACGCCCGGGCCCGGGGATCAGGCGGACGAAGTCAGCGTAACGTGAAACGCCGAGTCGAGCAGAACGCCGGCGCAATGCCGGCAGCGCGGTCGTGCCTCCAGCCGGTAGCTCCCCCCACATTCACAGGGCCGCGGCAGGCTCGCCCGGTCCGCCTCTGATACGATTGCGACGAGCTCGGCTTCGACCGAATCGAGCTCCCGGCCGAGTCTGAAGTGGTGTGCGAGCGCCTGCAATCGGCGCAGAAGTGCTCCCTCCTCCGCGCTGCGGTAGCCGTCGATGATGGTCGCGTGACGGTGACACGACGTGCAGGTTGCCTCCCAGTGTCCTGCACCCATCCCGAACGCCTTCGGCGAGATGCGGTTTGGCACGCCGCACGACGGGCACGCCACCGGCCGCGCAACCGTGATCAGCGTCTGGTAGCGGGCGTACCGTGGATCGGCAGCCGCGCGCTCGGCCTGCCACGCCCGACCGGCAGGACCGTTCAGGCAGTGCAGGTGGATGCGGACGTCGTCGTAGAACTCGTCCTGCACGAGCGGGTTCACCGCTTCACCGCCAGTCCCGCAGATGGTGCAGGTACGCTGGTTTTCACTCACGATACGGCCTCGTCCGGTAGTATGGTTGCCACGATGCACGCCGATCGTACAAGCGCACGTGCGTCACGTGCAGGCAGTGTCGACCTTGACCAGGATCCAGGCATTCCCGAGCTCGCGGAACGATGGAAACGCTCAGGGGGCGCTGACCATCCCCCTGAACATGAAGTACGCGGCAGCAACGAGGCAGAGACCTGCCCACAGGAAATCGAGCTTGAGCGGCTCCTTGAAGTAGAGTATCGCGAAGGGCACGAACACGCCCAACGTGATGACTTCCTGCATGATCTTGAGCTGCGGGATCGTAAAGATCGTGTGGCCGATGCGGTTGGCCGGTACCTGCAGCAGGTACTCGAACAGCGCGATCCCCCAGCTCACAAACGCTGCGATGTACCAGGGCTTCGTGTTCAGCTCACGCAGGTGAGCGTACCACGCCAGCGTCATGAAGGCGTTGGAAAAGATGAGCAGCGTGATCGTTGTCGCAGCAATGCGCATTCGGATCTCCTGAACGCCCGGACGGGCGGTCCTGTCCTCGTTGGTGCCGGCGGCCGTGGCACATCGTGCCCGCCGCGCGACGAAGCTACACCGCGCCGCAAGCGGCCAGCAGGGATTCCCCCTCCCGTAGCGTATCCCGGCTCTCCACGCCGTGGCCGCTCCGGCCATCTTGGCAGACTTCTCCCGTTCCGGTAGCTTCCGACCCAGCTACTGGCGCTCGTCCGAGCATCGGCAGGGCGCCAGCCCGAACGGAGATAACTCAATGTCAGGCATACAGATGCACGCTACGACCATCGTGGCGGTCCGACATGACGGCCGGGTTGCGCTGGGCGGCGACGGCCAGGTCACGATGGGCGAGACGGTGATGAAGGCCTCCGCGCAGAAGGTGCGGAAGCTGAAGGATGGCCAGGTGCTGGCCGGGTTTGCCGGCTCCGTCGCGGACGCGTTCACGCTGTTCGAGAAGTTCGAGGAGAAGCTGGAACGCTACCCCGGCAACCTGCCGCGGGCGGCGGTCGAGCTCGCGAAGGACTGGCGGACGGACCGTTACCTGCGACGCCTCGATGCGCTGCTCACGGTCGCGGATGCGCGCCACCTGTTCATCATCAGCGGGGACGGCAACGTGATCGAGCCGGACGACGAGGTTGCGGCGATCGGCAGTGGCGGGGCGTTCGCGCTGGCCGCAGCGCGTGCGCTCAAGCAGCACGCGGCGCTTTCGGCCCCGGAGATCGTCCGCACGTCGCTCGAGATCGCCGGCGACATCTGCATCTATACGAACAAGAATATCCTGGTCCTCGAGCTGGGTGACGGGGCGGGAGAAGTGAAGGGATCGTGAAGGACGTGGACGTAGCGGACGCTCAGACGTCGAATGGCGCTGCGCCGGGCGATTCGGCGTGGCTGGACGAGCTGACGCCGCAGCAGATCGTCGCGGAGCTGGACAAGTACATCGTCGGGCAGGATGCGGCGAAGCGCGCGGTTGCAATCGCATTACGCAACCGGTGGCGCAGGCAGCGGGTCGACGACGAGCTGCGCGACGAGATCGTACCGAACAACATCATCCTGATCGGCCCGACCGGTGTCGGCAAGACCGAGATCGCGCGTAGGCTCGCGCGCCTGGCCGGTGCGCCGTTCGTGAAGGTTGAAGCCTCGAAGTTCACGGAGGTCGGCTACGTCGGCCGCGACGTCGAGTCGATGATCCGCGACCTCGTGGACATGGCCGTCAACATGGTGCGCGATGAGCGCGAGGCGGAGGTCGAGGAGGTCGCGCAGGAGCGCGTCGAGGAGCGGCTGCTGGACCTGCTGCTGCCTCAGCCCGACGACGACCGCTTCGATGACGGTGGCGAGCCGCCGCAGCGCCCGCGCGCATTCATCGTCGGCACGGATGCGCAGGCGCGTGAAGAGGAGATGACGGACGAGGACGAGCGCCGGCGCATCCGGGAGCGGCGCGAGCGCACACGCGAGAAGCTGCGCACGCTGCTGCGCGACGGGAAGCTCGAGGAGCGGATGGTCGACATCGAGGTCCAGCAGAACCTGCCCATCGAGAACATGATGCTCCCGATGGGCGCGGAGGGGATGGACAACATCACGGAGATGCTGCAGGAGATGATGCCGAAGCGGAAGAAGCGCCGCACGGTCAGCATCGCCGAGGCGCGCCGCATCCTCCTGCAGGACGAGCTGGACAAGCTGGTCGACATGGACGAGGTCGTGAACGAGGCGCTCGAGCGGGCCGAGGACATGGGCATCGTCTTCCTCGACGAGATCGACAAGATCGCGGGCGAGCGCTCGGGGCAGGGTCCCGACGTCTCGCGCGAGGGCGTGCAGCGCGACCTGCTGCCGATCGTCGAGGGCTCGACCGTATCGACAAAGTACGGCATGGTGCGCACCGACCACGTGCTGTTCGTCGCCGCCGGCGCGTTCCACGTCTCCAAGCCGAGTGACCTGATTCCGGAGCTGCAGGGTCGCTTCCCGATCCGGGTCGAGCTGAAGGCGCTTACGGAGGCCGACTTCGTGCGCATCCTGACGGAGCCGAAGAACGCGCTGATCCGACAGTACCAGGCGCTGGTCTCGACGGAGAACGCCCAGCTCGAGTTCACCGAGGATGGCATCCGCGAGATCGCGCGCATCGCAGCGGACGTAAACCATCGGATGGAGAACATCGGTGCGCGGCGGCTGCACACGGTGCTCACGACCCTGCTCGATGACGTGCTGTTCGAGCTGCCCGAGCGCGGCACGGAAACGATCCGTATCGATGCGCACCAGGTTCGTGAGCGGCTCAAGTCGATCGTCGAGGACGAGGACCTGAGGCGGTATATCCTGTAGTTTTCACCACAGAGTACACGGAGAGCACAGAGAACACCTATGGGGAGCGCGACGCTGTTCTGACTGACGGGCAAAGGCCGACCGCCCCAGGCGATGAGCAGCATGGAAGAACCGTTCCCAATTCGTTCTCTGTGGTCTCTGCGATCTCCGTGGTAGAGCAGAGAGCGCAGCATCACGACGAACGCAAACCAGACACCTCGATGCCGAGACACTTCCTGGCGATCCCCGACTTCGAGCGCGACGAGCTCTACGACATCCTTGCGCTCGCAAAGCGGATGAAGACGGGCGACTACCGCGACCAGCCGCTGCGGGGCAAGACCCTCGCGATGATCTTCGAGAAGAGCTCGACGCGCACACGCGTCAGCTTCGAAGTCGGGATGTACCAGCTCGGCGGCCACGCGCTTTTCCTCTCGTCACGAGACATCCAGCTCGGCCGGGGTGAGCCGATCCGCGATACTGCACGAGTGCTGTCACGCTACGTGAACGGCATCATGATCCGGACGTTCGGTCACGATACGATCCAGGAGCTCGCGCGGTACTCGAGCGTGCCGGTGATCAACGGACTGACGGACCTGCTGCACCCCTGCCAGATCCTGGCGGACCTGCTGACCGTGCAGGAGGAGTTCGGCAATGACCTGGGCCGGATGACGATCGCGTGGGTCGGCGATGGCAACAACATGGCGCACTCGTGGCTCAACGCGGCGTACCGCTTCGGCTTCGAGCTGCGACTGGCCTGTCCGGAGGGGTACCAGCCGGATCGCGCCATCCTCGAGCGTGCGCAGGAGAACGCGCGCATCGTGTTGACGACGGACCCCGCAGAGGCAGTGGAGGGGGCCGACGTCGTGAACACGGACGTCTGGGCGTCGATGGGGCAGGAGGAAGAGGCGGAGCAGCGGAAGCGCGCGTTCGAGGGCTACCATGTGGACGACGCACTCATGGCACGCGCATCGGAGCGGGCGATCTTCCTGCACTGCCTGCCGGCACACCGCGGCGAGGAAGTGAGTGAATCGGTGATCGAAGGGCGGCAGTCGCGCGTCTTCGACGAGGCGGAGAACCGGCTGCACGTGCAGAAGGCGATCATGGCGCGGTTGATGGGAGAATGAAGCAGGCGCTACGTGGCTGGTGCAGCGCTCGTCGCATGCTGCGCCGGCCGGCACTTCCGCGTGCCAGTCGGAGGCCGTATGTACACGATCGATACGGGCGGTGCGCGCCCGTCACAGGATGAGGAGACCATGGCGGAGAGGCTGAAGCGGACACCGCTCTACGAGGAGCACGTCCGCGCGGGGGCAAAGATGGTTCCGTTTGCCGGCTACGAGATGCCGGTACAGTACCCGACGGGGATCATCCAGGAGCACAAGGCGGTACGCGAGCGCGCAGGCCTGTTCGACGTCTCGCACATGGGTGAGCTGGAGATCCGCGGCGGTGATGCGCTCGGCCTCGTGCAGTACGTGAGCACGAACGACGCGTCGAAGCTGGCGGTCGGCCAGGCGCAGTATACGGCGCTCTGCAACCCCGACGGCGGTGTGATCGACGACTGCATCGTCTACCGCTTCGAGGATCACTACATGATCGTTGTGAACGCGTCCAACCGGGACCGCGATCGCGACCACATCGCTCAGTACGTGGACCGCTTCGGCACACAGCTCATCGATCGCTCCGATGAGATCGCATTGCTCGCCCTGCAGGGCCCCCGCGCCCAGCGGGTTCTCGAGAAGCTGACCGAGGCGCAGCTCAATACCATCGCGTACTACCACTTCGCCGAAGGCGAGGTCGCCGGCGTGCGCGCGATCATCAGTCGCACCGGGTACACGGGCGAGGACGGCTTCGAGCTGTACATTCCCGCCGGTAGCGGCGTCGACGTGTGGCAGCGGATCCTCGAGGCAGGGCAGGAGGAGGGCGTGGTGCCCGTCGGGCTCGGCGCGCGCGACTCACTCCGTCTCGAGATGGGATACATCCTCTACGGCAATGACCTCGACGAGCGTCGCACTCCGCTGGAGGCGGGACTCGGCTGGGTAACGAAGCTGGACAAGGGCGACTTCATCGGGCGTGATGCGCTCCGTCAGCAGAAGGAGAGCGGTGTGCGCGAGCGGCTCGTCGCGTTCGTGCTGAAGGAGCGCGGCTTTCCCCGACACGGCTACGAGATCCGCATCGACGGTGAGCCGGCCGGCGAGGTCACGAGCGGTGCGCATTCACCATCGCTGGAGCAGGGCATCGGCCTGGCCTACGTGCCCGTGGACGCCGCCCGGCCGGGCACCATGATCGAAGTGATGGTGCGCGGAAAGCCGGTGCCGGCGGAGATCGTGCGTCCGCCGTTCTACAAGGACGGATCGGCGCGGCGGTAGCGTGCAGCCGATACGTGTGGCAGTGCTGACCATCTCGGATGGCGTTGCGTCTGGCACGCGCGAGGACACGAGCGGTGCGACCATCGCATCGTGGGCCGGCGCGGCGGGGCGGACGCTCGTCGCGCACGACGTCGTGCGCGATGACGCTCCGATGATAAGGGCCGCACTGCTCCGCCTGGTCGACGATGTCGGGAGCGACCTCGTCATCACGACCGGCGGCACCGGCTTCAGCGCCCGAGACGTCACCCCCGAGGCGACGCGCACCGTGATCGAGCGGGAGGCCCCCGGCGTTGCCGAAGCGATCCGCGCGCACGGGACCGCGTCGACGCCGTACGCGGTCCTGTCGCGCGGCGTGGCCGGCATCCGTGGTCGGACACTGATCGTCAATCTGCCCGGCAGCACGGGCGGCGTGCGCGACGGGCTCGCCGTGCTGGAGCCGCTCGTGGTGCACGCGGTGAAGCTGCTGCGCGGCACTGACACGACCAATCATTCAGCGGACGGACCCTGACGCTGTCCATGCCTGAAACCGTTCTTATCACGACGTACGACCTCGAGCCGGCAGTGCGGCTGCGCGACGCGTTCGAGGCGGCCGGGTATGCGGTCGAGCTGGTCACGCCGGGCGAGAAGATCGCCGACGTGCGCGACCCGGCGCTGCTCATCCTGAGCGGCGGACTGAACGAGAAGCAGGCCCGCCGCCTGGTCCGCGAAGCCGCCGAGCACGACCACCTCCCCGTCATCGGCCTGGCCGACTCGATCACGCAGACGACGCCCGAGGCACGCTGGCAGCTCGGCCTCACGCGCGCGTTCACCAAACCGATCGACGTCGACGAGGTGTGTCGCACCGGCAAGATGCTGATCCAGCGGACACGGCTTCGTCAGCTCACCGGCATCATCGGCGAGTCGGAGCCGATGATGGAGGCGCTCGAGCGCGTGGTCCAGGTCGCGCCCGTGAATACGACGGTGCTGATCACCGGCGAGAGCGGTACGGGGAAGGAGCGCATCGCGCGTGGCATCCACATGCTCTCGCCCCGTCGTAACCGCGCGTTCATCGCGGCCAATGTTGCTGCGCTGCCCGAGACGCTGCTCGAGTCGGAGCTGTTCGGCCACGAGAAAGGCGCGTTCACGGGTGCGGTCGGCCAGCGCAAGGGGTTCTTCGAGCTCGCGGACAAGGGCACGCTGTTCCTCGATGAGATCGGCGAGATGCCGCTCGCCACGCAGACGAAGCTGCTGCGCGTTCTCGAGGAGCGGGAGTTCATGCGCGTCGGCGGCGAGGAGTCGATCTCGGTCGACGTGCGGGTGATCGCCGCGACGAACCAGGATCTGCGCGGGCTCGTCGAGATGGGGCGCTTCCGGAGTGATCTGTATTATCGGCTTGCCGTCGTGCAGATCCACCTGCCGCCACTGCGCGAGCGACGCGACGACATCCCGCTGCTCGTCGATGCGTTCATCCGCGAGACCAGCGCGGAGATGGGGCGCCCGCCCATCAGTCTCGCGCCCGAGACGATGCAGCGACTGATCGACTACGACTGGCCAGGCAACGTGCGAGAGATGCGCAACCTGGTCGAGTCGATGTGTGTGATGGCGCCGGGCTCGCGCATCGAGCCGGAGGACCTCCCGCCGGAGATCCGCGATGGCGCCAGCAACCGCTCGCGGATGCTGCCCGTTCCCGTCTCACAGGCGGTCGCCAGCCTCGAGCACGCACCGTCACCGGAGCTCGAGTTCGTCTTCCGCACCATCCTTCAGCTGCGGATCGACATGGAGGAGCTCCGCGCGCAGTTCGAGCAGTACCGCCGCGCCCACGAGCTTTCGAGCACGACGGCACCGGTGCACTACGCTCCGGATGCAATCGGCGCCACGCCCGTCGGCGTGGCGATGAACCACGACTCGATGCGCCCGCACGGCCGTGCACTCGACCACCTCGACATCGAGGATGTCGACGCGGAGGATGAACATTCGATCGTCGTCTACCGCCCCGGCATGACGCTGCAGGACATCGAGAAGGCAGCGATCATCGCAGCGCTGAAGGATGTGGGCGGCAATCGTCGCAGGGCGGCAGAGATGCTGGGAATGGGCGAGCGGACGCTCTACCGGAAGATCAAGGAGTACGAGATTCCGTTATGATTCCCGCTGCGTCTCGCGGTTGCCCGCTCATCGATTCACCGCGGCGGGCCACAGAGGCGCACGGAAGCAGGCGACGACGGACTCTTTCGCGATCGTGGCGTCTGCGTTCTCCGCGCTGACGCGCTGCCGATGCTAGCCCAGCAGCAACGCCTCCACGCTCTTCAGTAGCTCCTCGCGGCCCTCACCGGTCTTCGACGAGAACGGCAGCACCTGGTCGGCGTCCACCCCCAGGTCCTCGGTGATCTTCGCGAGCTGCTGTGCGCGCTCACGCCTGCCCAGCTTGTCGACCTTGGTGAGGACGAACAGCGTGGGCAGGCCGAGGTTCGCGAGGTAACGGACCATGCGGCGGTCATCGGCGCTCGGGCCGTGGCGCGCATCGATGAGCTGGACGACACCCTTCAGCTCCTTCGAGCCGCCGAGGTAGCTCTCCATCAGCGGCTTCCACTTCTCGCGCACGGAAAGCGGCACGCGCGCGAAGCCGTAGCCCGGAAGGTCGACGAGGAAGAAGGAGGCGTCCGCGCCGTCCGCTCCGGCGGCACGTACCTCGTAGAAGTTGATCTCCTGGGTCTTGCCCGGCGTCGCGGATACGCGTGCGACGGGGGTGCGCGTCCGTCCGAGCAGCCGATTGATCAGGGAGGACTTGCCGACGTTGGACTTGCCGGAAAACGCGACCTCGGGAAGGGAAGCGGGCTTGGGCCCATTCGGCTTCGCGACTGCGCCCGCAAACTCGACCGACTTGATCAGCAAGGAATGCTACCCCCGGAAGAAATCCCCACCCGCTGTACCCCGGCCCACGGCCCCGCGGCTCCGGGCCCCGCTGTTCTACGCTTCCTTCTTCCGGTTCTCCGGATGCAGCACGAGCAGGGGCGGGCGCCCTGCGGTCACGGACTCCTCGGTAACCACGATCTCGCGGACGTCCTCCCGCGAAGGGAGATCGAACATCACGTCGCGCATGATCGTCTCGAGGACCGCACGCAGCCCACGGGCACCGGTTCCGCGCTCGATGGCGCGACGCGCGATCGCGCGCACGGCCTGCGGCTCGAACGTCACGCGGATGTTCTCGAGCTGGAACATCTTGTCGTACTGCTTGAGGAGCGCATTCTTCGGCTCCTGCAGGATGCGCACGAGCGCGGCCTCGTCCAGCGCGTCGAGCGTGACGAGCACGGGCAGTCGGCCAACCAGCTCGGGGATCAGGCCGAAGCGAAGCAGGTCGTCCGGCTCCACGGCCTGCAGCGGCGCTTCCCTGCTCTTCGGCGCGGCATTATCGGCGAAGCCGATGCGCCGCTGACCGGTGCGCTGCTCGATGATCTTGTCGAGTCCGTCGAACGCACCGCCGCAGATGAACAGAATGTTGCGGGTGTTGATCTGGATATACTCCTGCTGCGGATGCTTGCGGCCGCCCTGCGGCGGTACGCTCGCAACCGTGCCCTCCAGGATCTTGAGCAGCGCCTGCTGCACACCCTCGCCCGAGACGTCGCGCGTGATCGACGGGTTCTCGGATTTGCGGGCGATCTTGTCGATCTCGTCGATGTAGACGATGCCGCGCTCGCACTCGGCGATGTTGAAGTCGCTCGCCTGCAGCAGCCGCACCAGGATGTTCTCGACATCCTCGCCGACGTAACCGGCCTCGGTGAGCGTCGTCGCGTCCGCGATCGTGAACGGCACCTGGAGAATGCGCGCGAGCGTCTGCGCGAGCAGCGTCTTGCCGACGCCGGTCGGTCCGACGAGCAGGATGTTCGACTTCTCGATCTCGACGTCGTCGAGCACGCCATGGTGGTTGACGCGCTTGTAGTGGTTGTAGACGGCGACTGCGAGCGACTTCTTGGCCTCTTCCTGCCCGATCACGTACTGATCGAGCACCTCCTTGATCTCACGTGGGGTAGGGACGCGCGGCACCGCCTCGGCGGCTTCGCGCTCCTCCTCCTCGGCGAGGATCTCGTTGCAGAGCGAGACACACTCGTTGCAGATGTAGACCGAGGGGCCGGAAATGAACTTCTTGACCGACTCCTTGGACTTGCCGCAGAAGCTGCAGCGGAGATGCTTGTCGCTCGCCATCGGCCACGACTCCTGGTGGGGAACGCCTGCGCCCGGCCCGATGTACCGGGCGCCCCGACATCTCTAATCTAACGATCCTTCGCCGAGAGCGAAGCGCCGTCGCCGTTCTCGAGCTGGGACCGGTGCTCGACGACCTGGTCGATGATGCCGTACTCCTTGGCCTCCTGCGGGCTCATGAAGCGGTCGCGATCCACGTCCTCGGCGATCCGCTCGACCGGCTGGCCGGTGTGCTTCGCCAGGATCTCGTTGAGGCGCTCGCGGGCGTAGAGGATCTCCTTCGCCTGGATCTCGATGTCGGCCGCCGTGCCGCCGATACCCTGCGCGACCGCCGGCTGATGAATCATGATGCGGGAGTTCGGCAGTGCGCTGCGCTTGCCGGGGGTGCCCGTCGCGAGGAGCAGCGCGCCCATCGACGCGGCCAGCCCCATGCAGATCGTGTTCACCGGCGTGCTCAGGTACTGCATCGTGTCGTAGATCGCGAGACCGGCGTACACCGAGCCGCCGGGGCTGTTGATGTACAGGTAGATGTCCTTCTCGGGATCATCCGCCTGCAGGAACAGCAGCTGTGCGATGATAATGTTCGCAACCGTATCGTCGATCGGCGTGCCCAGGAACACAATGCGATCCATGAGCAGCCGGCTGAAGATGTCGTAGCTGCGCTCGCCGCGGCTGGTGCGCTCGATGACGTACGGTGGATAAATCGTGGCCATGCCGCCTCGTTTCGCCTTTCAATAGCCTGTAAAGCCGTTAATCCTCGATCGTCGACAGCGACTCGAGGTAGGCGAACACCTTGTTCTCGGTGATCTCCTCCTCGATCTCAACGATGCGGCCGTTCTGCTGCAGCTGGCGACGCACTTCCGCGGCCGGCCGGCCCATGCGCTCTGCCAGGCTCGCAACGCGCTCGTCCACCTCTTCCGGCGTGGCCCGCAGCGCCTCCATCGTCGCAACGCGATCGATCACCAGCATCCGACGCAGTGCCTTCTCCGCCACCGGCCGCAGCTGCTGGTGCATCTCGGCGACGCGCTCCGCATCTGCATTGTCGCGAACGGGCAGCATCTGCTCGAGGTACCGCTGGATCATTGCGTTGGGCACCTCGAACGGATTCGCCTCGACGATCTGCCCGATCAGCTGCGAGCGCACGTTGCGTTCCGCCTCGCGCGCCGCCTCCGCCTCGAGATCCTGACGGATGCGGGCGCGCAGGGTCTCGACCGAATCGAAGTCGCCGACCGAGGCGGCAAAGGCGTCATCCACCTCCGGGCGCTCGGCGCGCTTTGCGGCGAGCATCCGGATGTGCACGGTATGCGGCTTCGTGGGCGAATCCGGCTGCGAGGCGTCCTCGGGGAGCTCGACCTCGAAGGTGTTCTCTTCACCGGGCTTGAGCGTGCGGATCACTTCCTCGATGGCCGGGACCGCCTGCCCCTCGCCCAGCACGATCTCGTAGCTGCGCGTCTGGTTGGCCTCCACGGACGTCGCATCGTCCTTCGGGGTGATCTCGACGGTGACCATGTCGCCGACGAGCGGGATCTCACCCTCCGGGAGCGGGTTCCAGACGGCATTCTCGTCCTGCAGCCGCTGGATGACCTGGTCGATCTGCTCCTCGGTGACGGGCTGCTGATCGCGTCGGATCTGGAAGCCGCCCAGCCGCTCCAGCTCGATCTCGGGGCGGACCTCGAGATCGACGTGGAACGTCAGGTCTTCACCGGCGTGGTAGTGGACGTGGTCGATCGAGCCCTGCGAGATGGGCTCGAGACCCTCCTGCTCGATCGCCTCGCGGTATGCGTCGCCGATCAGCTTCTCGATGGCTTCCTGCTCGATCGCCGGGCCCCAGCGCTTCTCCATCAGCTGGACCGGGACCTTCCCCTTGCGGAAGCCCGGCAGCCGGACCTGCCTCGCGTAGCGCTGGACCGCTGCCTTCTTCTCGCGATCCACCCGCGCGGCGGGCACCGTGATCGTCAGCCGGCGCGCCCATGCGCCGGACTTCTCCATGCTTACCTGCAGCTCTGCCGTCTGATTGGCCATGTCACGCCTGATGAGGTTCAGCCCAGTGCGAAAGGGGGGACTCGAACCCCCACGGGCGAGCCCACGAGATCCTAAGTCTCGCGCGTCTACCAGTTCCGCCACTTTCGCCCGGAAATACCGCCGAAAAGCTAACAGACGGCAGAAGGGCGTTCAACCGACGAGACGCTGCATGGAAGCGCGCGAGAGCGCGTTATGGTACCCGTACGTTGGCGATATAGGTACGCTCGTCCGGGTACTGGAGGAGCAGGGAAACGACCTGTCCGGTGCGGGCCGCACGAAGGAGGCGACGTGCCTGTGCGGCAGATTCCACGGGCGTGCGGTCGATGCTGACGACCCGGTGGCCGATGCCGATGCGCTTGCGGTCGGCAGGGCTCGCCGGTGCGACGTCCGTGATGACGACGCCGCCGGCGCGCGGGTAGCCGAGCTGGCGGGCAAGCTCTGCATCCAGGTCGGCGATCTCGAGACCCAGCATCGGCTGGCTCGTTCGACGCGGCTCGCTCGGCGTCGGAGCCGCCACCACGGGAGCGCGCATCAGCTCCACCGTGACCTCGCGCTTCTCACCATACCGGATGATGCCGAGCCGCACGCTCTCACCGGGCGCGTGGCCGGCCACGAGTCGCTGGAGCTGCCCCACGCGCAGCGCAGGCTGGCCGTTGATCTCCACGATCACGTCGCCGCGCTGCAGCCCCGCGCGCCGCGCCGGTGAGTCACCCGCAAAGTCCTCGACGAGCACGCCCGCGATCGACGGCAGCCCATAGACTTCCGCGTCCTCCGGCGAGACGTCGACGATCGAGACGCCGAGCAGTGCGCGCTCGACCTGACCCTTCTCGATCAGGTCCGTCATCACGCGGCGGGCGAGGTTCGACGGAATCGCGAAGCCGTAGCCCTGGTTGTAGCCGGTGGACGTCGCGATCGCGGTGTTCACGCCGATCACCGCGCCGCGAAGGTTGACGAGCGGACCGCCCGAGTTGCCGGGGTTGATCACCGCGTCCGTCTGGATGAAGTCCTCGATGGCGTAGCGGAACCCGTCGCTCGATGTCTCCGAGCCGACGCCGATTATGTTCAGAGGACGGCCCTTCGCGCTGATGATCCCGCTCGTCACCGTGAAGTCGAGTGTGCTCGCATCGTCAAACCCGGGGTTGCCGATCGCGACGACCCACTCACCGACCCGTGCCTCGTCCGAGTCGCCGAGGTAGACCGCCGGCAGCCCGCGCGCGTCGATGCGGATCACGGCGAGGTCGGTCGTGGGATCCCGGCCGACAACGGCGGCCTCGAACATCCGGCGGTCCGGCAGCGAGACGACGATGCGCGTCGCGCCTTCGATCACGTGGTTGTTGGTGAGGATGTAGCCGTCACTGGAGACGATGAAGCCCGTGCCTCCACCGACTTCGGGGATCTCGAGCGGCATCGAGTCGGATTGCTCCAGCCCGCCGAAGAAATCATGCAGCCCGCGGGGCAGCCACCCCGTGCGCGGATGCGGCACCGTGCGCTCCGCCTGGATCCGGACAACGGCCGGCGTGACGGTCTCTGCAATCGAGATGAACGCGTCGGACAGCTCGGACGCGCGTCGCACGGACGCGACGTTCTGCACGACCGGCGGGCGATTCGGCGCATCCAGGACCGGCACGGTCACGCGCTCCGGCGGCGTCAGGAGCACTCCTGCGCCGACGCCTGCGAGCAGGAGCACACCTGCACCTGCGATGACGAGCAGCCTGGCGGAGCCGTTCATGTGAGCCGATGAGGTCCCGGGTGTGTGGGGAGACTTTCGTGCAAGTTAATGGTTGGACAGGAGTTGTTCCAGTTGGGTGGGACGGTCCGACGCATTCCGGAGCCGCTTGTGACGACCCCTGCCGCGAACGAAGGGCCGGCGGCAGGCGCGCCGCGGGGAAGACACGAGGGGTGGCCGGACGCCGTCCGGCCACCCCTCGCGACCTGCGTGACGCGACGAGCTATTCCTTCTTCTCGTCCACGATCTCGTAGTCCGCCTCGACGACATCCTCATCGGCCGTCGTCGCAGCCGGCTCCTCGGCCGGAGCGGCGCCCTCCGTCGCGCCGGCGGCCGCCTGCTCTGCCTGCTGGGCCTGGTAGAACTGCTGCCCGGCAGCGGTGAAGGCCTGCATCAGGGCATCGCGCGCGGCATTGATCTCGCCCGCGTCATCCTGCTTGAGCGCGGCGCGCGCCCGCTCCAGCGCACTGTCGATCTGCGACTTCATGTCGGCGGACACCTTGTCACCCCAATCCCTGGTGTCCTTCTCGACCTGGTAGATCAGCGAGTCGAGCTGGTTGCGCGCCTCGATCTTCTCCTTGCGCTCACGGTCCTCGCCCGCGTGCGCCTCGGCGTCCTTCACCATCTTCTCGATCTCGGCCTCCGTGAGACCGCTCGACGCCTCGATGCGGACCTTCTGCTCCTTGCCGGTCGCACGGTCCTTCGCGGTCACGTGCAGGATGCCGTTCGCGTCGATGTCGAACGCGACCTCGATCTGCGGTACGCCACGCGGCGCCGGCGGGATGCCCGTCAGCTGGAAGCGGCCGATGGTGCGGTTGTCCGCGGCCATGGGGCGCTCACCCTGCAGCACATGGATCTCGACGGTCGTCTGGTTGTCCTCGGCCGTCGAGAACGTCTCCGCCTTCTTCGTCGGGATCGTCGTGTTGCGCGGGATCAGCACCGTCATCACCCCGCCCAGCGTCTCGATACCGAGCGACAGCGGTGTCACGTCGAGCAGCAGCACGTCCTTGACGTCGCCAGCCAGCACGCCGCCCTGGATCGCCGCGCCGATCGCCACGACCTCGTCCGGGTTCACGCCCTTGTGCGGCTCCTTGCCGAAGAACTTGCGGACGGTCTCCTGGACCTTCGGGATGCGTGTCGAGCCGCCGACGAGGATCACCTCGTCGATCTGGCTCGCGTCCAGCCCGGCGTCCTTGAGCGCCTGCTCCATCGGCGGGATCGTCCGCTGGATCAGGTCGTCGACGAGTTGCTCGAACTTTGCGCGCGTCAGCGTCAGGTTCAGGTGCTTCGGCCCCTCCTGCGTCGCCGTGATGAAGGGGAGGTTGATGTCCGTCGACATCGTCGACGACAGCTCCATCTTCGCCTTCTCGGCGGCCTCCTTCAGGCGCTGCAGCGCCATCGGGTCCTTGGAGAGGTCGATGCCCTGGTCCTTCTTGAACTCCTCGATCAGCCAGTCGATGATGCGCTGGTCGAAGTCGTCGCCGCCCAGGTGCGTGTCGCCGTTCGTCGACTTCACCTCGAAGACGCCGTCGCCCAGCTCGAGGATCGAGATGTCGTAGGTGCCGCCGCCCAGGTCGAAGACCGCGATGACTTCGTCCTTCTTCTTGTCGAGACCGTACGCCAGCGCGGCCGCGGTCGGCTCGTTCAGGATGCGCAGCACCTCGAGGCCGGCGATCTTGCCGGCATCCTTCGTCGCCTGGCGCTGCGAGTCGTTGAAGTACGCCGGGACCGTGATGACCGCCTGCGTGACTTCCGTGCCCAGGTAGTCCTCGGCGGTCTGCTTCATCTTCTGCAGCACCATCGCGGAGATCTCGGGGGGCGTGAACGCCTTGTCGACGTTCGGGACCTTCACCTGCACGCGCCCCTGCGCGTCCGTCACGATCTCGTACGGGACGCGGCTGCTCTCCTCCGCGACCTCATCGCCGCGACGGCCCATGAAGCGCTTGATCGAGAAGATCGTGTTCTTGGGGTTCGTGATCGCCTGCCGGCGCGCGACCTGTCCGACCAGGCGCTCGCCATCCTTCGTGAATGCAACGACCGACGGTGTCGTGCGGCCGCCTTCCGCATTCGGGATCACGACCGGATCGCCGCCTTCCATGACGGCGACGCACGAGTTCGTCGTGCCGAGGTCGATGCCGATGACCTTACCCATCCTTACTCCTCTCTGAAGGGTCCTGCGGCGGGGCGGCCATTCCGACGCCGCCGGCTCCCGCCGAACAGCGGAGCAGGCGCCGCCGTGCCGCTCGCGAGGCCTGCGGGTGCAACGCGCATGCCGGGTAACGGCGGCGTTTTCGGCCAGACTGGCCGAGCAACCGACCGGTCGACCTGCCGCGCTGGCAGGCTGCTTCGTTGACACTCCTCACGCGCGCACAGTATTCTGGCGCGCACCCCACCATGGAGACGGATGTTCCCGCTACGCGACGAAAATCCGACACTGCTGACGCCGTACTTCACGATCGCCCTGATCGCGCTGAACGTGGTGGTATGGCTGTATGTGCAGGGTGCGGGGCTGTCGGACGTGGCGCTGGCGGACGCGGTGTGCAGGTTCGGCGCGATACCGGCCGAGCTGACGGGGCGGACGGGTGGCTACGAGGGGATCGACCTGGGGCCCGGCCTGCCACCCTGCGAGTTCGGCGGCCTGACCTGGGGCGCCGTGTTCACCAGCATGTTCATGCACGGCAGCTGGGTGCACCTGCTCGGGAACATGTGGTTTCTCTGGCTCTTCGGTAACAACGTGGAGGATTCGATGGGGCACCTGCGCTTCGTCGTCTTCTACGTCCTGGTGGGTGCCGCTGCAGCGGGCGCGCACGTGTTCATGGAGCCCGGCTCCATGATCCCGATCGTGGGCGCTTCGGGGGCGATCAGCGGCGTCATGGGGGCCTACATGCTCCTGTATCCGCACGTGCGGATCCAGACGCTGATCGTCCTGATCGTGTTCCTGCGCATCATTGCGGTGCCTGCGTGGATGATCCTGGCGTACTGGTTCATCCTGCAGTTCCTGTCGGGCGCGGTGACGCCGCCGGGGCAGGGTGGCGTCGCGTTCTGGGCGCACGTCGGCGGATTCGTTGCGGGGCTGCTGCTGGTCAAGCCGTTCGAGAACCGTACACTGGTCGAAGCGCGCAGGCGCAGAATCCGGCTGAGTCCGTTCGAGATCGATCACCGCGGTTGGTACTGAGGAAGGTGCGATGAAGCATCGACGCCTGCGCGTGCGGCACGCGCTCTGGCTTGTCACCGCCGTGCTGCTGGCGGCCGGCGTGTTCACGCGGACGGGCCGGGCGGACGCGCCCGCTCAGGCCGCTGCGACGGTGCGGGCAGATACGGCGATGCAGGCGGACAGCGCTGCCGTCCGCGACTCGGTGGCGAGCGGGGTGAGTACCGGCACGCCGCCGCTGACGGACACCCTCGCACAGGGTGCGGGCTCGCTGCAGGAGCTGCGCACCGACATCGACACGCCCTTCCACGCCCGGCTCGTGTCACTGCTCGGGATGTTCGCGCTGCTGCTCATCGGCTGGCTGCTGTCGAACGACCGGCGGTCAATCCCCTGGCGCGTCATCCTCTGGGGCATTGGCCTGCAGTTCGTCTTCGCCGTGTTCATCCTTCGAACGGCCGCAGGTGAAGCAATCTTCGCCGCGGTGAACGACGTGATCGTTGCGCTGCTCGGCTTTACGGTGCAGGGCGCGCAGTTCCTGTTCGGCAACCTGGTCTGGAACCAGGTGCCGGTCGGCGCGGGCGAGCCCGGCAACGGGCTGTTCGCGGTCGAGCCGGGCATGGTCGCGTCGACCGGTGCCTACTTCGCCTTCAACGTGCTGCCGACGATCATCTTCTTCTCCTCCCTCATGACGCTGCTCTACTACTTCGGCATCATGCAGCTCGTGGTCAAAGGGATGGCGTGGGTAATGATGCGGACGATGCGCACGTCCGGTGCCGAGACGCTGTCTGCGACGGGCAACATCTTCCTGGGGCAGACGGAGGCGCCGCTCCTGATCAAGCCGTTCGTCAGCACGATGACGATGTCGGAGCTGATGGCGGTCATGACGGGCGGGTTCGCGACCGTCGCCGGCGGCGTGATGGCGGCCTTCGTCGGGATGCTGATCGCGTTCTTCCCCGACATCGCGGGTCACCTCCTGGCGGCCAGCGTGATGTCCGCGCCCGCAGCGCTGGTTTTTGCCAAGCTGATGTACCCGGAGAAGGAGGAGCCGGTCACGCGCGGCGAGCTGAAGGTGCACGTCGAGACGCCGGATGCGAATGCAATCGACGCCGCGGCACGCGGTGCGGGTGAAGGGTTGCAGCTCGCGGCGAACGTCGGTGCCATGCTGCTCGCGTTCATCGCGCTGATCGCGCTGATCAATGCGCTGCTCGGGGTGTTCGGCGAGTGGACGCGTCTCAACGATCTGCTCATCGGCGCGGGCTGGATGGCGGAGGGCAGCCGGATCACGCTGGAGTGGCTGCTCGGCGTGCTGCTCGCCCCGCTCGCATGGCTGATGGGCGTGCCCTGGGCCGACGCGTTCACGGTCGGCTCACTGCTCGGCGTGAAGACGGCGGTCAACGAATTCGTCGCGTACCTCCAGCTCTCGACGCTGCTGTCAGGCGGTACGGACCTCTCCCCGCGCTCGATCGTGATCGCAACCTACGCGCTGTGCGGCTTCGCGAACTTCAGCTCGATTGCAATCCAGATCGGCGGCATCGGCGGAATCGCGCCGCACCGGCGCAGCGATCTGGCCCGGCTCGGACTGCGCGCGATGGTTGCTGGCTCACTGGCGGCGTTCATGACCGCGACGATCGCGGGCATGCTGGCGTGAGGTCGGAGGGCCGCCTGTGAGCGCGCAGGTGATCCCTTCCACGCGCGACGCGCTCGATGCGCTGCGCGCACGACTGCGCGAGATGCCGGACGTTGCGCTCGTGCTGGGCTCGGGGCTTGGCGACCTGGCCGACGAGATCGACGATGCGGTTCGCATCCCGTTCTCCGATGTCCCCGGCTTCGTGGCACCGGGTGTCGAGGGCCATCGCGGGATGCTCGTTGCCGGTCGGCTCGAGGGCGTGCGCTGCATCGCGCTCCAGGGGCGCTTTCACCTCTACGAGGGACACAGCCCGGCGGCGGTCGCACTACCGACGCGGGTGATGCTCGGGCTCGGCGCGCGCACACTGCTGGTGACGAATGCAGCAGGCGGGCTGAACCGCAGCTTCTCGCCGGGCGATCTGATGCTGATCGACGATCACATCAACCTGCTCTGGCGCAACCCGCTGTCCGGGCCGGTTCACGCGGACGAGGCCCGGTACCCGGACATGGCGCGGCCGTACGATCCCGCGCTGCAGCGGCTGGCCGAGCGCGTGGCGATCGAGCACGGCATCCGTGTGCGTCGGGGCGTGTACGTCGCCACGCTCGGCCCGAGCTACGAGACGCCGGCCGAGATCCGCATGATGCAGTGGCTGGGCGGCGATGCCGTGGGCATGAGCACCGTGCCCGAAGTGCTCGTTGCGCGGGCGCAGGGCGCACGGGTGCTCGGCATCTCGCTGATCACGAACTACGCGGCGGGCATCATGCCGGCACCGCTGTCCCACGACGAAGTGGTGGCGGCGGGCGCAGCTGCACGTGAAGATTTCACGAAACTCGTTCGTGGCGTGTTGGCGCGCATGCAGACACTCGACCGGAGGGAGCCATGACGACGAGGCGATGGCTGCGCGGTGCGGCTGCGGCCGCAGCGCTGATGCTGGCGGTCGGATGTGCAGGCGAGGACGGCGGGGACGGAGCGCGTGAGGCCCCGCGCCGCGGCGGGACTCTCGTCATCGGGCTGGCGACCGACCTCGGTACGCTCAACCCGCTCGTTACGGCGGACCGGTTCGGGCAGGAGGTATCCGGCGAGCTGCTGTTCCTTCCGCTCGTTCGCTACGACACGACGCTCGACTACATTGCTGCGCTCGCGGAGTCGTGGGAGCTGCTCGGCGATACCGGTGCTGTCTTTCACCTGCGCCGCGATGTCCGCTGGCATGATGGTGTGCCGACGACAGCGGAGGACGTCGTCTTCACGATCGAGACCGCCAGTGATCCCCGGACGACCTACCCGAACGCGTCGTACCTCACGCACTGGAACGGTGCGGAAGCACTCGATTCCTTCACGGTGCGCGTCTCGTTCGATCCGCACGCGGAGCCGTTCGCAGGGCTGCCGTTCCTGTCGATCGTTCCGAAGCACCTGCTCGATACGATTCCCCGGGAGCGGATCCGCCAGGCGGCGTTCGGCAGGGCGCCGGTGGGCAACGGACCGTTTCGTTTCCTGGATTTCCGCGCCAACGACCGCTGGGTGTTCGGCGCGAACGATGATTTCCCGGATGGTCTGGGTGGCCGCCCGCCGATCGACCGCGTCGTGATGCGCATCATCCCGGAGCAGGCGTCGCAGGTGGCGGAGATTCGCGCCGGCACAATCGATCTCGCGCTTGGCGCTCCCGCAGCGGAGTTCGTGCGCCTCGACTCACTGCCCCACTTGCGGGGAATCGCGCGCCCGAGCCGGCAGTACTTCGCGATCGCCTGGAACAACCGACACCCGCCGCTCGACGATCCGCTTGTCCGGCGCGCCCTTGCGCTCGCGCTGAACCGCGAGAGGATGCTGACGCTCAGGCACGGCTACGGCGTCCTTGCCGCCGGCCCGGTACCCTCCTTCCACTGGGCGTACCCCGACGATGTCGAGCCACTTCCGTTCTCGCCCGACTCGGCTCGCGCGCTGCTGGCGTCACGCGGGATCGAGGACCGGAATGGGGACGGCAGGCTCGAACTGCCGGACGGCACGCCGTTCGTGATTCACTACTTTGCGCCGACGAACAACGCGTTCAACCGCGATATGGCCGAGCTCGTCCGCGGGGACCTCGCCGCGATCGGCGTGACGGTGGATGTGCGGGGCATGGATTACAACACGATGATCGCGGACGTCACCGGACCGCGGACGTTCGATGCCGCACAGATCGGCTTCAGCAGCGACTTCCATCTCAACTTCCGCGACGTGTTTCACTCGGGTCACCTGGATGGCGACCTGCAGCTCGCCGGCTACGCCAATCCGCGGGCGGACTCGCTGATCGAAGCGCTCGAGCGGACCCCGCGTCGCGAGGATGCGGTGCCCCTCTACGCCGAGTTCCAGCGCCTGATTCGCGACGAGCAGCCGTGGACGATCATCTACTACTACCCCGATCTCTTCATCATCAACGAGCGGGTGCGGAACGCGGACATGGACATCCGCGGCGCATTCACGTCGCTGGGGCAGTGGTGGCTGGAGGATGGTGCGCCGGCACGAAGTGATTCAGCGGTGAGCTCCCGGAGCCCAGCCCCGGAGCCTGCTGGATAGCGCGGTGCACGAAGTCCAGCGCATCCTCGACCGCGGCATGGAGCGAGCGACCGTGCGCGAGTCCGGCCGCGATGGCGGCCGACAGCGTGCAGCCGGTGCCGTGCCCTGCAGTCGTGCGCACGCGCGGCCGGCGCCACTGCGCGAGTGTGGAGCCGTCATACAGCACGTCGACGACTTCGTTGCCGGCGAGGTGCCCGCCCTTCACGAGAGCCGCACGCGCGCCGCGCTCCACGAGCGCGCGGGCAGCATGCTCCATCTGCGCCACCGTCTCCACTGGTCCCCCGACGAGCAGTGCAGCCTCGTCGAGGTTGGGGGTGACGAGTGCGACGAGGGGCAGCAGCCGCTCCGCGATCGCACGCTCCGCCCCGGCATCGAGCAGTCGATCACCGCTCGTCGCTATCATCACGGGATCAGCGACGACGTTCTCGAGACGGTGGGCCTCGATGCCATCGGCAACGGCAGTCACGATGTCCGCGGTTGCCAGCATGCCGGTCTTGAGCGCCGCGGGCCGCAGGTCCGTCGCGACCGCGTCGAGCTGGGCGCGCACGAACTCGGGGGGCACCGCGTGCACGCCCTGTACGCCGATCGTGTTCTGCGCCGTGAGAGCCGTGATGACGGACGTGCCGAACGCGCCAAACGCGTGGAAGGTCTTCAGGTCCGCCTGGATCCCGGCGCCGCCGCCGCTGTCGCTGCCGGCGATCGTGAGTGCTATCGGAATGGCTGTCATGGGTTCGCTCCTGTCCGGCGGGAACGTAGCGCATGTCGGGGGCAAAGCAATCGGCCGCGCCCCCTGGGGGGACGCGGCCGTGCTGTACCGGGCCCTCGCGTATCAGCGGCCCGAGACCCGGTACTCGGCCGGCGGGCGCTGGTAGCGCGCCAGCCGCGCCTTGAAGGTGTTGTACGCCGAGCTGTTCGTCTGCAGCCGGTTGAGCTGCGAGGACGGGATGCGGTCGAGCCGCGCCTTCGTATTCGCAATGCGGTCCTGCGTCGTCGGGTGCGTGGAGAACCACGTCTCGACGCTGCTTGGCGAGCGCCGCTGCTGCGCAAGCAGCTCATCGAAGAAGGTGAGCAGTCCGCGCGGGTTGATGCCGGCACCCATGAGCATCGGGATCGCAACCGCGTCCGCTTCGTCCTCGGCGCTGCGGCTGTACTTGGACAGCACGAGGTTACCGCCGACACCGATCGCCGCCTGCTCCAGCCCGCTGGGCGCGCGCCCGAGCAGGATGTAGGCGAGGTTCAGGCCCAGGTTGGCGCTCTGGACGCGGCTCATCTGCTCGACGCTGTGTCGCTCCTCGACGTGACCGATCTCGTGCGCAAGCACACCGGCCAGCTCGCTCATGTTGTCCGTCGCCTCGATCAGGCCGCGGTTCACGTAGATGTAGCCACCCGGCACGGCGAAGGCGTTGACCTGCTCCGCGTTCACGATGTAGAACCGGTACGGAATCCTGCGGTGACCCGCCGCGGCGATCTGTCGGCCGAGGTCGTTGATGTATGCGTTGATCTGCGCATCATTGACGATGGGCAGCTGCGCATTGATCTGCGAGGCGTAGTCGGCGCCCAGCTGCTGCTCCTGCTGCGTCGAGATGGGCGCACAGCCGGCAAGCGTCGTGGCCCCGGCAGCAAAGCCGAGCGCGACCGCATGACGGAGGCCCCGGAACATTCGCATCTTCATGTCTCGAGCTCCTTGGAAACCAGTGTGGCGTCACGGGTTACGGGGGCAAGAGGCGTACCGGGCGCATGTCTGCGCTGAGCCGCGCCGAGGCGCGCCGCATCCGCGGGCTGCAGACGCGGAAAAACCGCGAGCGCGAGAGGCTTTTCGTCGCCGAGGGCGTGCGGGTCGTCGAGGAGCTGATCGACTCCGGACTGGTGCTTCATGAGGTCGTTGCGGCGCCCTCACTCGAGGACACTCCGCGTGGTCGCGCGCTCCTCGAGCGCGCGGCACTCTCGGGGCGTGTGTTCCGGACCACGGATGCGGAGCTGCGCTCGCTGTCCACGACAGACACACCGCAGGGCGTGCTGGCCGTCGCGCGTATCCCGGAGCGCACGCTCGAGGATGTCGAGCTCCGATCACGCGACGACGCAATCGCAGCGCGCGACGTCGTCCTCGTGCTCGACGCCGTGCAGGATCCGGGCAATCTCGGCACATTGATCCGATCCGCCGACGCGTTCGCGGCGGCGGGCGTGATCGCGCTGCCCGGAACAGTGGACTGCTGGAACCCGAAAGTCGTGCGCTCGGCCGCCGGCTCACTGTTTCGTGTGCCGGTCGTTCATGCCGAGGCGGGCGACGTGCGTGCCTGGCTGGCCGCGAAGGACGTGCGAACGTACGCGGCTGACGCGGACGGAACCAGCGTCGACGACATCACACCCGGTGCGCGCGTTGCGCTCGTCGTCGGCAACGAAGGTGCGGGACTCTCCGATGAGGCGCGCTCGTTCGCGGACGAGATCATTGCGATCCCGATGCCCGGCCGCGCCGAATCACTGAACGTGGCAGTGGCAGCCGGGATCCTGCTGTATGCATTCACCCGACAGAGCTCATGACGACGACGCTGTTACTCATCTACGCCGGCGTGATCGGTGCCGCGGTCGGCTCATTCCTGAACGTGTGCATCTACCGGTGGCCGGCGGAGCAGTCGGTGATCCGTCCGCGCTCGCGCTGCCCCGGCTGCGAGCGGCAGATCGCGTGGTACGACAACATCCCGATCCTGAGCTGGATCCTGCTGCGCGGGCGCTGCCGGGACTGCAGCACGCGCATCTCCGTGCAGTACCCGATCATCGAAGCCGCGACCGCGCTCATCTGGATCGGCTCGGCAGCCGCCCACGGACCGACGCTGGAAGCGCTGCGGGCCGCGCTCTTCCTCACGCTGCTGCTCGGCATCGCGATGACGGACGCGCGCGAAATGGTGATTCCTGATCAGTTCTCGCTGGGCGGGACGGCGATCGGTCTCCTCATGGCGGCACTCCCCGGCGGGTACCCGTTCCTGCAGGCGCTGCTCGGCGCACTGACCGGCTACGTGCTGCTCTGGGCGGTGAAGCTCGGCGCGGAAAAGGCTCTCGGTAAGCCGGCACTCGGTGTCGGCGACATCCACATGATGGCGATGGTCGGCGCGTTCACGGGCATCAGTGGCGCGCTGCTGACGATCTTCCTCGGCTCGGTCCTGGGCATCGTCATCGGCGTGCCGTACACGTGGGCGAGCGGGCGACTCGCACCGAAGAGCACCTACCTGCCGCTCGGCGTCTTCCTCGCCATGGGCGCAGCGGTCACGTGGGTGTTCGGCGACGCGATCGTCGCGTGGTACATCGCGTGGATCCGGGCGTGAGAACGTCGGGTGCGTTGCTTGAACAGCGGGGTTACGGATCGCTGCAGTCGCGCATGTAGCCGCAGTTGTCGCAGACGATCTTGCAGCTTCCCGTATAGCGCATGGTCGCGCCGCACCGCTCGCAGATGACTGGCGCGTCGGGATCGAACTCCGGGTCGTAATCCGCGCGATTCATCACGTGCGGATACAGGTCGGGGACGTCGAAATCAGGGTCGCTGTCACTCAAGCGAGGGCTGCTCTCTTCGGGCTGAACGGCGTGAGGTCGACCGATCCTTCCTCACCCGCCACCGCGGCCGCGATCTCGTCCGCGACCACCGGCGCGAGCAGGATGCCGTTGCGGTACAGCCCGGACGCGTGGAAGAAGCCGGGCAGCCGCTCGTCGGGACCGAGGATCGGCAGTGCATCCGGCGTGCCCGGTCGGTACCCGGCCCACGCTTCGAGGACCTGCTGCGAGGAGAGCTTCGGCAGGATCCGCTCTGCGGCGTGCGACAGCGCGGCGAGTCCGGACGGCGTGGGTCCGGGCGCAAAGCCGACGTCGTCGACCGTCGCGCCGACGAGGACCCGGTCATCCGAGCGCGGCACGACGTAGCAGCCGTCGCCCCACACGATGTGACGGACGCCGAAGCCGGACACCCGCAGCGCGAACATCTCCCCGCGTATCGGCCGGACGGGAAGGGGCGCAGGCAGACCCGTCACCTGCGCGGCCCATGCGCCTGCAGCGAGCACGATGCGGCGCGCGGACAGCACGCTGCCATCGCGCAGCTGCACCCCACAGGCGCCCTCGGCGTCCCGTCGGATCGACAGCACCTCGGCCTTTCGCAGGAACGCGCCGGCGTCGACCGCGGCGTGCGCGAGCGCCTGGCCGAGCGCGCGCGGGTCGGTCGACGCATCGCCGGGAAAGATCACGGCCCCGACGATGTCAGAGGTCAATGCGGGCTCGAGTGAGCGCGCGGCGGCAGGATCCAGCCACACGGCCTGCGCGCGCTTGCCGCCCGGGCTCGACGCGAGTCGGCGCAGGCGCTCAGCGGCGGCGGGATTCGTCGCGATCTGGATCCGCCCGGTGCGGCGCAGCCCGACCGCGCCCGCACCGGCGGCCGCCAGCTCCTGTGCAAACGCATCCCACCTGCGAAGTGCTTCCTCGCCCAGTACGGCGAAGGCGTCATCGTGGCTCGTCTCGCCGACCGGTGTGAGCATGCCGGCGGCCGCCCAGCTCGCCCCGCGTCCGGGCTCGTCGCGCTCCAGGATGAGCACGCGCAGTCCGCGCTGCGACAATCGCCACGCGATCCCGCAGCCGGCGACGCCGGCTCCGATCACGATGACATCCGGCCGACGGTCAGGCATTGTCGTTTCCGCTCTCCGAAATCCCCTGCTCGAGGTACTCGCGCGACAGGGCAACGTAGTGGGCCGCGCTATCCTTCACCCATGCGGCCGACTCACCCTCGAGCGTCTTGCGGACCTTCGCGGGCGAGCCCGCGACGAGCGTCGCCGGCGGCACGTGCATCCCGGTCGGCACGACACTGAGTGCCGCGACCAGAGCGCCGGCACCGATCGTCGCCTCGTGCAGGATGACGGCGTTCATTCCGATGAGCGCGCCGTCCTCGATGGTGCAGCTCTCGAAGACCGCGCCATGGCCGACCGTTACGTCATTGCCCACGATCGTCGGCCCGCGCGCGCTGACGTGCAGCACACAGTTGTCCTGGATGCTCGTGCGCGCACCGACGCGGATGCCGTTCTCGGGATGATCCGCGCGCAGCACGGCGCCGAACCACACGCTCGATTCGGGCCCGATCTCGACGTCGCCGATCAGCGTCGCGGTCGGAGCCACGAACGCCGTGGGATGTACGCGCGGTGTGCGTCCGTTGAACGTTATGATGCGGCCGCTCATGCCATGCGTTCCGCGTTGCCGATTCCCGAGGCGCTTGTGACCGGCGTGCGCGTGGAGGCCTCGCCGGTGCCGGCCCGCCGCAGCCGCGCCCGCAGGACCTGCGTGTCCGAAGCCTCGAGCACCTCGATCAGCACGCCGTCGCGCTCCAGCTTCTCACCCGGCTCCGGAACCCGGCCGAGCACGTCCAGCAGGTACCCGTTCAGCGAGCGGTGCTCGAGCTGCGGCAGCGCGCTGTTGAAGTAATGGTTGATCTCGCGTAGATCGGCGTCGCCCATCGCGACGACCTCCGTCTTCGATACGCGGATGATCGACTCCTCCGCGACGTCGAGCTCGTCCCGGATCTCGCCGACCAGCTCCTCGATCACGTCCTCGAGCGTGACGAGACCGTCCGTGCCGCCATACTCGTCGACGACGATCGCGATGTGGATGCGGCGGTTCTGGAACTCGCGCAGCAGCCGGGTGAGGGACAGGGATCCCGGCACGATCAGCGGCTCGCGCGCCAGTGTCCGGAGCGTGATGTCGCGCTGCCCGCCAAGCAGTGCCTGGTACGCGTCACGCACGTGCAGCACGCCGACCACGTTGTCGATTGTACCTTCGTAGACGGGCACGCGCGAGTAGCGCGTGATGCCCAGCTCCGCGGCGATGTCACTCAGGCGCAGGGATCCATCCCACGCGAACATGTCGACGCGTGGGGTCATGATGTCCCAGGCCTTCGTCTCGTCCATGCGGAAGGCGCGCTCGATCAGCTCCCGCTCGTGCGCGGTGATCGCGCCCTCGGACTGGCCGAGCGCCGTCATCTGACGGATCTCGGACTCCGTGACGAGGGCCGTGCCACGCTGGCGGCGGTCCGCACGCAGGTTCGCGAGGAACGCGAATACGCCGAGGACCGGTCCGAGCACGTTCGAGATGACGCGCAGGGGAGCCGCGATCGCAAGCGCGAAGCGGGTACCGTGGTTGACGGCGAACCCGATGGGCAGCAGCTCGCCGAAATAGAGCACGGCGAAGGCCGCACCACCCACCGCGAGCGCGACGTAGGCGACGTCGAATGCGTTGTAGGCGATCAGCGCGGTCAGGCCGCCCGCCGCCACGTCGGCGAATGCGTCGCCGAGTCGCAGGAGCACGAGCACACGCTCGGGCCGCGCACGGAGCTGCGCGAGCGCAGCAGCGCCTCGCGCGCCCTGGTCGGCGAGGGCACGAACGCGTGCTTCCGGCAGTGAGAAGATTGCCAGCTCGGCCGCACTGAGCAGCCCGGAGAACAGGAGCGCGAGGCCCAGGCCGATGAGAAGTCCTACCATCGTGCCTGCCTCGCCCGTCGAGGTCGATCGCCGCTACTTCGGCTTATGTCCATTTCCGACTGAGTTGGAGGAGCTCTTCGACGATGTCGCCCGGCGTACGACCGTCCGCTTCCGCCTGGAATCCGGTCACGACGCGGTGCCGGAGCACCGACGGCGCGACCGCGCGTACATCATCGAAGTTCGGGACACCGCGTCCCTCCAGTGCCGCGCGCGCCTTCGCGCCCAGCACCAGGTACTGGGACGCGCGCGGACCTGCGCCCCAGCTTACATACCGCCGGATCAGCTCCGGCGACTGCTCATCGTCCGGCCGCGTCGCGCGAGCCAGCGCCACCGCATACTTCACCAGCGACGGCGCCGCCGGGACCCGCCGGACCAGCCGCTGCATCGCAAGCAGCGACTCCACGCCCAGCACCGGCCGGACCTCCGCGTACGATGCACCCGTGGTCTCCATCGCGATACGTTCTTCTTCCTCGCGCGACGGGTAGCCGATGCGAAGCTCGAGCATGAAACGGTCGAGCTGCGCCTCCGGCAACGGGTATGTACCCTCCTGCTCGATAGGGTTCTGCGTCGCGAGCACGAAGAAAGGCCGGTCCAGCGGCATCGTCTCGCCCGCAGCCGTCACCGCACGCTCCTGCATCGCCTGCAGCAGCGCCGCCTGCGTCTTCGGCGGTGTACGGTTGATCTCGTCCGCCAGCACCACGTTCGCGAAGATCGGCCCCCGCACGAAGCGGAACGCACGCCGCCCCGTCGCACGGTCCTCCTCCAGGACCTCCGTGCCCGTGATGTCCGAAGGCATCAGGTCCGGCGTGAACTGAATCCGGCTGAACTTCAGGTCCAGTGCGCTCGCGAGCGTCGAAACCAGCAGCGTCTTGGCCAGACCCGGCACGCCCACGAGCAGCGCGTGGCCGTCCGCCAGGAGCGCGATGAGGAGCCCCTCGACGATCTCGTGCTGGCCGATGACCCGCCGGCCGATCTCCGTTTCGAGCGTGCTGCGGGCCGCCGCCAGCTGCTCCAGCAGCTCGACGTCCTGGTCCCCGAAATCGCGCGCCGCCTTTGCTTCCATGTCTGCCTCCGCCCCCGCCTAGCGCACCTCGAAGGGAACCGTGATCTCCACCGGATGACTCGTGCTCACCAGCCGCGCGACCGCTTCATACTCGCCCGGGGCCGCCGGCGACCAACTCCCCTCATACGACCGACGCCCGATCGGCTCCAGCGTCTCGCTGCCCACCACCTGCGCAAAGGATCGCGCCGCCGACCACATCCATACGGTATCGCCGGCAGCGCCCCGGACCCAGAAGTCCGCGCGCTGGGAGGTGGGAAATTCCAGGACAACCGGCGTATCGAGAACGCTCATCACATGAAGTACCATGTGCACGGAGTCGCCCTCCACGGTCACATCCAGCGAGGGGATCAGGGGAGAGGGGGCATCCTCGGCGGGCGCCGCCGCAGGCGAGCACCCGGCCAGGACCGCAAGCATCGCCGCAACCGCACGTCCGCGCACATGACCTCCAGTCGCAGAAAAAGGCGCCGCGCGGCCGCCGCGGCGGCGCGCCAGCGCCCTCTGGAATCCCTGTTTCGGGTGCAGGCGATGCAACATAGAGACCGTGCGGCAGAGGGTCAATGGGAGTCGCTTGCGAAAAATTTCACAAGCGGGTATCCTTCCGCGCTGTTTGTGACCGGCCGGAGGCGCGAGCGTGACGCGACCGACACGGGAGAAGCCGGGCCTGGCGGCGGAAGCGAGCCGATACCTGGGCGTAGGCATGACGTGGGCGCTGTCGACGGCGCTGTTCCTCTGGCTGGGGAGCCTGGCGGATGGCCGCTGGGATACGGAACCGATATTCACGCTGCTGGGGGCCGCGATCGGTGCGGCAGCGGGATTCTATTACATGTACCACCATCTCGTGACGGTGCCCGAGCAGGCGCGCAAGCGCCGCGCGGAGCAGCAGGACGAGGAGCCCGGGACGGGGCAGTGATGCGGGCGTGGGGCGCGTACGCGCTGACGGCGCTCGGCGTGACGGCACTGGCGGCCGCGCTGACGGCGTGGCTGGTTGACGGTTCGTCGAACGCCGTGTGGGTCGGTGCGGGCGTGGCGCTGGTGGTCCAGCTGGCCGCATTCGCAGCGCTCGTCGCATTGCGCGACAGGGGCTCGCTGTTCCTGGTCGGCTGGCTGGGCGGCATGCTGCTGCGCTTCGGGGCGGTGGGCGTGATGGCGGTGTGGCTGAGCCGGACGGATGCGCTGCCGCGTGCGGCGGCGCTGGTCAGCCTGGTCGGATTCGTGTTCCTGCTGCTTCTGCTCGAACCTGTCTTCCTGCGCCGGAAGCTGACCCTGTCATGATGGGCAAGTTCATGCCGTTGCTGGCCGCTGCTGCACCGGAGGGCGGCGAGTTCGACATCAAGGAGATGATCCTCCATCACCTGGCGGACTCCAATGAGTGGGAGACGCCGTTCGGAGTGATCCATCTGCCGCAGTTCGCGCCCGTGCAGATCGGGCCGATCTCGCTGGACTTCTCGATCACCAAGCACGTCCTGTTCATGGGGTTCGCCGCCATTCTCGTAGCGGTGATCCTCATCCTGGCGGCGCGTGATGCTGCCCGCGAGCATCGTGCGGGTGCGGAGCGTGGGCCCAAGGGTGCGGCCAACGTGGTCGAGGCGTTCATCCTGTTCCTACGCGACGAGGTCGCACTCAAGAACATCGGCCACGGCGGCGAGCGCTATGTGCCGTACGTGATCACGGTGTTCTTCTTCATCCTGTTCTGCAACCTGCTGGGGCTGATCCCCTGGGGTGCGAGTCCGACCGGCAACATCTCGGTGACGGCGACGCTCGCGGTCCTGACGTTCATCGTCGTGGAGGTCGCGGGCATGAAGGCGCTCGGGTTCAAGGGCTACATGAGCACGATCTTCTACGTGCCCAAGGGCCTGCCGAAGCCACTCGTGCCGATCATGCTGATCATCATGACGCCGGTGGAGTTCCTCGGTAAGCTGACCAAGCCCTTCGCGCTGGCGATCCGTCTGTATGCGAACATGACGGCGGGCCATGCGATCGTGCTTGCGCTGACGGGCCTGCTCGTGCTCTCGAGCATGGCGAACGCGCTGTTCGTTGCGCCGGCGCCGGTGCTGATGGCGATCGCGATCATGATTCTCGAGGTGTTCGTCGCGTTCCTGCAGGCGTACATCTTCGCGATGCTGTCGGCGGTGTTCATCGGGTTGATCCGGCATGCGCACTAGCGAGGGCCCTGGGGCCCCGGGCCCGGGGCCGGGGCCGTTGCAAGAGCGGGCGACGGGCGGTGGGTGACAGGACGCGGGTGGTGGACACGTCGGAATCGAACGGCGGGTGATGGGCGGAGGGCACCCGGCTGTTGCGCCCCGGCCCAGGGCCCACGGCCCCCGGCCCGCAGTGAAAAAACTACGGGGAGCGCACCCCGCCGAGGTGCGCCTTCGATCGCCCGGGCTCCACGGGAGGTCGTCGTAACGTAGCCGGGCGGGTGTCCGGCGAGAGCCGCGGGTCCTGCGGGGCCGGGAAGCGGTGGCGGGAGTGCGGGCGGACGGGGCCGCCGCGCGCGACCGATGGAGTGACGTGACTGAGCAACCCCGTATGCGAGTGGAGACTGACAGATGCTGGCACTTCTGCAGGATGTGGCGAATGCCGCGAGCGAGGCTTCGGCGATTGGCTGGAGCAACCTCGGCAAGGCGCTGGGCGCGGGTCTGACGGTGGTCGGCGCGGCGATCGGCATCGGCCGTATCGGCGGTGCGATGACGGAGAGCATGGCGCGTCAGCCGGAGATCGCAGGCAACATCCAGACGGCGGCGATCATTCTGGCGGCACTGATCGAGGGTGCCGCGCTGTTCGCCCTGGTCATCGCGTTCCTGATCTGACGAACACGACGGTGGCGGCCGCGGCGGTTGCCGCGGCCGCAGCCGGCGAGGAGAGGGCATGTACCTTTTTCTGATTGCAGCGGCGGAGGGCGAGACACCCAACGTCTTCGCGATGACACAGAACGTGTCATTCTGGACGCTGGTGATCTTCCTGCTGCTGCTCGGCGTGCTGCTGCGGTTCGCCTTCCCGCCGATTCTCGGGTACGCGGCGGCGCGCGAGGAGCGGATCCAGAAGCAGCTCGACGAGGCGCGTGCGCAGCGTGAGGAGGCCGAGCAGCTGCTGGCGCAGCAGCGTGAGCAGCTCGCACAGGCGCGCACGGAGGCGCAGCAGATCATCGCGGAGGGCAAGCAGGCGGCCGAGCGCGTCCGCCAGGAGCTGCTCGACCGCGCGCGCCAGGAGCAGCAGGAGCTGGTTGCGCGCGCGAAGGCGGAGATCCAGCGCGAGCGTGAGCGCGCGGTCGAGGATGTCCGTCGCGAGGCGGTCGAGCTGGCGATCGCGGCGGCCGCGAAGCTGGTGGGCACCAGGGTCGACGCGGAGACCGACCGTCGCATCGTGAACGAGTACCTGCAGAGCATCGGCTCGCGGGGTACGGCGGGAGTCGCGTAAGTGCGGGAAACGACGATCGCACGCAGCTACGCGGAGGCGCTGTTCGAGCTGGGCGAGAAGCACGGCCGGCACGAGGCGTTTGCGGCGGGCCTGCAGACCGTGGACGCGCTACTGGACTCGGACCGTCGGATCGCGCTGTTCCTGCAGACGCCCAAGATCGAGGCGTCGGTCAAGAAGCAGGCGCTGCGCGATGCGCTCGGCGGCCGCATCGATCCGCTGCTGATGAATTTCGTGCAGCTCGTGATCGACAAGCGGCGGCAGCGGCTGCTGCAGGCAATTGCGCGCGAGTACCGTGTGCTGCTGGACGAGAAGCTGGGTCGGCTCAACGTCGACGTCACGCTCGCGCGTCAGCCGGACCCGGCGGAGCTGCGCGAGATTGCGGACCAGCTCTCGCGCGTGCTCGACGCGCAGGTCGTCCCGCACGTGCGTGTGAACAGTGACATCCTGGGTGGCATCGTGGTCCGCTACCAGGACCGGGTGATCGACGGCTCACTGCGCCGGCGCCTGAATGCGCTGCGCGGGCGGCTGCTGCAGACGAAGACGGTGGTGAGCGCCTGAGCGGGAGCCGGGCGCCAGTACATAGAAATCACGCCGCGCCCGTGTGCGCGGCCAGAACGACGAAACCATGGCGAGCAACGAGGCGCACCTGCGCGCGAGTGAGATCAAGGACGTCCTCCTGCGCGAGATCGAGCGTTACGAGGAGGACCTGCAGGTCGAGGAAGTGGGCGAGGTCCTGGAGGTGAAGGACGGCGTCGCCCGCATCTATGGTCTGACGAACGCGATGGCGAGCGAGATGCTCGAGATCACCTCGTCGGAGACCGGCGAAGCGGTGACCGCCCTCGCGCTCAACCTGGAAGAGGACAACATCGGCGCCGTCGTCATGGGCGACTGGACGTCGCTGCACGAGGGCGACGTCGTGCGCCGCACAGGCCGCGTGCTCGACATCCCGGTCGGCGCCGGCTACCTCGGCCGCGTGGTCGACGCGCTCGGCAACCCGCTCGACGGCCGCGGCGAGATCGCTGCCGAGGGCCGTCGCTACATCGACATCGTCGCACCGGGCATCGTCGCGCGGCAGCCCGTGAAGGAGCCGCTGCAGACCGGCATCAAGGCGATCGACTCGATGATCCCGATCGGCCGCGGCCAGCGCGAGCTGATCATCGGCGACCGTGGTACCGGCAAGACGGCGGTCGCACTCGACACGATCATCAACCAGAAGGGCGGCGACGTCATCTGCGTCTACTGCGCGATCGGTCAGCGCGCGGGTAAGGTCGCGAGCGTGGTCGAGGCGCTGCGCGAGGCTGGCGCGCTCGACTACACGATCATCGTCGCGGCGAACGCGTCCGACCCGGCGCCGATGCAGTACATCGCGCCGTACTCGGCGACCGCGATCGCCGAGCACTTCATGTGGCAGGGCAAGCACACGCTGGTCGTCTACGACGACCTCTCGAAGCAGGCGGTCGCATACCGCCAGATCTCGCTGGTGCTGCGCCGTCCGCCGGGCCGTGAGGCGTACCCGGGCGACGTCTTCTACCTGCACTCGCGCCTGCTGGAGCGCGCGGCGAAGCTGTCCGACGAGAACGGCGGCGGATCGCTGACGGCGCTGCCGATCATCGAGACGCAGGCCGGTGACGTGTCGGCGTACATCCCGACGAACGTGATCTCGATTACGGACGGCCAGATCTTCCTCGAGAGCGACCTGTTCTACGCGGGTGTGCGTCCGGCCGTGAACGCGGGCATCTCGGTCTCGCGCGTCGGTGGTGCTGCGCAGACGAAGGCCATGCGCTCGGTCGCCGGCAAGCTGCGCCTCGAGCTGGCGCAGTACCGCGACGTCGAGGCGTTCGCGCAGTTCGGCTCGGACCTCGACCCGGCGACGCAGAAGCAGCTGTCGCGCGGTCAGCGCCTGGTCGAGATCCTGAAGCAGCCGCAGTACCAGCCGCTGCCGCTCGCGGAGCAGGTCGCGATCATCTGGGCGGCCACGAACGGCCATCTCGATGACATCCCGGTCGAGCGCGTGCGCGCCTTCGAGCGTGAGTTCATGGAGTTCCTGCGCACGCAGCGGCCGCAGATCCTGCAGACGATCACCGACACGAAGCAGGTCGGTGACGACGTGCTGCAGCAGCTCACGGACGCAGTGAACGCGTTCAAGCAGCAGTTCAATGCAGCGCAGCCGGCCGCAGCGCAGCCGGCGGCGGCGTCGGTCGCGTAAAGGAGCCTGAATCGTGGCGAAGACCCGCGAGCTGAGGCGCCGGATCCGGTCGGTCGGCAAGACGCGCCAGATCACGCGGACGATGGAGATGGTCTCCACGTCCAAGCTGAAGCGCGCGACCGATCGGGTGCATGCCGCGCGTCCCTACGCCGAGCGCCTCGCCGGCGTCATCGGCCGGCTGGTCGATCCCGAGCTGAAGGAGCGCTATCCGCTGCTGCGTCAGCCGGAGACCGTCCGGAAGGCGGCGGTCGTGCTGATCACGTCGAATCGTGGCCTGGCCGGTGCATTCAACGCGAACCTGATCAAGGAAGCGCGTGGCCTGATGGACCGGCTGCGTGCGGCCGGCGTCGAGGTCGAGCTGCACACGGTCGGGAAGAAGGGCGCGGCGTTCTTCCGCTTCAAGCGCGAGGCGATCACGCGCGATCTCAGCGAGATCGGCGACAATCCGAGCACGGAGGACGCCGGCACCGTGATCGAGCCGCTGCGCGAGCGCTTCGAGCGCGGTGAGCTGGACGAGGTGTACGTCGTTTACGCCCAGTTCCGCTCCGCGCTGTCGACGCCGCCGGCAGTCATGACGCTGCTGCCGGTCCAGGCTTCGTCGAAGGCCGGTGACGAAGTCGCGGGTGGCCGCGTGCTCAACTACGAGCTGTCGCCGTCGGCCGACGAGATTCTCGGCCGGCTCCTGCCGCTCTACGTGCGCAACAGCATGTACCGCGCACTCGTCGAGACGGCAGCCGCCGAGCACGGTGCACGCCGCACCGCGATGAAGAACGCGACGGACAATGCCGGCGAGATGCTGGAGCACCTGTCGCGCACGTACAACCGCGCACGCCAGGCGCAGATCACGCAGGAGATCGCGGAGATCGTGGGCGGCGCGGCGGCGCTGGAGTAGCAAATCAGGGAGCGCGGCGACACGGAACCGCCGCAAACGTGGAGATAGAGAAAGCAATGGCAAACGCAACTGGCCGCGTCGTACAGGTCATCGGCCCCGTGGTCGACGTCGAGTTCGACGAGAAGCTGCCGGAGATCTACAACGCGCTCTTGATCGACGCGCCGGGCGAGAACGGCGGGCCGGCCGTCCGCCTGGTCGCCGAGGTACAGCAGCACATCGGACGGAACCAGGTGCGTGCGGTCGCGATGTCGTCGACAGACGGTGTGCGCCGTGGCATGGAAGTGCGCGACACGGGTGCGGCGATCTCGGTCCCGGTCGGCGAGGCGCCGCTGGGCCGCATCCTGAACGTGCTGGGCGAGCCCGTCGACGACGGCGAGCCGATTCCGGCCACCGCGGAGCGCTGGCCGATCCACCGCGAGGCGCCGAAGTTCACCGAGCTCGAGCCGAAGACGGAGATCTTCGAGACGGGCATCAAGGTCATCGACCTGATCGCGCCGTACGTGAAGGGCGGCAAGACCGGCCTGTTCGGCGGCGCAGGCGTCGGCAAGACCGTCGTCATCATGGAGCTCATCAACAACATCGCGATGCAGCACGGCGGCCGCTCGGTGTTCTGCGGCGTCGGTGAGCGCACGCGTGAGGGGAACGACCTGTTCCTCGAGATGAGCGAGTCGGGCGTTCTCCCGAACGTGGCGCTGGTCTACGGCCAGATGAACGAGCCGCCGGGCGCGCGTCAGCGAGTCGGTCTCACCGGCCTCACGATCGCCGAGTATTTCCGCGACGTGGAGAAGCAGGACGTGCTCCTCTTCATCGACAACATCTTCCGCTTCACGCAGGCGGGCTCGGAGGTGTCGGCACTGCTCGGCCGCATGCCGTCCGCGGTGGGGTACCAGCCGACGCTGGGCACCGAGATGGGTGGACTGCAGGAGCGCATCACGTCGACGCGCGACGGCTCGATCACGTCGGTGCAGGCGATCTACGTCCCCGCCGACGACCTGACCGACCCCGCGCCGGCGACGGCGTTCGCGCACCTGGACGCGACGACGGTGCTCACGCGTGCACTGACGGAGATCGGCATCTACCCGGCCGTAGACCCGCTCGACTCGACCTCGCGCATCCTCGACCCGCAGTACATCGGCGAGCGCCACTACCGGGTCGCGACCGAGGTGCAGCGCATCCTGCAGCGCTACAAGGAGCTGCAGGACATCATCGCGATTCTCGGCATGGACGAGCTGTCGGAGGACGACAAGATCCTGGTCGGCCGCGCCCGCCGCATCCAGCGCTTCCTCTCGCAGCCATTCTTCGTTGCTTCGCAGTTCACCGGCCGCGAGGGCAAGTACGTCAAGCTGTCCGACACGATCGAGTCGTTCGAGCGCGTGGTGTCCGGTGAGTTCGACCACCTGCCCGAGCAGGCGTTCTACATGGTCGGCGGCATCGAGGATGTGATCGAGAACGCCAAGACCATGGGCGCGGGCGTCTGATCATGGCGAGTCAGCTGACCGTCTCGGTCATCAGCCCCGAGCGGACCGTGTACGAGGGGAACGCCGACATGGTCGTGGCCCCCGCATGGGACGGCGAGATCGGCATCCTGCGCGGTCACGCACCCCTCGTCATCCTGCTCGGCGACGGCGAGCTGCGCGTCCAGACGGGCAGCGACGTCCAGCGCTTCCACGTCTCCGGCGGCTTCATGCAGGTTGCCGACGACGTGGTGACCGTGCTGAGCGAGAGCGCCTCGACGACGTCCTGATCGCGGCACCGCCCGGACCTGCGAGCGCCGGTGACCTCGAGTTGCCGGCGCTCGTTCTGTTGCTGGCCCGTGCATCACCGGAGCGGGCAATGTTCTTGCGTAGGCAGCGCGCGCCCCGTCGTAACCAAGGAGATCGAACGATGCGCAACACTGTGAGTACCCTTGGCCTCCTGCTCTGTATGAGCGCCGCGCCAGCCGCCGGACAGGCGTGGGATTCGCCCTCGTTCTTTGCGCCGCGCCCCGGCGAGGACATCGGTGTCTTCGTGACCGTGCCGGAAGACGAGTTCGGCGATGTCGGCGTGCAGGCGATCTGGCGGCAGGAAGGCAATCTGAACCTCGGCGTCCGCGGCGGCTTCGGCGGCCACTCGGACAACCGTGCCATCCTGCTCGGCGCCGAGTTCTACGGTAACCTGCCGATCGGAGGCACGTACCCGATCAATGCGACCTGGATCGTCGGGCTGGGCGCCGGCTTCGACGACGACATCACGGCCCTGCGTGTTCCCCTCGGCATCAGCGTCGGTACCTATCTCGGTCAGGGTGCCATGCGGATCCAGCCGTACGTGCACCCGCGTGTCGCGTTCGACCTGGTCGCAATCGACACAGGCGACGACGAGGAGACGGAGACCGACTTCAGCTTCGCGATCGACATCGGCGCCGATCTCGACCTGTCCGAGAGGTGGGCGGTCAAGGCCGGGTATACGTTCTCCTTCGGCCCCGACTTCGACACGTCCTTCGACTTCTACGGCAACACGTTCGGCGCAGGCATCGTGTACCGCATGCCCCGGCGCGTTCGCTCCAACTGAGTCGCCATCCATCAGCGCGCGGGCGCCGCGGCATTCTGTGCCGTGGCGCCCGCAACTATATTTCCGGATTGTCCGGTTCGAGTCCCTGATGCAGGAACCGCCCTTGCGCATCGATCTGCACCTTCATTCCACAGCATCCGACGGTGCCCTTGCACCCGATGCGCTCGTGCACGCAGCCGCCGCCGGCGGGCTGGATGTCATTGCCATCACCGATCACGACACGACGGGTGGCGTTGCCGCCGCACGCGCAGTCCAGTCCACGCGGGTACATGTCATCCCGGGCATCGAAGTCTCGACCTCGCTCGATGGCAACGAGGTGCACATCCTCGGCTACTTCATCGACCCGCAGCATCCGAGCGTCGTCGACTACTCGCGCCGCGCCGCGAGCTGGCGACGCGAGCGCATGCGCCAGATGATCAGGCTGCTCGACGGAATCGGGGTCCGCATTGCCTACGACGACGTCATCGCCGTCGCGGGCGTATCTGCGGAATCGCTCGGGCGGCCCCACCTCGCCCGCGCACTGCTGGAGCGCGGATACGTCCAGTCGCACGCAGAGGCGTTCGACCGGTACATCGGCAATGATGCGCCGGCATTCCTTCCCGCCCAGCTGCTCGATCCCGCGGGCGCGATTGCGCTCATTCACGAGGCCGGCGGCGTCGCGGTGTGGGCACACCCGCGACCCGATCGCTTCGAGCCCGATCTGCCGCGCCTCGTGGAGGTCGGCCTCGAGGGCGTCGAGTGCTTCCGCCCGCGTGTTGCACCATCCGACGCCCTCCGCATGGAGCGCGTCGCGCGCGACGCGGGATTGCTCGTGACCGGCGGCTCCGACTGGCACGGGGAGTGGCATGGACCACTCGGGGACTACGCAGTGACGAGAGACGAGGTCGGCGCGTTCCTGGATCGCGGCGGCATCTGAACCAGTAGCCTGGGAGGCCGGGATGGACCATGCGAGCCTGCGCTGGATCGCGGGAGCCGCGCACCTGCTTGCACTGCTGATCGCCGCGGCGAGCATCGCAGTGCGTGCAACGGCCGCACGCACCGTTACCGACACCAGTCGCCTGGCCGTCGTGTTCCGGGCAGACTCGTGGTGGGGCGCCTCCGCACTGCTGTTCATCGGGACCGGACTCTGGCGGGCGTTCGGCGGGCTCGAGAAGGGAAGCGCGTACTATCTTGGAAGCACCGCGTTCTGGGTGAAGATGGCGCTCCTGCTCACCATCCTCGCCCTCGAGCTGCGGCCGATGATGACGCTCGTCCGGTGGCGCGTCGCGACGGCGCGCGGTGAATCCTTCGACCTCCAGCCTGCCGGAATGATCGCACGCATCAGCACCATCCAGCTCGTGCTCCTCGGAGCGATGGTGCTCGCCGCCACTGCAATGGCGCGAGGCCTGCTGGCCTGATTCGGCAGGTGGAGTCCGAGGTCACGCGATGAAGCGAGGGCAACGCCGCCAGCCGCACCCGCTACTCCACCGCCTGCAGAACGGCCCCTTTCAGGTAGGAGCTCTCGGGTATCTGCAGGATGACCGGATGGTCCGCGGCCTGGCCGCGTGACTCGATCCACCGCATCGGCCGGCCCGCATCGGCCGCCGCATCATCGAGCATCGCGCGGAACGCGGGCTCGCTCACGTGGTGCGAGCAGGTGAACGTGAGCAGGTACCCACCCGGCGAAAGCAGTCGCATCGCCCGCAGGTTGATCTCCTTGTAGCCGCGCAGTGCACGCTCGACCGCGTCCTTCCGCTTCGCGAATGCGGGCGGATCGAGCACGATCGTATCGTACACCGCGCCGGCAGCTTCCTGCGCGCGCAGGAAGTCGAACACGTTCGCCTCCACGAACCGCATGCGGCCACCCCGCGTGCCGCGCGACTCCACACCTTCATCATTGGCGATCGCGACGCCGTTGCGCGTGGCATTCTCGCGTGCGCGCTCCAGGGCATCCGCCGATGAATCGACGGCCGTCACTTCGTCCGCGCCCGTGGCGAGGTGCAGTGCGAACGAGCCGTGATAAGAGAAGCAGTCCAGTGCGCGGCCGCGCGCCAGCTCGCCTGCGCGTGCGCGATTCTCACGCTGATCGAGGAAGGCGCCCGTCTTCTGGCCGGTCCATGGCGCGGCGAGGTAGGCAACATCGTTCTCGCGCACCTCGACCTCCTCGGGAACACTTCCGTACAGCAGCTCGACCGAGCGCGGCAGTCGTTCGTGATCACGGACGGATACGTCGTTGCGGGCGAGGATGCCGCGAACGCCTGTCAGCGCGCGCAGGGCTGCGACCACCGCGGCACGGTGTGCCTCGAGGCCGGCGGAAAGCAGCTGCACGACGAGCCATTCGTCGTACCGATCCACCACGAGCGACGGCAGGCCGTCGCCCTCCCCGTGCACGAGGCGGTACGCGTTGGCTCGAGGCGCGAGCCGGGCGCGGTACGTCAGGGCTGCGCCGATCCGCTCGCGCCAGAAGGCTTCGTCGATCGCGCGCTCGTCCTGCGTGAGCATGCGCAGCGAGATCGTCGAGGAGGGACTCCAGAGCGCCATCCCGACCGGGGCGCCGCGCTCGTCGAGGACCAGCACGTCCCCTGCATCGGCGCGCGGCGGCTCGATCACGTCGCTCCGGTAGATCCACGGGTGCAGCCGCTCGCGCCAGCGTGCGGCGCCTCTGCGATTCACACGGCATGTGGCCGTCGGCTTTGCCATTGTCGTCCTGTCGTTACCGGTCTTCACCGGCTGCAGCGGTTCGGAATGGGTACGTGCGATCCGGACGGGCGCTCGTCCGCGACGTCCACGCGGCGGCTCGCCCGGAGGTCGCATCGACGCCTGTGCTGCGCGTCGGCGCAGGCCCTCGAGGAGGCGGATGACGAGCAATGGGAAGCCCGCTCCGCTCCCCTCGAGAACGCGGTATGCCGGGGCTTGACGCCGGTGACGGCTATAGTATCTTTCTCTGCTCGCCGCGACACAAATGCGGCGACGAGCTTTTTGACAATTCGGGTGAAGTGGAAGCAAGCACCTAGGGTAGATAGACCGTGGTGTGGCTGGTTCTGGTGTGTGGTCTGGTTCTCTGGCGTTGAGCTGGGGGGGCCGGGTCACTGGACGGAACT